>ULSI01035611.1_pt1 | contig 16417 bp, 29 predicted proteins | sample 1956211 | NCBI WGS metagenome assembly ULSI01 (sample SAMEA4835704, study PRJEB28245) | human gut metagenome | biome: gut microbiome; material: fecal sample | place: Denmark | collected 2008 | reverse complement strand
ATAAAACTATTTATCTTGGTATAGCTGATAATTCTATATTTAATGCTAATAGTACTTAGAGTGGGGGTACTTTAAATCTTAGAGCAGGTATTAGTAGTATTGATCTAAATAGTGGTACTGCAATTAGAGGACTTCCTACTAATGGTTCTCCTTATAGTAGTAGAGTCACTCTCAATGATACTTCTATATATTTATCAGCTTATGGAGATATATCTATGTCTACAGGACATGGTGCTATTGAATTGAAATCAGGATATAGTGGTGTTAAATTATCCTGTTCAGGTACTAATGCTAGTATTAATCCAGAAGGATTTAAAGTAGAAGCCTCTCAAGGTGTATATTTAAATTCTGGAAATTCAGGTAATGTCTGGTTATGCTAGGGAGGAGGTAATGTAAGTATTGGTTATAGTTCTCCTTCTTATGAACTTGATGTTAACGGTTAGGTGAGTGCGAGGGGATTTCACCATGAATCTGTAAATAGTGATAATTATATGCTATTAGCTGGAGGCGGATATAAATCTTTTGGAGGAGATGATAGCCATCCTATATTCTTAGGATATTTAAATTTAGAGCATGGCAATGATGGTACTATAAGTAGTTCTTTCTATTGTCTAGGGTATTCAGTTCCATTTACTTATACTAGAGGAGGAAATTATTGTAGAATTAGCATTCCTGATACAACACATCAAACATTTTATATTGGAGCAGCTATTGCATCAGTAAATCATTCTGGAGGAGGAATGGATACTTGGGTAGGAGATCGTAGAGGCGACGGTGCTTGGTGGTTACATTGCTATGCTTCTGGGCCAAATGAAGTGAGAGTAAAAGGTTTTTGCTAGCGAAATTCTAATAATGATGGCTGGTGGGGTGGAAATCCTTTATGGTCTGGTAATAATGGAGCTAATAGAATCACTGTTTGTATATTTGGATATGTTACCCTTAGATAACATTTATTAACTTTTACTCTAACTAAAATAATATACAATTATATATGTTTAATAAAAAATAAATGATTTATGACTTTAAATGATGTTTTGACAAAACAGAACCTTATTACAAAGGTTCTTTTAGCTAATGATGGCAAAGAACTTTCTAAAGAATTGAAAGTTAAGATTATGCGAGTTAGACTTGCTTATAATAAGATTAAGAAACAGTTTGATGAAGATACACAAGAATTTAGTAAGCAAATTGTTTCAGATGAACTGAGAGATTTAGCTAATAAGACAGAACGTACTCCTGAAGAGGAAGCTAAGTTTAATGAGCTGAATAATAAAGCTAATGCAGAATATCAGGAATACCTTGTACAAAAAGGTACTGAAGATATTAAGGATGTACCTGAAGACACATTTACAGAAGATGAGTATGGTGATATTCTTGATGTAAATTCTGATGGCGAGTATGAGATTAATGGTCAGAAAGTAAAAGCTGCTGACCTTATGGAAGCTTTTTATGAATTATTTGTTAAGTAATGGAAATAACAAAACAGAACCAAACATTTAATATTAATGACACAACTTCTGAGGGCTGGACTATTACTGGTTCTGCCACTCAGGATGTTGAGGGTTATACAACAATTAGTTTTAATATCAATAAAGATGGAGAGTTGAACAATCAAGTAGGTTACTATAATTATAGTATTCCTAAAAATGGAATGGCTAATGTTAATATTACATCTAATCCAGAAAGTTTAGATGCTTTTATTGACTATGCTCAGACCGCAACTCAAAAAATTAAAGATTATCTCGCTAACCAAACAATTTCTGAGTAATATGGGAAGAAAGAAATGTAATTCACCAAGAGCAGGACTCGCAAAAGGTGGCAAGTGCGGCGGAGGAAAGAAGACTAAGTAAATATCCGTATAAGGTATACTTATAATTCTTAAGTATACTCCTATAACAATAGCTATTATAGATATATTACATACAATTTTATCTTATTTAGATATTCCTGCTGAATTACTAAGTTTTTTCGGAGGAATATCTATTTTAAGTCTAATCTTTTTATATTCTGCATCTTATGTCTTTCAATGTTGCGAATTACATAGGATTCCTTTACATTATGTTGTATGTAGTAATTTATATGATACTTATGTAGGTATTCCTTGTTCAGATAAACAATTACTTTGTTTATATCTAATTATTACAGGAATATTTATTATAATATATACTAAGTATGCTATAGCTAATAAAGAAACTATTAAAACAAATAATAGATGATATTGATACGGGTAATTCTAATATATCATATGAAGAGTAGTGTAAAATTCTCCACTTTATCTAGAATATGACAGATAAAGATTAGAGAATGAGTAAAATACAAGCATGTGATTATTTAGGTATTAGTCGTGCTACTTTTGACAATTATGTTAAGAATGGATGGATTCCAAAAGGATATAAATAGGATGGGTTTAAGGAATTGTCTTGGATGAAATCTGATCTTGACTTTTATTTAGATACTTATTCTAATAATAAGTAACGTTCTGATATTTGAGGAGACGTAGTTAGTGATTATTATCAATTGATAATGCTATTAACTATGTTTCCTCTTTTTTATTTTTAGTAATGTCCAAAATTTAAGAATTTGAAGTATATAATTGTTTAGTTCTAGAACATAAACAGATAATTATTAAATACTTTAAATTTTTAAGCAATGAGTGAAACAAAAACTTTTGTTGTTCCTGATAATTTAACAGGAAACAACGATAATCTTGCTACTATGGCAATGATGAATGGAGGTTTTGGAGGAGGTATGTGGAATAACCCATTAACAAAATGTTAAAAATTTATAAAATCAGATATATCTCTTTGGAATATTCTGGATTATTACTATAATTGTCCATGTTTAATTTTAAATTATTTTGATATGGAAAATTGGAAAGTAATTGAAGGAACTGGAAATCACTATGAAGTAAGTGATCTAGGAAACGTTAGATGCGATGGAAGTATTGTTCCATTAAAGATTGAACCCACTGGTTATGTAAGTGTTAAAATAAAACTGGTATTTGGTACTAGAAATTTTTGGTTACATAGAGTGGTTGCTGCTTATTTTTGTTCTAATCCTGAAAATAAAGAACAAGTAAATCATATTGATGGAGATAAACAAAATAACAAAGCATCTAACTTAGAATGGTGTACTAATACAGAAAATCAAAGGCATAGAATTGATGTTTTGGGAAAAGATTGCAAGGGAGAACATAATCCTATGTATGGAGTATGTGGTGAAAAATCACCAGTATTTAAAGGTTATATACTTCAAATTGATAAAAATACTGGGGAAATTTTAGGAAGATTTGCAGGAAGTGGTGATGTTATCAGACATTTTCCAGAATTTAAATCTAGCGGAATAAACAAGGCTGTGTTAGGAATAAATAAAACATACAAAGGGTATATTTGGAAACGAGAGTAACATAAGTGGGTTTAAAACTCAGTGAACTCAGGGAAACTCCTTAGAGCTTTAGCTACCAAATATAAATAGTAATATTTATATGGATGAATTAACTACTCATGTATGGTAATAAGGTTAAAGATTGGACAATCCTGAGCCAAGCCCCCTTTTAGGGAGAAGGTGCAACGACTATCGAAAACACATCAAATGATGGAAGTGAGTAGAGTAAGGTTCAAGTGAATCTGAAGTGCTGAGTACTCTTAAAAGAGTAATGATATAGTCTAAACTTTATAGAAATATAAAGATAATATGTGGAAACGACATATTAGTAAATAATAATGTTATGTATCTCGTGTGGATGTACATTATGCGCTGGATGAATAATGGTTATGGAGACCAATGCGGAGATCCTGCAGTACAAAGACAGCTTCAAACTCTCTAGGATTAGATACAAGATAATCATAATTCAGATTTAGTTATGTAGGCTATTAAAGGTAATAGTTAGGCACTACAAGATTTATCTACTAGATTAAGTTGTGATGCTAATGCTATTTAGAGTGCAATTCAGAGTGTACAATCTAGTATAGCTAATGTAGGTAGTTAGGTAGGATTTTCTTCTGAAAGAATAATTAATGCAGTAAATAGTGGAGATTGTGGTATTATCCAAGCTCTTAATAACTGTTGCTGCTCTACTTAGAAAGAAATTCTTAAAATGGGTTATGAGAATCAAATTAACAACTAGAATTAGACTTATTAGTTAACTAGTTAGTTAAATAGTGTAAATAATGTAATTCAGAATGGATTTCGAGATACTAATTATGCTACTTAGCAATAGACTTGCTCTTTATAGAATACAATTAAAGACACAACTACTATTAATACTAACGCTATTTTAGCTAAGTTAGATGCTCTTAATACTACAGCTTTATAGGATAAGATTGAAGCTTTACGTGAAAAGAATAATGAGTAGGCTGTAGCTATTAATAATTCTCAACAAAGCGCATTATTTGCTCAGATGTTAAATGCTGCAACAACTCCTATTAATGCTGCTGTAAATAATTTAACTCAAGAAATAGCTAGTATTTAGTGTAAACTTCCAAATACAGTAACTTTGCCATATTCTTGTGCTACTGCAGTTCCTACTTCTTTAGCATATAATTTATATGGAGCTAATACGGGTCTTTGGGCATAAGAAAGGAGGTATCTATGATATTACTTAATCCTTATGTTTACGCAAATAGAAATGGTATTCCTAGATTAGAAGCTAGTTCAGTCAATGTTGGAACCACTAATGTAACATTTACCTTTATTCCACATAATTTCTTAAATAAAGCTTATTCAGGATTAGTTTTATTTAAATTACCTGAATTTATAGCTCCTACTCCGGCAGTTCCTATTGTATTTAATACAAATGGAAGGAATTAGGATTTAACTACATTAGGTGGAGAAGCTGTTACTTCTGCAACTTTAAATAAGGCTGGTATATATTTAGCTTACTACGAAAATAATACATTACAATTATTATCTTAATATATATGGCATTTTCTAATTTACGTAACGGTAATCAACTATTTATATTACATAAAGATAATGTACCATCATTGGAATTAGGTAAGGTGTCTAACATAACACCTCCTATTCCTAAGTATGGTAATACTGGGATGTATAATCCAGAGATGATTTTAGATATTACTGCTGACGTAAATGGAACTATGACTAATTTCTAGAAATTGCCAGCAAATAGTGAGATAGCAGATTTTGGTAATAATATAGTTATATCTTGTAATAAAGAAGCTATGAGTAGTGAAATTAATTCTATGAAATAGCGAAGTACAGATATAGTTAATAGTATTTAGTTACATAAAGACATTATTAAAGGATGTGATGAAATACTTATGCAATTAAATCCTGAAATCTAGGAAAGACAAAGATAGGAAGCAGAGAATAAAGCTTTAAGAGAAGAAGTTAATTCTCTAAAAGAAATGTTTAAAGAATTTATGAAATCATGGCAACAATAATCGAAGTACAAGATACAAAGTTAGATAATCTTTCTGAGTATGTAGAGAAAATGATCAATTACGGCGGAAAAGTAATGCGCTGTATTGAAGAAATGTAGTCTAAGGATTACAATGAGAAATATGGAAGACGTAGATACCCTAGAGAAGAGTATCGTGACCCTGACTATAATAGATATTTCTAATTATGAGACAAGCTTTAGATACTTATGATGATATGCCTAAATATATGAAGTAGTATTTACGTAATTATGGTTGGCATTTCAATAAAGCTTTATGTAATTATGCAGTATCTCTGATGAAAAAAGGAGGTCAAAAACTTGAACCAGTATCTAAAGAATATGTAGATAAGACTTTAGAACAATACAATATCCAATTAGAAAAAAATGTAGGTTGTGACTATATATTCGTAGCTAATATGTGTAAAGCAGATTACTATGGTAGTAGTATAACAGATGAAAAACACTTTGCTCTTTATATCAAAGATACAATAGATGATGAAGATGCAGGTGATGGTACTACTATGAGAAGATGGTATGCAACTATGGTAGCTAATGGGACAATGGTAGATTGGGAAGAGTTCATATGATACATTACAAAGCTTGTTTAGAAAAATATAATTGGTCAGTTGATATTTATGTAATACAATATAAACACGATTTGAAATATTTGGACTGTATAGCTAATAAATATAATTTACCTAACAAAATTTATGATAAATTAACAAATAGACTAACTAATTATATTAATTCTGGATTTATTTATAATTGTGACAAAACTAATCATAGTATTATATTTGTTGGAGAATCAGATTCTATTTATGAAGCTGCAAATACACTAGCACATGAAAAGAATCACTTAGAGATATATCTTTGTAAGTTATTAAATATAAATCCAGAATCAGAAGATGCTGCTATTCTAAGTGGTGATATTACAGAATAGTTAATAAATCCATATATAGTATAGCTAATTAAATAATTAAAAAGTAGTAATAGAGGAATTTCTTAATTTTAAGGAGTTCCTCTATTTTTGTTTTGCGGCAATATTTCTATTAAATATATATAGACCATAAAGTAATAAATATATAAATACTATGGGAAAATATTTTAGTATTGCAGAATTAACTAAGAGTGAAACTGCAAATAAAAGAAAAATTAACAATAAACCTACTAAAGAAGTAGAAAATTGTCTTAATTAGTTAATAGATAATATTTTAGATCCACTGAGAGAAGCTTATGGATAGCCAATTATTGTGTCAAGTGGATATAGATGCCCTGAATTAAATAAGGCAGTTGGAGGCGCTAAAACTAGTTAGCATACACTTGGTTAGGCTGCAGATATTCATACTAAATCTAATTCTAAAGAAAGTAATAAACAATTATTTGAACTTATTAAATAGTTAAAGCTTCCTTTTGATTAGTTAATTAATGAGTATAATTATTCTTGGGTACATGTTAGTTATTCTAATAGAAATAGAAGACAAATTCTTAATATTAAATAATGGCACAACTTTTTGGTAAAAATTATTAGGAAGCAGGTTCCTCTTCCTCCCCACTATTACTAAGAAGTAATGGAGAAATTAAATTATAGTGGGGAAATAAATTTATAGATTTAGTTAAAAACGGAAAAATAAATTCAGAAGCTAAAGATTGTATATTCACTGTAGACACTTCTGATGAAATTAAAGCAAATGGAATATATCTAGTTACAGAAGATAGTTCTATTTGGATAAATGTGGAAGGTACTAAGACTAAATTAAGTGATACTAGTACTACCTATGTATCATTTTTAACAGAATAGGAAACAACTCCTGAATAGAAATAGCAAGCTTTAACTAATTTAGGCTTAATATATGAAAATATAGATGCCCTAAATAAAGCAAATCTCATAACTGGTTTAGCCTATGTAGTTGAATCTAATAAATTATATTTAATTCAAAACAAAGTAGTTTCAGAGTATTAGGTAGCAGCAGCTTTGCCTACTTCAGGTAAATTTGATGATTTAGCTATTAGTAATTTAACTATTAAAAATGACACTATAAATTCTAATTAGCTAAGTTTTACTATAGGAAAAACATAGTATTTATAGTTAAAAAATAGTTAGATTATATGTAGTATGCCTTTATTATCTGATACTATCCAATCCTCTAATTATATATACAATTCATCTGGCTTTTCTTTATCCTATAAACAAGGTAAATCTAGTTTAGATATAGATAGTATTAATTGGAGAAATATAGAATCAGAGTTACCTAAAAATCAAAAAGAGTATATAGAATACACTATTATAGGTGAATACAATATTGTTATAAGTACCTAGCAAGTAAGTTCTGACAATTCAACTTACAATTATCGATTCAATTTAAAATATCCAAATACTTTAAGTGTAAATGACTTTATTGAGGCTGAAATAAATACAACATATAATGTTTATTTAATTAAAGAGGAGATTAAGGAAGTTGAAACCGAAACAGACATTATAAATCAAAATTGGTTCTACTTAAATAAGAATTTACCAGCAGGTTTTATTTTAAAAGTAGTATTAGATGACGATAGTATTGTATATTATGGTTTAGAAGCTGTTGGTGAAGTATTAAAATTAGAAAATTCTAATAATATTGAAAGTAAACATGTAGTTTCTGCCCAATTAGTAGTTAAAAAAGAAGAAGCAGGTGTAGTAACATATATACCTAGTACTAAATATTTTGTAGATGTAACTACTAGTTAGAAACATTCTAATAAACCTTTAGAATGTGAAATTGTTGAAGTTAATGATAAGTACATAATTGTATCTCCACTTGATTAGGAAGCAGGTGGTGATATTATAGCTAGTAGTCAATTTAAAATATATTAGGCAAGAGTTCCTCAATTTATTTAGGGTGAGGGATTCTTAGCATTACGTAAATGGGATTCTGTAAATAATAAATATATCTATCATACTATTATGGGTACTTATAAGGAATCCAATTTTGGAATATCTGATGATACTAATGATAAATTTGGATTTTATAGTGATGATATTAAAGTTACTGGAATTTCATTAAGTGGAGCTAAATTTTCTGGACAATTACCTAGTTTTGCTGAAACTAAACCTGATACAATAGCAAATAATTAGTTTCCAACTATGGAAATAGTTAACGAAAAAATAAAAAAAGCTGTTGATGATGCAGGTGATACTAATTTGGCTCTAATTAATAAGAGCGCTTTACCTAAAGGTTCTATAATAATGTTTAATAATGCTGATAAAATACCAGATAAATGGTAGATTTGCGATGGAACTAATGGAACTCCTAATTTAATTGATAAATTTATTAAAGCAGGAATGACTCTTAAAGAAGAATCTATAGAATTAACTAAATATACTAATTCTACAACAGAAATAGCTCCTCCAGAAACAACTCCTCCAGAGGAAACTGCTTCTGAAGAGGGTACTACTGAACCAGGAGAAATAACTCCAGAACAACCTAAAGAAGATAATAAATATAAGCTTGATGCTTATTCTTTAATATTTATAATGAAAATGAAATAATGAATATGGAAAGTAATTTTGATGACACAATGTTTGAAGTGGATGAGTTTGATGAAACTCCTACTCAAGAAAAACAAGAACCAGATCCAAAACCTGAAAAAGAAGGTAATTAGGAGACTACTCCCCCAAGTGAAGAAGATTAGGAAGATGATTTAACTACTGAAGTATTAAAACTTAGAGGTATTAGTAATCCTGACAAGATTAAATTTGAAGATGAGAGTGGAGCTATTACAGAACGCTCTTGGGATTCTTTAACTAAAGAGGAGTAGATAAATATCTTAGCAGATTAGAGAGAGCATTAGGAAACTAATAATGACTTGGCAGAAGATGAAATTGATCTCATTAATGCTATTAGAAATAGTGGAATGAGTGTTCAGGATTATATGCAAACTATTACTCCACAGATTAATTAGCCATAGGATACAAATTAGTTTGATGCTATGTCAGATGAGGATTTATATGCTTTCGACATATTAAATAAAGTTGGTAATGACAATATTACAGATGAAGAACTTGATGCTGCTCTAGAAGCTGCTAAAGCTAATGAAACTTTATTTAAGAAAACAGTAGACGGATTAAGACAACAATATAATAGATTACAAGAAGAACAAAAACAGAACATTGCAAATCAACAATAGGCTGCTGCTCAGCAGAGATATTAGGCATTTGCTAATGTAGTTAACAATTAGATTGATAACTTTAATAGTTTTGCAGGACAACCTATTCAATTATCTAATCAGGATAAGGACAATTTGTCTGAATTTATGTTAGCTTTAGATGAGGATGGCTCTAGTGCTTTAGGTAAAGCATTGCAAGATCCACGTCTTTTAACTAAAGCTGCATTTTGGTTACTTAATGAATAGGAATTAATTGCAGAATTATAGAAGTAGCAACAAGATGCATATACTCGTGGTTATAATGCAGGTAAAGGGGATATTCTTAACAAATCTAAGTTCGTATTTAAACCTACAAAGCAAGCTACGAGTAAAAAGGATGAATCTATTTGGGATTCAGACGATTGGGATTAATTCTTAAATTTAATTTTATTTATGTTAGTAGCAAATTTTGTAACAAACCATGCAACCATGGGAGATACAAGAACTTATGAGGATTTTAGTAAGTTTTTAGGCGAAAGACCTCACCGACTTGGAGTAGTGTCAAGACTCTATCCAGAATTGACAGCTACATTCTTGACAGAGGCACTGCGAAATGTTTATTATGGTGATTCTAAACCAAATAAGTATCAAAGTATTGATTCTACTTACTTTGAGTGGGAGGTTGAAACTAATTATATTAAACGTGTTCCATTTGCAGCTGAACCAGTTGGTGATGGAGCAAACGGCTCTGAAATTGAAATGATTTTCCCAGAAAATTATTATCGTTTGCATGAAATCTTTAAGATTGAAAGTACTGGTCAATAGTGTTTTGTTGTTTCTGATAGTGTTAGAAAGGCAGATAATATGTGGTCAGTAATGGTTCGCCTGCTTGATGATGATTATTCTTCTGTACTTGATACTGATGGTACTCATATTGGTGATTATACCTATTTTATTGGTAACGCTAAACCAGAATTGCATGAGACTGGTTGGGTTAAGTATCAGAGTAATGTAGAAAAGATGCGTAATTATATGAGTACTATTCGTGTATAGGATACATATAGTGCTAAGTATGCATTGATGGAAGATACATTTATCAAGATTGGTAAGGGAGAGAATCAAGGATGCCTTACTGAAAAGATCTATAAGCTGGATCCTATGAAGAAGAATCTTATTGAGAACTTCTTGTATGCAAGAGAGAATATGATTTTGCTTGCTAAAGGTACTGTAGGTGTTGATGGTAAGACTACATTAGCTGATAAAGCTACAGGAAGACCTATCTTCATTGGTGATGGTGCTATCCCTCAAATTGAGAGATTTGCAAGTAAGTATTCTGCAAACAGAATTACAATAGGTACATTCCATACAATAATTTCTGATATGGTATCAAAAGCAGATAAGCCAACAGGTAATCATTTCTGCTTCATGGTAAATGAAAAAGCTTGGGCTATTGTACAGAGAGTACTTGGTGATTATCTTTCTACTAGAAAGACCGATGGAGCTTATCTCTGGTCTAAGCAAGGTGAAGGAAAGTATATTAAAGTAGGTGCTACATTCGATGCATATGAGTGGGGAGGCAATACTATCAGTTTTAAGGTTGATAGAACATTGTCTAGAGAGTACCAAGATCCATATTTCTTGTGTATTGATTTGACAACAGGTAAGACATCTACACAACCTCCTATTCAAATGTTCTCATTGAAGGGTAAAGACTACATTTTCAATGAAGTTCTTGGCGTAGGTGGTCGCTCAGGAGGTGAAAGTGGTGTTGTAAGTTCACCTGTAGCCGGTGGTCTTATGACAATTTGGGGATATGCAGGTATTGCTGTATTTAACCCTTATAAATCATTTATCCTTAAAGCTAAGGAATATTGATTTAATTAATAGATTTAAAAAGATTATCTAATAATATTAAGATATGGTAGGAGACGAGGTGCTCTCCTACCTATTCATAGAAATTTATAATGAATTATGGCAAAGAAAGTTAATGACGTAAAGGACGGCGACTTAAAAAGTAATATTGTTGTTCTTAGAAGTGTTTATGGTAAAGTTGGATAGAAGTATTTTATTCAACCACAAAGAGATCCTAAAACTGGACGTTTTCCAGAGTGTGTAAAGTAGGTAAATTCATATGGAGATATTATTCTCACAGAAGATGAAAGAAATAGAGAAGCTCAGGGTTTAGTACACTTTATTCCAGTAACTGAAGTGTTTACTATTACTGATGGTAAGTCTTTTAACTTGGATGATATTTATCAAGCTGCTGAATGGGAAGCAATTAAAAATTGTGACCTTATTGCTGTAGATAGATATGCTAAAAATGATAAGGGTGACTATTTAATTGACGGTACTGTAGATAAACACTCTACAAGACCTCGTTATGGTGCCGCTGAGTTATATGTTGATAGACCCGGTCTTGATGCATCTCGTAGAGTTACTAGAAAGAAACTTATTCACCAAGCTATTAACTTTATTCTTGATGATGAAAGAGGCTATGATGGTAGATTGCTTGTAGCTAGAGTATTGGGTAGAAATATGAGAAATCAGCCTAATGCAGATGTTGAGGATTATTTAATTTCTATTGCAGAAAAGACTCCAGAGAAAATTATTAATTGTTACACTGGAGGAGATATGCAATTCCGTATGTTATTTATTGAAGCTCGTGAACATGGAGTAATTAGAAAGAAACAAGGTCTCTATGTTTTTGGTGACGATGGAAAATGTATCTTAGGAGCAACAGATGATGCTGCTATTGAATGGATGAAAAATCCTAAGAATAGTAAAGTCATGGCTATGATTCGTAAAGATACTTATCCTGAAATGTTCGTAGATGAAGAACTCTCAGATAAGAAATAATAAACAAAATTAATCATTTTAAATGACAGCTAGGTAGATATTTGAAGCAACTTTAATAGAATTGAGTAAGATTCAAGCTCCAGCTCTTAAACTGTATGAATTTAATTACCTTTTTAATAAGGCGATTAATTAGTATATTAATAAAGTATACAATGTATATGATATTAATTAGCAGGCTACTGATGATTTAAGAGTATTAAAATCTACGGCTTATTTAAAACCTCATAAGTATAGAGCAGATAATGCTCCTTACAATAATTTTAAGAGCGGAGGTACTAAAACCGCATATACTGGTGATAGTCCTAACGATAATACTACATATGCTACGGCTAGTTCTTATTTAAGTTCAGCTCATTCTTAGATTCAATCTTTGAATGGTGCTACTTATGAGGTATTTATGCCTATTGATTATTTACATATGCTTAACTGTGTATGTATCTATTATGTTGCAAAACAAAAAGACTGTTGGGATGCAGGTTCATATATTCAGATTCCTGCAACTCGACTTACAGCGGATTCTTGGAGTTAGATTGTAACTGATATTTATAATAGACCTTCTCCAATGCGTCCATATTATTATATACATAATCAAGCTTCTAGTATTACTATTCCAACAGATCCAGTTACTTCTGGAGAAGTAGGAGAATCTAATCCTGCAGGATATACAGGTACTGATATGCCTATAGGTGGTTATAAAGTAACTAGTGATAATGGAGCAGTTGCTACTAACACATCAGATGAGTCTGGTGCAGGTTCTAACTTTTAGAGAACCTTTAAACTTAAAAATGGAGAGGTTTCTAAAGATATTTCCTTAGTAGAGAAACCAACTGCAGTAAGAGTTGCAAACCCAAGCAATGTTCGTTGCGAAATCCGTTATGGTAAAGACGATTCACTTTTCTAGTTAGTAGAAGTACAAATTGATTATGTAAAGAGTCCTCAATTTATTCGTTTGACACAAGAATAGATTGATTTAACTGAAGATACTTCTCAAATTATGGAGTTTCCAGATTATGTAAACCAAGAGATTATAAATGAGTTGGTACACTTAGTTATGGAGCATTCAAATGATCCAAGACTAGCAAATAATATTTAGATGACTAATACTATTGCTCGACCAACTGGACAGTAGTAGGCTGCACCTCAATAGTAGGCAGCTCAACAGTAGTAATTTTAATTAAATTATAACTAATTATGGCAGGTTTAAATTTTTAGACACAAACTATTATTAATAGTAATCTGGATCCAGATTCAGGTAAAGGAGTAGTTCTCTTTGGTAAGAAAGAGAAAGTTGATGGAGTTGAGAAAGATGTTCTCAAGATTAAGAGAGATTTTCTCTTTGTAAAAGATAATGTTGATTGTATTCGTAGACGTAAAGGTTATGCAGCAGAGTTATGTGAAGCAACAATTGACTTTACTAAGTTAACTTCTGTTGTACCTACAGACCATGCAGTTAATTATTTGAGACTTGATATTTATTTAGGAGTAGATGGTGCTGAACCTTATATCTATTCAACTCCTTGGTATCATAAAGGTAAACCTTTCTGGGTAGAATTTCTTGCTAAGAAAGGTGATAGTGCTGAAGCTCTTGCAGACAGACTTGAGAAGACAATTAAGTCTAATCATATGTTCCAAGTAGATAAAGACCTTATCAAAGTAGCTAATGATGGTGCAGGTAAGATTACTCTTACTGGTGCTACAGAATATCAGAGATTTAGAAAGGTAACTCTTAATATCTTTAAGGAAACAGCTGATTATGATGATGAAGTAGCAACAATGAATCCTAATGAAGTATAGGCTGCTGACCCTATCGCATTAGTTAAGTTTGGTAAGAATGCATTTGGTACTTATTCTCAGATTATTAAGGATTTGAGACTTCCTACTGCTGCAAATTATCAATGGTCTGCTATTCGTCAAGTAGAAACTCCTATTGTAGGTGCTGTATACAATCAGTATATCATTGAATATCATGCTCCTGCTAATAGTCACCCATTGAGCGTTGTCGGTGGACGTCTTAACTCCTATACAACTCATGTATTCTGGGTTAAGAATGATGCTGACTTAGTTAGCGCTTGGGAAACTGCTCTGAAGAAAGTAGGTACTATTGTAGATTCCGATACTAATACTGAAGTTTCTACGCTAGAAACTTCTACAGAATCAGAATTAACTAAGGGAGTAAATACTGTTAAGAAGTAATGGAACAAGTGTTGCTTGAATGGATTTTACCAATAATAGGTAGTGGCGGTCTTGGCGCCGCCATTACTTATATTTTTACTTTTAATAGTAAAAAGAAACAAGCAGATGCTGAAGCCGAACAAAGTTTAGTAGAAGTAGAACATAAGAAAGAAGATTTAAAATAGGATTAGTATGATTTCCTGTAGAAAACTTGTGACAAGTATATCAAAGACTATCACGAATTAGAGAGTGATTTTAGAAAACAGCTACAAGAATTAAGAAGAGAAATTGATAAAGTTTCTTTTGAAAAATCTAAAGCTATTGCAGATAAATGTGCAGAAATTGCAGAACTAAAATCGAAAGTTATCTATTTAAAGGGTATACGTTGTTATAATTTTACATGTTAGCATAGAATTAAATAGAATCCTGAAGAAAATAAATCTAAATAATAAGTATAAATGTACATAGAGAAATTAGCTAGTTAGATACGAAATGATGTAGTATCAGGTTTAAGAGGTTATCACTAGAATTTATCTATGAATATAGACTAGCTCTAGGATGAAATAGTAGCTTGTCGATTATCAATAATAAATGAATTACATTCTAAAGGAATTGCTCCTATAGACGATTTATTAATGGCTATTAATTGTGTAGATGTTGATTGTGAATCTTTAGAGAGATGCTCTTGCGGTAAAAAGAGTGATGGCGACACCATTACAGCACATTTTCAAATACCACAACTTGTCACAACATACGGAACTTAGGCTATTAAGTATTTAGGAGCTACTGATAGATAGAATAAATTTACTATTGTCACATCATTGTCTGAATTACAAACTATAAAATATAGAAGAAGAGGATTAACTAAGCCTTATGTATGGATTGACCTTGCTCCTAATGCAGAGGGAATGTTAGATTGTTTTTTATTTAATGCTCCTTTTGTAAGACAAGTATCTATAGTTGCAGTATTTAAAGATCCAAGACAATTAAATAAATATAAGTGTTGTAATTTAGATGATTTAAATGGTCCTGATGTAAATAACAGTTTTATTGATTAGTTAATTAAAGATAAATTAACTAAAGAGAAACTTTATTATTATAGACAAGCAGCTGCTCCTAAATTACCTAATGACTAGCAATATACTTCTGGTAACTAATTAAATACAATATGAATTTTAACTATGCAATAAGTCAAGCTAAAACAGAATATGATGTAACAGGCGATTTAGAAGATTTACAAGAAATTGGTTTAATTGCTTATGATAAAATAGGAAATAAAAATACTATACTTAAATAGGTATAGTTAAAAGTAGATTGCTCTAATGGGTCTATTTAGTTACCATGTGATGTTTCTATAATAGAAGCAGTTACTTATTGTGGTGAAGATTATAATTATACTAGTAATGTAAAGTATGATGGAGATCCTTACTCTGCAAATGTAGAGAATTATATAGAATCCAGAAAAGCATTTACCAATCCTTATTATATAAGTGGTAAGTTTGTTAAATATAAAAGAGTTGGTAATACATTATATGTAAATAAAGGTTTAGATACAGTAAATTTACTATATCATGCCAATATTTTAGACAAAGATGGATTACCTGATATAAATGATAAAGAAGCAAGTGCTATAGCAGTTTATATAGCTTTTACTATTAAATAGAAAGAAGCATTTAAAACTCATAATCAAGTAATTATGTAGGAAGCTCAATATTTACGTAAAAGATGGTTAGGTTTATTGGATGCTGCTAGAGTACCTGATTATATTTCACAAAATGAAATGAATGATATACTAGATGCCAAATATTCTTGGGACAGAAAGGTATATAATAAATCATATAAACCAATGTAATGAATAGGGAGGCA
>ULSI01031867.1_pt1 | contig 18003 bp, 15 predicted proteins | sample 1956211 | NCBI WGS metagenome assembly ULSI01 (sample SAMEA4835704, study PRJEB28245) | human gut metagenome | biome: gut microbiome; material: fecal sample | place: Denmark | collected 2008 | reverse complement strand
ACGAAATGTAGCTTTGGATGTCCGCTTCGGTGATGCTGCCAATTTTGCGCTTGCCGAAATATGGGATCAGGTGATTTTCGGCAATCAGCGTAAAGATGGCGTGGGTTGACGGCGTGATCATGGGCTTCTTTTGATTTAGCCATGTGTTCACAAGCGTCTTGAATTGTGTATTGTTAGTCATAATGACCACCTCCACGAACATTATTCGGTGGAGGGATAATCAGGATATTAACATCCTCAAGTAACGGTCTTGAAAAGCGTCCGAAACTCCGCTTTCCGGGGTTTGATGGGGCGTGGGATTTTGTTCAACTTTCAGATATTGCATCGTATCGAAGGGCAAGGAAAACCGCAGTCAAATCAGAATATGTTAGCACCGAAAATATGCTCCAAGAGTTTTCTGGGATGGAGGCATATTGCGACTCATCTGTGATTGAGGGCATTGCATATTTCACCGGTGACACGCTCATTGCCAATATTCGCCCGTATCTTAAAAAGGTGTGGTTTGCTACTATGAATGGGGTTTGTAGTGCCGATGTCCTTGCGATTCAACCGATAAAAGTTTACCCTGAGTTTCTGTACAACATGATTGCACAAGATGCATTCATTGAGTATGTCATGAGTGGCGCGAAGGGATCGAAGATGCCACGTGGTGACAAGTCGCACATCATGTACTATAAAACTGCTATACCAAAATGCGATGATGAGCAAATAAAAATCGCACAATTTCTCCATCTGCTCACATTGCGAATCACGAAAATGCAGTTGTTGATTGACTTCCTCAAGAAGTATAAAAGAGGTGTGTTTGAGATGGTATTTTCCCAAAAAGTTAGGCTCATTCCGAAAAGCAAGAGAAAGGACTGGCAGCATTATAAACTGTCCGATTTTACCACGAGAGTAACGAGAAAAAATGGAGGGCAATCGGATATACCGCTGACTATCTCTGCGCAATACGGTTTGATTGATCAACGAGATTTCTTTTCCAAGACCATTGCAAGTGCAGATATGAGCGGGTATTATTTGCTTCGTTCTGGAGAATACGCCTACAATCGTAGTACATCAAATGATTATCCATTTGGCTCTATCAAGCGTCTCGAATTATATCCAATGGGAGCAGTTTCAACCCTCTACCTTTGCTTTAGGGTTAAAGACGATATAGTATTGAGTGATCTTGCAAAATGGTATTTTGAGTCTTCGCAATGGCATCGTGGCGTTAATGAGATTTGCGCCGAGGGTGCAAGAAATCACGGACTTCTTAATGTTCCAACGGATGGTTTCTTTAATACAGTTCATACATTGCCTTCTGATCCAGAGGAACAATTAGCTATTGCAAGTTATCTATCTTTATTCCAAGCGCGGCTTGACTCCGCACAAGCCGTGCTTGAAAAACTGCTCCGTATCCGCAGTGGTCTGATGCAGAGACTCTTTATATGAATTATATGAAGAGTTGTTGTAGCAGAGCTTTTTGCATACAACGCAAAGCCATCAGTTTCTTTTGTGTAATTTCAGTTCTTGCATTAAGAGCGTCAAATATTTTGATCATTTTGCGCTGCGTATTGTAGTCGGGGTAGCTAATTTCTATCTTTGAAAGTTCATTTGCCTGAATGTGAACGACGGACTTTCCCTGCGCAATCCGAGCAATTTGTCCATTTACAATGTGATTCAAAATATAGCTCATAATCCGCCCGTCAATTTTTGAACTGCGGAATATGTTGAGATCGCCAGCGAGAATTATATCTGGTAGCATAACGCACGCTGCGGTTGATATTTCTTCCGGCGTTTCGCCTGAGGTGGGAATGATTACATCTCCAACATGACTATAATATTGCTTTTCGGGTTGAGCTTTGGTTCTGCGTATAACCGCATTTATCACCTCATGGTATGTCGTGTAAAGTTCGCCATATAGGATAAACGGTGTTCCATCAGGTGCTATGTCTGCTTTTGATAATGGTGCTCCTTTTGTAAATGTTCCCAAATCGCCAATCTTAGCTGTGGTCCATGTTGCATTTACAGCACAACACGAATCTAGGTTCAGAAGTGTGCGAACGACACCTCTTTTATACTTCTTGAGGGCTGAGACAATCAGGTGTTGTTTGTTGATGCGATCACTTAACAGAGCTAAAAACCTCGCTACTTTTTCTTGTTCGTCAAGACACGGAAGATAAAGCTGTTGCTCATATAAAGTATCCCACTCCACATTTCTTCTACATACACTCGCACCAACTGTGGTCGCATTGTAGAAAAAATGTTTTGCAGCTTCAGATTTTATCCACTGTGCTATGAGATCAACAGAGCATCCAATGATGTCATAGGTTTTGTATGCAGGAGATACCATTCCATGCTCAAATCGCAGATTGACATTAGCATTACCCAAATGAAGATTTTGCGTTGACAGTACCATCGTTCCATATTTTATTTTCTTATAGCCTTTATTACTGGCGCCACGCTGATGTCCGAATAGTTCTGTGTTTAGGAACATTCCCTCAATGGCGGCAGATAGAAGAGTGTCTTCGTCCTCTTCTTTTGTGCGCTCACTAAACTCATGAACAAGATCACCAAAAGCCGTTGCTCTCCACGCCCCATCAAACCCCGGAAAGCGGAGTTTCGGACGCTTTTCAAGACCGTTACTTGAGGATACATTTGCCATAATTATTTGCCCTCCACGTCAAAGGGGAAATCCAGCCCCAGCTCATCAAAAAACGGTTTCAGCTCCGCGTCAATATCCTTGATTTCAGATTGCAGCCTGCGGATCTCAGCGGCAACTTCATTCAGGTCAATCTCAGGTTCCGGCTCAAAAGTATCAACATAGCGAGGAATATTCAGGTTGAAGCCGTTCTCTTCGATCTCCTGCATGGTCGCAACATGAGCGTATTTATCGACATCCTGACGGCGCTCGTAGGTTTCAACAATCTTGTCAATGTCGCACTCCCTAAGGATGTTCTGGTTCTTTCCAGCTTCAAAGTCGCTGGAAGCGTCGATGAAAAGAATGTTGTCAGAGTTACCGTTGCGTTCTCTCCTGAGGACAATAACGCAGACAGGTATTCCCGTGCCGAAGAACAGATTTGCAGGCAACCCGATTACCGCGTCCAGAACGTTCAATTTCTGAATAAGGTGTTTGCGGATTACTTCCTCCGCCGCGCCACGGAACAGAACGCCATGAGGCAGAAGAACGACGGCCCGTCCGTCCTCGTCCATATGATAAACCATGTGCTGAACGAAGGCAAAATCAGCCTTGCTCTTCGGAGCAAGTTTGCCATATTCATTGAAACGCTCGTCCTCCATGAAGTGCATATCGGCAGACCAGTTTGCAGAATATGGAGGATTGGCAACCTGAACACGGAACTTCATGTCTCCGAAATAATCATGCTCCAAGGTATCTCCATTGTAGATGTTAAAGTTGCGATATGGGATTCCGCGCAGAATCATGTTCATTCTGGCGAGGTTATAGGTTGTCGAGGTTAATTCCTGTCCGTAGTAATTTCTCACGTTGGCATAGTTCTTGAGGCGCAGCAGCAGTGAACCAGAGCCACAAGTGGGATCGGCTGCGTCCTTGACATCCGTGAGACCGAGGCAAGCCAGACGGCAGAGCAATTCGGCAGGACCGGAGGGCGTATAGAACTCACCGGCTTTCTTACCGGCTGTTGCAGCAAACTGACCGATCAGATATTCATAGGCGTTACCAAGTACGTCAATTTTAGTATCATCCACGCCGAAGTTGATTTCGTCCAGCGAAGCGATGATCTTTGCCATAACAGCACTTCTGTCTTTGACTGTATGACCGAGCTTTGAGGAATCTAGCTGCATATCGGAAAACAGTCCGTCGAAGTCTTCCTGAGAATCGTTTCCGATCGTAGATTCCATCAGAGCGTTGATTGCGCTCTGCAAGAACTCAATGTCGAAGGAACGGTTTTCTACCATCTTGACCATCTTGCGGAACAAATACTGCGGCTCGATGACATAGCCGAGATCGCGCAACGCCTCTTCGATAACGGCGGTTTTGTACTCTTCGTCCGCCCACGCCTCTTCATAACTGATACCGTCATCTTTAAGAAGATTCGCCATATACTTCTCTGTCCGGTCGGAAAGGTAGTAGTAGAAGATCATGCCCAAGATGTAGTTCTTGAACTCATACGCCTCCATGTTTCCGCGCAAGGCATTTGCCATTGCCCATAGCTTATTGCAAAGCTCTTTCTGATGAGCCTGAATCAAATTATCCATTTATCTCTCCTTATTGGTACTTCTCTGTGTGCTGCCGGATGAAGTCAACGATCTGATTTACAAGGGAGCGTTTCTTCAAAAGCGGCAAGGGTTTCTCAATCCTGTCCCGGATATTTCCTGCGTCCATTGTGCCAGAAAACTCATATTCCGAAATAATATCCGTCAGCATGGATGCGTCAATGTCCTCGGTTTTCGCAAAGGCAACGATCTCTTCGCGCTTTGCTTCATTTTCAAAGTCGTTATAGGCTGCGTCAATTTCATCTGCACTTTCCAAGCCGACAACAACGCGATCCAAGAACGCTTGCAGAATTTCGACTTTCCGGAGCAACTGCGGATTATCGGTTCTACCCAACTCGTCCTTAATATGTTTAATATCGTAATCTTTCTGTTTTGGATCGTCAAAATGGATATTGCGGATCAGGTTCATAATGTATGCCACATTGATCCTGTCACTCTCCATCAATTCGATACAGAAGTCAACGTCGTTCAGGACGGAGACAACCTCGCGACCTTTGTTTATCCCTGAGTAGAGCATAAGATATTTACTCTTATAGTCCTGGTATTCCTGCTCGGACATGATAAGAGCGTCCTGATCGAAACTGAACTCAATAAAAGTCTGTAGCGATTGAAGATACTTTGTCAACTCACGGAAGGCCACGACGAACTTCTTTTGATCGTCCTCGTTCTGCATCGTGTCCACGGACTCAGGGAACAGCGCGATTTCCTTGAGCTTCATCACCATTTCGTTGAACTTCTCCACGAAGTATTGATACCCCGGAACAACAATGCCGGAGGTATCTTGACTCTTAGAGAAGAGGGTCAGCGCGTCATCAGTGCTTTTTTTGAGGTTGCGGTAGCAAATGATAATGCCAAAGGGCTTTGTTTCCTTCTCAACGCGGTTTGTGCGGGAATAGGCTTGCAGCAGGTCATGATATTTCAAATCCTTGTCCACATAAAGGACGGAGAGCTGCTTGCTGTCAAATCCGGTCAGGAACATATTCACGACAATGAGGATATCAAGCGACTTTGTTTTCTTTCCCTTTACACGGTCAGAGATGTCCTTGTGATAAGCCGAAAACGTATCTGTGGAGAAATTGGTTCCGTACATCTCGTTATAGTCCTTGATGATACGCTCCAACGAATCACGGCTATGCTCGTCCTTGCCCTCGGCATCCTCATTCTGCCCGTATGAGAAGATACCGCTGATATTCAGGTCATGCCTGATCTTCTTGAAAATATCGTAATACTTAACAAGGGCTTCAATAGAGGACACAGCAAAAATAGCCGTATACTGTCCATTCCGGGTCTTTGCTTTGTGGTTCTGTATGATGTGATTGGCGATCAGAGACATTCTCTCATCAGACATATAGAGTTCGCCTATATCAATCGCATCCGCGAGTGTGGGGTCATTCCAGTCAAAATCGCCCTCCATTGTTTTTATGTACTCAATGTGGAAGCCCAGAACATTATTATCAAAGATAGCGTCTTTGATGAGATAATTGTGGAGACACTCACCAAAGAGCATTTCCGTTGTCTGTGTAATTTTGCCCTCTGTTTTGCCGTTGACTTCAAAACGGGGTGTACCAGTAAAACCGAAAAACTGCGCTTTCCTGAAGTGCCGCACGATGTCCTTGTGCATATCCCCAAACTGGCTGCGGTGGCACTCGTCGATGATAAAGACAACCTTCTCATCCTTGTATGCGTCCATCACTTTCTCATACTGAGGGCGCTTAACGGCGTTTGCCATCTTTTGCATCGTGGTGACGATAAGCTGCCGGTTTTTATCCTTCATCTGACGGACAAGTACATCTGTGCGATCTGTTACGTCAACAGAGCCAGCCTCGAACTTATTAAACTCCTCGGTTGTCTGAGAATCCAGGTCTTTTCGGTCAACGAGGAAAATTACCTTTTTGATATTTGGGTTCGCTGCGAGAATCTGCGCCGTCTTAAAGGACGTCAACGTCTTGCCCGCGCCGGTTGTGTGCCAGATATATGCATTACGGTTTGTAAGCGTAGCCTGCCGGATCAGGGCTTCTACGGCATAAACCTGATAGGGACGCATGACCATCAAGATCTTATCGGTATCATTCAGAATGGTGTAGCGTGTCAGCATTTTGATGATGTGATCCCTCGCGAGGAAAGAAATTGAAAAGTCCTTCAAGTTGGTAATACGGACATTGTTGAAATCAGTCCAGAAGAAAGCGAGGCTATAAAGCATATCCCTGTCTGAATTTGCAAAGTATTTTGTATCAACACCATTGGAAACCACGAACAATTGGATGAAGTGATACAGCCCATTATATGAATGCTTTTTATAACGCATCACCTGGTTGACTGCTTCACGGATGTCAATGCCTCGACGCTTCAATTCCACTTGAATCAGCGGAAGGCCATTCACGAGGACGGTAACATCGTAACGATTCGCATATTTTCCCACAACAGTTGTCTGGTTGGTTACCTGGAATATATTTTTTGTATGGTCGGTATCAAAGAACGACAGATAAACTTTGGTGCCATCTTCGCGCTCCAGCACAAATTTATCACGCAGAATTTTTGCACTCTGAAAAACGGATTTTCCGAGCATAAGATTAAAAATGCGTTCCCACTCCTTATCGGTCAGTGGAGTATCGAGTTTTGCGGCATTGAAGGCTTCAAACTGCATTTTGAAGTTAGCCACTAAAGCATCATAGTCCGGAATGGATACGGTACTGTATTCCTGCTTATTAAGCTGCTCTATAAACTGTTGTTCCAGGGCCGCTTCACTTTGGTATGCCATATCTTCAACTCCTTTACTCGAGGATCATTTATACGCTAAGGCGCTCCATGCATTTGCCTATATGTTTTGAAATATCGCGCACCACGCTTGGATAATGATATGACGAGGTGTGCAGAACTGTCCATTTCTGCCTGCGGAAACAACCTTAGCAATAAGATACCCGTATGTATCATCACGGACATCCGCCTTATCGTCAAGGTCATGTTTGTTATCTGCTCGATATCACCAAGTGAATTGGTAAGACCTCAAGCTGTAAAAAAATCACATAGGCTGTCGATTTTATTTTTGAGTTCTCCGGTTATCACGTTTTTTCCTCCTGATATTTATATGGACTTAAAATCCAACAAATCTTCTATGTCATTATTCATTATACCACATTTTGCCTTTGATTTCAAGCCATTATTTAGAGCAATTTAATAAAAAATAAGCCTGTGGTGAAACAGACTTATTTTTTCTCTGCTATCCCTGCAGATTTTTATATAGCGTAGTTTTCTTAACTCCTGTCAATTCAGTTATCTCACTGACAGTGTACTGACCGGTCTTGTATAGCTTCACAGCTTTGCGAACAGCATCACTGTCGACTGGCTTACGCCCACCCTTTCGTCCTCTTGCACGAGCGGCGGCTAATCCCTCTTTGGTTCTGTCGGCCAGGACATCGCGCTCAAACTGAGCCAGTGCAGACATCAAAGTGAACAGCAGCTTGCCTGTGCTAGTTGTAGTGTCGATGGATTCTTTCAGCGATATGAGATTCACGCCTTTCGAGTTGAAAGTTTCCATGAGCCATATCAGGTCTTTTGTGCTTCTGCCAAGCCTGGAGAGAGATTCCACGACTACCGTGTCTCCCTCAGTCAGGCGTTCGAGAAGTTTTTCAAGCTCCGGGCGGTTGCGTTTTGTGCCGGTCATCTTCTCGTTGTAGATGAAATCCACACCGTATTTCTGGAGCATATCGAGCTGGCGGTCGAGGTTCTGTTGTTCAGTCGAAACTCGTGCATATCCGAATACGAAATTCTTCATCAGAATTCACCACAATAATCGTAGGCGCATTCGTTCAGAATTTCGCATAATGCTTCCTCAATTACGCCGGGCTGATAGAGCATTTCTTCTATCTCCTCAACGAAATAACCGTAGCTTAGAAGTAGGTCGATGTCCTCACGGGATACGCCTATTGAGCTTGCGAAGTCTTTCAGCTGTTTCACGTCCTGCGGTTCACTTTCGCATGATTCTGGAACATTCCACCAGTCACGGCGGAAATAGCGATAATCGTACACCATCAGATTTGTGGTGTCAAATATTCCGTGCTCCATTGCTCCGGAACTGTCGATTTTCAGGATGTCGCCGCAAGTAGTGTTTGTTTTCATAAACAAATCCTCCATAATTTTTTATATTTGTGTTACAGAACATGTAAATTGTATTAACCGTATATTATTTCATTGCTTCGCTGTTCTTTCACGAACGTATTATACAGGTTATTGACATAATTCTTAAACTGCTGCAGTTCCGTTGGACCCTCACTGAACACATGTCCATCAACCCAGCTGACTGTATTCATTACAAAATGAATATGATAATTATCTGTATCTTCATGAACCGAGTACATGATCTGAAAGGTATTATAATAATATTATTTCTTTGTTAGTCATAGTGATAAAAAAATACGGCGCTGTTGACTGCAGCACCGTATCTCTGTTTTATAGAATTATATTTTCTCCGTCCTCGCAGACTAACACCGTTCTGCTTCCTGCAATATCCTTGAATTTATCAGGAGATTCAGTATGAATCGGTATCACGATTTCCGGCTGCGTTATCTCAATAGCTGTCCGTATCGCACTGATATCCGCATGACCGCTGGTGTGCAGTCTGTCGAGCGTGAATCCCTCCACGAATGCGGCGTTTTTCGGCTCGTCAAGATAGCCTTTCCACATTGAATAGAGAATGCGCGGCTGTAAGTCTGCGAATTTCTCCATTATCTTTCGGTGACTGGAATTCCCAAGCCTTACGAACATACAGAACCCACGATCGCGCATTTTAGGTACGAGATGACTGCTATACCACAACATTCTCTCAAATTGATACAGCTCTGTGTAATCCTTTGTGTGTTCCCGCATTATCTCCATCATTTCAAGCTGGTACTTGTCGCATACCCGGTAGCGCCCGCGCGGGATCGCATTGCATACAGCCGCAAGCCGGTCGAAATTCGTTGAGGAACACACCGCGAAAACGTACTTGTGTTCCTTTATGTAGTCACGGATCTTCAGCGAAAGCTCGTATTCCGACAGCGCAGTTTCATGGTCGCCGTTTATCGTTGTTCCCTCGCAGATGAGGACGTCTACTTTCCCAACCAGCTTCTCCAGGACTTTCGGCACGCCCTTTCCGCGAAATCCGTGCGTGCGGAAATCCCCGGTGTGAAGCACGTGTTTTCCCTCCGCTTCGATCAGGAACATATACGAATCATACGCCGAATGGTCAACGGAATACGGCGTAATTTTGATGTCGCCTATCTGAAAGCTCTGCCCCTGCACGAATGTATTCATATTCAGCAGTACATCGCCGTCTATTTGTTTTGTGCGGCTGTTCAGTTTCTGCATTATCAGTTTAGCAGTTTCTCCGCAGTACAGCGGAATACCAGGAAGTATCGTGTTGATCTCGCCAACATGGTCGCCGTGATAGTGCGTCAGAAGAACTCCGTCGCAGGCTGCTTTTCCAGTGTTCAGACCCACTATCTGTATTCCTGCGCTGCCGTCCAGCGCAGAACCGAAATCAACAAAAATCCTCGTGTCTGCCGTGCATATCTCAGCAGCGCAGCCGCCTATCTGGTGGGTTCCGCGATGTATCGTTATTTTCATATCTGCTCCTTACTGGTACCGTTTTTGTCCTGCCTGATGTGCTATTATAAAAGCACAAGGAGGGAACAAAAATGATTATTATCATAGTATTAGCGGCAGTCCTTGATGTGGGATTTTTCGGAGGTATAGTGTATCTCATTTTCGGGAAGCTGCTGCACTCAAACGCTCTCGGGAAGCTGTTCGGAATTGTGGCAGGAATAGCCTGCGGAGCGCTTATGCTGTGGATATTGGGCGGCGACAATGATATTTCGGTCGGCACGGGCTATGGGCTTATATTTGTGCCTGCGGGGATATTCCTGCTGATGCTGCTCATTCTCCCGAAGAACAAGGACGGGAAATGACCCGGTAGTTTTCAGCCGCGGTCTGTGTACGACGCGCCATTTCATCAACAACTGACTGTGGAGAGGTTGCCGTGATTTTTCCGCACATCTGCATGAGCCAGCGGTAAAGTCCCTCGCTTTCAGTGGTGCGGAGTTTCACGGTCAATCCGGATTCCGTCTGAGTTACCCGTATTTTCTCGCCGAAGCAGTCGATTATGTCATCGAGCGCGGACAGTTCTGCGTGGAGTTCCAGTGAAATTTTTTCTCCGCTGAAATTGCTGACAGTGCTTTGAACGTACTCGGAAATCCGCATATCCGGATTCTTTCCGAGCAGCTTTTCCGCGGGAACTGCGGGAAGCTCTGAAACTGCGGCATTCCGCATTCTGTCCAGCCGATAACAGGAAAGATTATCGTAACCGTGCGTATTTCCGATGAGATAGTACTGATCTCCGCGCCGATAAATGGAATACGGACTGACGGTATAAACGTAACCGCTGCGTTTCAGCGATTTCTTCAAATCCGCAGAGGTAAAACTGTACTGAAACGTTATCATCTTTCCGTGCTGGATAGCATTCAGGATTTTATCGACCGCATAGCTGACCGAACCGGATTTATTTTCCCAGTGGATCTGCGTGACGCTGCGGAGCGCCTTGCAGCCAGCTGCGCTCGAAAGCCTGCTGATACGCTCAGTAAGGGATTTTGTCTGCTCGTCAGTCAGAAAACGTGAACTCTGCACGGAATCCATCAGGATTTTCAGCTCCCAGTCCTCGAAAGTGCGGCTGCCGATGTAAAATCCAAGTTTGTTGTCCGGGTGATGGATTATGTCGCAGCCGTATTCCGACAGCGCCGCGATATCACGCAGCACGGATTTCCGCTCGGCTTCTATGCCCATCAGCCTTAACCGCTCTGTTATGCGGTTCGCGGTTATCGGGTGGAGCTCGTCGGTTTCGTTCAGAATGTCAAGGACGGCAAGCAGTTTCTGTTTGTTTTTCTCCATGGCGCACCTCCATCAAATGTATTATAGCACATTACCAGGGACAAAACAAGTACCTGTCCGATACAGTTGACATACAAGTCAATGTGTGGTATACTTGATTTGGCAGGTAATTTATTACTGAAAGGAAGTATTAACATGGCATACGAAGAATCAGATATCAGGTCAAAGTGCATTGAAGCAATGAAAGACCCGAAGAATTTCTACAAGAAGGATTTTGTGAACTACCGCGGAAAATTCCCGAACACCGGCGTTTATTTCAACGAAGCAGTCGCGGAATTTGTAATAGCGCATTTTGATGAACTTGTCGCAGGAATACCCCAGATAACACGGCAGACCACCTACAAGACTGCCGGGCACGATGGTAATTATGATCCCGCTTCAAACCGCGTTGAGGAACAAATCGCAATGGATATGTTCAGGCAGGGAGATTTCGATTTTATCGGAAAGGTGATAGACTACCAGACGCCGCTGAAAAACATCAAGTATGATGATATCGGGAAAATAGACCTGCTGTCCTACAATAAGGCTGACAGGACTTTGCGCATTCTAGAACTGAAAAAGCCCGACAGCAAGGAAACCATGCTCCGCTGTGCGCTGGAAGCGTTCACTTATCTGCGGACGGTGGATAAGGAAAAGCTACTTGCCGACTTCGGACTTCCGGCTGATACGGTAGTCAAAGCTTGTCCGCTGGTATTCCTGAACGGAATACAGCACGAGGAGTGGCTTGATGAAAAACGCCCGAACCTCCATAAATTCATGAGTGTTAACGATATTCAGCCTTTCTTTGTGGAGAGAACCGGGAGTGGATATAAGGTATATAGTGCTTAAATACGAATTACATAAACATGATATCATTGATCACTGATTTTTATTTTTACGTTAAATATTGTGCCGCTCAAAAAAATTGAGCGGCACAATTTTGCATTATTGCACTTTTTGAAATAAAAACACGAAAAAGTTTAATAAAACCCACTATTTCTATGATTTTATCAATTATTTTTTTCAGAATGTGCAATTTGGGGTGTACATAAAGTTCCCTTTATCTCAGCTTTAAAATTATTATAGGCATTGAGCAGGGATGTAAAATAGTCCTCTGAAACAGTAAGCCGTGTATCAATTTTATCACGTTCTTCTATGAATTTGACAAATTTGCTGACGGAAGTTTTTAGGTTCAGTTCCTCTTTTGAGGAGCATACCATCACGATAGCACGCATTGCAGTTAACAGGAGATTCAGCTCACTGACATTGTGAGCTTTCAGGGCTTTTTTCTGATTTATTATCAAATTGACAATACTCTTAAGAGCGTATATATCGTTATAGAATGCCACGCCATTGTACTCTGTTCCAACCTTGCTGGCCTCGGCAACGGTTTTATAGAAAATCGTGTCTTCTATTCTTGAACACGAGAATTGTTCCAGGATAAATTTCAGATATGTATTACCATCAACATCTGATGGTATACTGTAGAATGCTTCGGGCGAATGATAAGAATAAATAAGCATTCTCAACCCCTTAGTGCACTCAGGAAGTTCTGCAAATTTAAGTTCTGAAAAGTATCGGTCAGCAGTCATTAAACGAGTCCTGATAAACCTGTCATCATATCTGAGCTTCTTGCATGGAGATTTTGATATGATTTCATGATACACTTTTTCATTATTGAACTCAATAAGTTCATCTATGCAGTCATTGTCCTTTCGTTCGCCTTGGTCATACTCATTTTCCTTGGACTGAATGATGCTCTTTAACTGTGGATCGTTGTCCGAAAACTGTTTAAGCCAGCCATAGACATCATTTGTAAAATCCAGTTTATCATCGGAAACCTGATATATCGCATAAGCAAGATCCTTTCTTCCTATATATGAAAGGCAGAAGCAAACACGGCTTTTGCAGAATCGCAGTTCACGCGACTTGGCTTTTACTTTTGTGACAACGCTATATAATGGTTCTGCAAGCGCTCTGTTTCCGACAGCATAATAGTTGTATGAAAAGCTTTCGACATTTCTGAGCTCACACCTGAAATCGCAGTTTATAAACGCGTTGTTACGGCGTATAGTTTCAGCTATAAGTGAATGTATTCCATACTTGTATGAATCCTGATTTTCATCATAACTGCTCTGAAGCCAGCCGAAAATGCTCATTTCTTCGAAATCATCCTTGCAGTACGGTGAAAACCATCTTTCTGCTGTTCTGACATTTATCATCGCATCAGAGGAAAGCAGTGAAAAATCCATCAGCATTCTTTTATTCGATTCACTCAACCCTGCTAAAGAGAATAAAGTGTCAAGATGGTCGCTGACAGATTTTCTGGAGGTGCTTTGATCCTTTTTTAGCTCGACCCTGTCAGACGGATACTGTGGATCCTCTCCGCGCATTATCTCCATGAATTCTGTCGGATCCATGTCAAGCTTGTCAAAGACCTTTCCACTTAGTTCCACAAGCAGTGTGTGGCGGTGCAATATTTCAAGTAAATCACTTAGATTATCTCTGAAAAATGAGCAATGCTGCTTTCTGTTATTAAGCTGATTGTTAAATAATTCTCCAAGTTCAGAGTCACTCAGCTCACTGAGCTTAATTGCACTGTTTGAAGCCATTCTGGTAGTAACAAGAAACCTGCATTTATATGTCTCGACTATTTTTTTCCAGTAAGTTTCATCGTCTATGTAGTCCTTGTCCTTATCGTCAAGGCTATCAATGAATACAATTGCTTTGTTTCCTGCCTGCTTTAACAGCTTTTGAATCTCAGCTTTGCGCTGTGATGGCTTCATGTTGTCAGGCATACCCTCACACTCAATATTGCTGATGGTCGTTGAGATGTCGGTGTCAAATCTCACGGTACTGATAATATCATACTCAGAACTATGCTCAGCCAGGTATTCCCGGGCAAGAACTGTCTTTCCTATTCCGCCAATACCGCTTATAACCGCATAATTACGGTCTGCCAGAAAATCATCTATCTCTTTTATTTCTTCCGAACGGCCTATAAAGCCATGAATCTTTCTTGGGCGTTCTGAACATATTTTATATGCCGGCGACTGATCAGTAATCACATATTCAAGACTTTTTCTCACAGCGTTCACGATATACTTATCCTTACTTGAAAACTGATCGGGTGTTTTCAGTTCCTTTATATCATGAGCAGCCTGGCTATTATCTTTATAATCTTTTATCCGTTCAGCAATATGCGCCAGACAAGACTCATTAAATTCATTTTTCAGTATATCTCCGATATTATGGCATAGTGAATTCATGCTGTCACGATCAGAAATAAATTTAGTAAAGAATTTTTTGGGAAGCCATTTTTCTTTATATTCGAAACCATCGCTTTCTTATAGGACGCATTTTTCCCGTTTATAGCAATAAGCCTGTTAAAGAAACTTTCCTGGCTTTCCGGCTTTTTTTGAGAGCATACATACAATTCTTCATTGACGTCATGCCATTGTTCAAGTATTATATTGATAATTTCACGAAACAACTCCTGTTTCAAGGAAAATTTATTCATGTAAAAACCTCCGTATATAGCGCTGCAATCGCAACGTTATTTTTATTTTTGTAAACTTCGAAAACTGACCTATTGGAAAAATGAAAACCTAATGCTATACTATGATCATCGCACAGCAAATGTGCGAAATAATTATAGCGAAAGGACATCTTTATGAGTTATTATTACAATGGAGGACTTGCATTACATAATGCAAATTCCGGAATCGTTAACAACAGTCAGCCTTATTATCAGGGACAGCCTTATCAGCAGTATAATTGTTCTCAACAGCCGAACTGTGTTATTACTCAGGGACAGCAGAAAGAGTATTCCAGCAGTACAAGCGGGGTATATTCAGATCCTAACCGTAATGGAATGTACAAAACGACATTAAGCTCCTCTTCAAAATCAGAATCGTTCCAAGGTCCTCCTTCGTCTTATGGAGTTCAGGACGTCAAAATCCACAACGCCAGCAAAAGCAAAACTAAGGAAAAGCATATCTGCAACGGTATGGTGTTTGCTGTGAACTACCATAAAGAAATCAATACTGATGGTACCCCAGGCCAGGAATATATTGATTTGGTATTCACACAATCTAATGGTGTAAACAGCGGATCAAGAATTACAAAGGACCAACTACATGATAAAAAATTCATGGAATCGCTTTTATCTGATAAGAAAGTACTGATGCTTCCTGATGGAAAAATAACAGATATTATCCGTTATCTTGATTATCAGATAAGCTGCCTGGAACCCAAGTCTTTTTCTGAAGGCTACTTCAGAGACTACAATGGTTTGCGAATCAAAAACGACGACTGGATTTTCAGAAACGCAGCGGATCGTACTGAAATTCTTGAATTGCTGTTTCCAGACGGCAATGCAGATTTTAGAGCGTCCTTCTCAATGGTTACCTGCATTTTGATAGGCTGTCTTTCCCGTGTAGCACAGGCATTGAGAGAAAACAGTGTTGAAATGATCAAAACTTTCGTGTTTATCAGTTCAAACTATATCCAGGCAGAAAAAGATCTCTGTTGTCTGTATTGCTGTGATATTAACACGATAATCAAGCCGGATAAAGATTTCCAGTCCAATATAAAGGGCAATACCGTGTCTTTTCTTCGCCTCAGCGATGAAAGCGACTATAACGTAAAAAAGATATTGCAGCAAAGTATGACTCTATTCGGAAGAACGGCATACGCTGCCGGTGAACACCCTTTTGATTCATTGGCAGTTATGGTAGTCAAAAACAGGCAGCTTCTGCGGGAGCTTATCAGCTCTGAACAAATCCTGGCTATTCCTTATTCCGCCATCAACCACAATGTGAGTGGTATTAGGTTAGCAAACTGGTTTCAAACGCTGTACTTAAAAGAACCGAATTTCGTAGCCAGGCTGAAAAACCGTGCGGCTGAGTTGAATGCGCTCTATCTTGAGCCTCTTTGCTGCGAGGATTATCTGTGCAGCACCTTTTCACTGCTCATAGCAGCCGCTGAATATCTGTTTCTTTCATCAGGCGCTGCGGAAGATAAGCTTGACGAGTTCCTGGAGGAATACAGCGATTATCTGACAGGCATTGATGATACCGTCGATAATTCGATGCTGGATACATTAAGGTCCTATGTTCACGGAGAAGGGCAAAGTATGCTTATTCCCAAGGAAAAACTGCCTGCGGGGTGTAATAAGCAGAAAATAATTGGATACTCTTCAAACGACATATTCATTATGTCTAAAGTGTTTCAAATCATAGCTGACCACAACAATGTGACCCCGAAAGCGCTCGCCCAGAACCTTAAAGAGGCAGGAGTGTTATCATGCGGCGATAAATACCAGAAAAACATTGTGTTCAACGAGGGTCAGGCAAGGGTTTACGATGTTCGTCTTGATAAACTCTTCCCTATGGGACAGATCAGGCTGGAGCCAGATGAATTTAAAGGTGCCAGTCCGGGACTTATGATCGAACTCGGCATGTGCGGAGGCAGACAGGTATACTTTTCGCTTTCCGACCGTAAAGGAACTGATAATGGACACATTTATATTACGGGTCAGTCAGGTTCAGGAAAATCATATTTTCTGAAAAAGTTTGCTCGAAATGCCGTTTTTCAGGGAGTTGAGGTGATTTATATATGTACCGGGGATACCTGTCCAACATCTGAGAGTGATTTCAAGACCTTTGAAATCAATGAAAAAAAGACCTTTTGCCAGCCCCCATGTACTATAACGATTTTTTCTCGCAGATTCTGGACACCAATACTATTTCCGAAGAAGCCAGAATACTCGCCAAATTGCTAAGCGATGAAATGAGCGGCACATTTTCGGCTCCTGCGTGCATAACCAAGCTGTATTCTCTGATGGGTAATGAACCTGCAGTGGAAGAACTGGTGAAGCTCATTAATAGTGCCGGACAGGCGGACTCAGGCTGTTGGAATAATATCTGCCAGAAAGGTCAGATCAGTGTTGTTAAGGCTATGAATGATGACAAATCATTTCTTGACGAAATAATACGCAGATTCTATGAGTACAAATGTTCACAGGCTGAGATAACGTCATGTTTACTCATACTTGATGAATGCCAGATTTTTGATCTCAGCCAGGGATCATCAATAGTCGATTTAGTTCTGCGTCGTGGAAGAAAGAGGGGAATAATGGCAGTGCTGACATCACAGTACCTCACAGCAGCAGACGGCAGAAACCTTTCCAAAGCGATAGACCAGTGCGATACCTACATTGCTTTTAAGCCGGGTTACTCAGCAGATGTCGCTAAGCGTGCAGGCGTAGATATCAAAGACAATGAAGCCAGAAGTATTCTGACTGACATCGGAAAATACTCTTGCATTGCCAATGGAAAACTGTCAACCGACAGATGCATGATCAATTATCCGCTTATAATCAATATTCCCGAATGACATTTCTTTGATATTCTATTATATATTATAAACTTGAAATCGAAAAACGTCAAGCGAATAATCTATTTTTTTCCGCAGACAATACCCACAGAAAGGAGGCGCAGCCGACATGAGGCTTGAAATCAATGCTGAACGGCAGATGGCGATAATATGGGCGTGTTCCGACGAAAGCACCGATATCCTCCCGCCTGAGATAACAGCACAGCTTGAACCGCTTAGGGCGAAGAACAAGAAGTTCCGTGTGATCATCATGCACTCCGGGAAAGACGATCTTTTCGAGCCCATGCTCACGCTGCTTCTCCGAAACCGCATGAAAAAAGCACTGGATGACGTCAGGGAGGAAAATCAGCAGGACAAGCCTGCTGTATGAATAACGGGCAGGATTCGCTCCTGCCCATTATTTTTTATGGTAACCTCTAAAAACCGGGACACGAGCAGATTTCGTACATGATTTATATCAGATGCTAGGCGTCA
>ULSI01050099.1_pt1 | contig 19382 bp, 20 predicted proteins | sample 1956211 | NCBI WGS metagenome assembly ULSI01 (sample SAMEA4835704, study PRJEB28245) | human gut metagenome | biome: gut microbiome; material: fecal sample | place: Denmark | collected 2008 | reverse complement strand
CGGCGCAAAATGCGCCGCCGCTTTTTGTTAAACATGCACATTTTTCGCAATGAAATTTCGTTTTGTTTAATCAAATTCAACAGCTTGCCCGAAAATCTGTTGCAAAAAAAATAAATATAAGGTATAATAGAAACAGGCATAACCGGTGCGGCTCAAGCAGGAAACCAGTTCCTGACATTATATAGAACTGTCGCGCCGCGAAAGGAGAAATCTAGATATGGCACTCAAACTTAACGACAGATATTTAAACAGTTTCGTTGCAGAGCATGAACTCACTGGCATCGCTCCCGCAGTAAAGGCAGCGCACGACCAGCTCGTTAACAGAAACGGTCTGGGCAGCGACTTCCTCGGCTGGATAGACCTCCCGGTCGACTACGACAAGGAAGAATTCGCACGCATCAAGCAGGCTGCCGCAAAGATCAAGAAGGACAGCGATGTCCTCATCGTTATCGGTATCGGCGGTTCTTACCTCGGCGCAAGAGCAGTTATCGAGGCTATCAAGTCCTCCCTCTACAACAGCCTGAAGAAGGACACACCCGACATCTACTTCATCGGCAACTCCATCAGCCCGACATACCTCAGCGAAGTAGTTTCCCTCGTTGAAGGAAAGGACTTCTCTGTAAACATCATTTCCAAGTCCGGCACCACCACCGAACCTGCGCTGGCATTCCGCGTATTCCGCGACCTGCTGGTTGAAAAGTACGGCGAAGACGGCGCAAAGGGACGTATCTACGCTACCACCGATAAGGCAAAGGGAACTCTCAATGAGCTCTCCGACAAGAAGGGCTACGAGACCTTCGTAGTTCCGGACGACGTAGGCGGCAGATTCTCCGTTCTGACCGCAGTAGGCCTGCTCCCCATCGCATGCGCAGGCTGCGATATCGACGCGCTCATGAAGGGCGCCGCTGACGCACGCGCCGCTTACGCTGACTGCGACCTCCAGAAGAACGACTGCTACAAGTACGCAGCGCTCCGCAATATCCTCTACCGCAAGGGCAAGAGCGTTGAAATGCTCATCGCATATGAGCCGAGCTTCGCAATGATGAACGAGTGGTACAAGCAGCTTTTCGGCGAGAGCGAAGGCAAGGACAACAAGGGCATCTACCCGTCCTCCGCTGTATTCTCAACCGACCTGCACTCCCTCGGCCAGTTCATTCAGGACGGTTCCCGCGTAATGTTCGAGACTGTTATGCAGTTCGCAAAGCCCCAGAAGGAGTTCTTCCTCAAGGACGACCCCACCAACGTTGACGGTCTGAACTTCCTTTCCAACCAGAACATGTCCGTTGTAAACCGCAAGGCTTACGAGGGCACCGTTATCGCACACACCGAGGGCGGCGTTCCCAACATCGTTCTCGAGGCTCCCGAGCTTAACGAGTACGAGCTTGGCTACATCATCTACTTCTTCGAGAAGGCATGCGCTATAAGCGGCTACCTGCTCGGTGTAAATCCGTTCAACCAGCCCGGCGTTGAGAGCTACAAGAAGAACATGTTCGCTCTCCTCGGCAAGCCCGGTTACGAGGCTCAGAAGGCAGAGCTCGAGGCTAAGCTCGGTCTCTGATCCAACAAAGGCAAAAATGGAGAGATCCGCGATCTAGCGGCGCTTTCCTCGCAATAATACAACACTATTCATGGAGGTATACTATGATTAAGCTTATCACAGGCAAGAGAGGCACCGGCAAGACCAAGATCCTTATCGACGCTATCCACGAGGCAGAGAACAAGTCCAACGGCAACGTTGTTGCTATCCAGAAGGGCTCTTCCCTCAACACCGACATCACCCCGAAGGTTCGCCTTATCAACATCGAGGACTACGCAGTAGAGGGCGTTGACGCATTCTACGGCTTCGTTTCCGGTATCCTGGCTTCCGACTACGACTGCACAGATCTGTTCGTTGACGCTACACTCAAGATCACCGGCAGAGACTACGCTAAGGTTGGCGAGCTGTTCGAGAAGCTGGCTAAGGTCTCCGGCGACACCGTTATCACCTGCACTATTTCCGCTGATAACTCCGAGCTGCCCGAGTCTATGAAGAAGTTCATCGTTTAATTTCTGGCTGACTTTTTCAGGCTGGCGCCGGGCTGAAACGCTCCGCGCCAGCCTGATGATTTTAGTCAATAATTCCGTTTTGGACGGGCAATTCGGGTGCAAAAGTGACTATTTCGACAAAACCCGGAATATTTTTTGTAAAATGTCCGAAAACCCTTGACAAAACGGATTTCGCATGTTATAATATTATGCGTGACTGTAAAAGGGTTCATTATATGAACTCTTAGGAAATGAAATGTTATATTAAGGGGGTGCAATAATGGCAGTTCCGAAGAGAAAGGTATCCCGCGCAAGACGCGACAAGAGACGTTCACAGGTATGGAAGTTATCTGCACCGTCCTTCTCTCGCTGCAAGCAGTGCGGTGAGCTCAAGCTCGCTCACAGAGTATGCGGCAATTGCGGTTATTACAATGATAAGGTCGTTATCGCTAAGGAAGCATAATTTGCCTTCATTCAGTAACTAAACACAAGTTTACGGGAAGTCCCTCCGGTTCAGCCGGGGGGATTTTTGCTGATTATAAACAATTTAAGAGTTATCGTCAAATATACATATAATTCCTTGAAAATAACGCTGAAATATGCTATACTATAGTTATATGGTTTAAAAACTGAGAACAGGAGAAATAATATGCAGGTAGTAGCAATAGTAGGACGCCCGAACGTGGGAAAGTCCACACTTTTCAATAAGCTGGTGGGTCAGCGCCTGTCCATCGTGGACGACAAGCCCGGCGTTACCCGCGACCGTATCTACAGCCGCTGCGAGTGGCTCGGCAAGGAGTTCATGCTCATCGACACCGGCGGTATCGAGCCCAAGACCGACGACGTCATCCTCGCGCAGATGAGGGAGCAGGCAATGCTCGCAGTGGAGCGCGCCGACGCAATCATATTCGTCACCGATATCACCACCGGAGTCACCGCCAACGACAGCGACGTAGCCTCCATGCTGATAAAGAGCGGCAAGCCGGTAGTCCTCGCCGTAAACAAGGTGGACGGCATCGGCACTCCGCCTCCGGAAATATACGAGTTCTACAACCTCGGTCTCGGCGACCCGATACCGGTTTCCTCCGTGCACGGACACGGCACCGGTGACCTCCTGGAAGCCGTTTTCGAGAACCTCCCGCCGGAGGAGCCGGACGAATACGACGCTGACGCTATCAAAGTAGCCGTTATCGGCAAGCCGAACGTCGGAAAGTCCTCGCTCATCAACCAGATAGCCGGCGAGGAACGCTCCATCGTCTCCGACATTGCCGGAACCACCCGCGACGCGATAGACACCGAGATACAGCGCGGCGAGGATAAGTTCATCTTCATCGACACCGCCGGAATGCGCCGCAAGGCTAAGGTCATCGAGAATATCGAGCATTTCAGCGTTCTGCGCGCCCTCATGGCAGTCGACCGCGCCGACGTGTGCGTTATCGTCATCGACGCGACGGTAGGCTTCACCGAGCAGGACAGCAAGGTCGCAGGCTACGCCCACGACAAGGGCAAGGCGTGCGTAATCGCCGTAAACAAGTGGGACGCAGTCGAGGACAAGACCGACCGCACTATGGACGATTTCCGCAAGAAGCTGGAGATAGACTTCTCGTTCATGTCCTACGCGCCGTTCGTGTTCATCTCCGCAAAGACCGGTCAGCGCATAGACAAGCTGTTCGAGCTGATAAAGTTCGTACACGAGCAGCACTGCATGCGTATCTCCACCGGCGTGCTCAACGATATGCTGAATTACGCGACCTCACGCGTGCAGCCGCCGTCAGACAAGGGCAAGCGCCTGAAGATCTATTACATGACCCAGGCTTCCGTATGCCCGCCTAATTTCGTTATCTTCTGCAACAGCCGCGAGCTGTTCCACTACTCGTATCAGCGCTATATCGAGAACCAGCTCCGCGAGACCTTCGGACTGACTGCAACGCCGATCAAGCTGACCATTCGTGAAAGAGGAGAATAATGAAGCAGATCCTGTCGGATTTCATACGCCGCCGCACCGGAATGCTCATTAAATGCGCACTCATCGCCGTGGGATTCGCCGCGGCGGCGTGGATCCCGCTGATGTTTTCCGGCGGCTGGGCGGACTGGTTCAGGCTCGTCTGGACTATAGGAGCCGTCGTGGTCTCCGCCGCCGTGGCTTCACTGCTGGTTAAGGCGTTCGTAGATATCTTCGGAGTGGCAAGGTGCCGTCTGGAGGAGCAGCTCAGCAATATGCCGGAGGCCGAACGCGAAGGCGTTATATCCGCCTACCCGTCGGCAAAGGCCCTCGGTGAGCGCTGGTTCATGCCGGAGCATATACTGTTCTACACGGCGCGCAGGGCGCTCCTGCTGCGCTACGACGCAATAAAAATGATAACCCTGAAAAATGACGGCGACCTGCTGCTGGTGACTTCCTCCGGCGACATAACCATGCCGGTAAAACCCAGGGAAAACGCCGGGGTGCTGTATGCGGTGCTTCGCAGCAAGAATCCGGAGATAAAGCCCGGAACCGCTGAGACCGTAGAAAAAGAAAACGCGCAGAATTGACCCGCGCCTCCAAAAAAACGAAAGGACATAACACACAATGATGTGGCTTTGTTATATAATCATGATCGTCGTTCCCTATCTTCTGGGCGGCGTTAATACATCAATAATCGTCACCAAGCTGAAAACGGGCAAGGATATCCGCACGATGGGAAGCGGCAACGCCGGACTCACCAACACCCTTCGCACCCAGGGCAAGGCGGTTGCCGGGATAGTACTTCTCGGCGACGTTGCAAAGGCAGTCCTCGCGATTTGGGCGGTCAGGCTCGCGTTCCAGTTCATCGGCGGCGTTGACACCACCGTGCTCGAAAACGACATGAACTGGGTAGGCTACATGGCAGGTTTCATGGCTGTAGTCGGCCATGTGTTCCCAGTTTACTACGGGTTCAGGGGAGGAAAGGGCGTTCTCGCCGCTATCTCCGCTATTTTCACGCTGGACTGGCGCACCGGCTGCTTACTGCTCGCCGTGTTTATAATCATCGTGGCTGTTACCCGCTACGTTTCCCTCGGAAGCTGCATTGCTTCCTCGCTGTACGGCTTCGGCACGCTCGGATTCGTGTACTTCATGGACGGCGACCCCGCCGGTATCGTCTGCACATTCATCGCATTCTTCACCGCCGCGCTCGTTATCTACATGCACCGCGGAAATATAAAGCGCCTTGCCGCTCACACTGAGAAGAAGCTCGGCGAAAAAGCAAAGTAAATTTCGGAGGCTGTCACAATGGCAAAGATCACTATTCTGGGCTGCGGCTACGGCACAGCTCTGGGCGTATTATTCACCACATTCGGGCACGAGGTAGTCACCTGGACGAAATTCGAGCAGGAAGCGGAGCTTCTCCGCACCGAGCGCGAGCACAAGCGGCTCCTCCCCGGCGTAAAACTGCCGGAATCCCTCGGCGTCACCACAGACCCGAAATGCGTCAGCGGCGCAGATATCGTGCTTGTGGCTATCCCCTCGCCGTTCTTCCGGGAAGCCATTCAGACCGTGAAGCCCTATGTGGATAAATCCACCATCATGATAAACGTCAGCAAGGGTCTGGAAGCCGCTACAGGCTACAGGCTGTCCCAGATAATCTCCGAGGAGCTTCCGGAAAACCCGGTCGGCGTTATCACCGGTCCCTGCCATGCAGAGGAAATCGCACGCCTGGTTCCCACAACGGAGGTCTGCGCCAGCAATAGCGACGGCGTTGCGGAGTATATCCAGCGCACGCTCTCAAACGAGAAATACCGCATTTACGTCAACGACGACGTTGCCGGCTGCGAGCTCGGCGGCGTACTGAAAAACCCGATAGCCCTCGGCTGCGGCATCGCCCGCGGAATGGGTCTCGGCGACAACACCGTAGCCGCCCTAATGACCCGCGGAATGACCGAGATAACACGTCTCGGCGTAGGTCTCGGTGCAAACTGGAAGACCTTCACCGGCATGGCTGGAATAGGCGACCTTATCGTAACCTGCACCTCGCTGCACTCACGTAATTTCCGCGCCGGAAACCTCATCGGCAAGGGAATACCAGCCCCGGAGGCAGTAAAGCAGGTCGGCACCGTGGAAGGCTACACCAGCAGCATTATCGCCTACAAATTAGCGCAGGAGCGCGGCATAGACACGCCGATAATCGAACAGATAGTAAAGATATGCTACGAGGGATCTGACCCGAAAGCGAGCATTTCCGCGCTTATGACGCGCAAGAGCAAGCACGAGCGCGAAGTATTCTGGATGGACTGATATAACCCGACAACCACGACCAACTATTTGAAAGGTGCCCACATGAATCAGAAGATACCAGCCACCATAAAGGAACAGGTACAGAAGCTGCGCGACCGCGGCTGCGTCATAAATGACGAAAAGCTGGCTGAACAGACCCTGACCTACATCAACTATTTCCGGCTGTCGGACTATTTCGCACCGTTCACCGTGTGTAAAGGGCAGTACGAAAATGGCACTACATTTGAAAATATCCTGCGTGTGTACGAATCCGACCGCAAGCTGCGGAGCATTCTGCTCGCCTCACTTGAGGAAACGGAGATCTCAATGCGCGCCGCCGTTTCGAACTACCACGCGCTGAAATACGGCGCCCTGGGCTACCTTAACGCCTCCTCGTTCGACTTCCGGCACAACCACCAGCAATTCATGAACAAGGTGAAGCACCTCATAGAAGTCAACGACGACCGGGAATTCGTACGGCACTATAACTCGAAATACTGCGGAGCGTTCCCGCTGTGGGTAGTTATGGAGCTGTTCAGCTTCGGCACGCTGGCGTTTTTCTACAAGGATATGCACTCCGGCGACAAAAAGGAGCTTGCCGACCGCTACTACGGCTGTTCCAGCGCAGACCTTGACAACTGGCTGTTCTGCCTTAACGAACTCCGCAACTACTGCGCGCACTACAACCGCCTTTACGGAAACACGTTCCAGGTAGAGCCGCGCGTTCCAAAGGGGCTTGACCTCGAGCTGAAACCTGATGTTTTCGGGTACATAATCGTGCTCAAGCAGCTCGCGCATGATCACGCAGCATGGAACCAGCGCGTTGTGAAGCCTATTTCAAGGCTTATCTACAAAAATTCCGACGTACTGCGGCTCAAGGATCTGGGATTTCCGGAGGACTGGGAAAAGCTCATCGCATTCGATGACGAGAAGGCCGGCGAACCGGAAAGATCCGAGAACGCAGGAAATTCAGAAAACTAAAGACAAAACGGCGGAGCATTCTGCCGTTTTTTGCAAAAAGGGGTGAGCGCCGTGGCTGATAAATTCCGCCTTATGATGGACAACAACGCAAAATCGAAAGAGGAGATACAAGAGGAGCTCCACCGCATGATCGAGCTGAAAAATCAGCCCGTGGATCCCGTCGAAACGTCCCACGAGCAGTTAGACCCCGCCGTCCGGGAAAAGGTCAGCGAAGCGGTGAAGCGCTCCATACAGAACAAGATAATCTCCATAGTGAATGAAGCGATAAAAACTGCGGAGGAGGACGAAAGATACTACGGCGAGAAAATACCGCCACGCCCGCCGCGGGAAAACCTTGATTACCTCACCGGGAAACCCGTGGAACAGCAGCCGGAGCGCCTCCAGCCCGACGAGCTTGCATATGCTCCGTCCACGCACGAGACCGACGACGAGGGCGCCGATATCCGAGCAAAAATTACTGAAATGCGCTATCTTTCGCACACGTTCTACACCGGCTTCATGCTCAAGAAGAACGCCGGCGAAACCCTGATAAAGCAGGGCGAGTTCATGAAGGACGTCACCGACAATTTCGGCTGGAACTGTTTCTGCAACATCGACCGCCCGATATACGGCGCTATGTCCACCGACCAGCTCCGCACCTACTTCACCTGGAGAACAGCCGCCCGAAACGGCGTGTACAGCCAGACCGACAAACCCTACATCATTCTCTACTGCTACGAACTCCTGAACAAGATCGGCGTGATGTCCTCCGCCGACGCGTACAACCGGCTCTCTGCCGTGTGGGAGGGCTGCCGCGGCTTCTGCCCGGCTCTGGACACCGTCCTCCCGCGCTGGCTCAAGGATTTCCGCGCCTACAACGACATCGGCGGCGTCGCCGCCTGTCCCGCTGAATCCGCCCTGGACACCCGCCCTCCGGACGACCTGGATATACTCGAATGCCGCTACTCCGGCAAGCTGGAATACCTCATGGGTATCTCCTCCTACAATCTCCGGGGGAGCATATTCCTGACCGACGAGACCCGCCCGCTGATGGAGGGCGCTCTTGAGTCCGCACTGACCGCGCTGGACGGCTATTTTAAAAAATCCGGCGTGACTATGTTCGAGCTGCTGTGCGGAAAGCTGCGAAAGGATTTCTTCTGGTCTCCGTTCAACGGCGCGTATGTCGACCTTTCCCGCATGGACGGCTTCCACAATCTCAGGATAAGCCCTACCGAACAGTACACCACCAAGCGCGGGGAGCCATGCCTCGAGACCTTCGAACCGTCGCCATACCGCAGTTTCGTCGGGTGGATACTGAAAAGCGTAGAATCCGTGCTCCGGAAGCGAACTGGCTTCCGATACGGAATTTCGCCAAATATCACCCCGGTGCTGAACGATTTCCTGAACCGTGACAAGCTGGTGCGCGCCGCGGACGCTCCCGAATTTTCGGAGCTTATCCCGAACGCGGTGAACGCGTGGTGCGATAAAAACGGAGTTTTCCCACCGAAAAAGCAGGCGAAAAAACGCAGCTGCTATAATTATGACGAGGTTCCCGCAGAAGCGCCCTCCGCCCCGCAGAAGCCCGTAAAAATCGAAATCGACGTCTCCAAGCTGTCGCAGATACGCGAGGAGTCCGACGAGACAACCCGCAAGCTCATAGTCGAGGAAGCCGACACGGTAACTCCCGAGGAGCTCACCGACCGCATATCCAGCATATCCGAGGACGATTTCGACGAACAGACCGCAGGATTTGCCGAGAACTACGGAAACCCGGATACTGCCGAATCTCCCGCACCAGCGCCGCAAATGGACGTACCGGGGAATTTCACGGAGCTTCCCGACGGCTGGAGAGAATTCGCGCAGTCGCTCACCCACGATGATATCGCGCTGCTGAAGGCAGTCCGGGACGGCTGCGGAGAGGCGCTCTGCCGCTCCCGCAGCGTAATGCCCGAAACGGAATACGACCGGATCAACGCTCTCGCAATGGAGTACATCGGAGACGTGCTGATCGAAAACGGCGGAATTCTCGAGGATTACCTCTCCGATATTCAGCCTATTCTCGATAAATGCGCCATATAAAAAACGGCAGCCTTTTCAGGCTGCCGTAAGCTATTTAATAAATCAAAGCTCGATCTTTCCGTAGAGTGTTGCGCTCTTCTCCGCTTCAACGGTCTCCTTGCTGAACTCGCCTGCGTCTGCGGTCTCGTCCGGCTCATAGGTGCGGCGCTTGTACTCGCGCTCAAAGCTGGTGGAGAATCCAGTGGACTGGCGGTAGTTGCGTGTGTTCCCGTTTCCGGAACCTCTGCGCTCCCCGCGTTCACCGCGCTCGCTGCGTTCGCCATTTCCGCGTCTGCCGCGGCGGCTGTCGAACTTGGGCTTGTCGGCGTAGATTACGACCTTTCTGTAAGGCTCGACGCCGGTGGAATGGCTGGATACGCCTTCAATCTCAGCAACGCAGCTATGGATTATGCGGCGCTCGTAGGGGTTCATCGGCTCGAGAGCGATCTTTCTGCCCTGCTTGATGACCTTCGCGGAAGTGCGCTTTGCAAGGGACTCCAGAGTTTCGCGGCGCTTGTCGCGGTAGCCGTTGCAGTCGATGGAGATGCGGCAGTAGGATTCCTCAGTGCGGTTGCTTGCGAGGATAGTCAGATACTGGAGACTGTCAAGAGTCTCGCCGCGTCTGCCGATAACTACGCCGAGCTTATCGCCGGTGATGTCAAGAACAACGTTTCCGTCGCGGCGGACAGCGTTAATCTGGAAGTTCTCAAGCCCAAGAGCGTGAAGCACGTCGGTGAGGTACTTCTTCGCTGCCTGCACCTTTGCGCTGCCCTCGATATCGAAATCCTCGGGAAGCTCCGGTATGTCCTTTTCGCCCTCGTCCTCAAAGGAAGCCGGTGCCGGCTCCTCTGCATGGGTCTCCTCTGCTGGCTCGGAATGTTCGGCAGCTTCAGAAACCTCGGAAACTGCGGCCGTCTCGGAAGCTACAGGAGCTTCGGGGGCTTCGTAGGAAGCCATGACTCTTGCAACGCCCTTCATTCCGAACAGCCCCTTTCTGGGCTGCTCAAGAATGTCGAAATCTATCTCCTCGGCAGCAACACCGAACTCAGCGGCTGCCATTGCCTTTGCTTCATCAAGGGTCTTTGCTGTGAATTCCTTTTTCATATTTCACCCTCCTGTGATACGTCAGGTATCGTCGTCGTTATCCTCATGATATTCCTCGCCGTACTTCTCAGCGTCAGCCTTTCTTGCGGCTGCGAGCTTTCTGCGGTTGATCTCCTTCTGGGTGAGCTTCTCGCCTTCATACTCGGAAACTGCGTTGAGATCCTCTGTCTGTCTCTTGCGCTTTTCTTCCTTCGCGGCGTTCTTCATACGCTCGTTGTACTCAGCCTCAGCCTGCGCGCGGAGCTTTGCAGGGCTGTAGACCTTATTGAGCAGCAATGTTTGCAGGATACCGAACGCATAGCTTATCGTCCAGTAGAAGCCCGCGCCGGCAGGTACGGTAAATACCAGCACGATGGAGAAGATAGGCATGATGAAGAACGTAGCCTTCATGCAGCCGGAATTTCCGCCGGCAGCGCTTGTATCCATCGTCTTCATCGAGATGAGGGTCTGCGCCATAGAGAACACGAACGCCAGTATCGGAATAAGGATCATCGGCCAGCCGAGGTCGCTTGCAGGATCCTTGCCAAGCGGAATTCCGAGGAACTCGAGCTTGTCGTTAAGTTCTGCCATGTTGTCCTTATCGGACTGCTGGAGGCTGTAAGCGGAAGCGGTCGGATCTATTTCAGATACCTGACCGTACATCTCAATAGAGTAAAGCTCTCTCTGGAGCGTAGACGCCTGGGTGTAGGTGAGGGTATCGCTGTCTGCGGTAGCCTTTACAGAACCGTACTTGCGCTGTACGGTTTCAACCGCGCTTCTTGTGGAAGCAGAGAAGCTGTGAGCCTGTCTGTACTCGTTCTTCTCGGTCTCATCGCCGATAGCGTCGACCTCAGCCTGCTCCGCCTTGGTGAGGGAGTAAAGGTCGCTCTCGGTGAACAGGTCGTTGCCGTTGTCCTCGTTGAAAGAGGTCAGGGTAGCCTTAGTGACGACCTTCTTCACCATGTTCTTGCTGGTGGCGTCGAGATTTGCCCACACGTCTTCGGTGAGAGGCTCCTCGCCGTCGCCGAGGCAGTTGTCGTTGTAGAACTCAAGGATCTGCTTCGCGTCGCGGACGATCTCGTCATGCTTCGTGAGCGCTTCGCCGGTAAGCTCCTGAGTATTGCCGTACTCGTCGACAAATATCTTTGTCATGGAAACGTAATAGGATTCCTGCATTATCTGCGCAGTATTTCCCATGTGCATGATGTGGGTCATGGGCTTGTAAACTACGTCCAGTACGCCGAACAGAAGCAGGAAGGTTATAGCCATGGTGCCGCAGCCGCCCATCGGGCTGTAGCCCTGCTGCTGGAGCTTCGCAAGCTCCTGCTGCTGCTTTTCCTGATTGTTCTTGTATTTCTGCTGGATCTCTCTTACCTTAGGTGCGAAAATTGCTGATTTTGCGGTGTTTTTCTGCTGCCTTATCGACAGCGGCAGCATAGCCAGCTTTACGATAAAGGTAAACACCAGGATAGCCACGCCGATGCTGGCGCCCGTGTTCTTGCAGATGACCTCATAGATCGCCCACATGATATAGCCGAGGGGGTAGCCTATGATACTGTACAGGAACTCTATTGTGTCCACGTCCTTTCATTTGGCGCAGCGCTGTGGAAGGATCGGTATGCGCGCTGCTGTGTGCGTCCGACCGGATAGGCTCCGGCGTCTTTGGAATGGTATATGATAACACGGCGCATAAAGCCGCAGTTGACTTCACTTTTTAATTATCTTTGTAGGATCGCTTTATATCTTCGCTGAGGTAGTCTGCGCTGTCGTCGTCAGGTATCCCGAAATCCGGCGGCACAGGCAGCCTCTCGGGGTGAAAACAGAACTTCTGCGGCACAGGGTCGATGCCACCTGCACCGAAAGGGTTGCACCGCATAATTCTCCATAACGTCAAATAACCGCCCCTCACCGCACCAAAACGCCGAATAGCGGTAAGCCCGTATTCGGAACAGCTTGGATAATAGCGGCAGCACGGCGGTAAGATCTTTGACAGCGTAAGTCTGTACAGCTTGATGACAGCAAGGAAAATATACTTCATGACAGCCTGGACAGAATATTCTTCATCATCAGGGAGTAGATCTTTGTGGATTTAAGTTCCGGGGTCTTGCTCCTTGCGACAAAGACGAAATCGTAACGCTTTTGTGTTTTCTCTTTCAAAATCGGCTCGAAAAGGCGGAAGGCTTCCCTTATTATCCGCCTTGAGCGATTTCGTTTGACCGCGTTCCCGACCTTCTTCCCGGTAACAATACCGAGACGGTTGCACCGCCCGCGCCTTTCCCTGACATAGCAGACAAAGGCAAATGTGACGATACTCTCCCCCTTTTTAAAGAGGAAGCTGAAATCGCGGTTGTTTTTGATCACAATGTACTTCTTTTTGAATTCAGACATTGCAGTCAGATCAGTAGGTCAGCTTTTTTCTGCCCTTTGCGCGGCGGCGAGCGAGAACCTTACGACCGTTCTTGGTTGCCATTCTCTTCATAAAGCCGTGCTCGTGCTTTCTCTGAAGCTTCTTGGGCTGGTAAGTTCTTTTCATTGATAGACCCCCCTTTGTTCAACATGGTAGTATCGTTGTATGTTCTACCGGAATCTGCCTTTGGATATAGCTCTTCCGCACACAACTGTCAACAATAATTAATTATACCGTATTATAAAAGCGTTGTCAAGGGTTTTTTGAAAATTTCCCGATATTTTCATTTATACGATAACTGAAAGTATAATATGCTTGATAATATACTAAAAAACGGGCTTGTAATTATGTCGTATTTTTGTTATACTTATATTATACGTTTGTAAACGATTATTTACTCGGGGAGGTGCCGGAATGCGGCTTCTGAAATCCACAAGACTTATACCTAGGCTCGGAAGCGAGGAAACGCGCGTGCACGCTCCCCAGCTCCGCGACCGCACAAAGCTGTCCGGCGGGAGGAAGCTCCGGCACGAACTGAAATTCATAATAAACGAGGGCACCTACCTCATGCTGAGAGCGCGCCTGGCGCCGCTCATGACGGTCGATCCGCACGGGGTCAACGGCGAATACCGCGTCACCAGCCTTTATTTCGACGATGTCTACAACTCGGCTTACTGGCAGAAGGTCAACGGCATTGAAACGCGCCGGAAATTCCGCATACGCGCCTACGACCTAGACCCGTCGCTTATAACCCTGGAATCCAAGCACAAGGACGCCTCCTACGTTTCAAAGCTCTCCCGGCGGCTTACCGATGAACAATACCGGGCGCTGCTTTCCTGCGACTGCGGCTTCATGGCGGACAGCGACAGCGACGAGGATTCCTTCGGGGAATTCTACCGCGCCGACCTGCTCACCAAGCTGCGCCCGAGGGTGATAGTGGACTACCGCCGCCAGGCGCTGATATCCCGCTTCGGAAACGTCCGCATTACGTTTGACAAGCAGCTTTCCGCGTGCTTCAACACAATGGATATGTTCGCGCCGGAGGCACAGTACACTCCGGTTCTCGGCGGAAATATCATACTTGAAGTTAAATTCGACAGCTATATTCCCGAAAGTATACAGGCGGCATTGCAGGGGCTGAACGCTCCGCAGCAGTCAGTATCAAAATATATGATCTGCACAGACAGAATGTTGGAGGTATTAACCCATGGTTGACGTGATCAGTCAGTTCCTGACAAGCGGCTCAAAGCTAACCGACGCTATCGAACTTTTCGGCACCGACTTCGAGCTTGCGAACATTTCCATTGCTACGATTCTTGTTACGCTGCTCACTGCGGCAGTCTGCGGAGCGGTGATCTATCTCGTGTACCGCTTCTTTAACCGCAGCGTTATTTACAACGAAAATTTCAATATTCTCGTGATCCTTACCACCATTGTTACTTCGTTCATCATCATGACGATAAGTTCCAACGTAGTGCTGTCGCTCGGCATGGTCGGCGCGCTCTCCATCGTGAGATTCCGCGCGGCTGTAAAAGACCCGCTGGACATAGGTTTCCTGTTCTGGGGAATTGCAGCGGGAATCACCGCGGGAGCCCAGCTCTACTGGGTCGCTCTGCTCGGAACCGCCGTTATCGCGGTGCTGTACATACTCATCACCATTTTCCGCAAGGAAAAGAAAAGCTACCTTCTAATCGTGAGATATGACGCCTCCTGCGAGATGAACGTCAACGGCGTACTGGGAGCTGTAAAGTACCGCCTGAAGAACAAGACCCAGACCGGAAATAAAATTGAGCTGACCGTGGAAGTCAAGATACGCAGGAACGACACCACCTACCTCAGCCGCTTCAACGCCATCGACGGGGTTGAAAGCGTTACACTGCTGGAATACAGCGGCGAATATATGAATTGACAGATCGTATATCTGCGGCGCAGTATGACGTTCCGTATATTTAACACTAAAACTAAAAGGGGGCTTTCGCCCCCTTTTTATTATAATTACTTGAGATGTGCAGCGTCAATACGATTGAGTGCGCGCTTGAGCTTCGCCTCTGCAAGGCGGAACTCGTTATCGCCCGCCGCAGCCTTCATGCGATCCTCTGCGACCTGCTTTGCATGCTCGGCGCGAGCAACATCGATATCCTCAGCCCATTCACAGGACTGCACCAGGATAACGGTCTTTTCCTTCGATACCTTGATGATACCGCCGGAAGTCGCCGCACGGCGGAACTTACCGTCGATCATCACCCGCATCTGCCCTATGCCAAGCGCTGCACAATAAGGCTCATGCCCATTAAGGATACCGACATCTCCAACGGTGGTGCGGGCGATTATCTGCTCCGTATTACCGTCGAAAAACGTCTTTTCGGGCGTGATTATCTCTAATCTGAACGGCGTCATATATTACCTCCGATCAGCCCTTCTTTGCCTTCTCGATGACCTCGTCGATCGTTCCTGCGAACAGGAATGCGGACTCGGGCAGGTCGTCGTGCTTGCCCTCGATGATCTCCTTGAAGCCGCGGATAGTCTCCTTCAGTGGAACATACTTGCCCTGCATTCCGGTGAACGCCTCCGCAACGGAGAACGGCTGGGACAGGAAGCGCTGTATCTTTCTCGCACGGGATACGGTCAGCTTATCCTCGTCTGAAAGCTCGTCCATACCGAGTATCGCGATGATATCCTGAAGCTCATTATAGCGTTGGAGAATGGACTGCACCGCTCTTGCTACCTCGTAGTGCTCCTTGCCCACGATGTCCGGGGTGAGGATTCTGGAGGTGGATTCCAGCGGGTCGACAGCCGGGTAGATACCCATTGAAGCGATATTTCTGGAAAGTACCGTGGTAGCGTCCAGGTGTGCGAATGTAGTAGCCGGAGCCGGGTCAGTCAGGTCGTCCGCAGGAACGTAAACCGCCTGTACGGACGTGATGGAGCCCTTCTTCGTAGATGTGATACGCTCCTGGAGAGCGCCCATCTCAGTTGCAAGGGTAGGCTGATAACCAACGGCAGAGGGCATACGTCCCAGCAGCGCGGAAACCTCTGATCCTGCCTGCGTGAAACGGAAGATGTTGTCGATGAACAGCAGCACGTCCTGACCTTCCTTATCGCGGAAGTACTCCGCCATAGTCAGACCGGAAAGCGCTACTCTCATTCTTGCTCCTGGCGGCTCGTTCATCTGACCGTAAACCAGCGCGGTCTTGTTGATAACGCCAGACTCGGTCATTTCGTTGTAGAGGTCGTTACCCTCACGGGTACGCTCGCCGACGCCGGTGAATACGGAAATACCGCCGTGCTGCTTGGCGATGTTGTTGATAAGCTCCATGATGAGGACGGTCTTACCAACGCCGGCACCGCCGAACAGACCTATCTTACCGCCCTTGAGGTACGGCGCGATAAGGTCAACGACCTTGATACCAGTCTCAAGAACCTGGTTGGAAGCCTCCTGCTCCTCGAACTTCGGAGCGGGACGGTGGATCTCCCACTTTTCCTCGGTCTCGGGCTGCGGCTTGTTATCAACTGCCTCGCCGAGCAGGTTGAAGATACGGCCAAGGGTCTCCTTTCCGACAGGGACCTTGATAGACGCGCCGGTATCCACAGCCTCCATTCCTCTTACGAGACCGTCGGTGGAACCCATCGCAATGCAGCGCACGATATCGTCGCCGATATGCTGAGCGACCTCAACGACCAGCTTCTGACCGTTGTTGTCGATCTCGATGGCATTAAGCAGATTGGGCAGGTGGTCGGGGTGGAACTTGATATCAAGAACCGCACCGATGACTGTCACGATCGTGCCTACGTTCTGATTTGTCATACTGTGATTTTTCCTTTCCATTTGATGTGGTTGGAAATAACTCGCCGCACAATGCACTTCGTGCATTGCACGCCGGGGTTCTCAGCCGCGCGCACGAATTTCCAGCTTCGCCTGAAATTCGCACACTTGCTGAGACAGATGCGTTTTTTCCTCCGGCAGAGCCGGAGCAAAAAATGATTTAAATTGTGAATTACATTATTCAAGTGCGTTCGCGCCGGATACGATCTCGGTGATCTCCTGCGTGATGCTTGCCTGACGCGCTCTGTTATAGAGCAGGGACAGGCTCTCGGTCATTGCGTCGGCATTGTCCGTTGCGGATTCCATCGCTGTTCTGCGCGCGCCCTGTTCGGAGGCATACGCCTCAACGACAGCGCACTGCACAAGGCTTGCGGTGAATTTCGGCACGATTCTGTCGAACACCGCCTCGGGGGACGGGTCGTAATTCATCGCGCCGTATCCCTCCAGCTTCTGCGTTTTCATCGGGAGCACAGCAAGCTGCTGCGGCTCCTGCGCAAGCTGGGAAACGAACATGGTGAAGAACACCTGCACATCGTCCACCTCGCCGCGGCGGAACATCTCTATCGCCGTATCGGCGATATCCTGAGCCTGCGCGGGCTTGATGTTCTCGGCGATATTCGGGTAGCTTCCCACGATGTCGTAGTCGCGCTTGGAAAAATACTCGATGGACTTCTTGCCGATCGCGATTATCTTCGGTTTCTCAGCGTCGTCCGCATGGGCGGCGGCAGCCAGCTTGAGCACGTTGGAGTTATAACCTCCCGCGAGACCTCTGTCGCCCGCCACCACGATGAACAGACGGTGCTTTATTTCGCGCTTCTGCGTGAAAACCGTGGAGAAATCCGTATTAGCCGAGGCAATTTCGCACATGGATTTATACAGCTCGTTGAAGTAGGGACGAGCCTGCTCCGCGCGCTGTTTTGCCTTGCGGAGCTTACTTGAGGACACCAGCTCCATAGCCTTGGTTATCTGGCGTGTGGAGCCTACGGACTTTATGCGCCGCTTGATGTCCTTCATATTTCCTGATGCTATAATATCACCCCCGGAAATTCATTGCGGCGTAAGATATCACTGCACGTTGTCGTCGGTAGTGATATATCTTACCTTCTTTTCGATGTACAGCCAGGAAACGCCCAGAACGGCGATGGTGGACAGTACAGTGGCGATAACGCCTAATACAAAAGCAGCCTGCTTCATAAAATGCTCCTTTCGCAGTTAAGCCGCGTAGCCCTTGGCGAAGTCAGCGAGAACCTTCTTGAGCTGCTCCTCGATCTCGGGCTTCATTACCTTTTCGGTCTTTATGCTGGTGAGGATATCCGGGCAGGTGGACTTGATGTGATCCAGCAGGTCAGCCTGATACTGCTTGATCTTGTCAACTGCGATATCCTTGAGGAAGTTGTTGATAACAGCGTAGATAATGACTACCTGCTCCTCTACTTCCAGCGGAGAGTTCTGATCCTGCTTGAGCACCTCAACGATACGCTCGCCCTTTGCAAGACGATCCTTTGTATCCTTATCAAGGTCGGAACCGAACTGTGCGAAGCTCTGCAGCTCTCTGTACTGGGAGTAATCCAGCTTCAGGGTACCTGCGACCTTCTTCATCGCCTTTATCTGCGCGTTGCCGCCTACACGGGATACGGAGATACCCGGGTTTACTGCGGGACGTACACCGGCGTTGAACAGTTCGCTCTCGAGGTATATCTGACCGTCGGTGATGGAAATTACGTTGGTCGGAATATACGCGGAAACGTCGCCTGCCTGGGTCTCGATGATAGGCAGCGCGGTCAGCGAACCTCCGCCGTAGTTCTCGTTAAGTCTTGCCGCACGCTCGAGAAGTCTTGAGTGCAGATAGAATACATCGCCGGGGTATGCTTCACGTCCTGGCGGTCTTTTGAGCAGCAGGGAGAGGGTACGGTAAGCTACGGCGTGCTTTGAGAGGTCGTCGTAAACTACGAGGACGTCCTTGCCCTTCTCCATGAAGTACTCACCCATGGTGCAGCCGGAATAGGGCGCGATGTACTGAAGCGGTGCCAGCTCGGAAGCGGTAGCGGAAACGACGATGGAGTAATCCAGCGCGCCGCCTGCGCGAAGCTGTTCAACAACGCCTGCAACAGTGGAGTTCTTCTGACCTATGGCTACATAGATACAGATAACGTCCTTGCCCTTCTGGTTGATGATCGTGTCGATCGCGATGGCGGTCTTACCGGTCTGGCGGTCGCCGATGATAAGCTCACGCTGACCTCTTCCTATCGGGATCATGCTGTCTATCGCCTTGATACCGGTCTGAAGCGGAACTGTTACCGGTTTTCTGGTGATGATACCAGAAGCGATCTTTTCGATGGGGCGTGTTTCCTTCGCGAGAATAGCGCCCTTGCCGTCGATGGGCTGTCCCAGAGAGTTCACAACGCGTCCCAGCAGCTCTTCGCCGACGGGAACGGACACGATGGAGCCTGTTCTCTTGACGGTGGAGCCTTCCTTGATGTCCTCGTCAGAGCCAAGCATTACCGCGCCTACGAAATCCTGCTCGAGGTTCATCGCCATGCACTGTACGCCGTTCTCGAATTCGAGCAGCTCGTTGAGCATGCACTTCTCGAGGCCGTGTATACGCACGATGCCGTCGCCGACGGTAACAACCGTGCCGACGTCGCCGAGCTGGATCTTCGCGTTGTAATTCTTGATGCGGGACTTTATAAGACCCGTTATTTCATCGGGGCGTAAATCCATTAAATACATCCCTTTCTTGTTTATTTTCTGCTATTGAGCGGACTTGTCATGCAATAACGCCGCCTAGCTCCTTC
>ULSI01057665.1_pt1 | contig 20511 bp, 19 predicted proteins | sample 1956211 | NCBI WGS metagenome assembly ULSI01 (sample SAMEA4835704, study PRJEB28245) | human gut metagenome | biome: gut microbiome; material: fecal sample | place: Denmark | collected 2008 | reverse complement strand
TTAGCGCGGACAACCGCTTCACCAAGCGGAATTTCCTCGCAGATGCCGCTGATGAGTCCCGCGGCGAATCCGTCGCCCGCGCCTGCGGTGTCGACTACCTCGTCAGCCGCAAATGTCGGAGCGGTTCCGCATTCGACCGCGCTCTTGTAGAACGCACCCTGCTTTCCAAGCTTGACTACTACTTTTCTGGTGCCGCGCGAGATGTAGTAGTCCGCTATCTCCTCCGGGTTGGTTAAACCGCAGAGGGTCTCAGCTTCCTTTAAGCTGGGCAGGAATACGTCGGCGGACTGTGCAAACTCATTGAGGAGCGCGATGGTTTCCGGGGAATTATCCCAGAGCTGACAGCGGAGATTCGGATCGAAAACAACGGTTATCTCATTTTCGTGCGCGCGTTTCACAAGCTGTCTTGCAGCGGCGGCGGCAGAGTCCGAAATAGACGGGAAAATACCCGTAAAATGTACGGCTAGGATATCCGAAAGGTCAAGCGCGTCAATGTCCGCTTTGCAGAGGAACGAAGCGGCGGAATCCTGGCGGAAATAGTAGATCTCGTGCTTGCCGGGTTCCGTTTTGTTCTTCATCATTGCGCCGGTATGATGAGCCGGGTCGGTGATGATAAGGTCGTCCGCGATACCGTTTTCATTCATGAATCTGCGAATTCGCACCGCCCTCGGATCGCTGCCGAGGCGCGTCATGAACCTGGGACACAGTCCGAGCCTTGCAAGCCCGACTGCTACGTTCATCTCCGCACCGGAAACGCTGGCGCGGAAGTGCGTTACATCGGAAAGCGCGCCCTCTTCCTCGGCGAGCAGAAGCTCCATAGGTTCACCTATCAGCAGTACCTTATCCATTCTAATGACCTCTCTTTATCTTATTTCCGTATTTTCCCCTTGAAAAGCAAAAAAAATGCTAATTACATTATATCAGATTTTTAGGATAAATCAAGGCATTTATGCAGACAATTAAAGATTTTTTTGTTATTTGCGAAACGTCAGACAGTTCCGACAACCCTAACCCTATAAATTGAAGCGTTTAAATGAACCTATAAAAAAGGGCAGCCTGAGCTGCCCCTGATTCCATTTCGTCCACCATGCTTTCAGCAAATACGGCGTAACCCCGAGTAGGGTCGTTTACAAAAACGTGCGTGACCGCCCCGGCAATCATTCCGTTCTGTATTATTGGACTGCCGCTCATGCCTCTGACTATACCGCCTGCGGAGTCGAGCAGCCGCTCATCGGTCACACGAATCACCATGCTCTTTGACCCGCCCATAGCGCAGAGATTCACCTTTTCAATTTCGATACTGTATTCCTGCGGTTCCATGCCCTGGATAGTCGCAAGAATAACAGCCGGGCCGCACTTGACCTCCTGCCTGAACGCCATCGGCATGGGAGTTCCGCTCATTTCTCCGTCGAGCGTTCCGAAAACGCCCACCTGTGTATTCTGGTCAATGCTTCCGATGACTTTCTCACATAGCTCCCCGCAAAGCTCGCCTGTCTCGCCGTTTCTGCCCCTTATTGCGCTGTATATCTCGGCTGTCGTAGCCTCGCCGCTGGAAAGCGGCATTAGCTCCCCGGTCGTCACGTCGCTGACCGGGTGGCCCAGACCTGCGAACATTCCGGCGTCGGGGTCGCAGAAGGTCATCGTGCCGATTCCTGCGGCGCTGTCCCTTACCCATGCGCCGAGTCTCAGACAGCCGTCCACGGATTCTGGTGTGAGCCGTATCTGCTTCTCGCCGTTTCCGCGCCTGACGATCACGGTGCAGCACTCTGACGAGCGCTGAACAGCTTCGCCGATCTCGGAATTTGTCCCGACCTCCACGCCGTTCACCGATGTTATCATGTCGCCCGCTCGTATCCCGCACTTTTCAGCCGGCGAACCAGTGTTTACAGAAACCACCATAACCCCGTCCGTTCGCAGCTTTATCCCGAATGGCTCGCCACCGGGGATCAGCATCTTTCGTGCTTTCACTTTAAGCTCAACAGGCTTGATTTCCATTCCGCACAGCGTGTACCTGCACCCGCCGTCGCTAAGTTCTCTAACCCTCGCGCCGCAGAAGTTCCCTGTTACGGTGCCGAATGTCTCGGCGCTCAAAGTTCCCGGAAGCACCGCATAATAAAATCCCAGGACTCCCGCCGCAGCCGCGATAAGCCAGCAAAGCGCCCCGGATATTAGTTTTCCCGCTTTCTCCATTTGTTCACCCCGAAATTGATTTTGAGGAATTCTCCCCACGACATTACTATTTGCACAGCCGAAGATTTTATAAAAGGAAATTAAAAGCGGGAGTAAAAATACAAGTTCATTTCCTAAAGAATCATACAATATTCTTTGAAAATGCTTTCTGAATATTCAGACAAGTCAGCTTAACAATATGTATAATATACTTGACATAAAGACAAAAATATGTTATAATTCAAATGAGGTGAGACAATGGCAAAAAATTTAAAAATGAAATCAGCCAGAGCCGCACTTGACATGTCGCAGGACGCTCTTGCCAAGAAAATCGGCGTTACACGCCAGACCATCAATTCCGTGGAAAATGGAGATTACAACCCTACGATCAATCTATGCGTATCAATATGCAGAGCGCTCGGCAAAACGCTTGACGAGCTTTTCTGGACTGAGGAGGAAACAAAATGAGCATGAAAAGTTTTGACAAATTCTGCGAGCGGATTATACTTGCTGAACCGGGAAGCCAGAAAGAAATTTTCGACGAGCGGCAAAGGCAGCAGCGAACTCAGCTGACCGTCGAAGCGCTTCTGATATATTGCGCTGCGGCGGCACTGTGCGTTTTAATGAACGAGGTTTTCGGGTTCCTGGAAAGCTCGTTTTCTGGAATGGTGTTTATCGCTGCCGCCGCTTTTCTCTGGTGGAACATTCGCGCGCTTGTAAAGGGGTGTCTGTTCGGTGTTTCTGGAAAGCAGGGGATTTATAGCACTGTTGTCGCCCTGGCGGAAATTCCCCTGTGGATAATCTTTCTATACCCTGACGGTCAACCAGTGCAGATCATTGTAAATGGGACGCTTTCGATATTCATTGTTGTTACCGCGGGGTTCTCGCTTTACGTTGTTACTAATGTTATCGCACTTGCGGCGTACATCAGAAACAAGAAACTTACTGCTAAGTCATAAAATATCGCAGCAAGTGATTTAATTAATTTTATGTAAATGTTACATTCCGTGTTGACAAATATGATTTAATATTGTATAATAATTACATAGGGCTCATGTGCATAGAATTAGGGAGGCGGTCGGTTTGAAGCTGTGTGCAGCTCAGATGGCTATCGCATGGGAAAACAAAGCTGAAAACCTGAAAAAATGCTCGGTTCTGGCTGAGCAGGCCTCTTCAAACGGAGCACAGCTTATTGTGTTTCCTGAACTTACGCTGACGGGGTTCTCAATGAACAAGGATTTATCCGAACCGCCTGACGGGGATTCCGTAAATCAATTCATGCGGCTCTCAGAGAAGATCGGGATCGCAGCAGGGTTCGGATTTGCCTGCAGGACAGGGGAAGGTATAACTAACCGATTCTGCATTGTAAATGCAGGCAGAGTTGTAGCAAACTACGACAAGATCCACCCATTTTCCTATGGTGGAGAATGCGCAACGTATACCGGAGGAAATCTCCCGGCAAGTGTGGAGCTGTTCGGTGAGGCTATAGGGCTCACGGTATGCTACGACATGCGTTTTCCGGAGCTTTACCAGGCTCTTTCGCAGACCTGCACGCTTATTATAAATATAGCAAACTGGCCGGATAAACGGCGCGACCACTGGCAGACGCTGCTGAAAGCGCGCTCGATAGAGTGCCAGAGTTTCATAGCCGGGTGCAACCGCTGCGGCTCTGGCAACGGACTTAATTATTCCGGGGACAGCGCCGTGTACTCGCCGTGGGGCGAGGAAGCTGCCAAGGCAGAGCCATATAAAGAGCAGCTTATCTATGCTGAAATAAACGGAAAGGTATGCCGGGAAGCCAGAGAGATATTTCCGGTAAAGCAGGACAGGAAATTAGAACTATACAGAGATTTTTACGCGAAGTAAGGGGTGCTTTTTCGTGAATATCGAACAGAAAATGGAATGGCTCAGACCAGAAAGGATACAGAAGCTCTACGACGGGCAGAAAAGTCCATTCGGCATGAACAGACTGTTTGTGATAGGAATAGGGAAAAACGGTGTGGACTGTGTTCTGCGCTGCATGCATCTGACAGAAAAGCGCTTCGGGAAAGACCCGAAGAAGGTAAGGTTCCTTTGCATAGGCGAGGAAACGCAGCTCGGCGAGCGCTCTTATGAGGGTTCAGCTCCGGGTGACGGATTCACTCTGCCAATAGACCCGGAGGAAGCTATCTATAAATATCTGAATAATCCTGCGAAACTCCCGGAATCTGCGCAGATATGGTTCGACAGCGGTCTGAAGAATTACTCTCCTGCCGCGCCGACCTATGGGCTGACAAAGCGCCAGTGCGGCCGAATTGCACTTTTTCATTACCTGAAGCAGATCATGAAGCTCACCGGCGAGGCTATAGCGGATTTCAGCGGCAGCGACCGTTCCCTTGAAATTGTGATCACGGGAAATCTCGGCGATGTGTTCTGCGGCGGAATGTTCATCGACCTTCCGTATATCCTGGCCAAACTGTTTTCCGACGCTCCGTATCCTGTGAAGTTCACCGGGTACTTCTTTGCGGCGGACACAGCCTCGCTGGTCGAAACTGATCAGCGCGACGTCGGCTGCTATCAGGCGAACACGATCGTTGCGAAGGCGGAGCTTGACAAGTTCCAGCTCCACCGCAAACGGTTCACGCAGAAGTACAGCCGCACTTTCGAGGTGGATTCAGACAAGCCGCCATACAGCGCGTGCTTCCTGATTCCTGCCGCAGACAGCTACGGGCTCACTATGTCCCGGACCGCTGAAAAAATTCTGAACCGCATGGAGATCATATTCAGCAAAGACGACGACGCTGAACGTATAATTTCCTATAACATGCTCCGCCCGGAAGCGGCACACGATTTCAGGTACCTTGCGTTCAACGTCATGGCTTGTGAAATTCCAACGGGTAAGATAATGTCCTACCTGGCGATAAAGTTATTTGAGAGGCTCAACCGCTCGCTTAACAGAAACGACGTGGGCGAAATGGCGCTGAAGCGTTACTCCGGGCTTGTTACCCCGACCTGCGAGCTTGTCGCCTCTAAAAGCGGACAGCTCCCCACGCTTGAAATAGACGAACGCGCCGACCAGGCGTTCTCTGCAAGAGCCATAAAGGGCGGCGGGGAAGCCGCATTGTCACTGGTTGAAAAGTGGATCAGCGCTATGAGCGCCGCAGTAACGAACGGAACCCCGGTATGCGTCAAGGAAATTTCGGACAGCATAATAGCTGACTGCGAAGCGGCAAAGACCGATTTTGCAAAGGGTCCGTTTTACGCGCAGGAAATCATAAAAAAATGCCTTTCGGAACTCCGGGTCGCTCAGGCAAAGATAAGCTCCGGCGAGGAGGACAGATCAGACCAGATAAACCGCACCCGTGACATCGAACGAGCGGCAATGCGCAAGGTCAGAAGCTCATCTCTTTTCTCTGGAAAGGCAGTGGAACAGTACCTTGTAGAACTGAAATACTATGCCGACGCGGGAGCCGCGGTCTCGACAAGCAGACCTATGATCGAATTTTGCCAGCAGTTAAGTTCCAGACTGACAGAGTACTATGAAAATGTGCTTCAGAAGGCAATAGCGCCATTTGAGCAGATCTCCATGAACCGCGGAGGCATAATCGACGACATAAAGAAACTGCCCGATGCGAACGCATGCATAATTGAAGCGTTCGATATAAACGCAGAAGATATCCGTGCAAAGCTTGACAGGCTGTCTGATGAGATTCCCGATGAGAAACTCGAGAAATGCTTTAAAGAATCCGGGATATTGAATCTACCGGAGGACGACGAGCGCGTACTTGGCAAGGCGGTCGTAAAAATACTAAAACAATGTTTCGCTGAAAAGCTTTCGACGAATTTCACAGAAATGTGCGGGTGGCTTGAGCGCACAGACCGGGTAAGCGGATCAATAAACGACTGCATCAGCGGCTCCGCTGTGACAGACCCGGTGGACGATAAATTCGCGATAACAAGAATCATATGTCCGAACGCCGTTCGACAGGAGGATATAATTGAGCTGCGGAAGAAATTCCGCGGAGTAAATTATATCTGGAACGGCTCGATATGTGCGCATTACACGGCGGCAGCCTCTGTCTGCGGTGGAGTGCAGCTTGAGAAGTTCAGCGGATATGAACAGTGGGAAAACATGCATTACGCTTATGTTAACGACTCGCTGAAAAAACATGGTATCAGGATTTTTTCCTGATAAAAGGATCGTTTAATGACAAAAGATTTCTTTTCAGACGGAGTGCTGGTCTACGACAGGTACTACTGCTCAAAGCCAGTGACTCCGCTGCTGGTTATAAAGAGAATACTTCTCGCTGCTGTGTTCTGCGGGTGTTCCTTCGGGTACATTGTAACTGAGCTGAATTTTCCGGTCAGTGCACTGTTTATGGCTGGTATTGCTGCGGCACTGTGCTGTGTGTTCTCAGCCGTGTTCACGTTTGTGAAGAAACGCATCTCCATTCCGGTTATCATTGCCGCCGGCGGGATTATCGCCTGGTTTGAGTGGAATGAAATATCGAATAAACTTTCCTATTTTGCAGACGCATGCATGCTGTCTGTCGAAGGAAGATTCCTTTACCCGAGGAGATTTCTGTTTCACCGCGGCGAAATACTGGACGGCATGAACTCCGCTTATGTCGAAGGAGTTTTCCTGGGAGTTCTGCTACTTTGTGCAGTGTACGCGCTTATAATTTCAGCCTGCTTTTCCGGCAGGCTTGTTCCTGTTCCGGCGGTTCTGTGCTTTGTCGCGCTGTGCGTTCCGGCTCTGCTGTCGGAGCGGCTGGAATTTTCCCTGTGGCTGCTTCCGGTTCTGGCTGCCCTTGCCGGAATCGTTGCTATTCGCAGGAACTATTCCGGCGGCCTTGCTGTGAAGCACAGCAGTACCTCCGACTACCGCCGCCGGATAAGGCACGAGGAACGAACATTCATGCACCGGATACGCTCAGCGCCGTATTTCAAGCGTATCGAAATGAAGTCCAACTTCTATTCAAAGTATTTCAGCGTTGGAATGTACTGCGCAGCGCTGGCAGCGGCATGTCTGCTGATCGGAGCTGCTATAATCCCGGCAGGCGGAAGTATCGACTATACCAAGGCATACGAGATGATAACGAGCATTGCTTCAGAGGGGAGCATTTCGCAGTCGCCGTTTGAGCAGGGTGCTGCGTCTGAGTATTTCACTCACAGCGGCGACAAGAACTCCAAGCACGAAATGCTCAACATCATAACCCCGGGCAGGGGAGAGCGCGAAATAATCAGCGTGGACTACACCGGAGACAGACCGTTTTATCTGCGCGGCGATATCGGCATTGATTTCAATGGAACTTCCTGGACTACCGCTGTGAGCAGCGAACCGGAAAAGTGGTGCAGCTCCGGCTTAAAGGAGACTTACCGTCCCTGCGAGAATCGCGTAATTGCCGCGCTGCTCTCTGCAACCGGGAAAGAAACCGCGAATTCTTACGGCGAGGACGTTCAGATCATTACCACGTCTGATGTCACGATCGACTATCTGTGCGACACCAGCGTTGTTTTCCTGCCGCCGTATACAGCGGAGTTCTCCTTTTATAATAATGATAGCTTCGACGTGTTTGCGGATTATGCGGTCAGAGTGTCCGACAGCGCCGGAGGGCATGTGAACAGCGTTCGCTGCACCGCGCTGATCCCGGCTTATATCTCAAACGAGACGAGCATGGAGGGCTGCTTCTACGTTTCTGAGCTGATGGAAGCATTTTCCGACGCGGGCTGCACCGTCAACGATATATATTCCTCCGTTGTCCCCGAAATGACTGAGCCGGACGTGATCTCGGCGTATGAGGATTATGTCAGCAGTACCTACCTCGGGATACCGCCAGAGTACAGTGAAGATATCCGCGATTACATCGGGCGCAATCTTCCAGACCTTGTTGGGATTTACGGCGAGAACGATGACCTCCTGCCGGACAGCCGCTATCTGGTGGCAAATCAGGTAAGCAACTATCTGCGCGAGAACTACACGTATTCCCTTGACGGAAGCAACAACAGCAGAAACCCCGTGATGCAGTTCCTCGACGACACGAAGCGCGGCCACTGCTCGCTCTACGCCAGCGCTATGACGCTCATACTCCGGGAGCTTGGCATTCCGGCGCGTTATTGTACCGGATTCTATGTCGAGGGTGAAAACGGAAGCGGTTCGGTTCTTCTCCGTGAAAAGAACCTGCACGCGTGGGTAGAGGTTTACCTCGGAGAGTACGGTTGGGTAACATTCGACCCCACAAGTTCTTCCGCATATCCCGGAAGAACTGAATCTGATTCAACAACCGAGCCTGACAATCCCGGAAGTCAGACCAGCCAGAACCAGGAATCCCGTCCGGAACCCGCAAAACCGGAAGAAAAGCCGTCCAGACCCGCTGAGACGTCCGCACCTTCGCAGGACGTTGCGCCAGCGCCTGTATCATCTGAGGAACCGGCAGAACCTGGCACAATTCAAAGACTGCTTCCTTTTGCGCCTGCATTTGTTGGAGCCGCGCTTGTCATTGTGACGATGATAGTGATTCTCAGTAAAAAACGAGCGCTCAGGAAACGCGCGTTAAATGTACTTGAGAATCTCAAATCCGGAGAGCCTACGCTCTGTGCAGGTCAGATATTCAAATTGATTCTGGCATTGACCGAGGAAAAGGGGTGCACTCCTGGAACAGGAGAACTTCCCCTGGATTTCTTCCGCCGCGTTGATGAGATGTTTGGAAGCAGTCTTGAAAGCTGCACTGAACTGCTTGAGAAAATGGAATTCGGCAGCCATGATATTTCCGACGGAGAGCGTGATCAGCTTTTCGCTGAACTGGATAAAATTATCAGAACATTGAATCCATTCAGCACGCCAGGGAACCCAAAGATACTTCGCATCATTTGCAATTGCAGCACAAAAAATGATGAAAAAAGTGAAAATCCCTGTTGATTTTTGACGGATAATTTGGTATAATGTTTATAGGCATAAAAATGCTGAATGCCTGCCAATCATTTACAGGTTATAATTATTTAAGCATAGAGAGGTATCATCATGAGACTAATCACACGTTCGGATTTTGATGGACTTGCCTGCGGAGCGCTTTTGCTCTGTGCCGGCGTTGTCGAGCCGGATTCCTGGACATTCGCCCACCCGAAGGATCTCCAGGACGGTCTTATCCCCGTGACCGAGAACGATGTTCTGGCAAATGTTCCGTTCGTCGAGGGCTGTGGTCTGTGGTTCGACCATCATTCCAGTGAGGAGGAGCGCAGAAAATACAAGGGTAAGTACAAGGGCGAAAGCCGTATCACCCCAAGCTGTGCACGAATAATCTACGAATACTACGGAGGCAAGGAGCGCTTCCCGAATTTTGACGACCTCATGGAAGCTGTTGATAAGGTGGACAGCGGCAACCTCACCCGTGATGAGATACTAAATCCGCAGGGCTGGATCCTCATCGGTTTCCTTATGGATCCAAGAACCGGTCTTGGAAGATTCAGAAACTTCACTATCAGTAACTATCAGCTCATGGAGAAGCTGCTCAAGTGCTGCGCATACATGAGCACTGATGAAATACTCGCAATGCCCGACATTCAGGAGCGTATCAAGCTCTATAATGAACAGACTGAAAAATTCAAGGAAATGGTGCGCAAGTACACACGCATTGAGGGCGATGTAATAATCACTGACCTCCGCGGCGTATCCCCGATCTACACCGGAAACCGCTTCCTGATTTACAGTCTTTACCCCGAGCAGAATATCTCCTGCTGGATAGTTGACGGCAAGGGCGGTAAGGGCTGCTCCTGCGCAGTCGGTTACTCTATCCTCAACCGAACCAGCCGTGTTAACGTTGGCTCGCTCATGCTGAAATACGGCGGAGGCGGTCACATGGCGGTTGGAACCTGTCAGTTCCCGGACGATCAGATGGAGGAAAAGGTTCCTCAGCTTCTTAACGAGCTGGTCAATTACGACAAGCTTTATAATCCTGTAAAGTAATACATAGCTTACAAAGCGGACTGGTGATAGCCAATCCGCTTTTGTGTCTGTTTGATACAAATAATACAATAATGTAGTGCTACACACTGCTATCGATGGGTTTGGCTGGCATTCTCCTGTTGAATTTCTATCTTTCATTTCAAAACAATTGACAAATTTATATTTTACATTATATGGCTCTACCAATACACGTTAGTATAATTTCTTGATATTTTTATAAAAAACAGTTGCATTTTATTGCTGAATGTGATATAATATATAAAGTTGATATGCGCCTGTAGCTCAGCTGGATAGAGCAATAGCCTCCGACGCTATGTGCCGTGCGTTCGAATCGCATCAGGCGTACCAAATACACACAGCCGCGAAGTTGTATTTTAATACGATTTTCGGCTGTTTTTTTTGTTTATATTGCGCTGTGATTCAGGATTGTTTCTCATAAAATACACAAACTCTAGCCGAAAATGCGTAAAGCAAAAGCTTTACGCAATAGAATAATAAATATGTTAATGCATTACGCGTTAAAAAATTAGAAAACATACTTGATTTATTGTAATATTTGTGATATTATTATATATAAGGTGGATATGTATGGAGACAGGGGAGTTGAGAAATCGCCTGTGTTATTGGTATTCAGCTAAAAAATCGGAGGAATTTATTACGATGAGAATTCTTTATGCTGCAAGTGAAGCTCGTCCTTTTGCCGCGTCAGGCGGTCTTGCCGACGTTGCGGGATCTCTGCCTAAGGCACTCTGCGCTGCGGGGGAGGAAGCGTGCGTTGTCATGCCTTACTACGTAAACTCCTTTAAGCCCGAGCAGAAGGAAAAGATGAACTACATCACTAACTTTACTGTTCCAGTCGGTTGGAGGAGCCAGTACTGCGGTCTGTTTTCACAGCAGGTCGATGGAGTTACATATTTCTTTATTGATAACGAGTTCTATTTCAAGCGTGATAACGGTCTTTACGGCTATTATGACGACGCTGAGAGATACGTTTTCTTTAGCCGTGCAGTTCTGGAAATGCTCAAGTATATCCAGTTCAAGCCGCAGGTCATTAATTCCAACGACTGGCAGTGCGCACTGATTCCTGTTTATTATGATCTGTTTTACAGAAACGCAGGAGGCTGCTACGATAATATCAAGCATGTATTTACGATCCACAATATAGGATATCAGGGTCAGTACGGACTTGATCTTGTAAAAGATATTGTTGGTATACCTCCTCACAAAGTTAATATCATTGAGTACGACGGCGATATCAACTTCATGAAGGGCGCTATCGAAGTTGCAGATAAGGTAACCACAGTTTCTCCGACATATGCAAAGGAGATCCTTGATCCGTGGTTCTCTCATGGACTTGATAGGATCCTTGTAAGCAAGCAGTATAAAACCTGTGGCTTCCTCAATGGAATCGACACCGAGATGTACAATCCTGAGACTGACTCCGGAATCGCAGCTAATTTCAGCGCTAAGGATCACAAGGGTAAGGCTGCCTGCAAGAGCGCTATTTTCAATGAGTTCGGCATGCCTGAGTATAAGATACCGCTGCTTGCTATGATATCCCGTTTTGCAGACCATAAGGGCTTTGATCTTGTACGTGCGGTATTCGATGACATTATAGCGACGGACATGCAGGTTGTTATTCTCGGTTCTGGCGAAAGCCAGTATGAGGAGTTCTTCCAGAACATGCACTGGCGCTATCCTGACAAGGTTGGATTCTATCGTGGATTCAATACTGGGCTTGCAAAGAGAATTTACGCAGGTGCGGATATGTTCCTTATGCCTTCCAAGAGCGAACCCTGCGGGCTTGCTCAGATGATTTCTGCACGTTATGGTACGATTCCGATAGTCAGAGCCACCGGCGGTCTGAAGGACAGTATCGTTGATTATGGAGATAACGGCATAGGCTTCACATTCCAAAGCTACAATGCGCATGATATGCTCGGAGCAATTCAGCGGGCAAAGGAAGCTTATGATAATCGTATGTCCTGGGGCAGGCTTGTTACCCGGGCAATGAAGGCTGACTTTAGCTGGGCGCAGTCCGCAAAGCTGTACATTGGTCTTTATAAGGAACTCTGCGGCGAATAAGATATTGTACATAAAGAGCCACACTAGCATATAGTGTGGCTCTTTTTTTATTTGTCTTTCTTGTTGGATAGTTCAGCTAATGGATTGCGATTCATTGCGTTTTCAAGCTGTTCATTGGATACATGGGTATAAATCTGGGTAGTGTTGAGATTTTCGTGACCGAGAACCTCTTTTAAAACCCGAACATCGACACCATTCTGATACATCAATGTTGCCGCTGTGTGTCGGAGTTTATGTACGGATAAGCCTCTGTTGTCAAGACCGCTGGCTTTCAGACATTCTTCCACTATCTGCTGGACGCGGCGGTTTGATATTCTAGTGTTGCGGCGGCTAAGGAAAAGAGCGTCCGTCTTTGCAGTCATATTACGGTTTCCGGCGGCGGAGCGTTTTTCGTTATCTGTTTCGGACAGATTCAGGTAATCGTTGTAGGCATTGACGCATGCGTCATTAAGGTAAATTATACGTTCTTTATTTCCTTTACCGATGACTTTTAATGTCCAGATTTCTTTTCCATTATGATCGTGAGTTGTTCGTATATCAGTAAAGTTTATTCCGACCAGCTCGCTCAAACGCATTCCGCAGTTGAGGAAGAATGTGATTATACAGTAGTCGCGCTTTTGATCGGGTGTTTCTATATTAGACAGCATGTCTACAGATTCTTCCAGCGTCAGATATTTAGGCAGCGCCGCCTTTGGAGTCGGAAGCTCTAGATTAGCAAGCGGACTTACTTCAAACAATGCTTTGTTATTTGTAAGGTACTTGAAAAACTGCCTTAGCGCAACTCCTTTGCGGTACCTGGCTTTCGGGTGATTATCTTTCTCATTTTTTGTGTAAATAAGGAAGTCCTGCGCCATCATCAGGTCCACGGATTTTATATCTGATTCGGTGATATCAGCAATTGAGATATTCTGAAATTCTTTTGGATCATCAGAGGCTCTGCCTGTCTTGATTTTGTAAAACCTGAAGAATAAGCGCAGATCTGTATAGTAGTTAAGTACCGTCAGCTCAGATCGATTTTTTACTATCTGAAGATATACTAAATAATCTTTTAATAACTTTGGTGCGTCGTCATATGTTCGTTTCATAATTTGGTTTGTCTCCTCTATCTATTGCGTAAAATTTCTCTTTTACGCAATAGGCTATATTTTTATGTAACTCTTCCCTCGTTACATTATACCACACTCCACCGAAGATTTCAAGATTAATCCCGTTTACCTCCGTGAGTGTTCCGCCTGATGTACTGTTGAACCGTCTCCAGGTTCTCACCGTGCCGGATCTCCCGGACGAGCCGCCGGAACATGTTCGGCAGCCACTTAACCACATGATCGCAGCACTCTATATAATGCGCGCACACCTCGCAGCCGTCGAACTTCGGACAGCCTGCACAAGGCGGACGAGTCGAGACCCTGAGCTGAAAACTCAAGGCAAACGCCTTGAATTGAATAATGCTCCTCTGTCGGAACCTTTAAGCTGATATTCTCATATGAAAACCGCCGATCATAATGAAGGCAGCGCCCACAATCAACCATCTTCTTTATAAGATCGCCAAGCAGAAGCGTGTTTTTGAGAGTACTCATGCAGTGTTCAAATGGTGTCTTGCCGTACTGATCGCGTTCATTCGGCAGCTCATGCTCCGGTTTCAAAGTTACCCGGAAGTAATCAAACCTCGCTCTAGTCATTATATTATCGCTCCTCATTTTTTTGAAAGTTAACTTTCAAATTATCTGTTGCGCAGATTATTGCGCAGCTTCTTTTCTCCTTTTTTGTCCATAGGCGCAGGCAGTCCCAAAGCTTCAAACTGTCTGTTGCGTTCTATGTCCTCATCGCTGATATATTCCATAGTCAGCAGCGTATTTACCATTTCCTGAGTATCGTAAAGATTCCGGAAGAAATCAGACTGTATCCAGACTTCGCCCGACAGAGGCGCAAGCGGTCTGATCGGCGACTGATAGAACAGATTGTATTCCTCAGCGTCATAGACCCAATTAGTGATCATACGCGAGAACGGATGAAATGGAAAAGCACTGCACACCGTAAAGCCATTAAATATTACGTTCATCATTGTGTCCATGCTTTTCACCCTTTCAGATTTTTGAATACTACACATCTGTAGTGTTTATATTATACTACTGATATGTAGTTTTGCCAACACTACAAATGTGTAGTATGATAAAATTTAGTAAATTGAAACAAAAAAGAGGGTTGAAATTATGAAAAAATACTATGAAAGAATGAAAGATTTAAGAGAAGATAATGATTTAAGACAATCAGACATGGCTAAAATACTTGGATTAACAAATCAACAAGCCTATCAAAGATACGAGTCAGGAAAAGTTTTGATTCCTCTTCCTCTTCTAATCAAAATAGCCCAATATTTTGATGTATCGTTAGACTATTTAACAGGTCTTACTAATGATAAGAGAAAGTACTGGTAACTTTTTTGAAAATTAACTTTAAAAAAATTGACATTGACAATTGGGTGTGATATAATATACCCATAAAAAATATGTCAAATTTGAAAGGAAAATAGCGATGAAGAAAAAGGAACATTTCACTCCGGACTATACAAAGCATTACGTTTTGCAAGAGATCGGAATGATCAAGGGTTACAAGCTTGTGAACGAGACCACCGAGACCGAAGGTCTGATAATGAACCAGATCCACATTGAAATCAACCTTGCAAGTGATACCGGACATACTTTTTATGAGGAGATAAAAGACAAATTTACTCCCGAAGCTTTAAGCAGTAAATACATAACGAATTCTAACTACCTCTACTCCGAAGCTGAAAACGGAGATCTTAAAACCATTGAGATCAGAATAATGACAAACAGGCATGACCCTATAGACATGAAAGCCAAGAAAAAACTTCTTTACAAGATAAACAAGTACACTTGACATAATCCCGGAACTGTGATAGAATATAATCACCACTTCAAGAAAGGAAGTTTTTCTATGCTGACATCTGAAGATATCAAGCTGCTGTCACAGCTCATGGACGAGAAATTAAAGCCTATCAATGAACGCCTTGACACTATCGAGGAAAACACAGAGATCACCCGAGTTGCTACAAATGAAGTAATCAAATGGATTGATAAATATTTCCGTGAAGATTATCCTTTCCCGGCTGATGATAAACAGGCTATATAAGAAATGCCCCGATTATTCGGGGTATTTTTATTATTTGTTATTTTGAAAGTTAACTTTCAAAATATATGTTATATACTGGAATATTACCATTTTAGAGGTGCAGATTGTAACAATATTCCAACAGACATTAAAGCAGCCCACAGCGCTGACGCGCAAAGGGGCGGTCGGGAAGAGTTGTCATTGTCAGGTCAGGGCTTGCGCTGTCCGTTGGTCATTGATCAGATCGGCGGAATGCTTCGCAGCGCCCTACTTATGTCATGAACCCAAACCTAACATAAGTAGGGCGCTGGGAGCGCTTGATCTGATTTATAGGCGCTTTGATTTACGAGATTCTGGCTTATCGTCTTGTGTGGTTGTGATTTATGTCTGGGTAACCGTAAGAGATTACATCATGATCATTGAAGCGCTGGACAGTGCGAAAAGAGAGCTTGAAAGACAGGCTGACAGGAATAACGACCCGTACCCGCCGGAGGTTGAACAGCTCGAACAGCTTAATGAAAAGGTCAAGAACGTGACCACATAAGAAAAGCCGTCAACGTTGGTCTAGAACGCTAACGGCAACCACCGAGGGGAACAGATAAAGCCTTGCGGGTCTGTTCCTCTTTACTGGTGATTATACCACAACCGCAAGAATTTGTCAAGACCCCGCCCAGAGCGAGGACGGAAAGGAACAGAAATGCCAAGGATAAGATCAATCACTACTATAGCCGAACTCTCGGCGGGAATGATGGCAGCGTTTAACGCCATCAACGAACACTACTATAACAGCGAGCTTGAAAAGCCCGTTATCACCTTTAAGGAAGGCAAGAAGAAAAAGGTTTACGGCTGGATCGAAACCCGCAAACAGTGGGTACAGGGTAAAAACGAACGCTACGATATCAACATCAGTGTCGATTATCTCGGCAACAGATCCGTTGATGAAACGATCTCAACCCTTATGCATGAGATGGCTCACCTCTACAACCTTCAGAACGGGATCAAGGATACAACCAGAGCCGGACTATACCACAACAAGAAATTCAAGGAAACCGCAGAAGCTCACGGACTGCACATAGAATACAGCGAGCACATCGGCTGGAGCTTGACGAGCTTACCGGAGGAAACCAGAGCATGGATCAAGGAGAACATCAACATAAAGGACATCAGGATCTACAAGCGTATAGCCGAAAAGGATTCCGGCAAAGAAACCAAGCCTAAGCAGAGCATGAGAAAACTCATCTGACCGAACTGCGGAGCGATCGCGAGAGTTACAAGCCCTGATACCCTGCTAATCTGTGGATCATGCTACAATGAGGAAGCAAAAGTTTTCTACTTACAAGAAGAATTTTGAAAGTTAACTTTCAAAATGGAAAGGATATACACCATGATTGAATATTGCGTATATAGAACTTATTACGCTTGACCTTATGAATAGTTAAGTTTGCTTTCTTTGCGTTCTGGAGGAACTCAAGCTACCATTTAGAGGTAAATGAATTCATAGCCATAGCCGGCGCCGACCAGGACGAACCAAGACCGCCACTCTTCAATAAAGAGGCAATCAAAAAGACGGTCAAGAGCCTCTGAGATAGTCCAACCGCTTTGATCAGGCAGCAGCGAGATAGTCAGATAGTCGATTTTTGCGGAAATCATCTCTTTTTCACCTCCCTGCCAAGTCTGCGCTGCGTTTTCTTATCGCCGACAAGATCGGGAGCGAATCCGGTTCCGGCTCGGTTAGCAAGGATCTCCTCATCTGATATGTATTCCTTATCAAGCATGGAATCAACCATCTCAATAGTATCATACTTACTCCGCAGCTCGTCAGTCTGAACATAGCTGTAATATAAGCACGTCTGACCGCGGAGATCGTCTTACCTCCGCCGAACTTACCAATGAACAGATGAAGCCCCCAGTAATTGAACCTCGTCCAGCCTTTTTCCTTTATATACTTGCCGAAATCCTTGAAAATGTAATACCAGAACACAGGAGCAGCGCGCAAGGCTGCAAATATCGCACGTAATATGATGTTTTAAGTTTAACAGTTAATAAAACACCCAATAACACAGATTTCCTGTATTTTGTTAAACTTGCTACTTGCATTATAATGATGTTTGTGATATAATTAAAAAGTATGTGAGTCAAGATATCGTTTCACTGGATTGTAATCTTGCATATAATAAAAAGAAAACCATTTCTTTTGTGTCTGGTATCCAAAATGTAGATGGACAGGTTGAAAGTTTTTGTTTATAAAATTGGATTAAACCTATTGACACAATATGTTTTGTATGTTATAATCTATGCATACCGAGAACAAGTCAGTTTATCGTATCTGACCTTTCCGTGGCATACAAGACAATTAATATATACGGAGTGATGTTGTGGACTGGTCATTTATTCAGAAATTTACACCGATGTACGTTGAAGCCGCATGGCTGACGTTAGTTATCGGAGTTCTTGGTATAGTGCTTTCGATTGCAATTGGACTGATATGCGCTTGGGTTAAATACTACAAAGTGCCTGTCGCAAGGCAGATCGTTGCTGTTTATATTGAGCTCTCCCGAAACACACCCCTAATCGTGCAGTTGTTTTTCCTTTATTTCGGTCTCCCGAAAGCGGGTATACTTCTGTCAAGCGAAGCATGCGGTGTTATCGGTCTGGCTTTCCTGGGCGGAAGCTACATGGCAGAAAGCTTCCTAAGCGGTCTCAAGTCAGTTAACGATGTTCAGCTTGAAAGCGCCGAAAGTCTGGGGCTTCACAGATGGCAGATCATGCGGTACATAGTTCTTCCGCAGGCTGCTTCAGTCTCTATCCCCGCTCTGGCGGCAAATGTTATCTTCCTTCTCAAGGAAACCAGCGTTTTCAGCGCGGTTTCTCTTGCAGACCTTATGTATGTTGCAAAGGACCTTATCGGAATGTACTACAACACAGGAGAAGCGCTGACAATGCTCGTTGCCGCTTACCTTGTAATAATCCTCCCGATATCCATTGTTTTCAGCATTTTAGAGAGGAGGGTTCGCCGTGCAGGGAATTGAAGTCCTTTTCATGGGCAATAATATGCTGCGCCTGTGGGGTGGTCTCTGGGTAACTTTGAGACTTTCGCTCATCTCTATAGCTTTATCCCTTGTTATCGGAGTTTTTGTCGGAGCGCTGATGCTTGTCAAGAATCCGGTAGTTAAGGTAATATGCCGCGTATATATAGAGATCGTCAGGATCATGCCCCAGCTCGTCTGGCTGTTCATTATATTCTTCGGCATAACGAAGTTGACCAAAATAAACCTGAGCGGCGATACTGCGGCAGTCATTATGCTTACTATATGGGGAGCTTCCGAGGTAGGTGACCTTGTTCGCTCAGCATTTCAGTCTATCCCCTCTCATCAGTTTGAATCCGGGCTGTCGCTCGGACTCAGCAGACCTCAGCTTTATTTCTACGTCATATTTCCGCAGGCTCTCAGAGGTTTGGTTCCCGACATTATAAATCTTTCAACCCGTATGATCAAGACCACCGCGCTGGTTTCGCTCATCGGCGTTACGGAAGTGCTGAAAGTCGGAAAGCAGATCATTGACGCCAACCGTTTCGAATTCCCGAATGCGGCTTTGTGGGTTTACGCAGCAATATTCCTGATGTACTTTATAATTTGTTTTCCGCTTTCATTGCTATCAAGAAAGCTGACCAAAAGGAGGGGTGAATAACATGGCTGAACACATTATTGACATAGATCATATCACAAAACGATTCGGCGACAACACGATCATCAATGATCTTTCACTCAGCGTTGAACAGGGAGAAGTGCTTGTTCTGGTTGGTCCTTCCGGCTGCGGAAAAAGTACCCTGCTCCGCTGTATAAATGGTCTGGAACCCATCCAGGGTGGCTCGATCAAACTCCACGGCGAACCGGTGGAACACGGCAAGCCAAGCCTTTACAAAGTGCGCCAGAAGATCGGAATGGTATTCCAGAGCTACGACCTTTTCCCTCATATGACCGTGATGAAGAATATAACGCTTGCTCCGCTCAAGGTGCAGAACCGAAGCAGGGACGAAGTGACCGAAAAGGCTATGGCGCTGCTGAAGCGCGTTGGGCTTGACGGCAAAGCTGACTCCTATCCTTCGGAGCTTTCCGGCGGACAGAAACAGCGCGTCGCGATCGTGAGAAGCCTCATCATGAATCCGGATATAATGTTGCTGGATGAGATCACAGCCGCTCTTGACCCGGAAATGGTGCACGAGGTTCTTAACGTCGTTCTCGACCTCGCAAAGGGCAGCGGGACGAACTCCGGCGGAACTACCATGATGATAGTAACGCATGAGATGGCGTTTGCTGAGGCAGTCGCAGACCGCGTGGTATTCCTGGACGGCGGTGTTATCGTTGAGGAGGATACACCGCAGGAGTTCTTCCATCACCCTAAAACCGAGAGAGCGCAGCGATTCCTACAGACGTTCACCTATTCAAGATAATGTGTAATCCAGTTTGCGCAGTTTTTGAATAGGTAAACATATAAAACATAACAAAAGGAACAATTGGAGGACTAAGCTATGAACACATTCAAGAAAATAGCATCTGTATTTGCTGCGGCAGCTATGGCGCTGTCCCTTGCAGCATGCTCTAACAGCAACGGATCTTCTTCCGCTTCCGACAGCACCGATGATTCTTCTGCTGCTAGCGGATCTTACAGAACTGTTGATCAGATCAAGGAGAGCGGCGAGATCACTATCGGCGTTTTCTCTGATAAGAACCCATTTGGCTACGTTGACAACGACGGCAAATTCCAGGGCTACGATGTTTATTTTGCAGAGCGTATCGCAAAGGACCTCGGCGTTGAGCTGAAGCTCGTTCCCGTTGAGGCTGCAAGCCGTGTAGAGTTCCTCGAGACTGCAAAGGTTGATATAATCCTCGCAAACTTCACCGTTACCGATGAGCGCAAGGAAAAGGTCGACTTCGCACTCCCCTACATGAAGGTCGCGCTTGGCGTTGTTTCCCCTGATTCCGCTATAATCACCGACGCTGAGCAGCTTAACGGCAAGACTCTTATCGTAGTAAAGGGAACAACCGCTGAAAGCTACTTCACCGAGAATTATCCTGATGTGAAGCTCCAGAAGTACGACGAGTACAACGAGGCATACTCTGCTCTTCAGGACGGCCGCGGCGACGCATTCTCCACTGATAATACCGAGGTTCTCGCATGGTCAATGA
>ULSI01024795.1_pt1 | contig 21848 bp, 16 predicted proteins | sample 1956211 | NCBI WGS metagenome assembly ULSI01 (sample SAMEA4835704, study PRJEB28245) | human gut metagenome | biome: gut microbiome; material: fecal sample | place: Denmark | collected 2008 | reverse complement strand
GGCACTGCCTGCGTTATCGCGGACGAACTTTACGGAGTTCCCGCCACCGGTACGATGGCGCATAGCTGGGTTCAGATGTTCGACAGCGAGCTTGAAGCGTTCGAAAGCTATTGCAGGACGTACCCCGATACCTCCACTCTGCTGGTGGACACCTACAACGTTTTAAAGAGCGGTGTCCCCAATGCGATAAAGGCGTTCGACAACGTTCTCAAGCCGCTTGGAAAGCGCCCGTGCGGTATCCGGCTGGATTCCGGAGACATCGCGTATCTTTCCAGGGAAGCGCGCAAAATGCTCGACGAGGCGGGCTACCCCGACTGCAAGATAGTCGCTTCCAACAGCCTTGATGAGCGTATCATTTCCGACCTGCTGAGGCAGGGAGCTGCGATCGACCTTTTCGGCGTAGGAGAGCGGCTTATAACTGCGAGCAGCGAGCCGGTATTCGGCGGAGTTTACAAGCTGGCCGCAGTGGAAGAAAACGGCGTGATAACCCCGAAAATCAAGATATCCGAGAACGTTTCGAAGATAACCAACCCGCATTTCAAGAAGCTCTACCGGATATACGAGAGCAACGGCAAGGCTATCGCGGATCAGCTCTGCGTGTATGACGAAACTATCGACCCTTCCAAGCCGCTGACCCTGTTCGACCCGGATTTCACATGGAAGAAAAAGACACTCACTGATTTCACGGTGCGGGAACTCCATGTGCCGGTATTTAAAAACGGCGAGCTGGTGTACGACAAGCCGTCTCTCCAGGATATACGCAGCTACTGCAAGCAGCAGATAGACACTCTGTGGGACGAGGTGCTGCGTTTTGAGAATCCGCACAATTATTACGTCGATCTTTCCCGGAAGCTGTGGGACATCAAGCACGAACTTCTTGACAACGGCGGAGTTCTGCGCGCACGCGACGGGAGGGAGAGATCGTGACGCTCCTGGACGCTGTAAAGAGTTTCGGTCCAAAGATCACAGAAAACTACCGCGAAACGCGTTTCTGCGACTTCGCGCCGCCAGATGAAACAGTCGGCGTGATAGACGTTTCGGCTTCCGGGAACGGCAGCCGGGGCATTGCGTTCCTTATCGACAGCATGATAGTCAAGCTGGACGGCGCCGCACGTCGGATAGACTACCGGGATATCCGCGTTATGGAGACGCTTCCGAGCTATGAAACTCCGTTCGAGGACGAGCTGCTGATAGCTTCTCCGGCGGGGGATATACGTATCTCGGACTGTTCGATGAACAAGTTTTTCCTGCGGCAGCTCATCAGCAATATGAGCCGTATCAGCCTGAGAATGACCGATTCCGACCGCGAAGCGCTCAGCGAGGTGCTGACCTCCGACGCACTCGATCACTATGCGGAGCAGTTATTTTCAGAGCCTGAGCCTCCCCGCACCGAGGTGCGAGTAGAAGCTGCCGCTGCCGTTCCGGAGATAGCCAGGGCAAAAAAGGCGGCGCTGGCTGATCTGCAGCCGAAGCCCATCGACATTCCGGAGGAGGTCGAGTGGCTGAGCACCCCGCATGTCAGCAGGCAGAGCGAAACGTTGAATCCTGCGGAGTCGGAAGAGCCGGAGAAAACTCCCGCGCCGGTAACGCCAGACGCCGAGCCTGTCAGCCTGACTGAGCCGCGCCAGCGCGACGAGGATATTTCCGATATGTCACACGAGGAGACGATGAGTTACCTCCTGGATTCCATTGCAGAGATAAATTCCACTCCAGAGCCTGAAAATGCGGCGCAGCCTGTAGAATCTCCCGCAGCGCCGGCACAGCCGGAGGAGAGCCGGGCTGTTTCCGGTGAACCTGCTAAAACTGAAGCGGTGCAGTCCGAGACGTCGGAACCGCCTGAGCCAGTGGAGATTCCGGCAATTCCTCCGCTTACTAAGGAGCCTGACAGCCCCGATATCTACATACAGGCAAGCAGCCGGATACGCGGTCTTATCGAGGACGGAAGGCTCACGATGGAGCAGGTGAGCACTGCGGTGCGCGAACAGCTTGTCGAGGCCTCGGAGGTGTATTCCGGGCTGGATATTGAGAACGCACAACTACCGGAAGCGGTGAAAAAACGCGCGCGTCAGCTTGGCTCGGCCACGGATCGTCTGCCGGAGTATTTCACGCTGGGCGAGGATATCGCGGCGCGTGTGATGTTTTTCATGCTGTATCAGATGCTGTCCTACACCGACAGGGTAGTGCAGTCCGACGTGACAAAGCAAAAGCTGAACTATTTCTTTGTACGCTTCGGCGCGGCGGGAATGGTACTTTCCATGCTGGACGCAAATAATTAAAAAAGGGAACGCGGTGAGCGTTCCCTTTCTGCTTGTCGAAAAAGTGTCTTTTACCCGCGAAGCGGGCATTTGAAATCCGTTTTTTGCCTCAGCTCTGCCGAGGCAAAAAACACTTCTATCCCAGCAAGTGTGCGGGTTGGCGGCAAAGCCGCCAAGACGTGCGCGCGGCTGTGATGTTTCGGCGGAAAAGTCACTTTAGTGACTTTTTCGACGGTCTAAAGGGAACGCGATGAGCGTTCCCTTTGGGGTTATATAACGTCTATCTGAACTCCCCGCATTACTGCGAGCGCCCTTTCGTGGGCTTCGGGGTCTGCGCAGGAGCACGCCGAATGGTCGACGGTTACGCGGATTTCCGGGAGCGCCGCCTTTGCTATCACGGCGTTCGAGATAACGCAGATATCCGTTACCAGACCGCACAGCTCCACTTCTTCCGGAGCCAGTCTCCGAAGGAGGTCGGCAAGCTCCAGCGAACCGAATGCGGGCTTTTCGATCACGATATCGTCAGGCTTGACCGCCTCTGCTACTCTGCCATACAGCGCGTGTCCGGGTGTTCCCTTGATGCAGTGCGGCACGGGGAGCTTCCTGCCCTCGGCGGTGCTGAGGTAGTCCTCGCCGTGGGTGTCAAGGGTGAATATCACCTGACCTCCCGTGCTGCGGCAGTTCGCTATTTTGTCGAGAATTATCTGTTCCAGCTTCTCTGCACCCGGGAAACCAAGAGCGCCGTCCACGAAATCCACCTGATAGTCTACAACGACAAGAGCTTTCATAAGTACCTCACTTTTTCTTGCGCAGGGCGTTTTTCCCCCAGTTTTCGATGACCCTCATCTGACCTCTCTCGACCGCAAGGGAGTTATCGGGAACATTCTTCGTTACTGTCGAGCCAGCCGCAGTGGAGGCGTTTTCGCCGACCTCCACCGGGGCGATAAGGTTGGTGTTGCAGCCGATGAACGCGTGATCGCCTATCTTCGTGCGGAACTTGTTTATTCCGTCGTAGTTCGCGGTAACGCAGCCGCAGCCGAAATTGACCCCTCTGCCGACGTCGCTGTCGCCTACGTAGGTCAGGTGAGCAACTGCGGTGTTCACGCCGATATCGCTGTTCTTTATCTCCACGAAATCGCCTATCTTCACGCCTTCGCGGATAGTCGTGCCGGGTCTGAGCTGTGCAAACGGACCTATCTTCACATTGTTTTCTACAACGGAATCGTATGCCTGAACATTGTTGAGCTGTACGTTGTCGCCGATGGTGCAGTTTTCAATGTGGGAGTTAGCTCCGATGGTGCAGCCTTTTCCTATGGTCGTATTTCCGAGTATAACCGTGTTCGGGAGTATCGTGGTGTCGCAGCCTATTCTTACATCGGTTCCGATTATGATACCGTCCAGCGTGATGAAGCTTACGCCCTCGTCCATGAGCCGGGAGAGCTTGCGGAGCCTTGCGAGCTGGTTCAGTTCCAGCAGCGCGCCGCGGGTATTCGCGCCGAGCACGATATCAGGGTTTGCTGACTTGTACGCCTGGCGGCGGGACATCATCTCAACGCAGTCGGTAAGGTAGTATTCCCCGGCGGCGTTGTTTGTCGACAGCTTCGGGAGCGTTTGAAGCAGCGCCTTTGCGCTGAACCAGTATGCGCCGCTGTTTACCTCGCATATTTCAGCCTCGGCGGGGGAACAATCCTTTTGTTCGCGTATTGCGGTGAATTCACCGCTGCTGCGGATAATTCTGCCGTAGCCCTGCGGGTCGTCAATGTCGGCGGTGATGACCGTCACCTCGCTGTTTGAGCTTGTGTGAAGCTCCAGTGAAGCCCTGAGGGTATCCGCGTCGATGAACGGAGCGTCGCCGTTGAGAACGCATACCGCGTCGCAGCGGGAGATCACATCTTCGGCGGACTTCACGGCGTCCCCGGTGCCTTTCTGCTGAGCCTGGTGGCAGAGCGTGACCGCCTCGCTGCGGGAGGAAACGTACCCGCCGGTAAGCTCAGCTCCGAATCCGGTAACAACGGCTGTCTCATCGAATCCGAAATCCTTCGCCGCGTCAAGCACCCAGCCGAGCATAGGCTTGCAGAGTACTTCCGCGAGTACCTTCGGGCGCTCGGACTTCATTCTTTTTCCCGCGCCGCCCGCGAGGATAACACATGCTGTTTTCATAGAAAAACCGCTCCTTTTTATATGATATGGAATTTATAATGTATTTCTTGCTGCGCCGGATATTCCTGCGCGTTGACCTCGCCCGGGATACCGTGCGCGTGTCAAAGGGACTGCTTTTGCGCCGACAGTTCTGCATACCGTTTTCGGCAGTCACGAAGGTGGAGGTACGCCGCACGCCCGTCCTGCGGCTGCTCCGGGGGAAGCGCGTGGAAATAAGCACGCTCTCCGGCGGCGTGAGCTTCTACATGAAAGCCGTGGAGCATATCCCGTTTCTGCCGGAAAACGATGGCGCATATATTCGGGCGAAGCCGTTCCAGTCGGTGGTCGGAGCCTTCGTTGATACACGGGCGCTCAGCGGAGTTATTACGTTCGGGCTGTTCCTGAACCGTATCGGCAGCGTATTCGGCGATGAAAGCTTCGGCAGGATAATGACCGCGCTTGCCGGGGCTGCGGAGGAAGTCACGAAGCTGCTTGCCGCGCTTCATATCGGAGTTCCCCGGGTGACGGCGTTCGCGGCGGTGTTCGTTGGCGTCGCATGGCTGTTTGTGTTCCTTGGGAAGGCTCTCGGAATGCTGCGGTTCCGTCTCTCCTGCGAAAGCGGATTTATCACGGTACAGCGCGGCATACTCACATTATATGAGTGCCGCCTTGTCCGGAATAACCTCACCGGAGTGCTCCGCTGCGATACCCTGACAACTCTGCTGCTGAGAGCCGCGCCGCTTTACGCGCACGACGTGCTTCTGTTCCCGCCGGTGAGCCGCCGCACCGCAGAACGTATCCTTACGAAAATGTGCCGTATCCCGCCGCCAAGCGGTCATGTGAAACCGCCGTTTTCCGCGATGTTCGGGCATTGCGCGGCTCCGCTCGGGTGGCTCGTGGCGTTTACTGCGGCGCTTTTGCTGACGTTCATTGCTGAGCCGGTCGCCGCCGGCCTTGTTCAGTCGGTGCTGTGGTGCGGAATCGTTGTGAGCCTGTGGTTCACCGCCGCTTATGCGGTATATATGCGGCTGAGCTGGTTAAGCAGTTGTCCCGTGGAAACCGCCGGGATTTCGTTCCGCCGCGGCGCGCGGCTGTACACTGCGGTGATGCCCGCGCAAAAGCTGGCGTTCACGATCACCGGCAGGAACATCTTTCAGCGGTTCTCGGGAATGTGCGACATCACGCTGTGCAGCGCCGGCAGGAAGCAGTACCGTCTGCGGAACGTGCCGTACGACGAGGTGCGGCGTATTTTCCCGCCGGAAAAGCCAGCGTGAATCAGTCGAGGATCTCTACGGATTTCACGCCGTAGAGCTTCAGAGCCTCGACGGCTTCGCTGTCGATACGCTCGCCGGGCATTACTATCGGAATTCCGGGCGGGCATGAGACCTGTATTCCGCCGCAGACCTTCCCGTTTGCTTCGTCGACGGAAACGCTGTGCTGTTTTGCGAACACCGCTTCGCGAATGCTGGTTTCCTGCTTCGGACGGATAACCGGATATTCCACGAGTGGCTTTGCTGTTCGGCGGGGGATAAGCTCCAGCGAGACTTCCGCGCGCTGGCAGTCGTCCGGGGAGGTTATCGCGGAGAACAGCAGAACGACGTAGTTTTCGTCCGCCATCTCGCATTCAGCGCCGTGCGCCCGCAGGAATGCCGCAAATTCCGTGCCGCTCCAGCCCCAGGCGCGGGCGTTTATCGTGACCCTCAGCGGGTCGGACATTTTCAGCGTAAAGCCGAGGGCGGTGAGCCGCTGTTTAAGTCCTGCAACGGAGGCGCAGGCGCGGTTAACGCTGTCGGGGTCGCTGAGCAGCCTGCCGTTTACCTTGTCGAGGCTCTCCATGACGAGATATGAGGGACTTGTGCTGCCGAAAAGCGCGGTCATTTCCTTGGCGCGGGAATAGTCCGCGCCCTTTGAGAAGTGCAGGTAAGCCGCGCCGGTCAGCGCCGGGAGGGTCTTGTGCGCAGACTCTGCGGAAATCACCGGGAACCCGAATTCCATTGGGTGGAGGTACTCCCTGCCGGAACCTGCCTTGCTGACGAATTTCAGGTAGGAGCCGTGCGCGTTGTCAACGACCACGGGAATTCCCGGATCGGACGCGCGGCAGGGGCCGCCGTAGTAGTCGATGTTGGTAAGGAACAGCGCGTCTGCGCCGGAGAGCGCCTCCTTTGAGCAGTCCACGTCTGCGGAGGGGTATTCCTTCGGGTAAAGCCACTTGACCTCCAGACCGAGCAGAGCCGCCGACGAAACAAGACTCCGGTGGGAGCAGCGCCCGGCGGCGATGGTCTTACAGCCCTGCGCCCTGAGAATGGCAAGAGCCGCCTGGATAGCGAGGGTGCTTCCTCCGGCGGAGTAGCAGGTGCGTTCCGCGCCAAAAAGCTTCGCGGCGATTGCCTCGCTGTGCGCGATTATCCCCCGGGAGCTGTCGGTTTCGTAGAGGCTGTCCGCGCCGGCTATCTCGGTGATATCGTGCGGAGCCTCGCCGTTGTGACCCGGCATATGCAGGCGCAGCATGCCTTTTTTCTCATAGTCTTCAAGAAAATCTGCGATCGGTGTGTTCATATGTATCTCCGTGTGATTGCTGGTCAGTCAAGACCGAGTATTTCAGAGTTTATCTGGTAGCTGTATTCAGTTTTCCACTTTTCGTATTCCGCGTTATAGAGCTTCGACTTCTCGTTTTCAAGGAGGTACGCCTGGAGATCCTCCGTGCTTGCCTTGAGCGTATCAGCGTTTACGGACACCTCGTCTACATATTTCACGATGTAGTAGCCGAAATCAGTTACCGCGGTGGCTACGTCGCCGGGATTCTCAATGCTCATTACGCATTCTTCGAATTCCTTGCCGTAGACCTCGGTGCCGGGGGTGACAAGGAATGTTCCGTTGCCGCCGTCCTCGCCGTATTCCTCCATCAGCTTGTCGAAGTCCTCGCCGGCGTCGATCTTTGCCATTATCTCGTCATATCTGTCCTGGATATCCGCGAGCTTGTCCTGGCGGTACTCGTCGGCGTCGTCGTTGCGGTTTGCGCTTCTGAGCTGCTGCATGAGGGAATACACGGTTGAATTGAACCCGACAAGTATGCCCTTGACGGCGCGGGATCCTTCCGGGATCCAGATATTAGCGTAGGTCTGACCGTAGAATGCTGCGGGGTCGCTTTCGTACTGCGACTTGAGCGAATCTATCAGCGTGGACATCTGCTCTTCCGCCTGCTCGTAGGAGTAGACCGCGTCCTTGCCTATTTCGTCGGTGAGCTTCTGCTTCATGGCGGTTATTTCCTGCCATGCGTAGAGGTTGTCCATTGTAAGGCCGCAGTCGTCGAGTATCTTCTGGAACTTTTCCTCTGCCTGCGCGGTCAGCTCCTCGTCTGTGAGGGTGTCGTCAGCGGATGCGAGAGTGGATTTCAGGGTCGTCTTTATGCTTTCAACGCCGGATTCCACCTGACTGTGGATATCCGCTTCTTCCTCGTCGGAGAGGGTCATGCCGTAATCGGCGAATTTCGCGCGGACTATCCTGTCCTCGATTATCGCGTCGATTATCTGCTGACGCGCCTGCTTTATCGTGTCGGCGTTGGAGCCGTCGGTGTCGTTTTCGTAGCCGCTGCGCTCAAGGAAGTACTTGTACTCGCGCAGGAAGTCCCCGAAGGTGATATCCATGCCTTCTGCGCCGTTGGACGGGGAAGCCGCAACGGCGTCCGCCGCTGTGCCGGATTCCGCGATGGACGGAACAGGCTCAGGCTCTGAGGTTTCGGCTGACTGAGCCGTGCTCTCCGCTGCGGAGCTGTTCTCGGTGCCGGAGGATTCAGCGGTAACGGCGGAGCTGTCCGTTGAGGACGTGCTCTTTATGCTGCACGCGGTCGAGGATAATATTACTGCCGCCGCTGTAACTGCGGCGAGGGTCTTTGTGAGTTTCATTTTTTATCGTCCTTTCAGGATCAGGCTGCGGTGGATTCCGCCGAGGAGGTCTGCTCGGGAACTGAGCTTTCCGCTGCGGAAGCAGTTGTGGAGGCAGCCTCGGCGGTGTCTGATTCGTTTATATCAAGCTTAGCGTAGTCAAAGTCGTATGCGTATTCCGTGCGCCAGCCCTGCATTGCGGTGTTGTATGCGCTGGTGGCTGCATTGGACTGCATGTTCTCGTAAATTGCATCGATGAGCGCCTTTTCGTTCTCCTCGGTCATTACTGCGTCTGCTGCATACATCACTACATGCCAGCCGAGGTCTGTTCCTACCAGCGTGTAGTCACCGACGTTCTGAAGCTCGTAAGCCGCCTGCTGGAACTCCTTGTAGTAGGTCTCGCCGTTGGGAACGACCAGATAGCCGTCCGGATTGCTGGAAAGCCCGGTGTCCTCGGAGTATTCCTTTGCAAGCTCGTCGAAATCCGCGCCGTTGTCGAGCATGTTCTTTATTTCCTCGATACGCGGACGGAGGTTCTCAAGCGCCTTTTCACGTGCCTTTTCCGCACCGGCTTCGTCGTTGTTCTCGCGGCAGGCGGTTATCTCGGCGGAGTCATCGGAATCAAACTTTATAAGGATATGCTTTATCATGCGGGCGTTATCCGGCAGCCAGTAGTACTTGTAATATAAGTCCTGCTCGTAGTCTGCGGGGCTGTTCTCGTAGACCTGCTTTATACCAGCCACAATTTCGCTGTACTGCTCCTCGGCGTCGCTGTACTCTACCGGGTCGTCCTCCGCAAGCTTTGCCTTGAGCTTGTCGGCGGTCTTGGCGTTGCGGTACCACATCAGGATATCGTCACGGGTCATTCCGCATTCGGTCAGCTTTTCGTCGAAGATCTTCTCGGCTTCCTCAAGTATCGCGGCGTCTCCGCTGACCTCGCCGGTGCCGGATTCCCCGGCGTTTACATAGCTCCTGAAGCTCTCGATGGAGCTTTCTATGTAGCTGTTGTAGTCGCTCTCAATGCTGTCAAGTTCTTCGTCCGTGAACTGATCCACGCCGTAGTTCTTCGCCTGCTCCAGCACTATCTTCTCATTGACGAGGTAATTTATTATCGACTCGCGCTGAGCTCTGCACTTGTCCTTGACTTCGTCGGCTGTGTCGTCGGGTATCTGGTTTACCAGCAGCCAGTATTTATACTCCTTGCTGAACGCGTCGTAGCTGACGGTGAGCGCCTTTTTGTCGGATACCTTCCCTGTGGGCCATGCGGCGTCAGACGAGGAGCGCACCGAGCAGCCGCAGACCAGCGCCATCATTATGGCTGCCGCTCCGGCGGCTATTTTTCTGAAATGCATTATTTTGTCCTTTCCGGAGCGCGCGGCTCCCTGTATCACATATCATAGAACATTATAGCATATCTCTGCGAAAAAATAAATACAAAAAATCGCGATACCGAATGAAATATTTCTGAAAAGTGATGATTTTTTCCATGATTTATGGTATAATGAAGAAGTACAGGCATATTGCGCAGTAATTTGAAAACTGCATGTATATTTACCAATACAATATACTGGAGGTATTTGATATGAAAAACAGGATACTGAAAAGCATAGCGGCGGCTCTTGCGCTGTGTACTGCAATGCTGGCCTTCACGGCATGCAGCGGCTCTGGCGATACGTCGGGCACAGCGGAAGGCACCGGGGAAGCGACGGTTGATACCACAGAGGCAGAGCCTGCCGCAAAGATAGGATTTATTTACAACGGCACCGTGGACGGAAAGAGCTTCACCGCGGACATCAATACTCAGCGCATAATGGCGCAGCAGTATTCAAACATCGAGTCTGAGTACATAGAGAACGTCAGCGTTACCGATTTTGCAAAGGCGGTAAAAATGCTGGTCGAGGACGGCTGCACTCACATTGTGTCAGGAAGCCCGGTTTTCGCGCATTCTATGAACCCGGTTTCCCAGCAGTACATGAACATTAATTTCATAGACTACGGCTCAAGCATGCGGTCAGTGAATATCTACGCTTACACCGAGGCTGTTTACCAGGGCGCATATGTAGCGGGAATGGTGGCGGCTTTCAACTCTGACAGCGAGAAAATAGGCATGGTCGTAGACCCGTCAATGCTCTACACCGTTCAGGTTGTGGACGCTGCGGCGCTCGGCACTCAGATAGTGTATTCCACCGCGCAGCTCGTGACCGCCACGGCGCATGCTGACATCGAGATAGACAAGGCGGTCGATGCCCTTGCGGCGCAGGGCTGCGAGGTCATCATAAGCTACACGGCTTCTGGCGAAACCGTGGATTACTGCGGCAAGAAGGGCATAAAGGTCATAGGCAACCTTGACTACACCGCTGATTCCGCAGACCACGACACAATGCTGATGTACTATTATTCCTCACGTGACAGCTTCTATCTGTCACAGTACAAGGCGATGCAGCTCGATACATGGCAGCCGGAGTCCTACATGGGCACGCTGGGCAACGGCGTTATCTGCATATCTGACGCGCTTCCCGCCGCAAAGGACGGCACGCAGGACATCATGAACACGCTTGTGCCGAAGGTGTCCACCGGCGCAGCGTATATATTTGCGGGTCAGCTCGAGGACATCAACGGTTCCATCAAGCAGCGCGACGACGCGATGATGGCGACGAGCGAGATACTCAATCTGTCCTGGTATGTCAAGGGCGTGGATAATTCGCTTGACAGCTTCATTGAATCGAAGGATACGGTCGAAAGCGTGGAGCTTGTGATCAAGAAGTAACCAAGAAACAAACAACAAAGGAGATCCACCAGGGTCTCCTTTTTGCTATGGGTTTCTCGGGGAGTATTCAGCGGCGGTGGCTCCGGCGCGTTTTTGCCCGGCGAGGACATGCAGCTCCGTTATGCGGGAGCTGTCGGTGAACTGCACCTTTACTACCGCTTTTTCCCGGCGGAGTTCCTCGCTGGAAATGCGGCAGACCGGCTCTCCTGCGCGTGCCATGTCCCCGGTCTGAACGAAATACTCCGCGCCGCAGGGGAGCAGCACTTCAAGTTCCAGGCCGTCTCCGGTTCTCAGGCGGAATGTGGCGTTCTCTGCGGCAGTGACGGCTCCGTCAGCGGGGGAGAGCACTTCGGCAGCAGGAGCCAGCCGATAATACAGCCGTGCAGGGAAACTCCTCGCGCTGACTGCGAAGCCCTCGCCGCGGTGGCGCTCCCCGCCGGTGTTAAGCTCGCACAGCGACGACACCGCGCCGTGAACGGGGCTGTACAGCTTTCTGACTTCTCTCATGCTTGCGACCTCTCTTCCTGCATTGCGCACCGAATTGACCCAAAACGCCAAAAATTCAGCACGTCTCACCGGAATTATTGTTTACAATTATCCTTGAATTAAACCGGGGTATACGATATAATTATTAAGGTGTAAAATCAGATATCAAAGAAAGGAAGCTTATCATATTATGGTAGATTGCTTTAAGAATCTGGCGATAATCCTGATATCCGCAAAGCTGATGGGACTTCTTGCGAAGAAGTGCAAGGCTCCCCAGGTGGTCGGTCAGATACTTGCCGGACTTATCATCGGTCAGGCCGTGCTTGGCCTTGTCGCCGCAGACAGCTTCATCAAGACCCTTGCTGAGATAGGAGTAGTTATCCTGATGTTCTCCGCCGGGCTTGAAACGAACCTCCGCGACCTGCTTAAAACCGGACCGGTCGCGCTGTGCGTAGCGCTGGCTGGCGTTCTTGTCCCCCTTGGCGGAGGATTCCTGATGTACAATATCTATTGCAGCATCAATCCGGACGCTGCAATGGGCGGAAACGTCTTTAATCAGGCGCTGTTCATAGGTACGATCATGACTGCTACGTCGGTGTCTATAACAGTTCAGGCGCTCCGCGAGCTTGGACATCTGAAAAGCCGCATCGGAACCACGATAGTCAGCGCGGCGATAATCGACGACGTTATAGGAATTATCGTGCTTACAGTCGTTATCGGTATCGAGGGCGGCAAGGACGACAGCGGATTCGCCATCACTGGTCAGCCTATCGCCGATGTGTTCATCAAGACCGGACTTTTTATTGCGTTCAGCTTTGGCGTGGGCTTCCTGATGTATTTCCTGTTCAAGTTCCTGGACAAGAAGTTCTACCATCAGCGCCGTATCCCGATATTCGGACTGGTGCTGTGCTTCCTGATGGCTTACTGCGCTGAGACGTTCTTCGGCATTGCCGACATTACCGGCGCATATGTTGCGGGAATAATTCTCTGCAACCTCCGCGACGCTGAGTATATCGCGGGCAAAATGGATATCAGTTCCTACATGCTGTTCGGACCGGTGTTCTTTGCAAGTATCGGTCTTAACATCACGTTCGACGGATTCACTATTGATCTGCTGTGGTTCTCGCTGGCTTTCGTTGTGGTTGCTCTTGTCGGAAAGGTCATCGGCTGCGGGCTTGTCTCGAAGGCGTTCGGCAACAGCTGGAAGGATTCCCTGAGGATCGGCGTTGGAATGATGACCCGAGGAGAGGTCGCGCTGATAGTCGCGAACAAGGGACTTGCGGTCGGCATGGTGGAACAGCGGTACTTCCTGGCGGTCATACTGCTTATCGTGGTATCTTCGATATCCGTTCCCATTCTGCTGAAGCTGCTGTTCAAGGGTGAGAAAACTCCCGGCGACGGAGAGCACCCTGACCATGGCGTGACTGACGAAGTGCCTGCGGAATATTAAATTCATAACAAAAATCTGCCCCGGTCAACACGGGGCAGTTTTATTTTCTGTTTTTCGATAAGCTGAGCCGCATGTGGTTTTACATGCGGCATTTTGTTTTCATGCGGTTTTCACTTTATTGTCAGATTTATTTTCCTAAACTTATAGAGTTACTTAAATGAGTAAATAACGCAAATTTCTGATTTTTATTTGAATCTATGCAAAATGTACAATAGTTTTCACCGATGCTATGTTCTATTCACGAAGTTGCGTCAATGGTGTTGACTTTAGGTTAAACATGTGATAAAATAAGCTTGCGATTAAGTGATAAGGCACCGCAGGTTAATCAAATTAGGTTGGCAACGCTTATCACCTAAATTACTTAAACACATACGACAGTGGAGGTAACAACATGAAACTCACAAAGGCAATGGCAGGTATCATTGCAGCAAGCACTATTCTCAGCCTGGCCGCTTGCTCCAGCAACAATTCCAGCACCGCTGACAATTCCAGTGCAGGAACTTCCGGTGCAGCAGACAGCTCCTCTGCAGCAGACAGTTCCTCTGCGGCTGACAGCTCTTCCGCAGCAGACAGCAGCACAACAACTACTGACGGTCTGACTCTGAAGGTGCTCACACACCGTACCGACCGTATCGAGGACGGCTCCCTCGCAGAGATGACAAAGGCTTTCGAGGAAGCTAACAACTGCAAGGTTGAGTATCAGGGCTTTACTGATTATGCTTCCGATGTTTCCACAATGATGAACACCACTGATTACGGCGATGTTCTCATGATCCCGGATACAGTTAAGGTTATGGATCTCGGCAACTTCTTCGAACCGCTCGGAACCCTCGAGGAACTCAATCAGAAGTACTACTGGGCTGACAAGAAGGCTTATGACGGCAATGTTTACGGTATCGCTCACCTGGGTACTGTTGCAGGCGGTATCTGCTACAACAAGAAGGTTTGGGCAGATGCTGGCGTTACCAAGCTCCCCACCACTCCAGAGGAGTTCATTGAGGATCTGAAGCTCATTCGCGACAATACCGACGCTATCCCCTACTACACCAACTACGCTGACGCAAGCTGGACTCTCGTACAGTGGGCTTCCCTTGTAAACTCCGCTTCCGGCAGCAGCACATATGAGAACGACATTCTCACCTCCAAGCGCGACCTGTTTGTCGAGGGCGACGCTTACTACGAGGTTTACAAGATGATGTTCGACATCTTCTCTGATCCCACTCTCCACGAGGAAGATCCGATGACCACCGACTGGGAAGGCTGCAAGCCCGCCATCAACAACGGCAAGATCGCTACAATGGTAATGGGAAGCTGGGCAGTATCTCAGTTCCAGGAAGCTGGCGACAATGCTGATGATATCGGCTATATGCCCGCTCCGTTCAGCACCAGCGGCAAGCAGTACGCTGAGTCCGCTCCTGACTACTGCATGGGCGTTAACAAGAATCGCTCCGATGAGATCAAGGAACTCGGCAAGAAGTACATTACATGGTTCGTTGAGGACAGCGGCTTCGCTAAGAAGGAAGGCTCCATCTGCGCACTGAAGGGCTCTGAGATGCCTGAATACCTCACCGACTTCGCTAACTGCGAGCTGTTCATCACCGCTGCTGCTCCCGAGGGCCTGACCGGCGTTTGGGACGCTATCAACAACGACTCTGAGGTCGGCACATGGCAGGGCGACGCTGACAACTTCAAGATCAAGATGGCTGAGGCTGCATTCGCAGGCCAGGGCGAGGACGCGTTCAAGCAGATCGTTGCTGACACCAACGCTAAGTGGAACGCTACCCGCGACGCTAACGCAGACCTGGCAGCTTACCTTGAGGCTAACGGCTGATTTTCAAACAAGATAACCCCTCTGATTAAAATAGATTTCTCCTCGGCTTTCCGAACGGGGCGCTTACAAGCGTCCCTTACGGATGGCTGAAACCTTTGTGATTACCCGGCTCCGCACCGCGGAACGGTGAAAGGAACTTCTATGACGGCAAATTCTGCTGCGCCCGCAAAGAAGCGCAGCCTTATGCAGTGGCTGAAAGGCTACACCGGGCAGAAATATACTACAACACTGCTGTTTCTGCTGATCCCCGTTGTTCTGCTGATACTGTTCACGGTTATCCCGGCGATCAACATGGGAATATACAGCTTCCAGAAGCGCGACCAGCTCGGCGTTAGCTGGGAATGGGTAGGCTTCGACAATTACGTCAGGATATTCACCGACGGCGCGTATCTTCAGACTTTCGCGAACTCCATCTACTATCTGATAGGTTCGTTTGTTCAGCAGGCATTCGCTCTGCTCATCGCTTCGGTGCTCTGCTCCAAGATCAAGTTCGGCAATGCGTTCAAGGGAATACTCTTCTTCCCCTACATGATGAACGGCGTTGCAGTTTCCCTGATATTCCGCCGCTTTTTCCAGAAGGGCGACGGCATCACCAACACCGAAGGTACGCTCAACAGCATTCTCATGCTGCTCGGAGGCGAGCCGGTAAGGTGGCTCAGCGACCCGAATCTTGTCAATATATGCCTGGTGTTCGCGTCTATCTGGCGCTACATCGGCTTTGACATAATTATGTATATAAGCGCGATACAGTCTATATCCCCGGATATCTATGAGGCTGCTGACCTCGACGGTGCCAACGCATGGCAGCGTTTCTGGTACATCGTGTTCCCGAGCATTCGTCCTATCGTAGGACTCCAGCTCATACTCGCGATAAAGGGCGCTGTATCCGTTTTCGAGATACCGTACATCATCACCGAGGGCAAGAATGGAACCAGTACGTTCGTTATCAAGACGATAGAAACGGCGTTCAAGTATCAGAAAGTCGGACTGGCTTCGGCGATGGCTGTGGTGCTTCTGGCTATAATCCTGATAGTCACGGCGATACAGAAGGCATTCTTCAAGGAGGAGAAATAGCACATGAGCAGCGTTGCAAAGAAAACAGGCAAGAACAGCATTGAGGACAAGATGTACCGTCAGTCGCGGATATTTTATCAGATACTGAAGTACGTTTTCCTTACCATGTGCTGTCTCATGGTCATCATTCCTCTTATTGTCGTACTCATCGGCGCGTTCAAGACGCATGATGAATATATCTCCACCGGAGTTTTCACTCTCCCGGAGGTGCCGCAGTTTGAGAACTTCAAGATAGCCTTTGTGAACGGCAAGGTAATGCAGGGACTTTTAAATACTCTGATAATCCTCGCGGTTTCCTGTTTCGGTACGATCTTCACCGGAACAATGACGGCGTTCGTGCTTCAGAGGTTCAATATGCTGTTTACCCGGGCGGTCAAGATGGTGTTCCTGATCGCGGCGCTTCTTCCGAATATCTCCATGCAGGTAACGGTCTTTCAGATCGTCAGCAAGCTGGGTCTTTATAACACGCTTGCGGCTCCCTGCATACTTTATATAGGAACGGATATCATTTCTATTTACATCTTTATCCAGTTCCTGAATAACATCTCGAAGTCGCTTGATGAAAGTGCGATACTCGACGGTGCGAGCTATCCGCGGGTATACTTCAGCATTATCCTTCCTATGCTGAGACCCGCGATAGCTACCGTGCTGGTCATCAAGTTCGTATCCATCTACAACGACTTCTACACCGCGAACCTCTACATGCCCAGCCAGGATCTCGCGGTAGTATCGACGGCGCTGTACCGCTTCATTGGTCCGTACGGAGCGAAGTGGGAGATCATCTTTGCCGGTATCATCATCTGTATCATACCGTCTCTGGTTATTTTCCTGTGCCTCCAGAAATCAATATACAGCAATCTTGTTACTGGTTCGGTTAAGGAATAAATACACACACCACCATTTTTCCTATACACAATACCGCCCTTCTGCACCCGCAGGAGGGCGGCGTTGTATTGACAAATCCCGGTTCGCGGTATATAATTACTCTGTGACGGCGCAGAAAGATATACACAGCGCCGCAGGAGACGATATGGATACAAATGAACTTTTCGGAAAAGAGAAAATAAGCAAGGTGCTTTTAAAGATAGCTCCGCCGGTAATGCTGGCTCAGCTTATCCAGGCGCTGTACAACATCGTTGACAGCCTGTTCGTGGGGAACTACTCGGATTCGGGACTTACGGCGCTGTCGATAATCTACCCGATACAGCTGCTGATGATCGCGCTTGCGGTCGGCACTGGTGTCGGTATTAACACGGTGATGGCGGCGAAGCTAGGCGCGGGAAACCGCGGGGAGGCTGAGGAGCACGCCGGAGTCGGAACTCCGCTTGCGGTCGCCGCGTGGGTGATATTCGCGGCGGTCTGCTGGGCGATAATGCCGGCGTACGCGCGGCTTCAGACCGACACCCCGGAGGTCATCGCAGACGTCGTGACCTACGGTCGGATAGTCTGTGTGTTCAGCTTCGGGCTGTTCCTTGAGAGCATCTGGACTAAAGTACACCAGGCGGAGGGGAACATGCGGCGCCCGATGGCGGCTCAGATAGCCGGAGCAGTTACTAATATAATTCTTGATCCGCTTCTTATCTTCGGAATGTTCGGGCTGCCGGAAATGGGCATCGCCGGAGCCGCCTGCGCGACTGTCGCAGGTCAGATAGTCGCGGCGCTTGTCGTGATGAAAAAGGGCTTCCGCAAACCGCCGGAGCTTCGGAAGTTCCCGCGCTGCATAGCCGCGATTTACCGCCTGGGAACTCCGAATATCCTCATGCAGGCGGCGTACACCGTTTACATATTCGGGCTGAACCTGATACTTGCGACATTCTCCGACCAGGCCGTGACCGTTCTTGGTCTGTATTACAAATGGCAGTCGTTTTTCTTTATTCCGCTCGGATCAATGCAGACCTGCATAGTTCCTGTGGTGAGCTACAATTACGCCGCCCGAAACATCGGCCGCTGCAAGAAAACCCTCGTCACCGCGATAGTTTTCGGAATGGCGCTGATGTTCCTCGGCACGCTGTGCTTTGAGATAATCCCCGGCCCTATGCTGCGGGTGTTCTCGTCTGACGAAAAGGTCATCGAGATAGGCGTTACCGCATTCCGGATAATCGGCATCAGCTTTATTCCGCTGGTTTCGTCGCTGACGTTCCCTGTGTTTTTTCAGGCGGTCGGCTGGAGCCTTAAAAGTTCGCTGCTGACGGTTTTCCGGACGGTGGTACTGTTTGTTCCGCTGGCGTTTATTTTCTCCAGAATAGGCGATCTGGACTGGTTCTGGCTGACTTTCCCGGTCACTGACTCGCTGTCCACGCTGCTTGGATTCATATGGTACAAAAAGTTCATGCGCAGGCCGTACGCTTCCGGAAAGAATCCGGACGACGCGCAGAAGCCCGAGGAGATCATAAAGCCTTCAAAGCCGGGAGTTATCATCACGATCGCCCGTGAGCACGGTTCGTCTGGGAAGCAGGTCGGAAAGCTGGTCGCTGAAAAGCTCGGCATACCCTTCTATTATAAGGAGATGACCGCCCTCGCCGCACAGGAGAGCGGACTTGACAAGGAGTTCATTTCGGACATCAACAGGAATTCCCCGGATATGCTGCACGATATGTACCTGAGCACGAAAGCGGTTCAGCACGCCGTGACTGCTCAGAACAGCATGATACGCAGGATCGCGGAAAACGGAAGCTGCGTTATAGTCGGGAGAGCGGCTGATTATATCCTGCGCGGCCACCCGGACGTTGTGCGCGTGTTCATCTACGCTCCGGAGGAATACCGCATAGCAAAGGTGATGGAGGTCTACGGCGACACCCGCTCCGAGGCGGAGAAAAATATCCGCCGCTCCGACGACGCCCGCGCCGCGTACTACAAGAGCATTTCCGGCAGCGACTGGGGCGACCGCCGTCACTATGACCTGATGGTTGATTCCTCGATAGGCGCGGAGGCTTCAGCAAAGATCGTGGAAGAATATATCGCTGGATTTGAAAAGTCAAGGAAAAAACACATGACAACATGACAACGTAATAACGTGACAAACTGAATCTGAACACTTCTGAACCGGACGGGCGGCTGCCTGCCCGGGTTTTTTATGGTCACCTCTAAAAACCGGTGCGAAAAGCAAAAATGGGCAGGGTGTGCCAGATTCTAGGAAAGCCGACGAAGTAAGGCTGTATGCCTTACGAGGAGGTTTGACGACGAAGATGGCGCGCACTGCACATTTTCGCTCACATGAGGTTTTTAGAGGTGACCTATTCTTTCGTGACCTGATATGAACTTTTAAGAGCCGAATCAGCGTTGGCTTCGGCTCATAACCAACCTGTTTTGTTAGGAATGCACAATTGAAATCAACATTTGCTGTCAAAATGTACGAAATTGGAGCTGAAATGAATATTTTTGGTCTGAACTACTTGATTTTTGGTTTTGAATATGATAATATATAGTCAGAACAAATCAAACAAGTTCAGAACAGTTCAAAAGCAATCAACAAACAGAAATCAAGAGGATCAGAAAATGTTAACAGAAGAACGTCACTCCATAATCACCGACACCGTGAACACGCGAAAAAGCGTGACGATAGCAGAGCTTTGCAGGATACTCGACGTATCCGCGTCGACGGTCAAAAGAGATCTGAATATTCTTGCGGAGGCAGGAAAGATTACTAAGGTGCGCGGCGGTGCGATCTCCCTTGACGAGAGCTTTTCCGCAGTAGAAAAGAACGTCGAGGAGAAATCCGCGATATGCACCGAGGAAAAGACCGCCATAGCAGCATACGCGGCGTCACTTGTGGAAAACGGCGATTTCATCTTCCTCGACGCAGGAACAACCACTGAAAAAATGATCGAGTTCCTGCCGCAGAAGGACATCACCTTCGTCACCAACGGATTTATTCACGCGAAGAAGCTCGCGCAGAGAGGATTCCGGGTGTTCATCACCGGCGGCGAGATCAAGGCGGCAACGGAAGCGATAATCGGAGCTGAGTGCGTTCTGACGCTCAAGAACTACAACTTCACGAAGTGCTTCATGGGAACCAACGGCATTTCCCTTACCGCAGGATTCACCACGCCGGACGTAAATGAAGCCTGCGTGAAATCCGCGGCGATGGAGAGCAGCCGGAGATCCTACATACTGGCTGATCACTCGAAGTTCGACGAGATAAGCTCCGCGACATTCGCGCAGCTTGGCAAGGCGAACATTATCACGGACAGGCTTTCGAACAGGAAATACGCAGAATACACATCTATCAAGGAGGTCATGTAAAATGGTTTACACAGTCACATTCAACCCGGCTGTCGACTATATTGTGCATACAAAGCAGCTCATAGCGGGCGCTACGAACCGTTCCGACAGCGAGGAGATCTACTTCGGCGGAAAGGGCATCAACGTTTCGATAGTCCTCAGCGAGCTTGGAGTTAAGTCAAAGGCGCTGGGATTCGTGGCGGGATTCACCGGCGAGGCTATTGAAATGGGCGTTGCCGAGAAGGGGATCGACGCTGATTTCGTCCACCTGAACGAGGGATTCTCAAGAATCAACGTCAAGATAAAGTCCGGCGAGGAGACCGAGCTTAACGGTCAGGGCCCGAAGATAACCGACGAGGCTATACGGGAGCTTTACGCAAAGCTTGACGAGATACAGGACGGCGACACGCTGGTGCTTGCAGGGTCGATACCTTCATCGCTGCCGGCTGATATCTACGAGAGGATACTTGAACGGCTGAGCGGAAAGAAGATACGCGCGGTTGTGGACGCCACAAAGGACCTTTTGCTGAACGTGCTGAAGTACAGACCGTTCCTGATAAAGCCCAACAACTTCGAGCTTGGCGAGATATTCGGCGTTGAGATGAAGTCCGCGGAGGATATCGTGAAGTACGCCGGAAAGCTCAAGGAAATGGGCGCGCAGAACGTCCTCGTTTCAATGGCGGGCGACGGCGCGGTGCTCCTCGACGAGAACGGAAAGACCCACGTCTGCGGCGTGTGCAGGGGCAAGGTCAAGAACTCCGTAGGCGCGGGGGATTCGATGGTCGCGGGATTTGTTGCGGGCTGCGAAAAGGGCGATTACGAATACGCCCTGAAGCTCGGAACCGCTTCCGGAGGCGCAACGGCTTTCTCCGAGGGTCTTGCTGAAAAGGACAGGATATACGAACTGCTCGGGCAGTTAGGCTAAAGACAAAGCAGACTGATTTGGATAAACGGACAGGTTACGGATAACAATAACAGGAGGAAATGGCATGAGAATAGTTGATCTTCTTAATAAAGACAGCATTCTTCTTGGCGGCGCACCAACCAGCAAATCCGAAGCTATAGACATGCTGATCGACTTACAGGTAAAAGGCGGGAATATCGCAGACAGGGAAGCCTACAAAAAGGGCATTCTGGCGCGTGAGGCTATGAGCTCCACCGCAGTGGGCGAGGGGATCGCGATACCCCATGCAAAGAGCGAAGCGGTAAAGGCTCCGTCGCTTGCGGCGATGACGGTACCCGGCGGGGTTGACTACGAAGCGATGGACGACGAGCCGTCCAACCTGCTGTTTATGATCGCGGCTCCTAATAACGGCGACGTTCACCTCGAGGTGCTTTCAAGGCTGATGACTCTTCTGATGGACGAGGATTTCCGTGCGAAGCTACTGGCAGCTGACAGCAAGGAGAGCTTCCTGGCGGCTATTGACGCGGCTGAAAGGGAGAAATACCCTGACGAGCCGGCGGCAGCCCCTGCGGCTCCCGCGGAGAGCGGCTACAGAGTACTCGCAGTTACCGCCTGCCCCACCGGTATCGCGCATACCTACATGGCGGCGGAAGCGCTCGAAAAGGCGGGAAAGCGGCTCGGTATCTCCATCAAGGTGGAGACGAACGGCTCCGGCGGCGCAAAGAATATCCTCACCCCCGAGGAGATCGAGAAGTGCGACGGTATCATCGTAGCCGCAGACAAGACCGTTGAAATGGCAAGGTTCAGCGGCAAGAAGGTCATCTCGACAAAGGTATCCGA
>ULSI01017667.1_pt1 | contig 23259 bp, 22 predicted proteins | sample 1956211 | NCBI WGS metagenome assembly ULSI01 (sample SAMEA4835704, study PRJEB28245) | human gut metagenome | biome: gut microbiome; material: fecal sample | place: Denmark | collected 2008 | reverse complement strand
GCTCCACTGGAGCAAAGCTGTCCAGCATAGCAAAGAGTGCATCTTCAGCGGCGATAGCCTTGTTTCCGTCCGTAGTCCCGACGAGTAATTTGTTACCGGTTACCAGCTTGTTGATCTGGGTGAGTTCGGAAAGATTTACTCCTCCGATAAAATCTTTGGAACTTAAAAGACCGATTAACGCCTTTGCTAAAGCATCTGCCGCAATGGTCTTTGTCCCGTTAGGTCCGTCAAGCAGGAAAATATTACTTGCTGCTAACTCCTGGACCTTTTCGTAGTCTGTGATTTTCATTTAATGAATCCTCCTTTATTTGATGACAAAAATAGCCCGACCTTCGATAACATCACCATTGCTGTCACGGAGAAGATCGCTGGAATATGTACGTCCAATGACCGTATCCAAATTGCTGTCAGTAATGGGTGCGTCCGAAGAATCGAGCACGTCTCCGTAAGTACGGTATCCATTGTCGTAAAGCTTCTGATATACCGTGTATTCGTTTTCAAGGTTGGAACTGAACTGATTAAGAATGTCTACCTGCTCCTGCAACTCCAGCAGCTTCTTAGCAAGGCTTGCCGCCGTATTGCTATCTAACAGTTCCTGTAACTGATCAAACCATTCTCGAAATTCTGTTTCTGACTTCTGTTTCCAGTCAGCCATTTCCGCAGTATTGATGCTTGTATATTCATTGAACCACGCCTCCCATTTTTCTTTCCAATAGGTACTTGTGGCTTCCATATCTGCTGTATGCTCCGAGTACCAAAGATTCCACTGAGCTTCCCATGTCAAATATGCCGACTGAATCTCCTCAGTCTGTGCCAGAAACCAGGTAGACCACTGCTCTTTCCAAAACTTATTTGTTTCTTCCATATCAGTAGTCTGCTTTTCGTAGAACTCTTTCCACTGGTCCTGCCATTGAGCAATCAAATCATCGATTTCGACCTTGTCCAATGGGGCCGTTACGAATGGACACTCCGAAGTTCCAACGCAGTTCGTGATGTTTGCCTGTCGAATAGAAGTAACTCCGGCGCCGACATAAATATACGCCAGTGGATATTGCCAGCGATCATTTGTCTTCACCATCGTAGGTTTCATTGGATTCGATGCTGGGGTTCCTTTAATGATTTTGATGTCATTTGCTCTGACGGCCTCTCTCGAATCCACTTCAAGCACAACTGCATCATATCGGTTCAGCAGAATCTCGGACTGTGGAACTACTAACGGTAACAGAGCGTCATTCAGCGTCCAAGTGTGATTGAACCAGGCTCGTCCGACACCAACGTTGATAATCATTGCTTCCGATTCTTTTACAACCATTGCAGTTCCGACATGCTGCAATATTCCGTCCTGAATGATTCCATCGAAAATGCTGGACATCTGAATAGCATCGTAGCGCCGATCTCCTTCTTTTGAATTATAAAATCCAAATGTTACACTCACTTCTTCATCACGCTCCTTCCTGTTCTATAGTCTTAAAAGTCGGATAGACGGAATAACCGTCCTTATCTTCTGAACGAACAATTTCAAGAATACGAGCTTTTGTCTCGTGTCCGTATTCGTTCGCAATCTGTACAATGTCCCCGTTAAAGAAATCTTTTCCATACTGGAACATGATAGTTGTTTCTGTTTCTCCCTCGAATGAGGTAATGCTCACATTTTCAGCAAGCTTTTCTTTTCCTCTTTGCTGCAACTGTGCCATATACTCGGCATCGGTCAACGCATCATCGCTTCCAACATTTGAAGAAATGTCACGAGCGTCCGTAAACAATTCTCTGCGATTCAAACCAGAGCCACCACCAACCGTAGTATATCTTCGATCGGCGCCCTCACCTTCTCCACCAACCAAGGTCACTGTCTTCAACGAAGCTTTAGATTCGATGTAGTTACTATTGATGATGTTCTCGAATTTCGGTGAAAATATAACGTAGGGATTCTCCGTCTGATCGTATGATCTATCTGAACCGGCATACAACTCAAATACGAACTGCTTTTCATCATTCAGAGTGATCTTGAAACCGATACCCTGCTCCTCGCAAATTTTCTGGATGACATCATACAGGTTATCTCCCGTGTACTGAGCTTCCAATTTCAACTTTGTAATTGCTGGATCGGTTGATTCTTTGAAAATAAAGTTTGGAATTTTTCGATTGCTGTCTGACGGAGAAATTACATTCTCGTTGAGCAGTGTTTTTATTCCATTTTGAAGATTTCCGCTTAATAGTTTCTGTCCCCAGACGATTCGCCTGTCGAGGATAGATTCTAATGAACGCCCAGTAACCGTTACATGGTTACCGTCTTCGGTATCTGAAGTAATCTGGATTTTCTCCACGATCATCACATGTTCAGATTCCTTGCTCTGCAAATAGTAATCCTGTTTGATGTAGTCAAGAAGACCCTCTCGCATTGCTTCATACAGTTCAAAGTCACCGTAAGCGTAATACCGATCCGTCCAGATGAAGGACTCGTACGTATCCACAATAGAGACAGCATCTAGGTTGGTGTTTAAAATTGTCACATCCATAGTGCTTATACCCCCTCGTAGACTATACGGTTCTCAATCTTAAACTGTAAATTTGTACTTCCGTACTCAGCCGTATAAGCAAAGATGTTGTCGCCCTTCGCAAGCTGGAACCAATCAGCGTTTTTATCCAGGCAGTTCAAGATGTTTGTAGTCTTTCCGTTCCTAAGAAGCGTAATCGACTTGTTTCCTTTTACGGTGCAGATAATGATTTCATCGCCTGCTATAATTCCAGAGCCAGTGAATTTCTCCAATTTATCGGTATCGATCCGCATCACTTCACGAGTACCGGTATTGTAGATCGTAATATTGCTGGCTTCACCGATTGCGTGAATCGTAATAGTCACTCCGATTTCAGCGTCGCCATTATATACAACCACCTGCTCTGTTTCATTTTTGATTTCTCCCATTTCTAGTAACGGGTCCTTAAGAGATTCATTACTGAAAGGAAACTCGAACAGTGCCTCTACACCATAGAAGATGGTTGTGTTGATTCCGTCTTTTCCGGCAGAGTAAAAGAAAGGATTCGGACACACGATTGAGATATCCGAACCCTCGTCTTTACTGAAGATTGTTGGGTCGTTTGATTCGACATACCCTTCAATCTCTGCCTGCCTATTATCGGTTTCGATAAGCATTGTGAGCTTCTTTTTAATAGGAAAATACTTGTATGAAAGCTGTCTTACGTCTTCAATGGAATCCTTCCACATATACGCAAGAGAAATAACAATGTTTCGGCTCGGCATCCTTGAAGAATTGAACAGACTTCCATCGTTTGTAGCGATTTCCGTCGTATTGATGTTCGCTTTTCCTGGTCCCAAGCCAGTTACAGACTTGATGATGAAACCGGATTCCTCCGGTCTCGCCAAATCAAGTCGGATACTATCGCCAAGATAGTTCGTAAACGTGACTGCTCGAATCAAGTTTCCACCATCCTTTCCATCGCCGAGAACTGATTCTTCGTCTGCCGATAAATCTCTGTTCTCGACAGTGCCTTAGGCGAATAGTTATTCTGTGTAAAGTTATAAGAGTTACCTGTATTCGGATTAGTATCTTCATTTTGAAGATTCCGTCCACGAGCTGCTGCAATTCCTGTGCTGACGGTTAAAGCCTGCGATCTACTGAACAGCGTATTCAGTCGATGACTCTTCTCTTCAACGTCTGACAGATCCAGAATCGGTCGAATCGTAGGCTGACCATCAACACCGTTGTCGATCATATCCTTAACCTTTGCGATTGCATTTCCGAGACCTGTTTTTGCCGAATCAGCCATTTCAGCACTGGCATTATATGCCTTCACCGCATAAGTTCCGATGGCATTAACGAATCCCAATCCAAAGAAATCACCGATGTGGTATCCTACTCTGGAAGGTGAATGCTCGTCTAGTTCGTCTTCTGCTGCTTCTGCCGCAGCCCTTGCCATTGCTCTGGCTTTAGCTTCCGCGCGGTACGTATTCTCACTGATTCCATCAGCAAATCCCTCCACCAAGTAAGTACCAGCCTGTTTAAACTGATCATGATAATCCCGGATAGCTGTTACAGAAGCATTAAGATTGCCAGTGAAAGCTGTTTTTACTTCTTCGGCTTTTTCCTTAACACCAGCGATGAACTTAATCATGCACTGCATTCCTGCATTTTGAAATTCCGGATACTTGTTCGCGATAGCTGTAAGGCATGAACTTAAGATGTTTACAAACGCATTTCTGGTTTCGTAATCTTTCGATTTAACTCCAGCAATAAGCTTGATCATGAGGTTCGCACCCGCAGTATTGAACTGAGTCTGCTTATTATTGATTGCAGTGATGCAACCGCTAATAATGTTGGTAATTGCAGTTTTGGTATTTCCGTCCTGAGATTTAATTCCGCTGATAAATTTTGTCATCAACGTAGAGCCAGCAGTATTGAACTGAGTTTGATAGTTCGTAAGAGTCGTAAGTACAGCCTGCATCATGGTCGTAAACGTAGATGTCAGATTACCTTTCTGAGCATTAGCCGCATTGATGAATGTCGTCAGCATAGAGGTCGCGGCGGATGTCACTCTTCCGCTCGCATCTGTAAACGCATTGATGAAACCGTCGATACCGTTGTTTCCAAGCTGAATCAGTGCTGTGCTAAAACCACTCATACCACTCGTATCTAATTCCGCCATTCCTTTAGCCATTTCAACAAGTCGATTCACCTGGGTAATCACACTTGACATGATTCCGGTATCGATTCCAGAAATAGAATCCGAATAACTCTTAATTCCACTTCCGAACTGAACCAGACTATCACCAAAACTACCAAGATCGTTGTCACCGGTAAACCAGCTTACAAGTCCTCCGGTATTTGGAATGGTGTTGGCAAGCTCCACTAGGGCTTTACCAGCTGTTGCTGAGTTCGTAATAGCCGCGGAGTCCATACCCATAATAGCTTCAGAATATGCCTTCATTGCTTCACCGAACGGTACAAGTTTCTCGCCGAAAGTATCAACATCGTTGTTTCCGGTAAAGAATGCCACGACGCCACCAGTATTCGGAACCGTATCAGCAAGCTCGACCAAAGCCTTACCTGCTGTTGCAGAATTGACGATTGCATCTGCTTCCAATCCACGGACCGCGTCACCAAAGGCTTTCATGGCTTCTCCGAATGGTACAAGCTGTTTTCCGAACTCGCCCATATCGTTTTCACCAGCAAAGAATCCAACAACACCACCAGAATTCGGAATGGTTGTTGCCATCTCTGCCATGGTCTTACCGGCGATCGCCGCTTCTGTAACGGCATTCGAGTCGAGTCCAGTAATTGCGTCCCCGAACTGTTTCATAGCTTCGCCGAATGGTACAAGCTGCTTTCCAAAGGCAGTCATATCGTTTTCTCCTGCGAAGAACGACACTAATCCGCCAGTATTTGGAATTGTGGCTGCCATTTCAGCTAATGCTTTACCAGCTGTTGCTGCATTTGCCACGATTTCTCCGTCCATGTTTCCGATAGCCAGCGAGAAATCTCGCATAGCCTCGCCAAACGGTACAAGTTCCTCTCCGAACTTAGACAAAGACGAACCTCCTGTAAGCCAAGAAGTCAATCCCTGTAAAATATCAGCCGCCGTCAAAATAAGCACTGTCTCGGCTAATGCCTTTACCCCGTCCATCATAGATGGCTGAATCTGACTTGCTCCTTGTAAGAACGGCTGAACATTATTCATAAAAGCGGATAAATCAGCCCCAATCTGTGGGAACTGACTCGAAACCCCGCTCATAAATCCGCCGACAATTCCACCAACGAACTGACCGATTGCTGTTCCGATACCCTGTAAAAGCTTTCCACCTTCTCCAATAAGCCAAGAAAGTCCCGGAAGTTTCGACAAGAGCCCGACAGCTGCAAGCACCAATGCCATTTCAGCGACAACTGCTCCCATTCCAAGAATTCCAACCATGGCACCAGGAACAAGCGCCGCTGTTGCACTAAGAGCAAGCATAATAGCCGATAACAGACCGATTCCAGCAATTCCTTTCAGTAAAGCCCCAGTATCGATTCCGCTTAACGCATCGACAATACCAGCAAAGAATGCCATAAGAACATCGATTCCAGCTTTAATCAATGATGGCAGATTACTAGCAATACCCTCTAAAATTCCAATAAGAAACTTGAAGGCTAGATCTACGATTTGAGGCGTGTAAGTAACAAGTGCTTCTAATACACCGACCACTAATTGCAAAGCTCCGTCTGCCAGTTGTGGTACACAGGATACGAAAACATCAATCAGAGTTAAGATTACTGATTTTACGGCTTCGCCAATAGCCGGAGCTCCAGCAGCAATAACTTTGCAGATTGCTATAAGCCCTTCTCCAACTTTTGTAAGGACCGCCGGAATTAAGCTAGCGATACCAGTAACGATAACAGTCAGTGCTGCTACGATTGCTGTTGCTCCAGCGGCACCGGCAGTTGCCAGCGCTGTGAATCCGATAGCGAGTGCTGAAAGTCCCGTACCGGCCGCAAGTAAACCAGCTCCGATTGTAAGAACCCCAACGCCAATCAACGCCAATGCTCCTGATAACGCCAGAATGGTCGGAACCAACGGTGTAAGAACTGCGCCTGCTACGCCGATAATCGTGAATGCTCCTGCAATGGAAATAAGTCCTTTCGCAATCGCTTCCCACGATAATGCTCCCAATATACTGAGCACCGGTGCAAGAACAGCTAGGGCTGCGGATGCAACCAATAATGCCGCCGATCCGCCAAGTGTACCCTTCATAAAGTTGAGACTAATGGCCAGCTCAGCTAAAGCCCCACCCATGACCGTAAGACCTCTACCGATTTCTTCCCACTGCATACCTCCGAATTTACTCATACAGTTTGCAATAATTCCAAGTGCTCCACCGACGATAACAAGACCCGTTCCAATGCCAATCATATTTTTCGGCATCAGATTAACAGCGATAGCTACCTCTGCAAGTGCGCCGCCCATAGCAGTTAAACCTCTGCCGAGCTCATCCCACTGTAATTGAGCAAAATCTTTTACAGCGGAAGCAAGGATTTTCATTGCAGTGCCAATAGCAGTTAAAGCTACGCCAGTAAACATTACGTGTTTTGCATTTCCGGCCAAATTTGTGAAGACTGCAAGTTCAGCAAGTAATCCACCAATTCCAGCTAATCCTTTTCCAATCTCGCTCCACTCCATCTGACCAAAGTCTTTACAAGCAGATGCCAGAACTTTCATTGCCGCCGCCAGAATAACAATTCCAGTCGCGGTGCTAATCATTTTTCCGTTGAATTTTGCAACTCTAAGAAATACAGCGATCTCAGCAAATAATACTCCTACTCCAGTCAGACCTCGTCCGAGTTCATCCCACTGTAATTTTGATAAGTCCTTACATGCTGAAGCCAGAATTTTGATAGCCGCTCCAAATCTAATTAAGCTGGTAGTGCCTTTCATAACCTGCTTCTGACCGCTTGCCATGGCTTTAGATGATGCAACAACAATAGTCGTAAGACCAGCGATTCCAATCAAACCTCTTGCAAGCTCACCCCAATCAAGGTCCGAAACTTTCTTCAAAGCTCCTGCCAGAATAGATACTGCAACTGACATGGCAATCATCGCTGTACATGCTTTAGATACTTTTCCGGTATCACTGCTGATTTTATTGAAAATCGCCATCGCTCCGAGCAGATTAGCAAAGAGCACCGTGATAGCTCCAAGAGAAGCTGACAGTTTATCGCTATCGATCAGAGAAATAGCAACGATAGAACCCGCAAGCAAAGCGATTGCTGCTCCAATTTTAAGCAACGGTCCGGCTTTAAGATTTGTCTGATATGCCTCAAAACAACCTCTAACACTGTCAAGAATTCCAGTTACTCCTTTTAAGAATTTGAAAATTGATACTGCGATTCCACCGACAGCAATGCTGTTAAGAATGTCAAGAACTCCGCTGAAATCTGCATTTCCGAGTTTCTCGGCAAGTGTTCCCGTCATAGTCCCGACTGCATCAGCAATACCGCCAGCAATTACCTTTACAGCTGTCCACAATGCTTCCATGACTTTGAGAAATTTACATTTTTCCAGTGCCTCTCCCATCATCTCAAAAGCAACAATGACTCCGCTCTTCATTTTTCCAGCACCATCACCGATCTGAGTCATGCGATCATGTACTCGTTCAAGGAATGAGTGGAATAATTCAAATCCAGGAAGATCGAACTTCTCCCCGGCAGCTTTTCCAAATTCTTTTACTTTTTCTCCGGCAGTTTTAACAAACGTAATAGCTGTCTTTACAATATCAACAACAGTTGAAACTGCTTTGCCAAAGATGTCGGTCTTCTTTACGGTTTCATCAAGCTTAACAAGGTATTCGCCAAAGCTTCCAGTAAGCGATAACACTCCGTTTCCAGCTGGTAAGAAAAGACCAATCAATTCACCAACGCCACCTGCAACTGCTTTGAAGGCTTGCCCGACGATATCAAGCACTGCGAATACGCCTTTAAACGTATTCTTCAAATTTTTAGAACTTTCTTCCCCCATTTTGAATTTTGCTGTCAGATCACGAATACGCTCTGTGATTTCAGCTAACTGTTTTCCAGTCATTGGCGGGAAGATTTCGTTGAACGCTTCCCGAACCGGCTTAGCAACGCTAACCAGTCCTTCAAATACATTCTTTACCGCTTCAATCATCATGGTTCGACCACCAAGGTCTTTCCAATCCTGAAGCATTTTATTTCTCGCATCGGCAGAAGCATTGATTACGGCACTGAACGTATCGCTCACCTCGGTAAGTAATTCCTTCGCCTCTTCAAAGTTGCCGACGATAATTTCCCAGCTTTGTGTCCATCCGGACTGAGCAGCCTCTTTCAACGTGTCGAACAGCTGAGTAAAAGTCTTTACTTTTGTTGCCGCATCGTTCGCTGTTTTACCCATCTCCATAATGGATTTGATCTGATCATCGGTATACCCCATTGTCCGAAGCTGATCTTCGTTGAGATCACCTGTAAATTTTGCCAAGGTTTCAGTCAAGATGTCAGAGGTAAGCCATCCTTTACTAAGGGTCTCTCTGAATGAGCCCTCATCTTTGATCATCTCGTCAATGGCAATTCCATGAACTTTAGCCGTTTCTTTCAGCGCATCCTGGAATACCTGACCACCCATACCAGCGTTTACTACTGAGTTCCAGTCCTGTAATTTTACTGTTCCTGCCGCTAATGCTTGTGAAAGCTGATACATAGCGGTACTTGCCTGCTGAGAGTTGGAACCTGATACGGCTGCAAGGTTCGCAATACCCTTGATAGCGGCTACAGATGTGTCCAAATCTACGCCAGCCGCAGTGAACGTACCAATGTTACGGGTCATTTCCGTAAAATTGTAAATGGTCATATCTGCATAATGGTTTAGTTCATCCAACGCATTGTTTACCTGATCAAGTGTTGTGCCTTTTGAAGAGGTATTTGCAAGGATTGTCTGAACGGCATTGATCTGGGTCTCATACTCCTCAAAACCGGTTTTAATCGGATCGATGGTAAAAGCGGAGACAAGATTTTTTCCAGCAGCAAGTGCAGAGTTGGTAATGTTCTGCAAAGCTGTAATCGCCATCACTTCCAATGCCGAAAATCGCACTCGCACAGTCTCAACTGCATTACTCAGCGGTGACATATTCCCACTGCATTTATTTGCGGCATCGTTTACGGTTTCTAAGCCTTTCGCCGCCCCTTCGAGGTTAAGGCTCTTCTTCAACTTATCGAGGCTTGATAAACTGGTCTGAATATTCTGTTCAAACTGTTTGTTATCAAACCGCATTTCGACGACACGTTCGTCAATAGTTGTACTCATAGCTTAGTAACCTCCTTCCATGCCGCATCTGCAATTTTGTCAAAAATAGGCTGGATAGCAGGATTGATGTAGTCTCGCCCCTGTACCCAGCCGCCGTTTCTTGTTGCATGTCCGTACTGCAAAATAACTGCAATAGGGACTCCATTTTGAATATTTGTGTTGTAAAAGCTGATCGATACGGAACCTTGCTTCTGCTCGATCTTGTAATGCCACGAATTTGCTGTCCGTCCTGTATCAACTGGTGTTGCAGACGCAAGGGCGGCTACGCCCTCTCGACCATACTTATCGAGGTCACCGAGACGAATCGATTCCTTTGCTCTCTCTAAGAACCGAGTCAGCTTAGAAAAATCACCCTTTTGTCTGAACGTGATCATATGAATCTCCTACTTTGCTAAGTAAGCACTGGACGAGAAGCCTGTATACTGCACACTGTCAAGCACAAACTGGATGTACAGCCACTTAACTCCGTTTACCATTGTGTAGTAGCCATAGCATTTAACCTTAGTGCCAGCCGGGATTTTACAAAGAGCTTTCTTATTGGTTCCGGCATCATTACGGCAATAAAGAACTGCCGTTGTTTTGTATTCACCAGCATCGGCCTTGTTAAACTGCTTGGCAGAACATGTAGCCACCACTTTCTTCGAAACGGACTGGTTCTGATCCTGCTTTGTATTGGACGGCGTTACCGCTGATCCATTCAGAATCTGGTTTACCATGTTCTGAACTTCTGAGTAGTTGTATCCGTATTCAGTAAGCAGTTTCTTACGATTCTCGCCGCTTTCCCACAGTCCAACGATAACCTCATGAGCGATGGTTTTGATGTCTTTACCCTTGCTTAATCCAGGAGCGGCAACTGTATTGTCGTCGTACTTTGGTGTGATGAAGCCGCGGATAAATTTTCCGTTAATAGACAGGGTTCTCTTCTTGACCGCATTACTGTAGTTACCCTCTTCGATAACCATATAACCAGATTCCTTATATACCTCGATTACGGTACCGACATGATCCGGATTGCCTGTGTTGTCGCTGATTCCGTTATCCTGCCAGTCATACAAAATCGCATCTCCAGGACTCGGAACATAAGCATCGTTCTCCCGCCAACATCCCATTTTCTTTGCTGCTTCGATGAGGTAATAGCAGGAAATTTCCATAGGCATAATGCTCTCATATCGGAGAGCTGCCGCTAATGCAGACCAGGTGCAAGCGCACCAAGCCCAGTCATAGCGCATACGAATGCCACGAGGAAATTTGCCCGCGCAGATCTTCTCAAAGAAGTCGTTATATAAATCGATAATGCTTTTATGTGAGCCGTTCGATTCTTTCTTTCCATCCCAGGATTCGACAAGATTAACAACGGCCTGTCTTGATTTCGCCATTTTTATCACTATCCTTTCGAATTAAATTTCTTTCTGTTTGCGGCATTTACTTCCGCATGATGTCTGTATAAATCTCGTTTGCTTCTCTTCTTCGGGGGCTTATTTTCCGCATTGCAAATCCGGATAAGCATTAACAAACGATTCAAATGCCATTTCTGACACTCAAATGGGATATGATACGCCGTCATCCAGTAATAGATAAGTTCACTGGTTATCTGCTGCCTGTTTATTGGACCACCTTTTTCTTCCTTAACAGTCGAAGCCGTCATAGGCGCTTCAATATAGGCATTTACCGCATCAATGTGAGAATTGGTAATGCATCGATAGACCAGCGGGTCAACATTCTGTGTGAGTGTCATACAGCGTATATAATCAATGGTTTCTTCAATTGTCTTCTGCTCTTTAGATAAGAAGACTTTGCACCATTTACTTTCCCATTTTGAAAGTGAAACGAGCGAATGCTCCAAACGCAACTTCTGTTCCTTTACAGGGATAAATCGCTGATTCCGCTCATCCCACAGATCGGTTCTTGGTATCGTAAGTTCAAGCATTCGATCTCACCTCTTTAGTTCGTGGTGGCAACCACAGGAGCAATCTCCGGATTTTCCGAATGATTCTTGATATCTACAACTTTCGGAATTACATGGTTTACGAATTCAGCGGCTTTGCTGTCATCTGTAGCCAGTTCCATAAACAGAAGATTGTAGAACTGAGTGCAAGCAAACTTTCTGGAAATCTCTTCAGACTTCTCGAAATATGTACCGTCAGCACTCTTCTCTCCGTATGCCTTTAAGATAAATTCCTTAAAGAACTTGATAATGGTCGGCTGATCTTTTGCATCTACGATGCGCTGAAGCATCTCAGCAACTCCACCAGCTGTGCCCAGTTCCATCTCCATAACCTCTGTTTCAGTAAGGTTGAAGAGCTTTGTTTCGGTGCGCTCAACGCCGTTAAAATCTTTATAAGTCTTTGTTACTGCATACATAGTTTTGTTCTCCTTTCGAATAAAAAGGAGTCGCCAGCTTTCCTGAATACGACTCCATCTGTGGTGTGTATTATTTCTGATTAGCCTTCTGCGGTCATAATCTTAATTACTTCGTCCGGAAGCGGAAGTCTCGGTTCAACACCATCATCTGCTTCGGCGGAAGAAGGATCTTTACCATACAGGATCTCTTCAAGAGCAGCCAGTTTCTTAGCATCGACCTTGGTAGAATCGAAGGTGAGAATGGAAGTGGGCTTCAACTTCTTTCCATCGATTAAGGTTGCAATCTCGACTGGTGTGGTGCTGAACTCCCAGGATAAGGTAATAGCTTCCGGACTGTCATTTACAGTGGAATAACCCTTCTCGGAAGGAGAAGCCAAGCAACCATAAACGAGATGAAGCTTATAGCCGTAATCATTGGAATCAACATCGTTACCGAGAAGCGTCTTGTAAGATAAGCCGAACATCTTACGGTTCTGCTGTCCCGCAAACACTCCAGGAGCAATCTCTTTGGAACCGTCGCACTCTGCGAACTCATCCGGTGCCATATAAGCTTCGATTGTGCCGCCAAATTCCTCTGCGGACATAAGGTTCAGATACTTGATGTTGTCTGCATAAATTGCAGTAGGTTCTGCTCCAGACGGGCTTTCTGTTACGGTACTAAGACCGTTCCATGCGGTACCAGAGTTATATACGCCGCCGGTCTGAATCGGGTAAAGGACGCCCTGACTGACACCGGTCTCATACAGGCGCTCGCCAGTCTTGTCCCAAACGAGTTTCTTTTTCATAGAATTTGTCCTCCTTAAAAGAATATTTCAAAGACATCGTGATTTAAGTTGTCTTTCGTGTAATGCCGATTGAATCGGCTTGCCGGCATAGATGCCACCTTGCCAACGAGAGAACTATCCGGATCGCTGTCGATGACTGTTACTGAATACTTTCTCGCAGACAAATAAACCCCGTCATTCGCAAACGTATTCTCGATATCGTCGAGAGCGTAAACGATGGCGGGGTATTTCATTTTTACCGATGACGGTGGTTGAAAATAAGCACGACACTCTGGTCCTTTGTTTGGACACGAGAGGATGTCGCATAAAGCATTATGCAGTTTCAGTCGTCTGCTCATTGTAGACACCTCCAACGGTCAATATTAAACGGGGATACTGAACTTCAACATTTGAAATTTTCCATTTAGCCCCCATATACTCGATAAATCTCATCGAATGAAAATTCGCATAAGCAAACGGATCGGCTACGATGCTGAACTCATTCGACACATTGAGATTGTCGTTGAGGTTATCTGAACTCTGATACTGTCGAGTATTCCGAATAACGTCTCCGTAGTAGTCACGAACTGTAATCTTCTCTCCCCAGACACCAGGTCGAATTTCCTCTGTTACGGAATAGCCGATTGCTCCGTAAAATTTACTCATTTTGAATTTTCTCCTTTAAGACTTTAGGCTGTGTGATCCTCGGAACCGGAAGAAGCAGTTGTTACATCCTCTTCGATTGCGATTGCAGAGTATACACGAGTAAGAGCACCAGAGCATCTGGTCTCAAGCAGGGATTTCTCCTGGTTGAAGTCGATATCGAACTGAGTGAAGTGAGTAACCTCTCCGCCCTTGGTTGCACCGAGGGAGTAATCAGCCAGATTTGCGATAATGGCAACCAGCTTCTTCTTTTTGCTGTCGGAAGTGGTTCTGGTCTTACCCTCAAACTGCTCCGCAGTATTGATACTGCCAACATTCAGTGCAGTGGCAAGTTCGGTCTTGGAAGAGTAAATACGTCTTCCGTTGATGTCTCTTGCCAGGAGCATCTGATTCAGCATATGAGGAGTAATGAACAGATCCGGGGTACCGGTGCCCTTATAATCCTCTCTTGCATACAGAACGGTATTGATCATGGCCTCTGCAATGATGTAGTTCTCACCAAAGTTAGCCGCGGTATTGGTTCCCTGAAGTTCTTTCTTAGCAGCTGCGACATCGAGATCAACGTGAATGGTGTACAGACCATCATCCAGCCAAATCGGTCTGATGTGATCCGGAGAAATCTTGCCTTCATCTCCGTCGTCTCTGCCATCACCCAGCATGATTGCAGTTGCCAGCTCTTCATTGAGCATCAGGCGGTCGATGTTGTACAGGTATGCCACATAGTCGAAATCGGTGATGTCGATGATATCATCTCTATGCAGCGCACTCTTTACATACACAGTCTGAGGGTCGGTAGTTCTGCGAACCAGCTTGAAGTTGCCAGTCTGCTTCTTCTGTTTTCCCTTAGTATAGCCTTTAGCCTTAAGAGCATCGATGTTACGGATATCTACCTGGCTAGTTCTGATTCTGGAAATCGGACTCTTATGAACTTTATTCATTACAGTTGTGATCCAACCCTGGTCGTTAGTAATCAGCTCCGGTGCACCAGGACGTACATCCTTGTATTCCGGGAACAGAAGTGTTACATTGCCATCTCCTGTCTGAGCAAATCCGCTTGCAAGAGCATCATGCTGAAGTGCATTCTCATTAGCATAGATCTCCAGCGCGGTCTGGAATGTTCCTACCTGGCTTGTCTTTGCCAGCTTAAGGATTTCCTCCTGGTCTGCGTGAGACAGAAAGCTCTTATCATCGCGCTTGTCAGTGTCAAAAACGTTGTGTTTCATATTGTCATCTCCTCCTTTAGATTCATCTTTTTTGGTTTCCTCGCCATCATTTTTTGCATCTTCGATGATCTGGCCTACTACAGCGCATACAGCAGTGTACTGTTTATCGGTGAGGGTTTTTAACACGTCCCCTACTGTTTCGCCATTTTTCTCATCTTCTGATTTCGGCGGATCTTCTTTTTTCCCCTCGTCATCAGAATGCTCCAGATGACCCATAATCATTTCATCATAGCCAATGATAATGCCTGTTTCTCCGTCCCCATGCATTACCACATCATCGATAAATGCTCCAGGATTGGCACCGGCTAACACCAGACTTACCTCTCTAATAATGCCATGAACAACATCGTGACCAGCCTGTTTAAGCTGATTGGCAAAGATAGAAAGAGACTGTACGTCGCCATGTTTTACAAGTTCCCGTGCAGTCTTTCCTGAGTCTGTATCATTAAATTCACAGAACGCATAAACTCCTTCATCTCTATTTTCGAGATGAGCTAATCCAAGCACGTTCGCCGGATCGGCATGATTATGCATCCATACTAACGGGACAGTCTGCCCGTTCTGACCTTTGAAAGCGTCTTTTTTAATGACTCTTCCATCGGCACACTGAAGATCGTTTCTAGTGGCCCAGCCACCAAAGTCATACTTCATTTTGATTTTCCTCCTCTATTTTCTGATATAGTACGATAACGGATGCGATGTCTTCTTTGATGAGCTGGAAGACTTTTTCTTTGATGATTTCTTGACTTTCTTGTACTCTGACTGAATCTTATCGAATTCATCCTGATACGTTTGTTCATATGAAGAATCGAGATCGGCTTTTGCCGCTTTATAAGCTTCTCTAACAGATTTGACTGCTGCTTTAAGCTCGGAGCTAACTTTTGCTCTTTCGCTTTTCGCATTGGCTTGATTCTCAGCTTTTTCTTCCTTGGTATCGGACGACACCTTCGCCTTCTGATTAGTCGCATCTGTTCTAACACTGGCCTTGTCCGTTTTGGCATCGCTACTGATTTTTGCTTTGTCAGATTTCGCATCGTTTCTAAGCTTTGCAATCTTTGCGGTTCTTTCAGCAACCCGCTTAGATCTCTCAGCCTTGGATAATCCTGATGGAATTTCTATTGCCATCAAACGCTCGATTTCGGCATTCTTTTTATTATCGATTCGTTCCTTCTCGCTAGATGATTCCTTTTCAATTTCTTCCAAATCAGAATCTTTATCAGTATCGATGCTTTTCTTCCTATCGGAAGCATTTTGGGTTAAAGCCTCATTCAGCTCTTTCAAACGAGAAGATATCTGTTCCTTCGTTGCCTCTGCTTTTTCACGAAGTTCCGTAATCTTCTGATCTCGCTTTTCCTGCTCTTCTTTGACCTTTGCAGCCTTTTCAGATTTGATATTATTTTTTGTATAAGACCAAATCTTCTTTCCATCATCGTTCAGTGATGTGGTAGAACGGCCTTTTAACTCTCTGGTACGCATATAGTATTCATGCGCTTTCTGATGATCGTAATAGGGTGATGCATAATGTCTAAGAACCGCAACTTTAGGTTCATCCATTAAGAATCATCTCCCTCCTTATCATCGCCAGCTGTATAATTGCCGACAATGTCATCGATCTGTGCAGAAATACTGTCAAGAACTTCATCAACCAGAGCATCGTAATCACTGGTATCGCTGGATTCTGTTCCATCACCACTCGTAGCATCTGTTATGGAACCGCCACCAGGCGCACTTAAATTGCTGTTTCTCAATTCATCAGCCTTAGGATCAGCAGATGGCTTCCAACCAATTACCTGTCTGATTTCGTTTGATGTAGCAATTTCATTTCTGGTAAACTTATCAGAAATTTCAGCAAGATCAGCTACCGCCACAAGCTTGAACGGATCTCTAAAGAACATAATTGACTTGTTCTGGGACCTGGCAGTCTTTGTTAAGAATTTTCTCTTCATATCATCAACGATTGCCGAAATGATCGGTTCGATTGTCCGATTGTAATAGTTCAGCATAGTCTTCTCGTCTGCGGTACCATCTAAGATGCTCTGAGTGATTCCTAACTGGCTGTAAAGCATACTCGTTAAGTATTCAATCTGCTTCATTAGATTGTTTTCCAACGAACGATTCAACTGTGTGATTCGCTCTGTTCCATCAGTATAAGCAATACCATACTTAGAACCGGACAACTGCCGCTCGATATCTTTACGCCGCTTCTCTGCCTGCTGACGCCTTGCCTCTGATTTAATTACATAAGGGAGCTGAATGATTAAATCCAACTTGCCTGAGCTACTCTGTTCATCGACAGCATCTAGCAAATTCAATTTTCGAATAAGCCTCTGCATTGTTGAATTTGGTTCGTTAATTACCGCATACAGTGGATTTTCCACGATAGCAACCGTATCTTTCGGAACAACGATTTCTTGTTTTCGCCCAGTATTTTCGTTGTATACTTCAACACGGACGTGACGAGGGTACCAGTCACGAATTCGACCAACTCGCATCGAAAGAATCTGATACCCTTTTGTGTCATCTGGATCGTCGTCTGTATCTACAGGAACAATCGCCACGCATCCCTCATCCATCATGGACATAACAATATCCTGGATAAATGCCCTACCAGTCTGATCAAGATTGGCTTCCAACGACAAACATTCGTTTAAACCGCTTTTTATAACATTTAAAAACCGCCCTTCATCGTCCAACTGAACGTGCTGAATGTTGATGGCGGCTACGTCTAAAGCGATTCTATTGTATACGGATGTGACTATCGATCTTTCGTTTCCTCTGGTAAGTCGAAAACGATCGGGACGATACGAATAACCAGAACCAATGTCCTGAGACATCATGGTGGGAGCTCTATTCCGAAAAGCATTCCAGGCATTTTTAAACCTGGAACTTAATGATAAATCCATTTTGAATTCTCACCTCCTAAAGATGGGCACAAAAAAAAAAGAGACCGCACCAACGCAGTCTCTAAAGAACACTGTTTAACCTTTTGAAAGGATCTTTTTTGCTAACTTCTCTGTGATAACCGTGTCCGGATGCAATTTCGCGTATTTCCGAATCGGCTCGTATAACCCGTCAGCCATCATCTGGCTACAGATTTTTATTTCTGTATTTCCGGTAATGAATAATGCCAGTTTTCCGAAAGGAATTCTTCTAAGCATATGGTACGTCTTCTTTTTCATGCTTTACCCTCCTAATATTTATAGTAATTGTTCAGGATTTGAGTGTCTGATAATTTGGAATCCGAATGCTCTTTCCGATATTCCTGAATAATCTTTCTCTCGTCACGCTGCGTCTTCTGTTGTCCAGCAGCACGTACAAGTCCCATGGACGCCAAATACCCAGCACCAGCAGGTGCATATGTTTTTACTGTAAGATCTGCCATAGCAATGTTTTTACTACGCTTAATCTCCGTTTCGCCAAGTTCTTTCACTCGATTCACGCTTACATTAGAACCCACATCAAAACCGATCATAGGTTTGCTTGATCTAAAACCGCTGAGTTCTTTATCGTTTACATCAAGTATAGCACCATATCCTTTAGACTTCAATTTTTCATAAAATCCCTTGTTGACCTCTGACGATGTCGGCAAATTATGATCAACTAATGAAAGATTTAAAGCCTTATAAACTTTATCGTCTATCTTCCCTTTTTGGAGAGAGTCCAGCCCTTTAGCAATAGTGTCGTTCTGCTTTTTCAAGCCGTACCGGTTCTGCGAATTTAATAAGTGTGTTTCTAAATTTTTGGCATAGCTCTTATCCTCTTTAACTAATTCAGAAAGAGCATTCACTGCTGATTTTTCAGAAGCAACCTTAATACTTTTATTCACTCCTATTTTAGTCTCATACACTTTTCCTCTAGCTGACAACGTATCACCATATAGACCCCTATACTTAGCATTATCCATACCCGTCATACTAAAGTAAAAAGCATCGGATACACCTCGATTGCTGTTGTTTGAAATGTTTTGTAATTCTTTTCCAGCCTTAATAACCTTATCGACATTTTTATCGTAATGTTTGTAGGCAACGTAAGCTGTCGCGGCTGCTATCGTAAGACCGGCCACAGCGGTGACGGCCTTCTCGGTTCGGTCTCGCTTATAAGCGGCAATGGCGGCTTCCTCTTGTGTCATTCCTTTCTTAACATATTCGTCTTCCAGTTTCTGTCGGTGTTTACTTTTGGATGTTTCCGAGTCAAGCTTCTCTTTAATTTTTTCATTTTTCACTTGCCTATTTGCCCAACTCAATTTAGCATCGGCTTTTTGAAGTTCAGCAGCATCCTTTGCAGAGTATGTTTTAGCATACCGTTTAGAAGCTTTCTGAACAGTATTCTTCGCTGCTTTCTGTTTCTGAACCGCACTCTCAACATCCGAACCATATCGTTTCTTTCCAGCGGCAGTAAGAGTTCCATTATAATTCTCATACCGTCGCACTCCCCATTTCATACCAAGAACACCGTGATGCGCTAAGTATTTATCCATTACTCTCCTTTCTTTTTACTCAAATGCTTCCCGATTTGCCTTGTAAGCGATATATGCATCCATCATTGCTGCAACGGCATCAATTTTTTGTTCATACCGCTTTTTCAGCAATTTACGGTTCCCGTTAGTATCTTCCAAGGTAATGCAGTTTCCCATAGCAAATGTCATCAAATCCTCATCAAATAGGAGCATTCGCTCTTCTGAAAGTTTCTTCAATTCGCCAAGTGGGACAGATTCTGTCTTTGCACCCTGGATAACTTTTTCTATTCCGAATGGTCCATTTTCACTCGCCCAACGTTCAACAAATTCCTTTGCATTGTATGGATCATAACCAAAGCATCGTACATCGTAACCGCATTCAATAATGTGGTTATCCAAATCCTCATATACTTCCATCATGTCAAGAACCGTTCCTTCCAACACAATAAGACTTCCCTCTTTCATAAACTGATCGTATTTAATTCTCATTGCTGCTGGGAGTTTCATCAGAGTCGATGAGGAAATGTAGTTTCTGGTTTTGATGCCGAACGATCCGTTCGACAATGGGAATAAAAATGTGAATGCACAGAAATCGTCGCCTTGTGATAGATCAGCTCCCAAAGAACATGGCATCTGCCAATAATCTCGATGGCGATGTGGGAGAGTTTCTTCATATGTAAAGTAATATGTATATCCCTCCATAGGAAGTCCGAAGCGCTTAGCCAAAATATCGTTTCGAGCTGCCGGAGCCTTTTCTGCTCTCTCAACGTCCAGCTGATAGGTTTCATAAGAAACAGTCTTTCCAAGGTTCGGATTTGCTTTCAACCATTTATCCGGATCGGCAACCTCATCAATAGAATCTAGCTTATACCACCAGATCGATACGTGCGGATTGATATAATCCCCTTTTAGAATGTCCATCAATTCCATTTTGATTGTATCGCCAGCACCGTTACGGACAGTACCCTCTGAACTGATCGCAACGATAAGGTAGTCGTTGACCTTCGATGCACCCTGTTCGATTGCTCCGATTACATCTTCTCGAATATCACCAGAAAGCCACTCGTCAACCGTCGCCACTTTAAGCTGAAGTCCCTGAAGTTTGTCGATTCGCATTGGACGAATTTCAAGAAGCGATCCAGTAAGGAAGTTCTCAATTCCTTTCTTAGTGGATGCCAATTTCATTCGATTCGCCTTTGATCCAGTCGTGTTCTGCAACGATCCTTCTGTGAGGAACTTATAGAAAGGTCCTCTTGATCTGGTAATAGCGGTTCGAATCGGTGACAACACCTCTTCTGCCTGCTTCATCGTCGGAGCTGTGGTTATCTGATGTGTCGTTGTGACGTCAACATTTAAGAAGAAATTCTGCAAGCATGAACCATACATTGACTTTGCGGCACCTCTGGCCACTATGAGATATTGCTTATTAACTAACCTTTTTCGGATAGACTTGGTGACGTAATGTCCGCCATGACCATCTTCATAAGGTTCGTATACACTTCTCTCAACAAAATAGTACCAGCCGAAAATCTGCTCAGCCCAAACTTTAAATGTGTCAAGCAGTTTCAAATCTGAACCGTCAGTTAAAGTAAGCTCATTTTCGCAATAGCCGATAAAGCCCTCTACTGCTTGGTCATCATAATAAATTCCCGGATTCGCAATGAGATCATCGATTCGGTTCATCTCCATCTCGATTTCTCGACATACCGGAATTTCGCCACGAATTACGGCATCACGAAACATGCCGTAGTATTTCGGGACGGCAGTGTTCGATAACGCCATTATTTTCTTCTCCTACTTCTTCTTATTCGGGTTTGCAGCAATGTACTGTGCAGCCTCTTTAAGATTGAATTCCTTTGTCATTGCAGTCTTGACGGCATAAGTCATTGCTCCGGCCGCAGCCATAGTCAACGCTTTCTTTCCGGATGCAGAAAGAATTTCTGACACATACTTTCTGCCAGGTGCGATGTCATCTTCTGTAAGATTCTTAAACTCGCGTTCTAATTTAAGTCTCTCAATTCTTTTCTTAAGATCAGAATCGGACATTGTTCGCCGATTCTTAACAGCAACCTTACGTGCTGCTACCTCATTCTTATCGTCTGAGGGCTTGGAAGAGTGTCCCCTGGCTCGGGCAAGCTGTGCCTCCGATCTTCGAACTCCCCATTTCATTCCAAGAATTCCATGGTGTGCTAAATAAGCGTTATTCATTTTGAATCTCCCTCCTTTGCAATGTAACTGGTAACACCTCCACTGGCATTGGATGTCTGATAATACGGAACTTCATGAATCACAAGGTCTTCACTAAGCACTTTTCCAGACGTATCCAAAGTTTGAGTCCGATGCGCCTTTGGTGTAACTTCATATGATCCGGAATAATGCTCAGGCTCATCTGGATCGGTGTCATCGTTTTCCGCAGCAACATTTAAACGCCATTCGTACTCGCTGATTTGTGTTTTGTAACACTCCAACACGGCCGAACTAAGCGGCGGATCGAAAAGAAGTTTAACCTTCAAATGCATATAAGATTTGACAAGCATGTATTTGGATTCATCAGAAATGAAATCTTTCCATGTTGCATTCTTATCTTCGATCATGAAACCTTTGGATGGGCCGACACCAAGCTGTGTAAGAATCGAGAACACAGAATTGATGTGCATGATCAAATCCGCATCGAAATGTTCATACTCCTCTGCGATTCCGAGTAATTTCTTGATTGATGTCAGTACACTATCTGTAATATTCATGATCGCACCTCCATCTAACAGAGTTTTATAAACTCGCTCATACAATACCCAATGATACCGTCTCCGGTCTTAACTTTATAAAAACCAGAAACAGACTCTTCATCACAAACCGTTACAACTGTATCTGAACCGATAATGCCTAATGATCTTGATGCCTGCGTCGGATCTTTGCGAATGTTCAAATTCGTACAATTTACCACTACACCAATAAGTGGCTTCTTGTTTCCTTCCATAATTTTCCTCCTAATGCCTCCATGGGCATGTATCATTTTTTCGTCGTTCATTTGGAACTGTTAAAAGTAGTTTCTCATCTCCATAATGTATAGCATTGTGGGTCGATAAAGTTGTCGCGATCAGATACTCTGGATTCAGAACCAAATCAGTCCGCAACAATATGTCCTGCTGCCTTATTGGGTTCATATGATGAATAAGAATCTTTCCACGAATCTCATAACCATCCAATCCGAGATCACATCCATTATCACGAATAATAATTTTTCTCCGAATATCCTTCCATTCTTGAGAATTGTAAAATATCTGATTAAGATACCTATCAAATCCGAATGTCTCTTCACCAACCACTCCATCCAAACGAAGATACTCGTATCGTTCCTTAAAGGTTGTAAGTCGCAAGAGTTCTGAATAACATTTAAGCATCATCCACCTCATCTCCATGACCGCTATAACCACGAAATGCCTTTAATGCATCAGCATACAGCTTTTCCGAATTTTCAATGGATTTCAGATTCTGAGTCTTCGCCTCTATCAGTTCCTTCTGTTTTTCCAAAATCTCTTTTTCAATTCTTTCTTTCGTTGAACCGAGCTTCAAATAGTGAGTAATCACCTGCGACGAGGCTGTTCCCTCTCGTAACTGCTTTTCAGCCAAGTCAACCGCCAATGAAACAAGCTGATTTTCTCTCGCTTCTGGCGTTAATGCTGGACGCATCATCCTAGAAGACTCGGATTGCTTTGCTTTCCTCAAAGTTGATGCCTCCTTCCATTTAGTTGTTCGTTATTTCTGTGATAGTTCTCACATACTTTTCCAGTATTTAAAAGGACCTACAAATCATGACAATGCTACTCAACGAAAGGAGAACTAACTTTGAGCCGATCCCACAGAAACCGTTGTCAAATATCATGAGTTATAGACCCTTGTAAACACTGGAACAGCTGAAAAGGCTCCCTAAAAATGCCCTCCGGGGAAATTTTAAAGACCACCGCGATATGGGTGGGGGTATGTTTTT
>ULSI01047024.1_pt1 | contig 23283 bp, 24 predicted proteins | sample 1956211 | NCBI WGS metagenome assembly ULSI01 (sample SAMEA4835704, study PRJEB28245) | human gut metagenome | biome: gut microbiome; material: fecal sample | place: Denmark | collected 2008 | reverse complement strand
AAGTAAAAGATGGGATGCATTTTGGAAAGAACAATATACCAGGTGTAAATATGGTATGACCTCACACGGATACACTATTACTGGAGATAACTATTTCTTCTTAAATTTTTATTAGTTACCAGTAGTAGATATGGATAAGGCATCAGGTGAAGGTACTAATGAAAGTTTTCCAGTATTCTTTGCTTCTCAATATATGTTCTTTCATTACTTATAGATGTGTAGAGTATTACATAAAAATGCTGCTCTAATGAAGGCACGTTCAATTGGCTTTAGTGAGATAAATGCTTCTCTTGCAGCTAGACTATACACTACTATAAAGAGAAGTAGAACTGTAATTACCTGTTTTAATGATACTTATTTAAATGGTACCTTTAGTAAATTAGACCATGCTCTTACATTTATTAATACAAATGCTGATGGATTTTTTAAACCCAGATTAACTGATAAGGCACTAGAAAAGAAATCAGGATATCAAATTAAAATAGATGGTCAGTTCACAGATTTTGGATGGCTTTCTGTTGTGAAAGGTATTAATGGAAGTAAGCCTTCTAATATTCGTGGTGAGCGTGTTGACCTTCTTATTTATGATGAGGCGGGTTCATGGCCTGATTTAACTACTGCTGTAGTATAGGGACAAGAATTATGTGAAGTACAAGGTGTTTCTAGAGGTATTATGTTATTTGGTGGAACTGGAGGTGACTTTGGTCCTCCTCTTGAAGGATTAAAAAAGATTTATTATAATCCTAGGGCTTTTAAGATTTTACCATTTAGACATAAATGGACACAAGATGGAACTACTATAGAGAGTGGATTCTTTCTTCCTTATTTTTTACAATCTTTAAATCCCGAATATATGGATTCTAGAGGAGTTTGTAATTAGACAGAATATAAGAAAGTATTACAAGAAGAAAGAAATAATCTGTTAGCTGTTCCTGAAGACTACCTTAAAAAATGTGCTGAGCGTTGTTGGAATGCAGAAGAAGCATTTACTCTTGAAGGTTAGAATAAGTTTAATAAAATGAAGATAGCAGATTAGTTAGCTAAAATACGTCTTCATAAAATTGGACCTAGACCACAAGTAGGAACTATTGATTATACTTATAAGTCTAATAAACACTCTTTAGAAAATATAAATGGATTTAGATGGCTTCTTAATTCTGGTAAAGTTTAGATATTAGAACATCCAGTATGGTCTGATTTATATAAGGAGTAGATTGAGAAGTAGAAGAGAGAAGCTGAAGAATAGGGAATTGATTTTGAAGCTCCTGTATATACAGAAATGAATGATTTATATGTAGCAGGTATTGATGGTATTGATATTGGTGCTGCTCAAACTTCTAAAGAAACTAGAGATCCTTCTGATTTTTGTATTGTAATTAAACGTAGAGCCTTTGGTCTTAATGAACCCCAATATGTAGCTATGTATAAAGATAGACCTCAAAATATTAGAGAAGCCTATAAGATAGCTATGTGTATGTGTAGATATTATAATTGTAGAATTAATATAGAAGCTACCCGTGTAGGTATGATTACTTGGGCTAGAGAAAATAAATGTCTACAATACTTTATGAAAAGACCTAGAGCTACTTTAACTGATATTAAATATGGTACCACTAAATAGTATGGTACTCCTGCAACTAAAACTATTATAGAATAGCAAACAGACCTTATAGCTGATTATGTAGAAGACTACGGACATAATATCTGGTTTGAAGATATGCTAGTATAGTTAAATGGTTATAATGATGAGAATAAAACAAAATTTGATATTATAGCCGCTTTGGGTAAACAAACATGCCCCCTTATATAGTAATATATATTGAAAATTCCGAAAAATCGGTGAAGACTAAGATGATTTAAAAATTATAAAATGTATTATCATGGACGAACTAAATTTTATTGAGACAAATTATCCATTATTTCAAAATGGAACTAGTAAAAGATTAATAAGACATAATTTCTTTTCAAAAATTGAAACAGAACTCCAAGCTTATTTATTAGGTTTTATTTATTCTGATGGATGTATAAATATTCAAAGACATACCTTATCAATACATATAAATGATATAGATTCAGAACTTTTTGAATTATTCAAAATAATAAGTCCTGATGCTTATACAAAACAAGAAGAAGGGTATGAGTCAAAAGCTTTGGTAAGAGGACATACAGTTAGGAATAAATCTTCTATTCGTCTTGCTATTTCTAGTAAAATACTGATAGAAGATTTAATTAAATTAGGTGTCTGTGAAAGAAAAACCTATGAAAATTTACATATACCTGAAATGAATCCTAATTTAATAGGTTCTTTCATTAGAGGTTATTTTGATGGTGATGGATGTTTTACTTGGCATGCATCAGCTCCTAATTTAAACAATAGAGAACGCAATTGGAGGATTAAAATGGCTTGGCAAATTGATTCTAAAACTCAAACATTATTAACAGAATTTCAAAAATGGTTTGAAACTCAAGGAGTTACTTTAAATATTAATTATATAAAAAGAGATAATATGTATCGTTTGTGTACTACTTCAAAGAAAACTTTTAATAAAATATATGATTTAATCTTTAAAAAAGCTCAATATAGTTTGTCTAGAAAAATTAACAAAATAAATCATTATGTTAATACCGAGGTAACTTAGTTAATCGCTGAGTACCGTAACGCGTAGGAGGTGAACGTTAATGAGAGTAATAATCCTCCCAAGAGTCCGGAACATGCTTCTAATTAATAATATAGAATTAAATTTCTTAGTTATAGTATGTAAGCATGAAAATGTACGCTGAACTTATAGGAAACTATAAGAATCTAGGGATAAAAAGCCCTAGAGATAACACACTTGATGGTTGAACTTGCAGACTAGGAATTATCAGGAAGACAACCTACAAAAGTTGACAAAGAAGTTGAAGAATTTTAGGACTACGGATATTATATAAATGACAAAGGTTATAGAGAATTTGGGGTTATTCCAAAGGAACAATCAAATCAAATAGTAATTAAATAGGAGGAAAACAATGACCCATACCGAATTGAAACAAGTGATCCTAGATTATATGAAAACACAGTTTTAGATAAATTTTATAGGAGATATTCGTATTGAAGATTTAGACCCTATAGGATATAAAGTTTCTTTTAATCTAGACCATGCTGAGAATCCTTTTGTACTAATGGCAGATTTACCAGATGATAAATTTGTAGATTTTATAAAAGAGGAATTAAGAAGAAGTAAATTACATAGAGTAAAGTATTTTAAAGCAATTAAAATACAACCTCCAGAACCTAAACTATGTTATGACAGACAAAGAGCTTATAGATAAGACTAATGAAACTATTTCTGAACTTGTATATGATAAAACTAAGCTCTAGAAAGCTTATAATTATTATAATGGAAAAAGAGACAAGGAATAGTTTCGTTATCTAGAAGAAAATTTTGGTATAGGAAGTCCTACTTCTGTTGAATTTACACCTTTACTAAGAAAACATGTAGATGCTTTAGTTGGTGAATTTCTAGGAACTCCTATATTGCCAAAAATATCCTGTAAAGATGCAGGGACTATCAGTAATATGGATAGAGAAAAATAGCTATTAATATAGACACAAATAATAGGATTTTTAAAGACACACTTAAATAATTCTTTACTTAAATTCGCTAATAACTAGGATATTACTGATAAATCTATTAAATAGTAGTTAGATAAAATAATTGAAGAGCAAGACTAGCAATTTGTTTCTCAATATGAGATTGCCGCTTAGAATATTCTTCAATACATTATGTAGTCTGAAGAAATTGATTTTGTAACTAAACTTAGACAATTATTTATAGACTTATTAGTTACAGGTTATTGTTTTTACAGAGTAAAACCATCATTTAGTAAAACTAATATTGAAATAGAGGTATTAAATCCTTTAAATACCTTTGTAGATAGAAATCCTGAATCTCCTTATGTTAAGAAATCTTATAGGTCTGTTGTAAGACAATGGCTTTCTAAAAGTTAGATATTAGCTAAATATGGAAATGAATTAAGTAAAGAGGACTTACGTAATTTTAAATAGAACTGGACAGATGATGATACAGCTAGATATAGAAGAGCCTATGGTCCAGTAGTAGATATAGATGAAGATAGTGATGATGACGACGAAGAACAAGATTTACTTCCTGGTTATCCTGAAGACGATTCTCATAGATATAATCTAATTCCAGTATATGAAGTAGAATGGATAGAAACTGATGATAAATTTATTATGTAGAGATATAATACAATTAGAATCGGTGATGAATATTATATTCTTAGAGGAATTGATAAATAGGTAATTAGAAGCCATGATAATCCTAATTATTGTGGATTATCAGTAAATGGTGTTTATTTTTTAAATAGAGCTCGTTAGCCTTATAGTTTAATCTTAAAATGTGCTCATTTGTAGGATCGTTATGATCTTTTACACTACTATAGAGATGCGATTGTAGCAAATAGTGGTGTTAAAGGTAGTATTATTGACATTTCTATGATTCCTAAAGTATTAGGACCTGATTTTGGAGCTAGAGTACAGAAATGGAGAGCTTATAAGAAGCAAGGAGAAATGTTGATTGATTCTTCTCAAGAAGGAAGAATGGAAGATGGATAGGCTCCTTTAAATACTATATTTAATGGCTATGATGAATCTTTACCAGCGTAGGTAATACAAGCAATTGATTTAGCTATACAATCTATTGAATCTACTGTATCTTCTATTACAGGTGTATTTAGAGAAAGACTTAATGGTATTGAATAGAGAGATGCTGTAACTAATGTTAAATAGGGAGTAACTAATTCTTATACTGTAACTAAACCTATTTATTAGCAAATGGATTTAGTTGTGAGAGAAGTCTTACTTGATAGTCTTAACTAGGCTAAAATAGTTTATAAGAAAGGACTAACTGGTACTATTACTCTAGGAGATAAATATTAGAAAATATTTACAGCTCTTCCTGAATATTTTACAGTTACAGACTATGATATACATATAATATCTAGTACTGAGATTATGTAGGATATGTAGACAATTAAATCTACATTACCTGATTTAATTAAGTCTGGATTAGTTAGTGCTGATATTATATTTGAAGCTCTAACAGCTAAAAGTTTAACTGAACTTAAATATACTGTTAAGAAAGCCATGGAAAAATAGAAAGCTGAAAATAATCAGTTATAGTAGTTGTAGCAGAAGTTAGAGGAAACTAGTTAGTAGTTACAATAGGCTTAGCAAGAGTTACAGAAGGCTCAATAGAAAGCAGAATCTCTTAATGAACAAAGAATGTAGCTTGATTAGTAGAAGATTCAATTAGAATATCAAGTTAATTGGTATAAAGCTCAAACAGATAGAACTTATAAAGATAGACAATTAGATATAGAGGATTAGAGAACTAAAGTTGAATTAGCTTAGTTAAATGATGGTAATCCTTATAATGACAAAATTAGACAATCATAATGGCAATCAGTTGTGAAAAAGTATACTCTGGAACAGGTGATTAGATTTATCCAGAGACAGCAGATAAGGCAGTTAAGGTTTCAATAAAAGATACCACTCTTGATAAATATCTTGAAGAATTAGCTAAATCAATTTCAAAGATACAAGGAGCCGATCAAGTAGCTAAATCTTTAAAGTTTAAAGTAGATTATTTAGCTACAAATACAGCAGATGTTGCTAAAGTAAGAGAATTAGAAGATTAGCCTGAAACTAATTAGTGGGGTGAAAACTTTGTATTACCTTCTGTAAGAACTCCTTATACCTGGAAAAGAACTATTGTGTACTTTTATGGATAGGATCCTAAAGATGGTTAGAAATTTTATGAAATTGTAACTGCAGATATTGCGGAGATTAGTTAGACTCTATATATGGTTAAAGATAATTCTTAGTAGCCTAAGGTAATATATCCATAGAAAGCTGTAGAAGTAGAAGGAGAATTGTAGAATGTAAATGACACAGATGCTTCTATAGATGAAATAATCAAAGCTAGTGAAGAAGGTAAAAATAATTGGAGTAAATATCCATCAGAAATAACTGCATCTAATCCATATGGATTTATGGCAGTACGATAGAGAGTAAATGGTACTTGGAGTTTATTTAAAGTTGCTCTATATTCTAAATGGGCTTATGATAGTAGACTTGTTACTAAATTTACAGTAACTAGTACTTTTGAAAGACCACAACTAACTAGGACAGAATCAAATCCTGGTAACTGGTGGGTAGATACTAATACATAGGAATTTACTGGTTATCTATGGATGATTTCTGCATCTTAGAGTAATAATAATTACATTTTAGACAGTAATAAGAATATATGGAGTGAACCTCAATTAATTTCAATAGTTAAGTAATGGAATTTAAAATAGATATATGTAATTCAGTACAAGGAGATTTAACTGTATTAGATTTATCTAAAGAGTACGGTCAATATTTATCTGAAGAGGAAGAAGTAGCTAGTACTTATGAAGATACCTTATTATTCAAATACAGTAAGTCAGTGACTGTAAATGTATTAATGAAAATAGGAACTACAGAAATAACATTCTTAGATGCATTAATACATGAACACAATTAGTTAGAAAATGGTGTATATAAAGATGATGCGTGTACTTTCAACCTTAAGGAAGATGGTTTTTACACTATTGACCATTATGTATTTCCAAATATAGATTGGTATAATTGGTATAAAACTGAAGCTCCACAAGAATATAAAGATAAAGTAAATAGAGTATATATAATAGATGAAGGAGTTATTAAGAAAGAAGTAGATGGAGAATTAAAAGAAACTACTCTTAGAGAAGTACTAGAAATGAATTTAGAAGGAACTCCTATTTAGTAGGAACATATAAATACTTTCTTTACAGGAAATATGTAGCAATGCTATATTAACTATTGTAAAAAATTATTTGATGCTTTATTAAATAAGTGCCGAACTTCTGCTTATAATGAAGATTTATATGCTAGAGACTTTATTTGGATGACTCTTAATATAATAGATTATTTAATCTAGTTTGAACAATTTATGGAAGCTGAAAAAATAGTAGAAGAATTTAATACTTGTGGAGGCTTCTGTTAGAATAATAAATATGGATAGCATACAGCTCATGGATGTGGATGTTCTAAAGCGTAAGGCAATAGAACTTTATAGAGATTTATTAAATAGAGCAAAGAAAGGTTATCAAGATGACTATTCATTATTGTTAAATATTATTTGTTTTATTAGTTTACCTATAGATATAGATAATAAAGAATTTATTAAAGAGAACTTACTAAATTAGAATGATACACTCTATTTACAATTAGGTAGGGAAGGTAGGTTTAACACCATGTTCTAAAGAAAGACCTAAACAACTTATACCTCTTTTAAAGAGTAATTTTTTAGGAGAATTTCAAACAGAACTAGAAAAGAAATTAGCTAGAGAAAGTATAGGTGTAACAGTTACAGGTAAATATATATATAAACCTGATGATAACCATATAACAAATATAGAATAGATTACATCTATATATGAAGCACTTGACTATGCTTTAACTCTAGCTAAATCTTATCAAGATAAGAAGATAGAAGAATAGATAGAAACTATTAAAGCTAATATAAATTAGTTAACTAGCACTGTTACTAATTAGGGAGAGGAGCTATCTAATTTATAGGAATTAGTTAATACTATTAATACCTAGGTAGGAATCTTAAATGGTCAATTAGCTAATTTAAATGTAGATGATAAAATAGAGGCTTGGATTAGAGCACATTCAGGTTCAGTAGCTTTAAATGAAGAATCTAAGTTAGATTTTGCTATATCCCAAGCTGAAGGTAATGCTATTAAATCTAATGAAGATGGTCTCTATGTTGAAAGTTCCTCTGCTGCAGTATATAAATCAGAATTATCTGATAACATTAAAATGAATACTTCTGTAGGAGGACTTAAATAGGGAACTAAGGTATCTGATTTAAAAGGTAAGGCATTCTCTACTATATTAGATAAACTATTATTCCCAGTATTAGTTAGAGAATTAGTTCAACCTTATGTAGTATCTAATGTATCTAGTTAGCTAGTAGAAGTAGGTAGTCCTATTATTCCTGCAAGTACAACTTTTATCAAAGGAGATGCTGGAGATGTAACTTCTAAAACAGATTCTATAACTCACAATGATTAGACTTACACAGAATCTACATATACAGAGTTAGGAGATTATACTTATAAAGTAGTAATTGATTATTCTGCTGGAGAATATTTGATTGATGATAGAGGATAGACTACTGATAAAAGAATCGAAGCAGGCTCTATAAATGAAACTGTAGCTACTATCTCAGCAACATATCCCTGGTATTATAACTCTAATAAAGGTACTTTAGTTAAATATGGTACTCAATCTGATATAATGGAAATTAATTTATCAGGTAAAGCTGTTATTAAAATACCTGGTATTAATTCAACTTTAAATAGCTTAAAAGTAAATGGTGGTTTAGGATTCTTGGATGTAGATATGTCTGGATGGACTAAAACTACTGAATAGATAAATGATTATACATATTAGGTATGGACTAAGAATGATTCTTATGCTTCTGAACTACCTCATCAAATTCAATTTACATTAGCATGAAATATACAGGTGATTCGTTGTTAGGAGTTTCATTTTCAGTAAAGACTCCTAAACCATTAGATTGTAGAACTGTAGTAGATACTACTTAGGAATTATATACTATTCCTGCTGAAATAGCATATGAAGGTATGTCAGTTTCCAATCTTGAAGATGGTTATATTTATATGTTAGTAGACAAAACTAATATAACTAATTCTGATGGATGGGTAGCTTCTTATAAATCTCTTTAGTTAGTTAGTTGCACAGAAGCTGAATATACAGAATGGAAGAAAAATACTACAGAACAAGGAACTGCAATAGATTCTGAAAAACCTTATTTACATAATGATACTTATTACTATATTTATGAGGATAGTATTGAAAATAAAGACACATATTATGTAAATCAAGAATAGTATCAACGTGTTTGGAACTTAGCATCTTCTAAAGCTGACAACACTAGTTTCTTAGCTTTACAAAAGAAAGTAGAGAGTAATAATACTAATATTACTACTAATTACTTAACTAAAGAAGATGCTACAAATACTTATATAAATAAATCATTTTTAGAAGGTACTGCAGAAACTACTTTAAAAGAAGTAACAGATAAGTATCAAACAGCAGAAACATCTGATTCTAAATATTTAAAGCCTTCAAATTTTGGAGTAGAAGATATAAATACTTAGTTCTCATTTTTAAATACTACAGCTTTTGAGGAATACCAGGCTGCAGTTACACAATAGTTAGAAACTAAAATAACTAAGGACTCTAGAGCTACATTAGATAGTTTAACGGTAAATACTATCTAGAATACTTCAGGTAATGCTATGAGTATTACAGCTGATGGTATACTCTATGGAGAAGAGAGATTAGCTAAAGTTTCAGAAGTACCTAAATGGATGTGTTTATCTCAAGAAGAATATAAATAGTTAGAAACAGATGGTACTTTACAAGATGATACTTACTATTTAACATATGGCAAAAATACAGATGATTCAGGATTTGTAACTGCAGATTTATTAGAGAGATAGGTAAAGTCTATTATGCAAGGTGTAACTAAACTACAAGACTCAGCAACTTTAGCAGATTGTATTTCTAAAATAAATGAAATAATAGATAAATTTAGGGTTTAATAATATTCTTGTATTGTTGTCTTTTTCCTATTATTTATTAACCTTAAATTAAATTATTTTATGATATATAGAAATGGTAAGTTAGTTTCTGAAATTAATAAAAATCTTTCAGAATTAATCGACACAATTGAGTAGGTGACACAGAGAAGTATAGGGGCTATATATAAAGGTTCCTAGTTAGTATTTTTAACTGTGCTAAATGCTATAAAGAGCTGTTATGGTAGTGGTTCTTGGCTTTCAGATAAAAATTGGTTAGATAATGATTATTGGAAAAATAAATAAATAAAATGGCAATCTTTGAAAATTTAGAAAATAGAATTGACTTACTTAATGAACCTTGGAATGAAAAGACTGGTCAATAGGTTGAAGATTTAATCTCTCGCCATCTTGTTAATTCTATGGACTTTGCTAATAGTACACTTACATTAAGAGATTATAATGGAAATTCCATTGCATCTACTAGAGTTACAGTAGAAACCCCATCTTATGATTAGGATGTATTAATTGTTGCCGTTAGAATTAATGGTACTATTTATAAAACTGGTGAAGTAGTTATGTAGTGTAATTCTAAGAGTAAAGTAGAATTAGCAGTAGCTACAAGTCATACTTCTACTACCTAGTCTTTTGGTGTTCAAGACGCAGCAGGTGCCGTAAAGGTTAAGATACAATATGGAGTTAATAGTATGGAAACTACTGTTGCTCCTTATTCATTAAATGACTTTACATTAGATTCTTCAGGTACAAAAATTGAACATCTTAATAAAGCAGACAGTGAATTAAGATGGGTTAACATCACAGAATTATTTACAGATTCATAGGAGAGTACTATTACAGCAACACTTGTAGATTATCCTCAAAAGTCTAGTATTCTTGATGTAACTATTAAAAGTCAAAAGATAAGTTTATCTTATACAGGTAATGTTATTTCTAATAATGCAGAATTTACTCTTAAAGGAGGTTCTCCTTCAGATTATCATCTTGAGGGTTACTTAAATGCATGCCCTATTAATACTACTGATGGTAATTTAGCCTATACTGAATTACAATCCGGTTTAAATACATTAACAGTTAGAGCAGTACATAAATCTTAGAATATTGCTACAGATTATGTAAATGCATGTGTAATTAAATCAGAAGGATTTACAGGAGTTGCAGTAGCAGTAAATGGTATTACTGGTTCTATTAATAACCATGATACAGTAAAATTATATACTATTACAGTTTATAGTCCTACTAAGGATTCTGTTACTATTAATACATATTTAAATTCTGATTCATCTTAGGATAGACAAAACTTACTCGACACTATTATAGTTAATGCTTAGAATTATGAGTCAGATAATAAATATGAAACTACTTATAAGAAATATATAGAAGTAAGTAGTGATAATGCTAAATAGTATTTACAAGTAGAAGTAAATGGTTAGCTTTACTAGTTCTAGTCAGCTAGTTCGGATAAAGCCTTCATGTCTAATAACTAGACTCTCTCTATCTCTAAGGCAAATATTAATTACTTATATACTTCTAGTCCTAGACCTACTATTAACTTTGATTAGATAAGTGGTAGAACTACTACATTATTTAATGATAGTCCAGACTATTGGAAAGCTGCAGATGGTAAAATAATTTATAGAGTTGAGGCTAATACTAATAAAGTATTTGAAACCCCAGTTAATTTACAATTAAGTAATAACTTTACCCTTGAATTTGGATTTAAATCATATAATGTAAGTAATGAAGAGTCTCCAGTAATTACATTTGGTCAAATGTTAATTAAACCAACTGTAGTATGTTGGAATACATCAGCAGAATAGCTTTATAATGCTAGATTTGCACAATTTAAAGAAGGTGCAGATACACATATTACTATTACTGTACAAAAAGGATTTACTCTCAATTAGAATGATCCATATTATCCTAATTATTTCTTAGCGTAGGATTCTTATAATACATTAAAAGCTAATTTGGAAAGTGCTAAGTTTAACTTAGTAAGAATCTATGTTAATGGAGTAATTAATAGAGAAATATCTATTGACGATGCTACTTTACTAGCCTTGTAGCAAGAAGCTTAGTTACAAATAAATCCTAAAGGCTCTGACTTAGACTTATATCTATTAAGAGTTTATAATTCTACTGCTCTTACTTTTGATTAGATTTAGCATAACTATATTTCTTTCTTAGCTACTAGAGAATAGAAAGATAAGTTCTACGATAGAAATAATATCTTAGGAACTGATGGTACTATCTCATTTGCTAAGAGTTTTGGTAAATACAATACATTAGTATATGTATTCCCTAAAGGAGGTAAGTTACCAAATAGAACTTGGCAAGGTGAAAATAATAAACCTGGAGATCAAGATAAAGCAGCTAAGAAAATTAGATGTACTTTATTTATTAACTATGCTGATTAGGCAATTAATAAAATATATGGGGGTAGAATAAATAATGGTCTTGTTAAGGGTTAGGGTTCTTCTGCTATGCGTTATTTAATTTGGAATACAGCATTCTAGTTAAATAAGTTTAAAGACGGAGGAACTAAAGTAAAGAGCGTATTTACTCCTTATGAAGACTTAGATACTACTACTAATAGGTTTATTGCTAAACCTGCCCATGAGAAGAAAGGCTATTATAATATGCCACCTTATGATGGTTAGACTGACTCTACTGAAAAAGATTTAAAGGTAACTAAACTCGTAGGTAAAGTTAATTTTGCTTCTTCTATGCAGTCTCATAAAGAGGGTGCTTGTAAACTTTATAATGATGCATATAAAGCAGATACTGATTAGAAAGGATTACTTAATGGAGGTCGTAAAGCAGTACATGAAGAAGCTTTCTTATACTTCTATTTAATTACTGATTTAGAGTCTGTAGCTAATTATGAATTAGCAGACTTACTTAAAAATCCTAATGTTTAGTTTATGGGATTTTAGACATTTGGGTCGGCTAAAGGTGATAAGGCTACTTTTGGTTATGATGATGATAAAACTCCTGAATATATTTTAATAGAAGGTGGTGAGAACTCTGACCCTCATGTTAACTTTAGAAGACCTTGGGCTGCTTTACAACGTGTGGGATTAAATTTAGCTGGGTCTAGAACATTAACTAATTTCCCTACGGTAACAGTAGAAGAACAGCAATCACCTAATAGAGATTATTCAAAGAATCTTTGGATTTCTGATGAATCTATTGTTTACTAGAATCGTGGTTCTTGGGATGTAGACTTCGGATTAAATGATGAAGCTACTGATTTTACAGAATCTGCTCGTAAGTCATTAAATAAGTTTGGAGAGTTTGTAGACTTTGTTTATAAATATAACTTTAATTTAGTTAAGACTGGTGAAACAGATATTACTAAATGGAATACATTAAATAGATATATAGCTACTAAGCCTATTCCAGCATTTACAGGTTCTAGAGAAGGTGATATTTATCGTTATGATGAGTTTGCAGGAAGTACAAGTGCTACTGGAGAAGCTATTGGAGGCTGGGTAAGAGGAGGTACTATATACAATCCTTCTACTGGATGGTCAAGACTTAATATCTATGAAGACTTTGATATGGATTCTAGTATTAATCAGCTTGATATAGCTATTGATGAACTCAAATCTTTGTTTAAGAAGGGTATAACTAAATATATTGATGTAAATGATATAGCTATGCATTAGGCTGTAATTAGATTCTTATCAGGTACTGATAATAGAGCTAAAAACACTTACTTCTAGATATTTGGTAAAATCTATGAAAACATAGCATAGACTGATGAAGTTGCTAACTGGCAACCATCTAATAAAGGTGATTATTTAATTAGATTATACGGTGATGACTTAGATACTATTATTGCAACTGATAATAATGGTCTGCAGTCTAAACCTTATAATTTACTTGAACCATCTTATGTTCCTGAGACTGCTTCTCAATGGGGTGATAGTGGATTAAATGTTTTCTTCTACATGTTTGACTTATAGTTTGAGGAGATTATTAAAAATAAACTCTATAAAGTAATTAATCAAGCATTTGGAACAGCATCCGGAGAAAACACTAATTTCTATAAATACTTCTATAGTATTTAGACAGATAAATACCCAGCTATTGCATATAACCATACTGCTCAAATCTACTACGAGAATGCTCAGATAATTAAGAATGCAGGAGCTATTGAACACTACGATAATAATCAAATTGAACCTATTGAATAGAGTCATGGTTCTTGTTTAGAGGGTGAGCAGTAGTTTATGGAAAAGAGAAGAAACTTCTTAGCTTCATATACTAAATAGAGTACTACCCCCGATTATAAAACTGGCTCTTCTGCAGGTGGTAGTGATAAGAGACCTTTGTAGTTGAGATTAGAGTTTACTCCTTTCTAGGATTTCTATCCTACTTATTTCTATGATGGAACTAAATATTTAATGCCTAATAGCAGTACGGATTATAGACCTGACATAATCAAATATTTAGCTAAAGCAGATTAGGATTATGTAGTTAATTTAAAGGAAACTGGTACAGCTACTAATGAAGGTTTAATTTCTACAGTATTATATAAGAAACTTAATATTACTGGTTTAGTTAACTATAGTATAGCTCCAGAAAAAGAATATACTAGATTAACTAACTTTACTATTGATAATAATAACTTAAAGACTTATAAGGATTTCTTTGGTAAAGATTATCCATAGTATAGATTAGATGTATTTAGTATGAAGGGTCCCGTATTGGAAAGTCTGACTCTTAATAATATGACTACTCTTGAAACTCTTAACCTTACAGACTTTAATAAGTTAAAAGAGATTAATTTAAGTGGAACTACATTTAAGAGAGTTATATTACCAAGTAAAGCTGAAACTGTAATTCTTCCGGAAACTATTGAGACATTAGAATTATATAATCCAGTTAAAGAGCTTAGATTAGAAGGAATTAGTAATTTAAAGACAGTAGATTTATCTAATGTTGGATAGTTTGATGTGGATTCTTTCTTAGAGTAGTTAGTTGATTGTAATAGTCTTGAATCTGTTTCTTTACGTAACTTAACTATTAATGTAACTGAGCAAACTCTTTCTAAGTTACTCTCTGTTAAAAACAATATTACTGGAACAATTAATATTGTAGATAGTACGGGTGATTTAGTAGAAATTAGTTATGACACTAAGAAGAGCTTAGTAGAATAGTTTGGAGATATTGATAGTGTAACTAATAATCCAAAAGTTAATTATAAAGCATCAAGTTCAGCTTTCTCTGCTACTTGTGATTCTGAAATAACTATATTTGGATTAGGTGATAAGGGAACTGGTAAATTTAATCTTTAGATTAATAGTAACTAGGTAGAGATAGTAAATGATTCAACTCCTAGATTACATATTAATTATTAGTTAGATAGTCCTACTTATGAGTAGTACTTAAGAGTAGACTCAAAGACAGGTAATATTACCTTAATTAGAGAAAGTACCACTGTATAGCCAGTAATTAATATCTCAGTATATAGAATTGGAAGTTCTAATCCTACTACACTTAAATGTAAGGTTAAAATTTAGTGGACAGCTCCTAAAATTGGAGACTTTGTTTACTATGATGGTTCATATTCTAATAACTATAATACTAATAAGACTTGCATTGGTATGGTATACGCTGTAAAAAATACTAATGATACTAGTGGAATAGCTTATGTAATAGGTAAGGAAAATATGACTGAGAATGCCTCATTCTATCTTGGATTTAGTCCTGATGGAGGTAATAGTGGAGCAAACCAAGGTACTTAGGAGTATTGTCTATTTTATATAGGAGATTGGCTTAAGAATAAAGGTTTGATATCAAATGTAAATAGTGCTGATTCTAATGACTATATAGCTATGTCAGGTGTATCTACAGACAAGCCAGACGATGAAATTACTTATGAAACATATACTGATTTCTCTACAACAGGATTTACAGGTAAGGAAGATACAGCTATTTATGTTAATACTATAAATAATTTAGTTTTAGGTAAAGTTTATTCAGATTCAGTTAAAAACTATATTACTTATGATAGTGTTACTCAGAAGTATAGTATTAAGAGTATGGATAAATTAATAGCTTTATGTAAAGGATTAACTTTACCATCTGTAAGTATTAGTGAATTATCTAGTTGTATATTATATCCTTATTACTATGCAGCAACTTTATATTAGCCTACTTTAAAAGAAACTGAAGGTACTATTTATAACTAGTTTGCATAGGGTAATTGGTACATACCATCTGCTAAATAGTTAGCAAGAATTATGTACTACAGAGGTTACAGTGCTAAGGGAACTCAGTTTAAAACTAGTACATCAGTTACAGAGACTATCTCTAATAAAATAAGTTCTGGTACTTAGCCTAAGAATAAAGCAATATTCTCTAATGCTAAATAGGTTATGGGAACTAACTTCCCTTCTGTATGGACTAATATAGCTAATAATTAGAATACAACTACTACTATAAATACTTCTACTAATTATAATAGTTATTCATACTAGAGTATGTGTACAGATTATAGCTGTGACACACATAGATATGAGTGGATTCCAGGTAGAACATTTAGTAATACTTCATATGATGTTAATATGTAGTAGTATAAAGCTGCTTGGAGAGTAACTAAACATTAGGGAGTTCCATTTACACAATTTACTTATAATAAAGACACTTAGAATGATTGATAAGAATTTATCTTTAAATAATATGTTAGAGAGGGAGGACTTATTAGCTCTTCCTCTCTCTAAATGGAAAGAATTATTGATAGAAAAAGATGGTGCTTGTTTTGACTTTTAGTTAAGAGATATTTTACAAGCTAAACTAACATCTTATGATAAATCTATTAATGTAAATTCTTTCTATTATAAAGAAGATAAGAAGTGGTTGGATAAAGATACTAGGATTGGATTATAGAATTTAATTAATTGTGGAGCTTAGACTATAACCATTTAGTTAGGTTCTGAATTATTAGATATTTCTGCTGATAAATTAAAGGAGTTCTTAAATAAGTTAGAAATTTACGCAGGAGAATGCTTCTCTGTAACAGCTAAACATAGAGTAGCTATTAACTAGTTAAAATCTACAGAAGAATTACTTAATTATGATTTTACAGCAAATTATCCTAAGAAAATAAGATTACAATGAATGACATAAAGATTGGACTGGGAGATAATTCCTCCTGGTCCATTTTTGTTCCACCACAGCCTGAAAAACCTCCTTCTATTCCTATTGAAATTCCTGATCAAGTAGAATTTAAAAAGACAACTATAGATAGTGGATTTAGTTGTGATGATAAATTAACTACAAATTGTCCTAAACCTGAGTTACATACTCATCTTTGTAAGGAAAATTATTTAGGAGAATTTAAAGAGGAATCTGAGAAAGCATTAGCTAGGGATAATTTAGGAGTTTATAGTAAAGATGAAGTAAGTAAAGTTTTAGCAGATGCAGTTGCAAATCTAGACACATCTATTTTTATTACTAAAAAAGAAGTATATAATTTGGTTGAGAATTTAGATTTTGTTAACTCCTCTATTAAAGCAAACATAGATTATGAAATTCCTGAACAATTATTTAGTTTATGACAGAAATTAGAAGATTATTTCAACAAGGTAAGGAATTTGTTCCTATTTCTTTAGCAGAAGCAGTTGTAGTTAATACTAATAATCTTCCTGGATTTAATTCCTTAAAAATAACAACTCTTGATAGAGTCTTATATAGTTTAACAGGAGTAGTTGGTACTAATACTATAAATATTAAAAACCTATAGGATACTAAATAGGATAAATTAACAGCTGGTAATGGTATAGTTATTAAAGACGGAGTAATTAGTACAACTGCTAATATTGGAGATATTTATAAGATTGTTTCTACATTACCACAAGCATCTGCAGAAGTAACTAATACTCTATATTTAGTTCCAGGTACTTCAGATAATACTGAAGATGGAATGAATATATTTGTAGAATGGTTATGTGTTAAAGTAGGTGAAACTTATAAATGGGAAAAATTAGGAGAGTCCAAAACTACTATTGATTTATCAGATTACATAACTAGTATCCCAGTAACTAATAGCAGTGGAATTATAATTAAGGTTAATTACGAAATTCCTAGAGATTTATATGATAACTTAATGGATGGAAGTAATGTCACAACAGATTGAACAACTTAAATATGGTACTACACTTATATTTCCAAGAACTTCACAAGAAGCAGTATTAGTTAATTACAAAAATAAAGTATAGACTTTAGGAGACTATATAGAAAGAACAGTAATTACTCCAAATTCAACTCCTTAGAATCTGAAGGTTCAATATAATAAATAGGGAGAAATAATTAATACAGAACCCGTTGAGAAATTAAACATATTTGTAAATGGGGTGCAATAGATTAAATATGATGGTAATACAGAAGCCAATCTAAATTTCGGAGATGATTTCATTAATGAAAATAATAACATTAAATTAACTTGGAGAAATGGCACTACTTAATTTTATATCAAAATATCAAGATGTAGCTAAATACAAGGATTTAACAGCAAGCTCTCCTAGCCTTAGTGGTTCTTAGGAAAATGATTATGTTAAATTAATTTTTACTAAGGATGGACATATTATCACCCATGGAACTGACTATATTCCTTGGGGAAATGGTACAATTCCTATTGATAAACTACCTATAACAGACGGTAAAAATCCAGATAATACGCATTTGTGGGATTCTGAAACTATTAATTAGAAAATTAATGATAGTTATGTAATTAATTCTGCAATGCGATTTAAGGGTACTATTGGATTAAATCCTACTTATAATGGTACTTCAGATACAAAGAAATACTTAGTTAATGATGTAAAATCAGATATACCATCAGCATAGGTAGGTGATACTTATCGAGTTACTTCAAAAGGTAATTATGAAGGATTTCAATGTGAAGCAGGTGACTTGTTAATGTGTATTACTGCTAGTGATACTAATAAAGCTGCAACATGGACAGTAGCTTAGACTAATATTAATGGTACTGTTGACTTTGTAATTAACGGTAAGGTACATAAAATATATTCTAATGACACCTCTAGTTTAACTATATTTGCTCCGGTGAGTGCAGGTGCTTCAGGAAATATTTTGATTTCAGGAGGTACTGGTAGTGCTCCTACTTGGATAAATCCTGCTGATTTAACTATTGGAACAGCTAATAAAGTATCTAATTCTTTATCTAACGGAGCCGGTATTGTAACATTCTCTTATGATGGTTCGAGTGTTAAAAAAGTTGCTCTTGCTCCTGCAACTGCTACTACTATTGGTGGTGTTATTGTAGATTCAGCAGGAGATAAAGCTACTATATCGGTTGATGCAAATGGTAAAATATCTTTAACTGCAACTAATGTTAGAAATGCATTAGGATATGATCCAGTAGGAGTAAATAATTGGCGTCCAGTATATGTAGATGGAGAAGAATTTCAAGGAAGTGCTACTAATACAGGAAATCTTAGTATTAAACATGGTTTAGGTATTACTATAACTAAAGATACTGATACTCATGTTATTACCTTTAAGGCTAATACCAATTATACAACTAGTGGTAAGAATTATAAAGTAGAAGCAGATTCTTCTACTGGAGGTTTATATGTAAATGTGCCTTGGTCTAATACTACCTATGGGATAGTAAGTAATACTTCAGATGGTCTAGCACCCAAAGTAATTAATACTAATACTACATTAATTAATAATGCTTTTTATTTATTAGCTTCTTCAAATGGAACTGCAACTCCTAGTTGGTATAAATTACCTGCTAGTGCATTTACTGATACATGGAGAGATATTAAAATACAGGGGACTAGTATTGGTAATAATACTTTAAATTTACTTGAAGGAAGTCATATAACTCTATCTAATTCTGATGGTACTGTTACAATCAATTCTACTTGGAGAGATATTAAGGTAGGTAATAGTTCTATAGGTAATAAAGCTCTAAATATAGATGCTTCAGGAGATATATATGTTGCTAGAACTGAGACCAATGATACAGTCACAATAGATTTTGGAATTTCATGGTATAATTTAGATACAAATGAATATGAACATGTTTAATAAATAATGAGAATAGCATTTAATCCCTCTACGGTGGCAGCTTTAATAGCTCCACCAAATAACAAAGATATTACGTTTGACCTCAGAGGGCAGAATATATTTGCACGAGGGGTTAAATTTTGTGGTACAGATACAAACACTTGGAGAGACATAAAGATAAATAATGTAAGTATAGGTTCTAATGCCTTAAACTTACGAGATGGTAGTAATACTACATTAACTAATACTAATGGTGTAGTAACTATTAATTCTACTTGGAGACCAGTAGTGGATAACTTAACTAGTGATTCCACTACTAGTTCTCTTTCTGCTAACTAGGGCAGAATTTTAAAAGCTTTAATTGATGGTAAGTCTGATTCAGACCATAATCACGATGATAGATACCTAAGACTAACAGGTGGTTGGATGTCGGGTGACATTAATTTTGGAGGTGATAATAGAATATAGTGGGGACGTAATACTGATTCTGCATCTATTTCATTTAAAAATGATGGAGATGGTGATGCTGATTCTTATATGAGTTTTGTTACTTCTGATAATGGTAATGAATACTTTAGATGGAGTCATAGTTCTGGTTCTACTAATACAGAATGGATGTCGTTAAGAAGCGATGGTCTTAGAGTAGGAGGAACTAAAGTTAGCTTAGAAGGGCACTCTCATAATGACCTTTATTATACTAAAACAGAAGTAAACAATAAACTTAATGGTAAGTCGGACACTAGTCATACACATGACGACCGTTATTTAAAACTTACTGGTGGAATTGTTAATGGTGTAGTTGGTATTAATGCTACTGGAGTTTGTGGCAATTCTGTTTTAACTGTAGGTCCTCAGGATAAAAGAATTAATACCGGAATTGTAGATAGATATGGTACTATGTTGCAGATAGTAGGTACTGGAAAAAAGAATGAAGGAGGTGTTATTGGTTTTCATAATCCGGGTTTATATAGTGCTATTATTGGATTTGTTAGAGACACAAATGAAACTGGTTTTATTTTTGATACAGACGTTGATAGAAATAGTTGGTATGTTAAAGCTAGAGCTTTTAAAGGAAATTTGATAGGTGATGCTGATAGTGTTGATGGCGTTCATATGGATTGGTCTACTAATTATACATCAGGTAATTATTTAGCTATATGGGATAATGCAGGAAATTGCATAAGACCAATTCCTAAAGGAAGTACATCAGTTGGTTATGCTACATCTGCTGGAAACTCAGACACTATAGATGGTAAACATGCATCAGATTTTGCGTCTGCTGGGCATAATCACGATAGAAGATATGTTTATAATTATGGAGGTACTGCTGACGTAAACGGCTAGGCATTAAATCAAAACGCTTTGTTTATGTCTACTACTAGTGGTATTACTGAAGATTGGTGGCATATTTTACAAGCAGCTTGGAATGATGAATATCGTTGGAACTCATAGATAGCTTTTCCTACATAGAATAGAAATGGTATGTATTATCGTAGTGGTTTAGATGATAATACTGCTTGGGGAAGTTGGGTTAAATTACTTGATGTTAATAATTACTCATCTACCTTAGATTCTCGTTATTATACAGAGTCAGAAATAGATAGTCTTCTCGATGCTAAATTAAATAGACAAAATCTGTCATATGGTGCTTGGAATCCTAGAGGTTATAATTTAGCAGCTGGTTACTTCTATAATGGAGGAGCTTTATCTATCTCTGAATCAGGAGGTTAGATACATGTGTCTGTTGATGGTTATTTTTGGTAGAATGAGGGTCGGCACAGAGTGTTAGATACTTCTGATGTTGCAGGATTAAAAGATAATTTAACAATACATTAGGATTTATCCAACACAGATACTACTTGGAGGCCTCTAATATGGGGAGGAAGTTCTCATAATAACACTAGTGATTCTACTGGAACTGTTTATAAATCCTATGATAAATTATCTTGGTAGACTAGTAGTTAGACATTATACGCTACTAACATTCAGACAGAGAATATTAAACACTTGTCTATAGGAGGTGGTATTTATTGGAATCCTTATGTAGAATCAACTACAGATGGTACTGACGCAGCTTCTATTACTTTAGTTAGATAGGGTGTAGCAGGAGGAACTACGTTAGTACTTAGTTAGATGAATGATGCTAACGATACTATATAGTTTAAAACTAATGGTTCTGCTAGATTATATCATAACAGTTATCCAATATTAACTACTTAGAATACTTATGTAAGTAATAATAAAGGTTATATAAATGGTGCTGAGATTACTTAGGTAAATAATGCAGATACTGTTGATGGAGTTCATTTAAACGGCATCTTTACTACATTTTAGGCAAATGGTAATGCTACTAGATTAGTAATTGGAGGGGTTACTAAAGATTTAACTATTCCATACTCTATTAAATCAAATTAGTTATACTCATATTCACTTCCATACACAAAATATGATAAAGTTGGGTGGTATTGTAAAATAGCATCAGTATCTATAACTTCACAATATTCTTCTAAAACTGCACTTCTGTGTATTACAGATGAATATACTACAACATCTTCTTCTGCAAGATATGGACTTATCTATATAAAAATGCAGCAACAAAATGCCTTAGGTAGCTCCCCAAATGTAGTTATAAGAGTTTCTGGATCGTTAACTACATCATTAGTTACAGGAATTTTAACTTTATCCTCTACAATGAGTAAATTAGATATATACTTAAAAGAGGATTTATAGTATTAGAGAGGATATATATCATTTATTCAGGGAGCATAGGATATTAGAACTAATTCTTAGGAACTTATACAAACACTTCCTTCTGGAACTATTATAAATTCACAGTACGGAGATATTAGTAACCAATCAGTCTCACTTTTAAATTCACATAAAATAAACGGGACTAGTTTTAATGGTACTAGTGATATAACTACCTCATACTGGGGAACTACTAGAACTTTAACTATTGGAAATTCTGGAAAATCTGTAAATGGAAGTGCTAATATTTCTTGGAGTCTTAGTGAAATAGGTGCCGCTGATGTTAATCATACTCACGGACTATTACATAGTAATTTAACTGTCACGCTAGCTAACACAACTACAGATTCTGGATGGAGTATGATAAATAGCTCTTATAATGGATTTTTGCTAAAATCTATACGAACTTAGGGATCTGCTCCGAACTGGATAGAGAATAATTATGCTGCTGGTATATGCTTTGGCGGAGCTGACACTAAAGGTGTAGTATCCGTAGCATATGGTATACCATATATAAAATTTGCTGGAGGTAATGGATCTAAACCTGTTTGGTGGATAAGACTTAGTGGAATCTCAGGAGCAACTTACAATTTAGCTAATTTCAATGCAGACACTCTAGATGGTTATCATGCCAATGGACTTTTTACTGCTCTATCTAATTCTAATAATGGTATTAGTATAACAGTTGGTGGAACTACTAAAAGTGTTTCAAATATTAGTGTTAATTATGCAGCTAGTGCTGGCAATGCTGATACTGTTGATGGTTATCAAGTTAAT
>ULSI01017730.1_pt1 | contig 23833 bp, 16 predicted proteins | sample 1956211 | NCBI WGS metagenome assembly ULSI01 (sample SAMEA4835704, study PRJEB28245) | human gut metagenome | biome: gut microbiome; material: fecal sample | place: Denmark | collected 2008 | reverse complement strand
AATATAGCCCCTTCCCACGGGGAAGGGGTTTGGGGTTAGGGATTAAGGACAAGCACTTTTTTTGAAAAAACATACTTTTTCTACAAGCTGAAAAGAGCGACTCACGGTCGCTCTTTAGGAATTTATAGATATGCTTATATGTCAGAATAGAATATGCCTGTTGCAAGCTGAACGACTATTGACACCGCTGTTATCGAACACCAGCAACAGAAGCCGAGAATAATCGGCTTGCCGCCTTTTTTGACAAGACTTACAATATTGGTACCAAGTCCTATTGCGCCCATCGCCATTGCTATAAAGAACTTTGCCAGCCACTTCATGGCAGGGACAAACATATCGGAGTATGCGGCTGTAAATCCGCATTCGGGCAGTACGCCGATAACCGTAGTGAGAAGCGACGCTCCGACAAACCACAGAATAAACCATGGGAAAATTTTCTTGAACGAAAATCCTTTAGCGCCGGCTGTCTTTGCTTTTCTTGCTCGGTAAAATGCAAGTACAAGAGTTATCGGTATTATCGCAAGAGTTCTTGTAAGCTTTACGGTAACTGCGGCTGACAGAATACCGCTTGTGTGGTAAAGATTTTCCGCCGTGGCGGCTGCTGCGGTAACTGAAGACGTGTCGTTTACGGCAGTTCCGGCAAATACCGCAAAACCCTCCGTGCCAAAGCCTATAGCCTGTCCGAAAACAGGAAAGATAAGCGCCGCCAGAATGTTGAAAAGGAATATTACCGATATCGAACGTGCAACGTCTTCATCGTCTGCGTCAATAACGGGTGCGCTCGCCGCAATAGCAGAACCTCCGCAGATAGAAGAGCCGACACCGATCAGGCAGGCGGTTTTCGGATCGATCTTCATCAGCTTCATAAGCAGGAATGACACGATAAGCGATACCGATATAGTGCAGACAATTACAGGCAGGCTCTTTGTGCCGACCTGTGCTATCATTCCGAGATTGAGGGTAAAACCGAGGATAATTACGGCGTATTGAAGTATCTTTTTTGAAGTGAATTTCACGCCGCCGCTGATTTTACCGTTGCCTGCAAATTTCGGTGCGACAAGTGAAATGATCATTCCGGTAAGTATTGATATAACAGGTGCGCCTATAAGTTCCATCGAAAATCCGCCGAAATTCAACGAACCGAGAAATGTTGCAAATCCTGCGATAAGTGCGCACATAAGTATGCCGGGACCGTTCTTTTTGATAAAAGTCATTATATTTCTCCTTTTTGTTTTTGCTACTTGATTATATCACGGGTTTGCGATAAAATCAAATTATCATTTAATATCAAATGATAATAAAAATTTATGAGGTGGCGCTATGGTAGACAGCAGAATCAAGACATTTCTTGCACTGTGCAGAAATATGAATTACCGCCGCACGGCAGAAGAGCTTAGTCTCACACAGCCTGCAGTGACGCAGCATATAAAGTTTCTTGAAAATGAATATAATTGTCGGCTCTTCAGTTATGACAGGCGGACGCTCAGCCTCACAAAAGAGGGCAGACTGCTTCAGAACTATGCCGAAAACGTATTGTATCAGGAGCGGAAGCTGTCTGAGAAGATGAAATTTCCCGAAAGTACAACGCTTTCAATCGGTGCAACGAAAACTATCGGTGAATATGTTATACCGCCGCTTATAAAGCGATATCTTGACAAACCTACAAAAAATATCACGGTCGACGTTGACAACACCGACCGCTTGCTCGGCAGGCTGAAAAACGGTGAGCTTGACTTTGCACTTATAGAGGGATTTTTCGACAGAAATGAGTTTGCAAGCAGGTTGTACCGTCATGAGCCTTTCATCGGAATATGCGGTAAAGAACATCGTTTTGCAGGTAAGACGGTAAGTCTTGAAGATGCGTTTGAAGAAAATCTGCTGATACGGGAAAAGGGCTCGGGAACACGAACAATTCTTGAACAGCTTCTGACCGAGCACAACTATACGGTCGAACACTTCCGTCGCATTACTTGTATAAGCAGTTTTGGGCTTATGACGGAGCTTATTTCTTCTGGAACAGGGATAACATTTGCCTATGAGGCGGTACTTGCGAGCGGCTGTGTTGCGCCGTTTTATATAACAAAAACCGATATGTTCAGGGATTTCAATTTTGTATACCTTGACACACCGGACGCAAAGAGTGCGGTGGAAGATTTTATCAATGGCGGTTGCGAACAATCTTTCGGTATGATATAATTATAAAAACGCTTTGAGGTGATAAAATGCACAGTGCCGTATATCCTGTTTTAGGTAACGAAACCGGGCTTCCTTTCTATCTGTCTGGGATAGGCAGGACGGAGCCCGAGTTTCATGTAAAACGTGAAAATGGGCTTACCTCGCACCAGCTCCTGTTTACTGCAAATGGGAGTGGCGTGTTGGAAGTCGGAGAAAAAAGGTATATCCTTGAAAAAAATTCTCTGTTGTATCTTCCGCCCGCACTGCCGCACGAATATTATCCCGAGCGCGGGGATTGGACTACCTGCTGGATGGTGTTCAGGGGAGATAAGCTGGCGGATATTATGAAAAGTATGGGTTTTGACGGTGAGATGGTTGCAACAGGGGCTGATATTTCCGCATTTCAGAAAATATTCGAGCGGATATTATCGCTTGCGTCCGATAACCCGCATAACAACGAAAAATGCTCACTGCTCATATACAATGCCGTGCTTACGGCTAAAGGCATTTTTGACGGAAGAAGCGCTGATGGCAGTACAGGAAGCACTATAGTTGACGAGGCTGTACGGTACATAAACGAGCATTCAGGCGCAGATATAACACTCGGAGAATTGGCAGAACTTTCTGGGGTATCACCGCAGTATTTCGGGCGGGTTTTCAGACAGCGTCTTGGTATGCGCCCGATGGAATACGTCGCCCGCGTCAAAGTTTCAAAAGCAAAGACTATGCTTCTTGATTCGGATATACCTGTGGCTGAGCTTTCGCAAAGACTGGGATATACAAGTCCGACCTATTTCGGTATAGTGTTCAGAAAATATGAGGGAGTTTCACCGTCTGAGTTCAGAAAAAACAGAGGTAATATAATTTAGAGCTATCCGTTTTAAATACTGCCCGGTATTGATTTTAGTTTCAAAAAGTTAGAATTGTCACTAATTTAAGATTGACTTCAAGTCCCTTTCCGATATATATTATTATTGTGATTTAAATATCGGAGAGGGGTGCATTTATGAGCATTTTAAAACGAATTTCCGCACTTGTTATCAGTGCGGCGATGATGTGCGCAGGCACAAATGCGGTATACGCAGAAAACAACGGCGGAGGTGATACGGTGAATATCAAAGTTGACGGAAGTATGGCGAATATGAATGAAAATTTCCTTTACCGAGGTCAGGGAATGATAAGCTGTAACGGCTCTTCAAGACTGCTTATAGATTACAAGGAGAAAAATCCGGAAAGCTATAATAAAATACTTCAATATATGTACGGAAAGAACGGACTGAAATTTACACATTTCAAGGTCGAGATGGGCTCTGATGTCAATACTTCATCGGGTACTGAGCCTACGACGATGAGATATGAGGACGAAAAGGCGGACGTTACTAGAGGTGCGGGTTTTCAGCTTGCGGCTGATATCAAGAAGATAAACCCCGATGTAACGCTTGATATGCTGTGGTGGAGCGAGCCGCGCTGGGTGACCGATGCCAAAGACGTGTACGCGGCAAGGTACAAGTGGTATAAGCAGACGCTTGATGCCGCTTATGAGACCTACGGCCTTGTGTTTGATTATGTAAGTGCGAACCGGAATGAGCGTGCCGTTGATACGGATTGGATAAAATACCTTTCAAAAGCTCTCAAAAGCGAAAAGGACTGCCCTTACGACTATTCTAAGATAAAGATAGTTGCGGCGGACGAATGCGGCACTTGGGGCATATCAAGGCTGATGATGAAGAATAAGGAGCTGTGTGATGCGGTCGATGTGATCGGTTCTCACTACACAAGCTTCGCTGATGATACTACAAAAAAGCTTGCGGAGGAATACGGCAAGGAATTATGGTTTTCCGAGGGAAGCTCACCTATGACCTATGCACAGTCGGCTTACCGCTTTGACGAGGGTAATTCCGGACTCACAGGTCTTAATGGTGCGCTTGACATTGCAAACCGTATGATCACAATGGTTAGCGGCGGATATATGACGCTGTACGAATATCAGCCTGCGGTTGCGGGATATTATGACGGCGTTACCTACTGTCAGAAACAGCTTATAAACGCAAATACGCCGTGGAACGGATATTATACCCTTGACAGCGGTTATTTTATGAATTTGCATTTCTCGCAGTTTATGGATAAAGGCTGGAGCTTCATATTTGACGCTTGCTACAGCGATGCAAAGGCGGGCGGTGACGGTCATGCACTGGTCGATGCAAAGTACAGCTATATAACCGCTTGCAGTAATGACGGCGACTACAGCACGATAATTACAAACACGACATCAGAGCCTATAACTTATAACTTTGAGATAACAAACCTCACAAAAGCGGATAATGAAGTATATGTATGGGAAACAAGAGGTCCTGATGAGGGTCAGGAGTACAATGCCAATTATTTCAAGAAGATTTCGACAGTTACTCCCGAAAACGGCAAGTATTCGGTTACGATAAAGCCGTATTCAATGATAACTGTATCAACTTTGAATATATCAGAGCCTGAATTTGATGTGCCGCAGGAAAGCGACAATAAGTTACTCTCATTGCCGTACACAGATGATTTCGGTTATTCCGATGAGTTCCTTGCTTCAAGAGGAAACGCTCCGCTTTATACTACCGATGAGGGCGGTGCGTTTGAGGTAGCTGACAAGGACGGCGAAAAGGTGCTCATGCAGAAAATCACCTCCGCTATAAAAGCCGAAGAGTGGGGCGGTACACCTGATCCGACTACGAACTTCGGCGACGATCGTTGGTACAACTACAGCGTAAGCGCCGATATACTGACTGACGGCGAAGGAAGCTATGCAGGTATAGGACTGAGATACAGTCTTGCGGACAGCGGCAAGAGCGGCTATAGCGTGACGCTCAATGAAAACGGCACATGGATACTTTTCGGTGACAAGCGTAAGATAGATACCGGTGAGATAAACGGCTTTGATGCGTCAAAGTGGCACAATATCAAGATTTCGGCACTGTATAATGATATAACGGTGTATGTTGACGATAGCAAGATAACCGAGTTCAAAGCGGAAAACGCAGGTTACGGTTCGGGAAGAGCGGCACTGTACAGCTCGTACAACAACTGCTGCTTTGACAATGTAAAGGTTGAAGCTACAGATACGGTTCATCCCTATGTCAATAAGTATGACAATTTCGACAACATATTTACTTACAGCGAAAACGGCTGGGAACACAGCACTATGGACAGCTTCAAGAACTTCAGACGTACGCTCTCGCACGGAACTGAGGGTGCGTCCCTGACTGTGGATTTTGAGGGCACGGGAATAATACTCACAGGTATGCAGAGCGGCGAAGGAACGATCAACGTATCCGTTGATGATAAAAGCATCAAAGAGGGCTATGAGCTGTCTAAGACCGCAAACAGACAGGCATTCATTGTGATAAACGGACTTGAGCAGGGCAAGCACACGCTCAAGCTCGCAGTGACCGGCGGTAAGTGCTCGATAGACGCGGCACAGGTGCTTTACGATTATGCGGCTGTAAATAAAGCCGTAACCAACGAAACGTCATCGGTAGCCGAAAGCACAGATTCATCCGACAGCGTTCCCGAAGATAACGACAAATCAGCAAAAAGCAACGGTGGCGACAGCGGTAAAGGCTCATTCCCGTTTGTTCCCGTTGCCGTAGGAGCGGTTGCTGTGGCTGCCGCAATCGGCGCAGGCGTTGCGATAGCAAAAATGAAAAAGAAGAAAGATTGATAATCAGGAGGGTATATTATGTCAAGATTTGAGATAAGAGATAAGTTTTATTTGGACGGGAAACCGTTCAAGGTAATTTCGGGTTCAATACATTATTTCCGCACCGTACCGGAATATTGGCAGGACAGGCTTGAAAAACTCGTAAATATCGGATGCAATACAGTTGAAACGTATATTCCGTGGAATTTTCACGAAACTGAAAAAGGAAATTTCAATTGGAACGGAATGCATGATATCTGCCGTTTTATAGAGCTTGCCGATAAACTCGGACTTTATATGATTATCAGACCGTCGCCGTATATCTGTTCAGAGTGGGAATTCGGCGGATTGCCTGCGTGGTTGTTAAAAGACCGTGCAATGCGTCTGAGATGCTCCTACAAGCCGTACCTTAATGCAGTGGACAGTTATTACAGCGTTCTTATGCCCAAGCTTGCACCTTATCAGATTGATAATGGCGGCAATATAATTATGATGCAGATTGAAAATGAGTATGGCTATTACGGAAATGACACGTCATATCTTGAGTTTCTGAGAGATACTATGCGTAAGTATGGCATAACTGTACCGTTTGTGACATCTGATGGTCCGTGGAGTGAATTTGTTTTCAAATCAGGTATGGTTGACGGTGCATTGCCGACCGGCAATTTCGGCTCTTCTGCTGAATGGCAGTTTGGTGAAATGCGGCGTTTTATCGGAGAAGATAAGCCGCTCATGTGTATGGAATTCTGGAACGGCTGGTTTGACGTCTGGGGCGAAGAACACAATATCACAGCACCTGAAAAGGCAGCTCAAGAACTTGATACTCTGCTCAAAAATGGCAGTATGAATTTCTATATGTTCGAGGGCGGAACAAATTTCGGGTTTATGTCCGGAAAGAACAATGAGAAAAAGACAGCCATAGTGACATCGTATGATTATGATGCACCCTTGACAGAAGATGGTCGAATAACCGAAAAATACGAAAAGTGCAAAGAGGTAATTTCTCGTTATACCGATATAAATGAAGTCCCGCTTACAACACAAATAAGACGTCTGGAATACGGGGAAATCCGATGCACCGCCAAAACCGATCTTTTCAGCACACTTGACAGTATCTCAGACCCGGTAAAGTCGGTGTACCCACTGAGCTTTGAGGAACTGGACTGCTATTACGGTTATGTTCTTTACAGATTACACATCGGAGAAAATGAAACAGTCAGCACTGTGAGATGCGAAAATACCGCAGACAGAGTACAAGGCTTCAGAAACGGCAAGTATGCGTTTACGGCTTTTGCCGAAACGATAGACGAACAGTTTGAGCTTGCTGAAAAATCCGCAGGCGGAACAACAGATCTACTTGTTGAGAACATCGGCAGAGTTAACTTTGGCACAGGGCTTGAGTGCCAGCACAAGGGCGTTCTCGGCGGAGTAAGAATTAACGATCACAGACAGTATGGATTTGAAATGTTCAAACTTTCACTTGATGAAAATCAGCTTGGCAGAATAGACTATAACCGTGGTTACAATGACGGTGTACCGGCATTCTATAAATTTGAATTTGAAATAAGTGAAATCGCTGATACATTTCTGGATACCGATGGCTTCGGAAAGGGTGTTGCGTTTATTAACGGATTCAATCTCGGCAGATTCTGGAATATAGGCCCTCAGAAAAAGCTGTATATCCCGGCTCCGCTTCTGAAAAAAGGTAAAAATGAAATAGTTATTTTTGAAACCGAAGGAAACAGCGCAGACAGCATCACTTTGTCCGATAATAACTGAATTTATGTAAGCCTCTGCTTTTTTGCAGAGGCTTCAGTCTGTCGATAAACCTTAGTGTTTTCTGAAAATGGGGTCGCAGGGGCGTAGCCCCCGACAGGGTCTAGGGGCGGTAGCCCCAGTAATATAGCCCCTTTCCCGGGGAAAGGGGTTTGGGGATAGGGATTGAGAACAAGCACTTTTTTGAAAAAACATACTTTTTCTACAAACTGAAGCCTCTGCTTTTTTGCAGAGGCTGTTTTATCAGCTATTGACACATATGTTATAATAACCTCAGACAAAAAATCCGCCGAAAGCGGATTTTGCCGTGCTATACACGGCTTGCGGCGCACCGCAGGTCTGAGAACATTTTAACATAAAAACTTTTGCCAAAAGGCAAAAGGCGGCGTACCGCCGTGTCGGTTGACACCGACAATTTTTATGTTATAATAAGATTGTATATACCAATCTCTGAAAGGAAAAATTTTCATATGCAGGAATATGTAATGGGAAACGGTGCTATAGCGTTGGGAGCGCTTGCAGCAGGTGTAAACCTTGTTGCGGGATATCCCGGAACACCGTCTTCCGAAATACTCGAAACTATCTCTAAATATCCGCATGACGGAGTACATATAGAGTGGTCGGTAAACGAAAAAGCCGCTATGGAAGTAGCGGCAGCCGCAGCATACAGCGGTGCAAGAGCTATGGTGACTATGAAACAGGTGGGACTCAATGTTGCCGCCGATCCGCTTATGTCACTCGCCTATGTAGGCGTAAAGGGCGGTATGGTGATAGTATCAGCCGATGATCCCGGTCCCATCTCATCGCAGACAGAGCAGGATACCAGAAGATTTGCTGATTTCTGCCGTATACCCGTGTTTGATCCGTCTTCACCGGAAGAAGCTTTCAGCATGATAAAGGACGCATTTGAATATTCCGAAAAATACAACACTCCCGTTTTATTCAGACCGACAACGCGCGTCTGTCATGCGTATGCATCCGTTGAAACACCCGAATATGCAGGTCCTAAGGAATATGAGGGCTTTGTAAAGGACTCCAAAAAGTGGGTTATCTTCCCCCGACTTTCATTTGCAAACCACGCTATGATAGAAAAGCGTAACGTTGAAATGGGCAAGGATCTTTCAGGCTACTGCGGCAATACTGTCGAGGGTGGAAATTCAAAAAAAGCTGTTATCACATCGGGTATCAGCTATGCTTACACTAAGGAATATCTTAAATATTATCCCGATATAAAGCTTATAAAGCTTGCAACAGCTTATCCTTTCCCTGAGGAGCTTGTCCTCTCGGCGCTTGACGGAGTTGACGAGGTTATCTGTATAGAAGAGCTCAGCCCGTTTATCGAAGAGCAGGTATTGAAGCTTGCAGGTAAGCACCATTTGCAGCTTAAAGTATCCGGAAAGCTTGACGGAAAGGTTCAGCCTAGCGGAGAACTTAGCGCCGATAAGGCGGCAGTTATACTGAGCGACTTCCTCGGTACTCAGTGTGTAAAGAGCGGCTATGATCTATCTGACGCTCCTGCATTGCCGATACGCCCGCCCGTGCTTTGTGCAGGCTGTCCTCATCGTGCGTCATTCTATGCGGTAAAGCAGGCTATGAAAGGCAGAAAGGCATATTTCTGCGGTGATATCGGCTGTTATACGCTCGGAAATGCAATGCCGCTTGATATGGTGGATACCTGTCTTTGCATGGGTGCCGGTATTACTATGGCGCAGGGTTTCCACTGGACGGACGGCGACGGTGTGTGCTTCGGATTTGTGGGCGACTCAACGTTTTTCGCATCGGGTATGACGGGTGTTGTCAATGCGGTTTATAATAACGCAGATATGGTGTTGTGCGTGCTAGATAATTCAACAACTGCTATGACAGGTCATCAGCCCCACCCCGGAATAGGCAGAAATCTTATGGGGCAGATAGTCGATAAAGTTGACATTGCAAAGGTGCTTGAGGGCATCGGTGTGAAAAAGGTAGTTACTGTTAATCCGCTCGACCTTGACGCATCGGTGAAGGCTGTGCAGGAATGTGCAGATATCCCGGGTGTAAAGGCTATTATATTCAAATCGCCTTGCATAGCTATCTCAAAACCTACCGCTAAATGTACGATTTCCGACAAGTGCGTACAGTGTAAGAAATGTATCCGTGAAATAGGTTGTCCCGCACTTATTATAGCTGATGATAAGGTAACGATCGACAGCGGGCTTTGCACAGGCTGCGGACTTTGCAGTCAGGTATGCCCCGTAAACGCTATAGGAGGTGGAGCTGATGAATAAAAACATACTTATCTGCGGCGTCGGCGGTCAGGGAACCGTGCTTGCGTCAAAGATTATAGCGGCGTCAGCTATGATTGAAGGCAGTGCAGTGCATTCCGCCGAAACCATAGGAATGGCACAGCGCGGCGGTTCGGTAACGAGCCATGTAAGGATAGGCGAGGCATATTCTCCTCTGATTCCTTACGGCACAGCCGATTTGATACTTGCCTTTGAGCCTGCTGAGGCTGTTCGTAATCTCGTATATCTTAAAATGGGCGGTATCGTTATTGTAAACAGCGTTCCGGTAAAGCCTGTCACGGAATCACTGATGTATACGGGTTATGACGGTACAGAAATGATAGCGTATCTTAAGAACAAGTGCAGTTGTGTTGTAATTGACGCAAAGAAGATATGCGAACCGTTCGGCTCGTCACGATATTTCAATATTGCGATACTCGGAGTAGCTGCCGGCACGGGCAGGCTCGGCATATCAAAGGAAACCATACTGAAAGAAATAGAAAAACGTGTACCTTTAAAATTTGTCGAAACGAATAAAGCGGCATTTTTTGCAGGATACGGGGAGGGCGAAAAATATGAAACTGAATGAGAAACAGCTGGCGATGGTCGACGCTCAGATAAAAAGACTTATCAAAACGGACAGCTATTACGGAAAGATGTACAGAGATGCCGGAATTGACGGTGTTTCAAGTCAGGAGGACTTTGAAAAGCTCCCCTTTTCAAGCAAGGCAGATCTGAGATATGCTTATCCGCTCGGAATACAGGCTGTACCCGATGAAGAAGTGGTGCGTATCCATTCTTCCTCAGGTACAACGGGTAAGCCTGTAATTATCCCTTATACAGCTAAGGACGTTGATGACTGGTCACTGATGATAGCTCGTTGCTATGAAATGGCAGGTATCACCAACAAGGACCGCATACAGATTACGGCAGGATACGGCCTGTGGACAGCAGGAATCGGTTTTCAGGCAGGCTGTGAGAAGCTGGGCGCTATGGCTATCCCGATGGGACCGGGCAACACAGATAAACAGCTTCAGATGATGGTAGACCTTAAATCAACGGTTCTTACGGCAACATCTTCTTACGCTTTACTTCTTTCCGAGGAGATAAATAAACGCAATATGCGTGATAAGATTTATCTCAAAAAGGGTATTTTCGGCTCTGAGCGTTGGAGCGATAAGATGCGCAACTACATAAGAACTGAGCTTGGCGTTGAAATATACGATATTTACGGTCTTACCGAAATATACGGACCCGGTATAGGTATCAGCTGTGCGGAAGATGACGGTATGCACTACTGGGACGATTATGTTTATATTGAGATAATCGACCCGAAAACAGAAAAGCCTGTTCCCGACGGGGAAGAGGGCGAAGTAGTAATTACTACTCTTGTAAAGGAAGGCGCACCGCTCCTGCGTTTCAGAACGCACGATATATCACGCATTATCCCCGAACCCTGCAAGTGCGGAAGTCATTATCCCAGACTTGACACGGTAAAGGGACGCAGTGACGATATGTTCAAGGTACACGGCGTAAATATGTTCCCGAGCCAGGTCGAAGAAATACTCGGAATGGTGGACGGCGTTTCAAGCGAGTACAATATCAATATCGCACACGATGAAAGCATAAACCGTGATGTTATCCTCGTAACTGTCGAGGCAGAGGGCAGAGTCAGCTTCGACAAAACAGGAGATACTATAAGAGAGCTGTTCAAGTCAAAGCTCAGCGTTACACCGAAGATAACCGTTGTTCCTGTCGGAACGCTTCCGAGAACAGAGAAGAAGGCAAAGAGAGTTATCGACCACAGAGAATAATAGGATATATACAGCAAAACCTCCCGCTTTTAGTTCGGTACTCATATAGAAGTTTTTGAACAACTATTATGTAAAGACCTATACAGCAGGCTATAACACAAGAAAGACAGATACTTCAATGGTTGAGGTATCTGTCTTTTCTTTTATAAAGTTGTTAATATTTTATTTGTATCTAATGGCATAGGGCGGATATAAAATATGTCCAATCAAAACAGCTGTATTTCAATGTACAAAACGCATAAATCAGTCCTTTCAAAGTTGTGAAAATATACAATTCTACGGTTTAGGTTATAAATTACCAAGAAATCTATTGACATAACGATCAGCTTGTGCTATGATATAGTTACAGCAAAGGTTACTAATTACCTAAGATTATTAGGAGGGATCGAATTGAAATCTACAGTTGATATGATTCGAGAAATTTCTTATGAGCTGAGCGAGGCTTATCGTGGAAAAATAGCGTATAATGGTGGCGCTGTTATTTCTACAGCTTATGCTTTGAGCATAATTGGGAAAACGCCGACAGTCTCCACTGATTCATTGGAGACATTCATTAAAAGCTCTAATGTATCCCCCGATGTTTCTGAGGTTCTTTCCAGAAACTTGAATGGCTTCTGGGAAACCGTTCTGAGCTTCATTGGCAGATTTGATGCAGACGTATTAAAAGAATTGGTTCTCTATGATAATTCATTTTTTGAAATGAGTACCCCGGTATCTTTAGCAAATCTTGCAAGCAGCATACTTGAGATTAAGGAACATGACAAGGTGCTTGATATCTGCTCGGGAAGCGCAACCTTTCCAATATATGCTTTGCAGGATACAAAAGTAAGTGAATATACCGGAGTTGAGATCAATTTCAATGCAAATGACGTGGCAATTCTCAGAGGAGCACTCCTCGGTGATAACTACTCCTTTGTGATCAATAATGCACTGACATATAAGTACCCTGAAAGTTATGATAAGATCTTTTCAAATTATCCTTTCAGTCTCAGAGGATCAGATCTTGATGAGTGCCGCCATGAATTGCAGAACCACTTTGGACTTGACAGCTCTTATATTTCAAGATGCTCATCTGACTGGCTGTTCAATGCGATCATCATTCGCTCACTGAAAGAAACTGGCAAAGCAGTAGCTATCATGACAAACGGAGCTGCGTTTAACAAGCCCGATATGTATATGCGTCAGTATTTTGCAGAGAACGGTTTTATTGAAGCAGTTATCAATCTTCCACCTGCCCTATTCATCGAAACTGCCATACCAACCACTATGATAGTATTCAGTCATAACAACACTACGATCCGACTTGTAAATGCAGAAAACAGCTTTTCTAAAGAAAGCAGAAGACTCAATACACTTTCTGAAGAAAATATCCGGTTTATACTTGACTGTCTCAAAAACGGCGGGGATGATACGATAGATGTTTCTACGGCAGATATGCGAGAGCATGATTATAATCTCATGGCTTCACATTATCTGGAAAAGCCTGTTGTAGAAAACGGAGTATGTTTCGGAGATGTCATCAAAAATATTGCAAGAGGTTCACAGGTAAAACCTGAATTACTGGAATCTATTAAGTCTGTAATGCCTTCCAATTACAGGTTCATTTCCCTTGCGAATGTGTCGAATGGTTCTATAGATATCGAAGAAGGACAGCAGTATATTACAGAGCTGCCGAAGGCTCTTGAAAAATTCGTTGTTCCCGAAAACTCTATTGTTCTTTCCAAAATGGCATCTCCTACTTTCCGCTCCGCCGTTGTAAATTCCGATAATGATCATTCTATTATCGCAACCGGAAATCTCTACATTATTGAGATAGACGAAAGCAAGGCTGATCCATATTACATTCAGGCATTCTTTGACAGTATCGCAGGTGAAGCCGCACTGAGTTATGCTTCGGGTGGCACAGCCGTTAAAACAATTTCCGTAGAAGCTGTTAAGAGCATCTTGATCCCTCTGCCGTCACTTGATGAGCAGAAGGTAATTGCGCAGAAATATCAGGCAGCACTTGATGAATACGCTGTGCTGAAACGAAAAATGAAAAAAGTATTGGAGCGAAAGAGAACACTGCTGGACAGTGAAACAAACATTTAAGGAGTGAGAGTATGTCGATCAATTCTTTACAGAAACAGACAAATATCAATATTCAGGAGAAAGCAAATCTCATCTGGGAGATCGCTACACATCTTGTCGGATTATTCAAGCCGCACGAATACGGCAAAGTCATTCTGCCGATGACGGTGCTGAAGCGTTTTGACGATGCTCTTGCACCGACAAAACAGGCAGTCGTTGAAATGGGTGAAAAACTCGCAGGAATGAAAGTTGAGGGTGAAGCCCGTGACGGCATTCTCTGCAAGACTTCCGGATATTCCTTCTATAATACAAGCAAGTTCGATTTCAAAAAGCTGGTATCAGATCCCGACAATATCGAATCCAATTTTGAGAACTATCTGCAGGGCTTTTCCTCAAACGTCAAGGACATTATTTCAAACTTCAAATTCACCGATCAGGTGCGGACTATGGCAGACGGAAATGTTCTGTTCGTGGTGATACAGGAGTTTATCTCTGCTAAGGGCGATATGGCACCCGACAAGATCACATCTACCGATATGGGGTACATTTTCGAGGAACTTATCAGGAAGTTCTCCGAGAGCTATGACGAGCAAGCCGGAGCGCACTTCACCAGCCGTGACGTTATCTACCTTATGACCGAGTTGCTTATCGCTCCCGAAAAGGACGATATCAAGGCGAACGGCTGCACAAAGACCGCATACGATATGGCAATGGGTACATCGCAGATGCTCGGCTGTCTGACGGAATGTCTGACCGACATCAGTGAAGATGCCGACCTCACCTGTTTCGGAGAGGAGTTCAACCCTGAGACATACGCTATCGCAAAGGCTGATATGCTCATCAAGGGCGGCAACGCTTCGGGCATGATGTACGGCGATACGCTCAACGATGACAAATTCAGCGGTTATGAGTTTGACTATATCATTTCCAATCCGCCTTTCGGTATCGACTGGAAGCGAGAAAAGGCAGAGGTCGAAGCCGAAGCCAAGAAAGGCTATGACGGAAGATTCGGTCCCGGTCTTCCGGCTATTTCCGACGGACAGATGCTCTTTATGCTCAACGGTGTCAAGAAGCTGAAAGAGGGTAGCGGACGTATGGCAATCATTCAGAACGGTTCTTCCCTGTTCACAGGTGATGCAGGCAGCGGTGCTTCGGAGATACGCCGATATGTTATCACAGAGGATATGGTCGAAGCGATCATTCAGATGCCGACAGACCTGTTTTACAACACAGGCATTTCCACCTATATCTGGGTGCTGACAAAGGGCAAGCCTGCACACCGTCTCGGAAAAGTTCAGCTCATCGACGCTTCAAAATGCTTTGTGAAACGCCGCAAGAACATCGGCAACAAGCGTGTTGACCTTGATGACAAGTGCATTGAGCTTATCATGAAAGCCTACATGGAGTTTGAAAATGAAGTATATACTGACGGCGAGCTTGTTGTGGAGTCAAAGACTTTCGACAATGATTTCTTTGGCTTTACTAAGGTGACTGTCGAGACAGCACAGGCTGACAAGAACGGAAAAGCTATCCTGAAAAAGGGCAAGCCGCAGGCCGTCAAGGGCGCAAGCGACAGCGAGATCATTCCGCTTTCGGAGAATATTGACGAGTATATCGCAAAGAACGTCCTGCCGTACAATCCGCTGGCATTTGCTGACCGAAAGAAAGACAAGGTGGGCTATGAGATACCGTTTACAAGGCTTTTCTACAAGTTTACCGCACCGCAGTCCTCGGAGGATATCTTTGCGGATATCAAGGCACTGGAGGAGGAAGAAACAACACTGATGAAGGAGCTGTTTGGTAATGCGTGAGATGAAAGATAGCGGAGTGGCTTGGATTGGGGAAATTCCTGAGCAGTGGGATATTTCGACTATAAATTCACTATACACTCTTAGAAATCAGAAAGTAAGTGACCGTGATTATCCGCCGCTTTCCGTTACAATGAAGGGAATCGTTCCTCAGCTTGAAACAGCGGCAAAGACAGATGCACATGATGACAGAAAACTTGTAAAGAAAGGCGATTTTGCTATAAATAGCCGTTCTGACCGCCGTGGTTCATGCGGAATATCTGATTATGACGGCTCGGTATCACTCATCAATACAGTTTTAACTCCTCGTGGAGAAATGCACCCTGTTTATTATAATTGGCTGTTTCATTCTTCAAGTTTCGCAGATGAGTTTTATCGCTGGGGACATGGTATAGTTGATGATTTATGGACTACTCGCTGGCAGGAAATGCGGAACATTACGATCCCCGTTCCTGAGTATGCTGTCCAACAAAAAATCGCCGCCCACCTCGACCGCAAATGCGCCCAGATAGACGCTCTCATCTCCAACGCACAGCAGCAGATTGAAAAGCTGAAAGCCTACAAGCAGAGCGTTATCACCGAGACTGTCACAAAGGGGCTTGATCCTGATGTGAAGATGAAAGATAGTGGGGTTGAGTGGATCGGGGAGATACCGGAGCATTGGAAAGTAACAAATATTGGCAGACTTTGTTTTGTAACAAAATTAGCAGGGTTTGAATATACGTCTCACATGGTTAATAATCTTTCTGATGATGGCGAAGTTCCAGTTGTTAGAGCACAGAATATCAAAATGGGTATTTTCATTGATATAATAAGTGATTACATTAGTATGGAATTATCAGAAAAACTCCATAGATGTGCATTGGATAAAAAATGCCTGTTAATCACATTCATTGGTGCTGGCATAGGAGAAGTTGCAATATTCAATAAAGAAGCTCGATATCATTTAGCTCCAAATGTTGCAAAGATTGTGATAAACGAAAATTATAAAGAAATACTATCTGAAGAATTTCTGCTTTTCTATCTGATGTCTTATGCCGGTCAAGAAGAAGTGAATAAAATTAAAAAGGCAACAGCTCAACCAAGTTTATCAATGGAAACAATTCGATCTATTAATTTTGTTATTCCAACGAAAAATGAACAACAAGCAATCTCCGACTATCTCGACCGCAAATGCGCCCAGATAGATAAGCTTATCACCCTCAAACAGCAGAAGATCGAGAAGTTACAGCAGTATAAAAAATCCCTGATATACGAATATGTCACAGGCAAAAAGGAGGTATGACCTTGGAAACCAAAGAAAAACGCTTTGAACAGGATATCGAGACTTTCTTCCTCTCCGATGAGGGCGGTTATGTTTCGCTGAAAAGCAGTCAGTTCGATGTTGACAAGTGCATCTGTATGGACGTGCTGTGCAGGTTCATCGAAAAGACACAGCCGAAAGCGTGGGCGAAGTATCTCAAATACTACGGCGAGAACGCACAGGAAAAGCTCTATTTCCGCCTTGAAAAGTGCATCAGCGAACAGGGCTTGATATACGTTCTCCGCCACGGCATCGAAGACCTCGGCATCAAGCTGAAAGTCTGCTACTTCAAGCCCGAAACTGCCCTCAATGACCTCGATGTGGAGCATTATGAAGCGAATATCCTCGGCTGCACAAGGCAGTTCCGCTATTCTCCCCACAACACCAATACCATTGACATGGTGCTGTCAGTGAACGGTATCCCCGTTGTTTCGATAGAACTGAAAAATCAGCTCACCGGACAGGACTATCAGTGTGCGATCAGGCAGTACAAAAACGACCGCAGCAGCAAGGAGTTCTGTTTCCGCCTTGATCACCGTTTCCTTGTATATTTCGCAGTTGACCTCTACGAAGTATGGATGACAACACAGCTCAAAGACGGCAGCACCTATTTTATGCCGTTCAATCAGGGTTCAAACGGCGCAGGAGTCAGCGGCGGTGCAGGCAACCCCGACTATCCCGACGGCTATGCAACGCACTACCTGTGGGAAGAAGTATTGCAGCGTGATTCTCTCATGGATATTCTTTATAGGTTCGTTTCCCATGTCAAGGAAAAGGACGAGGAGACAGGCAAGACTAAGGAAAAGCTGCTGTTCCCACGTTATCATCAGTATGATGTGGTGCGGAAAGTCCTTGCCGATGTCAAAGAGAACGGTTCGGGCAAAAACTATCTGATACAGCACAGCGCAGGTTCGGGCAAGTCAAACTCTATTGCGTGGATCGCCTATCGCCTTGCATCAATCCATAATGCCAATGACGAAGGCATATTCGATTCCGTTATCATAGTCACAAACCGTGTCGTACTCGACGGACAGTTACAGGATACGATCAACAGCTTCGAGCATAAAGTCGGCTTGGTAGAAGCGATAGACGATAAGAAGAACTCCCACAGCCTTGCAGAAGCGATCAACGACGGCAAGAAGATCATTATCAGCACCGTACAGAAGTTCCTGTTCGGCTACAAAGATATGGACAGCTATAAGGGCAAGAAGTTTGCTATCATCATTGATGAAGCACATCAGGGACAGAGTGGCGAAAGTGCAAGAATGCTCCGCAGAAGCCTGATCGACATTGGTGTAGCCGTTAAGGAATACGCAGAGGAACAGGAGATCGACGTGGAAGATGTTGACCTCACCGATGAATTTATCAACAGCGTTGTAGGTCAGGGCAGACACGCAAACCAGTCTTTCTTTGCTTTTACCGCAACACCGAAAGGTCCGACGATCGAGGTGTTCGGCACTGAGTATATCGGTGCTGACGGTACACCAACAAAAATGCCGTTCCATGTATACTCCATGAAGCAGGCTATCGAGGAAGGATTTATTCTTGATGTGTTGCAGGACTATACCACGATCCGTGAAGCATTCAAGCTCGTCAAAGTTTCCGAGGACAATCCCGAACTGATAGAGGGTGCGGCATCGAAAGCGCTGTTCAAGTATTATAAGAAGCACGGCTATACGATCACACAGAAAACAGAAATGCTCATGGCGAATTTCCTTGCAAACGGCAGATTCCAGATCGGCGGCAAGGGCAAAGCTATGGTCGTTGCCGACAGCAGAGCCAACGCAGTACGTTATTACCTTGCAATCAAGCAGTATTTGAAAGATCACCCGCAGGAATCCGCAGGGTGCGATGTTATGATCGCATTTTCAGGCGAAGTTACTCTGGAAGAAATGCCCATGGAGAAGCCGTTTACTGAAGCCATTATGAACCTTGACGAAAACGGCAAGTGCATTACAACTGACAAGAAGTTCAGAAAGGTGTTCCACAGCAGTCAGTATAATATCCTTGTTGTAGCCAATAAGTATCAGACAGGTTTTGACGAACCGCTGCTGCATTCCATGTATGTAGACAAGAAGCTGAAAAGCGTAGCAGCCGTGCAGACACTTTCTCGTTTGAACCGTACTTGCTTCGGAAAGGCAAGCACCTTTGTTCTTGATTTTGAAAATACAGAGGAAGACATCAAGAAAGCGTTCCAGCCGTTCTATGAGGAATCTTCCATGGAAGGCGCCACAGACCTGAATGTGGTGTATGATCTCAGGAACAAGCTGAACGAGTATATGCTGTTCAATTATGATGATGTCGAGAAATTCAACGACTTTATGTCAAAGCAGACGGGAAAAGGGCAGAACGCAGCCGCACTCGGTAAGCTCGCAGGAATGTTCCGACCTGTTATTGACAGATACAGAGATCTTTCCGAGGACGATCAGTATGCAGTCCGTGACTATCTCCGCAAGTTTACAAGAACTTATGCGTATATCACCCAGATCGTCAGACTGCACGACAAAGACCTTTTTGCTGAATATCTGTATACGTCTAATCTTCTGAGACTACTTCCGAAATCAGGCAAGGATATCGTTGATATAGATGACAAAGTCAGACTGGAATACGCTAACCTGAAAGAAACGCATATCGGAGCGATCATACTCGATGAAAAGAAAGTTGTATGGGTTCCCGGCGGAGCAACTGCTCCCAAGAAGCCTAACAAGAAAAAGGACACTTTACAGAGTATCATAGATAAGGTCAATGAGCGATTTGACGGTCAGTTCACCGATGCAGACAGGGTTATTATCGAAGGTATCTACCGTATGTTCATGGACGATAAAGACGTTAAGAAGTTCAAGAAATACGCCAGCGACAACAGCACAGAAATGTTTGTTAATTCCCTGTTCCCGGAGAAATTCAAGGAGATCGTTACACAGTGTTTTCTTGATAACAACGAATCATTCCAGAAGCTGTTCAACGATCCTGAGTTTTATCAGAAAGTGCAGGATGTTATGGCAAAAGAGTTGTATAAGTCGTTGAGGAAAGACTCGTAAGATTTAAGAGCCGTATGTGAGTTAAGCTCATTACGGCTCTTATAGGATAAAATGTAAATCTGTAACAGAGAGGAGAAAAATATAATGGATGCACCTTTACGCATAGACGAGCAGATAATGAACAGTGACAGAGTTATTTGCCGTCATATTGATAGCATAGAAAAATCTACAATTGGAGAAATATCTCAGGACATTCTTTCGCATCTTCGCCATTTCGTCGAACATATTATGCTGAAGATTTATGCCAATGGAGAGGATATCGAAGATTCACATGAAAATGTTCAAAAAGCAGTAAAGTATGTTAAAAGCGAGATGAAATTGAAGCATATTGCACGTTTTCATCGTTTCTTGCAGGTATCTGTATCTCATAGAACTTTAGCAGAAGAAAATGCTAATCGATTGATGCTCAAATATTATGAATATCTTCTGAGAATAAAGAATTATCTTCAGGACAATTATTCTATGGAAGTCCTCCATAACCTTGAAAAGTTTCCTATTGAATTAGATGATAGTTATAAAGAATACTATGAGAAGATTTCTGAGAAAATTGAATTATACCATACTCCTATAAGAGAAGGATTTCGATTTGACCGGTTTTATATCCAATCAATAAAGCCATTTTTTGTAAACGGGAAAGTATACTATGAAGTCGCGTTCATACCGGCAAATGATAAAGCAAGCAAAACAGATCGGATTATTGCGTTTACAGACATTGAATTATCCGATTATTACGCTGTCAGATTTGCTATAGCCAATAATTCGATTGAAATTTTTGGAAAAACCATGCCCATACGAGTTATTGTCAATTGGGAAGTGAATATTCGTCCTTGTGAATTCGATAATTTTGCAAAACTGATTTACAAGAATGCCCCTAAGTTATCTAAAGCCGAACAGAAGAATTTATCACAACATTTAACTGATACCGGAGCCAATTTATCCGAGCTCCTTGATATTTCAGATGAAGCCTTTGCTAATTTACGCAGTGAAATCATTCCAAAGTCAAAATCAAAGTTTTTCTTTGATATTCTGGATTATTGCAGAGAGCTTTGGAAAAAACAAAGTCCAGGTTCAAATTTGCTTAAATATTTATTATTTCACATGAACAACAGAATAATAAAAAATCAATATCAGGAAATATGGAGATGGAATTATCAAAGTGGCTATCGAGAATATGTAGGTAAAAATTCACTGCTTTCTGATCTGTATTTGGCTGATGAATGTATACCGTTTGATGAAATGCCCTTTTGTTCCGCACCGAGAAAGCACGTTCCGAGTGTTTCAGACTTATTTGAATGCTTTGATGTATATGGACGTGAACATGAGGTTTTAGCCTGGTATATCAAGCATAATACTGAACATGAAGGAATCCTCTTTACAAAATTAGAAAAAAATGATGAAGGAAAATATACATTATTTGGTTTTGACAAGTTAGAAAGCCTTGTAAAAACTTATAATCAGCGTCTTTATCATAATTCGACTCAACAAGCACGCAAACTTATCATCAAAAACGGTTTTATTTTCATAGAAGGCTACAAAGAAGATACCATATCCATTATACAGACAATAATGAGTTTAACAACTTCTGGAATAGACAACTATTTAAATACAGCAAAACACTGGGTAGAAACGCAAGATCACAGTAATGTTTCGGAAGAGAAAAAAGCAGCATTGATAAATATGTTTGATAAATCTAAAGTTGCTCTAATCTACGGTGCAGCAGGAACGGGAAAAACGACATTGATCAATTATATTTCAACATTTTTCAAAGACTACTCCCGGTTGTACTTAGCTCACACAAATCCAGCAGTAAACAATTTGAAAAGAAAAGTGAACGCATCATCAAAATGCAATTTTATGACTATCACCAAATTTAATAATCCGTATGCTAAAGATGTAAAAAGAGATTATGATATTCTCATAATAGATGAGTGTAGTACTGTAAGTAATAAAAGTATGAGAAAGGTTCTTGAACTTGCTCAGTACAAACTTTTAATTTTGGTAGGAGATATATACCAGATCGAGGCTATAGAATTTGGAAATTGGTTTAATGCAGTAAGATTCTTTATTCCTCCAACATCAGTATGCAAATTAAAAAAACCATTTAGAACAGAAAGTAAGCAATTATTAGACCTATGGGATAATGTCAGAAAAATGCAGGGTAATAATGAGGATAGTGATGTTCTTGACAGATTACAAGCAGGTGAGTTTTCGGCAGAACTGGATACTTCAATATTCACTTCTGCAGCAGAAAATGAAATTATACTTTGCTTAAACTATGGAGGACTTTATGGTATTAATAATATCAATCATTTCATGCAAGAAAACAATAACGGTAAAGAGATTTATCGTGGCATACAAAGATACAAAGTCGGTGATCCTATTCTATTCAACGATGCTGCCGATTCGTTTTTTAGCAGTGATGAAGACGAAGTTCCTGTTATTCATAATAATATGAAAGCTAAAATCGTAGATTTCGCTGTTTTAAATGAAGGTCAGGCAAATGAGTCGATTCAATTTGATGTCGAACTTGATAAACCTCTTATAGAATTAAATATGGATAATCGTAACTTCAACATCATAGGAACGAATCAGGAGGGAAACTCGATTATTCGGTTTGAAGTCTTTAAGAATAAAAGCACTGACGAGGACGATGAGGAAACTTCAAGGGCTACGGTTCCGTTTCAAATAGCTTATGCTGTCTCAATCCATAAAGCACAAGGTTTGGAATATGACTCTGTTAAAATAGTTATAACCGATGAAATAGATGAACTTATAACTCACAGCATATTCTATACTGCAATTACTCGTGCTAAGAAAAGACTGAAGATTTATTGGTCTAAATCTGTTGAACAGAAAATACTTGAAAGAATCAAGCCTATTGATAACCGTCAGGATATTGCATTATTGAAAAGCGAAATAGTCTGAGGTGATTTTAGGAGGGCGATCTGCCGTCACTGACACCTCGCCCTCTTAGATTATTTGTCAGCATCACTGCACTCGTCAAGTTCGTGCATAAGCTGAATATATACGCACTCCACACGTTCATGTTCCTCGCCGTCCGTGGACATCATCATTTCAAGGAAATGTGCCTTAGCTTCTTCGTAGTCCGTCCAGACCTCACGCTTACCATTGCATACGGTAGTGACCTTGTTTGTTCTCGGCATTGCCAATTCAGGTGTTTTCAACATAATCGTTACCTCCATAAGTATTATCGTGAATCCATTATATCCGATAAAACTACTGGAGTCCAGCTCTGCGGAATAATTGTAACCATTTTTGTGAAGTGCGCAGCAATTTCAAACGCCGATCTGCTGCAGGGCGCACATATTAAAATCGGTGCTGTCGGGATTTCTCCTGACAGCACCTTTTCTCTTATTGCTTCAACTGCAAGACCTTCGTTTGCAGAAACAGCAGAGGGTCGATGATCTGACCGGCAAGGCTCTCGACTTCTTCAATATCTTCCTTGTAAACCTTGTTCGTGACATTTGCACGACGGGCGATCTGGTTGATATTGTTGGCAACATTATTGGCGATGCGTGCGAGCTCCTTCAGCTCATTTTCGTTGACCTGAGCAATGTATCCCTCAAAGATCATGGCTCTTACAAATCCACTGAGACTGCTCATACCGCTGTTAGCAAACTTCTTCTTGATAGCCGCCATTTCTTCGGGGCTGACACGGACTTTCAGGTACAGTGTACGCTTCTTTTCGTCTTTCATTTCTCTTGTTCTCCTTTTTTTATCAATTCGGGGTCGTAGGGGCAGCGCCCTCTGCCAAGCTTTGTACTATGTGTGAAGTCGCAATTTGCGCCCACATAGTACCGTGCTTGCTGGTAGAGTTTCGCCCCTGTGGGGCGAATGTTATTGTAGCTTTAGCAAAAATAAACCACCGCTTGAAGCGGTGGA
>ULSI01011417.1_pt1 | contig 26619 bp, 29 predicted proteins | sample 1956211 | NCBI WGS metagenome assembly ULSI01 (sample SAMEA4835704, study PRJEB28245) | human gut metagenome | biome: gut microbiome; material: fecal sample | place: Denmark | collected 2008 | reverse complement strand
ACCGAGCCGGAAGCCCCCGCATACACCGAGCCGGAAGCCCCCGCGTACACCGAGCCGGAAACTCCTGCATACACTGAACCAGAATTCACACAGCCCCGCCGCCCTGAACCGGAGCCTGCGCCTGCCGCTGAAAGCTCTGAGAATGACGGAGCTGATCTCGGCAAGCTTGTTTACTGCCGCAACTGCGGTCAGGATATGTACGAGAAGGAAGCCGTCTGCAAGAACTGCGGCTCCCCGAATAAATGGAACATCAAGCCGCTCAAGAAGAATGTTTCCGGTTCAGCGGCAAAGAGCCAGAAGCAGCCGACTAAGCTGTTCGGCATATTCCCGATACCGACGGTCATCGGAGCCGCTGTGGTTGTCGTCGGAGTTATCGCGCTGATAGTTGCGACCTCTACAGCCAATAAGTCTGAGGATCTGGTGAGCCAGCCTGCAACTCCTACCACGGCTTCCACAGTGCCTGATACGCCCGTTGAAGCGGACGAAAACGCAGAGGCAAATGTGCCTGATGTACCAGACGTTTCTGACGTATCCGATGTATCGAGCGTTCCTGAGGAAGTCAACCCTATAGTTACGAACGAGAGCCAGCCGGAGCCTGCGGCTACTGAGGAAGCAGCCAAGCCCGCGACTGCGGAAGTTTCCGATGCTGAAAGCAGCAGACCCTCTGACACTTCTTCATCACCGGCAGCAACTCCTGCTGTAACCACCAGACCTAATACGTCTGTCACAACCAGACCTAATACGCCAGTTACAACCAGACCGAATTCAGTTGCTGCAAGTCCGGCTGTTACCACCACTCCGAAGCCCGCTGTCACTGTCAGGGAACCGGCGGTTGTCTCCACAAAGCCTTCCGCGACTGTTACCAACGAGGATAAACAGCGCGAAAAGATACTTGACGCGTTCGAGGCTGTTTCCGCCGAGGTCGGAAAGCTGCACCTCTATTCTCAGGCTACCAGCTATGCAATCGACGCAGGATTTACAAAGACAAAGTTCACCTCCGGAATGACCAGCGTGCTTTCCGGCGGCAAGAGCAATGTCTCCAGCCTGGTGAAGAACGCCAAGCCCTCCAGCAGCGAGCTTTCCAGCGCGTACTCCTCGCTCCAGAAGCTGTACGACCTGTATACCGATTACTACACCTATGTGACCGGCACCAGCGATTCCGGCAGCAAGTATACTTCCACTGCGGATTCCAAGCTCAGCAGCTTCAACTCTGCGGCAAAGAGCGGTCTCAGCTTCAAGAGTCTCCAGACCGGAAACCAGACCAGCTCCGATAAGTCACGCCAGTATGCGGATATGCTGTCCAATGCGGCTTCTGCGGCTTCCAACGCGGCTTCTCAGTTCAACACTGTAAAGAACTCCGTTGCTGACCTCAAGAGCAGCAAGTATGAGTCGGATGTAATGGGCGTTATCTACAACGATAAGACCTCCGCCATCATGAAGGCTGCCGGCTATGCGCAGGTAGTTTCCAACTACGACGAGATGATGTCCGGCGCTCCGGCTGAGTATTCCTCCGCGAAGTCCTCGCTTACAAAGGCGGCTTCCGACCTTGACGGTATGCTCGGCGTATTCATCGACGCGGCTTACAATGACCTGTCCGGCTTCAAGTCTGAGTTCAGCTCCTATAAGACTTCCGTTGACAAGGCTGTTGCCGCTGTAAACAAGGCTGTATAAAGCTTTTCGCTAAGCGCTCACAGAGAATAACTGATCCCCCGCTTTATTATGTGGGGGCAAATAAGGGATATGGGCGCAAACCCGCATTACAAAAAGAATTGTAGTGCCGCAAAAAATGCAGACCATACCTAAACGATGATTTTAATGGACACTTTTCGTTGAAAGGTGTCCTTTTCTTTACAATTGAATAGAAATATAAGCTTAATAAGATGTGTGTCCAATGCAGATACCATTACAATAGGTACAGCGGAGAGTTTTGAAAGAAGCTCTCCGCTTTTTATGCCCCCAAAAATCGTGGCAATGTCAAAAGAATACGGGGTTACATCTTAAAGGCGATGACATCACCCCAACAGGAGGAAAATAAAATGAATGACGATATATTTGATATTATCAATCCCACAAATACACTCTGTATGAGCAGACCATTGACGCATATCATCGGTGCGCTTGAAACAATGGTATATGGTGCGCTTTTATCAAAGTTCAGCTACTATAAGAAGAACAATATGCTCGATGACGGCTGGTTTTACTCTACTATTCCCGACCTTTACGAAAGCACATCGCTTTCAGCATTTAAGCAGAAGCGCTGCATAATGACACTTGAAAGTTTCGGGCTTATCGAAACAAAAAACCGTGGCTTACCAGCAAGACGCAGTTTCCGTATCATCAATGATACCGAGCTAATCTCAAATCTAATTGCTAAAGGTGTAGAAAAATGCGTTCAATTAAGCCTGAAGCAGTTCTATCCTATGAGAAAAAACGCAATCCCACTGACGAGCCTATTTTTTCAGAATGTGGCAGTGATGAAGATGAGAACGATACCGTGCTTAAAGAAGAAAGTGAAAATTTAAGTGTTTGCGAAGAAGAAACAGGGCAGCAAGCTCCAAAGGAACTTGATAACTTGCTCCAAAGAAATTGCGAAACTTGTTCTGAAATTTTCACTGCTCCTTCTTCTTTATATAAAACAACAGATAGAAAAACAACAGTAAATAATCATCAATCTATCAATCAGCAGGCTCCGCCGGATAGGATTGATGTCCCGCAGACCTCTCCTGCTGTTTCTTCTTCGCAGCGAGCCGAATACCTTGAACTCATCAAGGAAAACATTGATTACGACTGCCTTATAGAGCAAAACCCGAACCGTAAAGACAGGATAAACGAGATGGTCAAGATTATGCTTGATGTGGTATGCTCAAGCAAATTATACATAAAGGTTAATGGGGAGGATTATTCGCAAGAGGTAGTCAAATCGCAGTTTCTGAAGCTGGATAGTAGTCACATAGAATACGTTATTATGGCTATGGACAGGTGTCCGAGCGATATTCGGAATATTCGCTCGTATCTGATAACATCGCTATATAACGCTCCGTTTACGATTGGCAGTTTCTTTTCAGCTATGGTCAATCACGATATGCACGGTTAAAAATGAGTGTGCGGAAATGCACGGAAAGGACAAAATGCGAAAACAATAGCAATCCGCAACCACAAAGGCAACGTCGGAAAGACAACGCCGGTAATCAACCCTGCAACAAGCTTGCGGAGCTACTTTCAAATGGGAGAATTACGCCAGAAAACTTCCTCTCATCAAAGGTCAATCAGTACAGTGCGGTATTTTCGCTTGAAGATACAGGCAAATATGTGAATCTCAAGACGGAGGAGTTTGTGGATAGAAAGAAAAAGCGTAGTGGGCAAATAAAAATTGTGGAAGCATATCAAACTTCCACAATACAACTATATTTATTTTTCTGACAAAACCTCAAATAGGGCATTAAAAAAGGCTATGTTTATAGTTCGGGGTTCTTCATAAAAGTATCTCCAATCAATAAACGCATTTGCTACTTCAATTAAATCCAAGTTAAATTTATCTTGATTATATGTGCTATCATCAGATGATAATTTTTGAATCACTTTAGTAGCGATAACACTTTTTTCGTTTTCACTTAACAGGGCAAACAATTCATTAAGTTTATGAATATTTATAAATGCGTCAGGTTGAACAAGTGATTTCAAAAATAATTCACAACTAAATGCTTTCAACACAATGGAAGGTATGATGTTTTGGGCGATTATTTTCTGTCCAGAAAATTCATCGGCTTTAAGGGCGGCTTCTCCAATTACTCCTAAAGTTATTGCTGCATTGCCAAATACTCTAGCACCGCATTTTATTTCTTCTTTAGTTCTTCCCATTTGTAAAACCTCCTAATGAAAATTATCCGCTATACTTCTTCTTGATTTGCGATACCCTTGACTGTGAAATGCCCATAGTTAATGCGACATCAGCTTGGGTATTACCTTCACTTAATCTTTTCATTATTGTTTTTTCAAATTCTTGCTGATTTTCCTTTGTTTTCCTAGGTGTTACACTGAAGATTCTTGTTTCGCCAGATGGATACTGTTGAATGTCTACTCGTATAGTCCCTTCTTCGCTACGAAATTGCAAAGTAGTTCTGTTTCCTTGAGAAATTAATTTTGTGTTTGGATTTTGTTGTATCTCTCTTAATGAATAGTCAAGAAGGTCGCGTTTAGGTGTTGAGTTACCTTCAATAATACCAATAGGATAGTTTTTGTCTTTCATAATATTTCCTCCGTTATTGTTATTAGTGATATTACTCATATCACTTATATTAGCATTATATCATATTTAGTGCGTTTTGTCAAGGGTAAGTTTTAAAATATTATTTATACCAAAAGGAGTCCTTAAGTGACAAGACTATAAACTGTCCGTGAAAACTGGACGAACATAAACAACAAAACTGCCTTGGGACAAACAGGAGCTTGCACATTTTCTGCAAAGATGCATGAGCAGAGTTTTCCGACGCAGTTCTCATATATCAGAAGAACCATAGTGCCACAAAGGTCGCAACCCTTGAAACCTGGAACAAGCTGAGCAGGCTTGTAAACGAGAGCGAACACAGTATTACCGTGCTGTGAGGGCAGCAAATGCAAATACCTTTTCGATTTTTCACAGATGAATGGTAACTGCCAAAAGCTGATAAAGAGTTTCTCCGCTAATGTCGAAGTTGACAAAACCGATATTGAATTTGCGGCGGCGCATAAGCCGAACAGCGATGAGTTCAAGATTGAGATAGGCGGCAGGGTTTATACCGAGCGTAAGGCGGCGGGCGAAGCAATTCAGAAAGCCGCTATAAAGTTTATGGCAGAGGTGGGCGGTGAACAGCGTAAGCCTATCGGAACATTCTGCGGATTTCAGCTTTCGCTTGAGAAAATCCACAACGGCTTTACCGTTGGCACAGGCATTTCTCTCCGCAACAAGCTCACCTATACAGCCGAGATTGATATTACGGGCGACATAGGTAACATCACCCACCTTGAAAATCTGTTCAGCAAGGGCTTTGACCGAAGGCTCTCGGAGTTGGAGGAAAAGCTGACACGAACACAAACAGATTTGCAGGAAGCACTTGCCGCAAAGGGTAAGCCCTTTGAACACGCCGAGGAACTTGCCGAAAAGTCCACAAGGCTTGAACAGCTTAACCGTGAGCTTGAGTCCGGACAGGCTGACGAGGTTATTATGAACGAGAACGAAGTACAGTGTACCGAAACCCACAAAAATCCTGAAACAACAGCCAGCCGACACTGCCTAAACACGGCGGGAGAAACTAATATCATCGCAGTGTATACCCCATTGTTTGCTCAATGGGGTTATTCTTATCTTTACAATGAAAGGAGCCAAATAGCAATGTAGTAAATAGTTGCTCTATTCCGTAGGATGAATAATCTACATTAACATTATATGATTGTTTGTGCAATTTCAAATTTCTTATCTCTGCGAAATATTAATATGTAATACTACTTGACAATTCAATGGTAAAATGGTAAAATATAAATGTTTACAGAGAAGCTGTAAAATATCTAAATTTATTGGAGGTAACAATTATGGGTATCAAGATTTCCGATGAAAAGGCTATGATGGAGTTAAGGGACATTCAGAACTCTATCACAGTAACCGATGTGATTGCTTGCGGAGCATATTCTTGCGATTGCACAGGTTGCTCAAATGGTTGCTTTGAGTCTTGCGCAGATGGCAATGGTCCTACCGACTAATACCGAAAAAGAACGAGACTTTTTTTCCACAAGCTTTAGTCCATCTTTATGCGTAACTCATCGTTGCAATTTGTCGTGCGTGTATTGCTATCAGAATAACAAAAGCAATGCACGTATGACAATTGACACTGCAAAGAAGTGTATTGACGATATTTTTCGTTCTATACCAGAAAAAACTGAAATTATCGAAATATCTTTCATCGGTGGAGAACCACTATTGGAAATAGATTTGATTAAAGCTGTCTATGATTACACAATCGGCAAATATCCAGATAGCAGGCTTAGATTTTTTGCAACCACCAATGGCACAATGCTATCTGATGATGATAAAGAGTGGTTTAAAGCAAGGAAAAATAAATTCGTTCTTGGATTGAGTTTAGACGGAACTCCAAACACGCACAATGTAAACAGGTCAAATTCATTTGACCGTATTGATATACCATTTTTCGTTGAAACGTGGCCCAAGCAAGGACCAAAAATGACTATATCAAAATATACGATTGATAGTTTGGCTGATGATATAATTTTTATTCACAATCAAGGTTTCAAAAACATTAATGGTGTAAACTTTGCAGAGGGAGATTTTGATTGGGGTAGTAAAGACGAGCTGTGTGAGTTGTCTAAACAGTTGAAGAAACTCCTTGATTTCTATACAGAGAATTCTCATCTCAATTTAGACCAGATGTTTGGAAAGCACATCGAATTTTGTGCAGGAGAAAGAAAAGAAACAAGTCGAGCTTGTGGAATAGGAAAAAACACGGCATTTTATGATGTCGATGGGAAAAAATATCCTTGCACATTTGTTACTCCGTTGACGTTTTCTGAAAAAGAGATAGAAGACATTAACAGAATTGATTTTTCAGACCCAAAAGAATTCGTTGACGATTATTGTGCCAAGAATTGCTATATTTACCCTGTTTGTAACACCTGTTCTGGGGCAAATTATCTTGTCAATCATTCTTTTTCTGAAAGAATTAAAACACGATGTGATTTCACAAAGCTGATTTGTCTTTATATAGCTGAACTTCATACGAGGAGAATCCTTGAACATAGAGATTTATACAAAGATGAAAATCAGCTATTTTTTCTTATCGAAGCAATTACAAACATAAAAGATATGTACTATGAGGATTATAAGCAATATTTTGAATAATATTTGCGTGTTTCCTTTGCATATTTTCAGAACCCAAAAAAAGCTCCACTTTAATGTGGAGTTTTTTGATATATCCATGGATTTCAACGTTAGCAAGGAACGTAGCTTTTGTTAATAATATCATCTCTCGGCCACACTACGTCTTGTTTGTTTTTTGCAGGCTTATCGTTTATTCCGGAACATGAAGGATAAGGAGGTTTACAGATGGTATATTCACAACTCACAACCGAACAAATCGAAACAGCAACAGAATACGATACCGAGTCTTCAAGAAACGAGTTTTATGTTAAGTGCTACAGCGTCTAGTGCGTAAACACTGGAATCAACGAGTGGTATTATTTCTCGCAAGCAGAGAAGCCATAGCCATTTCAGATAAAAGAGGACATAATGTCATTCCCAACAACAGAACAGGTAGAGAAGGCAAGCAAGCCTTGCTGTTTTTTATCCAAATCTGATTTGAATCCGAGCTAACGAGAGACGAACTCCAAGGTAAAGGTTATGGTCGGCTTATATAAACATCGATACTAACGGGTGGTACTGCTTCCCACATGCGGACAATCACGGCAAAAGAAATGCGATTAACTGCCTGACGGATATACAAAACAGCGTACTCGTATCAATGGCAGGGCTAAAGCCGAGTACACTTAAAACTTTTGCGGAGCGTGGCTTACCCCTATATGCTTGCGTGGATAACGATGAAGCTGGCGCACGGTTTATCTCGGAGAACAACCTCATTCCGTGCAACAAGGTTTTGGCTGACAGCGGAGTTAAGGACTTTAACGAGCTGCTCCAAAAGACAGTCCGCACCCGTGAGCTGATAGATAAATCTCAATCGGCTCAAAATTTATCTGCCGATACAAGCAAGGTAAAACCGCCGCCGCACTCTCACAAAGGTCGGCGATAGAGAAGATAAATTTACAAGGTCGGGAAATTTATCTCCCTGCTCTAACACAGGTGAATTTTAACAGCGGGGATTTTTACCTTGCCTGTGTTACCACATAAAAAAGAGGTGCGGAAGATTTTATCTTCCCGACGCTCCGCAAGTCTATTTTGGAGTTTCGGAGTTTAAGTCGCTGACCGTGGGGTCAAGTGAAAAGGGGTTTTAGGGGTTTAACCCCTGACTCAATGCCTTATTGTGAAGCTGTGCGTAACAATATGGCTATTGAGTATAGCCTTATTGATTGAAGCCGATAAAATAGCCCAAAATCAAACGCCAAAAAATAGCCGCACCGCAGAGGTAAATGGCGGCAACGAAAGAAGGAGGTATTCTACTATGAGTGAGGTAAACGGCAAGACGCTCTCCATTTCCTTTAGGATAGACGAGGGGGTAATCGAACACAACAACAGAATTTTCATTGCCAAGAATGTGGACGGAGAACGGGTACAGGATAACATTACCTACTGCCGACAGGACATCAGAGAAAAGTATGACGAGCTTTTTGGACAGGCTCTCGCAGAGTACAATGCTCGGCAGAAACAGTCAAGCCGCAGAATACTCGACTACTACGAACATCTGAAGAAGTCCTCAAAGGGCAAGCCCTACTATGAGATTGTAGTTCAGTTCGGTGATATGGATAGCTGCGGTCAAGGGCCGGGTAAGCTCGGGACAGGTTCTGTCTGGTAAGAAGCCAAACTTATGCTTGACGATTATATGAGTCGTGGATTTCAACATGGTTAATTATTGTGGAAATGCTTAAGTGATATGTCAGCGGAATAGATATCTAGAAAGCTACTATTGAGAGCGGGCGGGTGGGTAAATTAATTATTTTACTATAACATCAAAATTCATATAAAGCAATTGACAAATAGATATATAATGTGTTATAATTATTATGAGTTATTATGCTTTGTGATTTGAAGGGAATTGTTATGAACAGGATAGACGTATTAAAACAACTTGTTAACCATTTTTCGGAAAATGAAAAAGAGTATAAGAAGGATACATATAACGAGCATTCCTGCAGAGATGAATTTATAAATCCATTTCTCGAAATTCTCGGATGGGATGTTGCGAACAAAAATGGGCTTGCTCCTCAGTTTAGAGAGGTTATTGCCGAATATCACGCTAACTCAAATGACCGTCCCGACTATTCCCTTACTTTGAGAGGCGTAGCTAAATTTTTCGTTGAAGCAAAAAAGCCTCATGTTGATATAACAAGAGATCCACTTCCCGCAATCCAAACAAGAAAATACGGCTGGAATGCTAAGCATAAGATAGCTGTACTTACAAATTTTGAGTATTTTATCATATATGATACAACTACTGTTCCTGATGAAAATGATGGTTGTGGCGTTTCACGTTATCGGGTTTATCATTATTCAGAGTATGTTGATAAAATCGATGAAATCGCTGAACTTGTGTCACGGGAATCTGTTTATAGCGGTAAGTTTGATAAATATTTTTGTGAGACATTTACCGGTACAGGAAGTCACAGGCAGCAGGTCGATACATTATTCCTGTCACAAATCAACGATTGGCGCATTGCGCTCAGCAACGAACTCTATTCAAAAGGCGGCAGATATTCTTCCTTAGATGTGCTTAATGATGTTGTCCAGGAGTTTATCAACCAGATTGTTTTTATTAGAATATGTGAAGACAAGAACCTCCCCCTTTATCATCACTTAAAGGACACAATCACTGATATAGACACGCTTCATAAAGAACTGGAGCGTCTTTTCCGTGAAGCTGATAAACGCTATAATTCAGGTATGTTTTCAGGGGATTATATCATATTTGACCTAAACAACCATATTATTGCTGATATTATAAAGGGACTGTATTATCCTCAAAGTCCATATATGTTCAATATCATTGAACCTAATATGCTTGGAAAGATATATGAAATGTTCCTTACTGAGCAGCTTACCATTCTTGAAAACGGGAAGGTCGGTCTGGCACAGAAAAAGGAATGCCTAAATCGTTCCGTTGTAACCACCCCTACTGAAATTGTTAAATATATGGTCGAAAAGACGCTTTCTCGCCTGTGCGCTGGCAAAACACCTGACGAAATTTGTAAACTTCATATTGCCGATATTGCTTGTGGTTCTGGAGTATTTCTTGAAGAGGTGTTTCAGTATCTGCAATCATATTGCATTGAGTGGTATATCCAAAATGATAAGTCACACCTTATTGAAATAGACAACGGCGGATATAAGCTTCCGCTTGAGGAAAAGAAAAAGATACTATGTTCTTGTGTATTTGGTGTTGATATTGATATCCACGCAGTTGAAGTAGCCAAATTTTCGCTGTTGATTAAACTGATTGAAGACGAAACATCACCATCTGTAAAATCCGTTTCGCCTATATTGCCTGACCTCAGTGCAAATATTCTCCACGGCAATTCATTAGTGAGTGATAATGAATTGCAAGGCATCAAATATACCTCCGAACAGCTTATTGATATAGTGCCTTTTAATTGGAACGAGATGAATATCAGCGAATTTGACGCTATTATAGGCAATCCTCCGTATGTTACAACAGAAGACATACATGCCCTTATTCCCGCAGCTGAATTTGAGATATACAAGAAGAAATATAAAACGGCGCACAAACAATTTGACAAGTATTTTATCTTTATTGAAAGAGCTTTGCAGAAAACAAAAGAAAAAGGATATATTTGTTATATTGTTCCAAACAAGTTTTTTAAAATCGGTGCCGGAATGAGGTTGCGAGAATATATTGCAAGAGGAAAGTATTTGGTGAGCCTTGATGATTTCGGTGCGGCACAGTTGTTTGAAGATAAGACAATTTACAGTTCTATCATTTTAATGCAGAATAAACCACAGGAAAGCTTTCGCTATACCAATGTTGACTCTGCAAATAATCTGTGGATTGGCAACCCAACAGATAGCATCGAATTAAAAACTGAAATGCTTGACGAATTGCCGTGGAAGCTTACATCCGACTTTGAATTATTAGAAATTCTTAAGAACATTGAGTACGTTTCATCTCCTCTGGAACACTTTGCAGAAATATTCAATGGAATTCAGACAAGCGCTGAAAGGCCACAGCCAATATATTGGTTTTCAGGTGATGAAATACTGGACGAGAAAGATGATACTATCACTGTCAAGAAGGAAGATAAAACATATTCTATTGAAAAGGCAATATTAAAGCCATATTTTAAGCCGACAAAGAAAGCTGAGAAAGGCTTGACTACGTACAACCGTTTATCTACTGATAAGAAAATCATATTTCCTTATGATGGTGAAGGTCATCTTATTCCAATAGATGACATGAAAGAAAAGTATCCAGGCGCATATGCTTATCTCTTGGATTTTTATGACAGACTTGTACCCAAATGCGTGTCAAGTACGGGCATTCGTGATGTTTCCAATGCAACCGCTGAAACCTGGTATCAGTATGGAAGAACACAGGCATTAACAGCATTTATTAATACTCCGAAGCTGATTGTAAAAGTGATGGCTAAGGATAATCCTATGTATGCTTTAGATAATGATGATATGCTTATTGCATCCGGCGGTACAGCGGGATATTGCGCTATTGCTAAAAAGTCAGGAAGCAAATATGAGCTTGAATATATTCAGGCATGGCTTAGTAATTCATATACCGAGAAGATATTCAATATTGTTGGTAGTGACTTTGAAGGCGGTTTTACTGCAAGAGGCACTTCAGTTCTGTCTGCTCTGCCGTTTGTAGATTTGGATTTTGACAACCCAAAACAAAAGGCTATCTATGATAGAGTTGTTGAAGCCAGCAGAGAAGTGTACGCTATCAACGAGAAGCTCAGTCAAAATCCTTCTAAGCAAATTGAAACAACATTAAAACGTCAAAAAGCTGCACTTATCCAAGAGCTTGAAGAGCTAATCTCTCGTGTTTACAGACTTGATTTTTAATTAAAGGGTGATGATTATGAAACTCAAGAAGGACAGTTCTGAACAAAAATTGAGAGGAGCATATTATACTCCATTGCAGCTTGCTAATGCAATGGTGAGTCTCGTTGCATCCCAAAACACCACCAGTGTATTAGAGCCGAGTTGTGGTGATGGTGTGTTTCTTGATAGCCTTACAGCTTTAGGTATGCTTGAAAGCATTACTAATGTTACTGCTGTTGAAATCGAATCTGAGGAAGCTGAAAAAGTTAGCAATAACTTTAAGGATGATTCTAATGTTTGTGTTTATAATGAAGATTTCTTTGATTTCTATCAGCGTATTTATGGCAAAAGAACTTATGATTTGATTTTAGGCAATCCTCCATACATAAGATATCAATATCTTACCGAGGAACAACGTGAAATGCAATCAAACATTCTCACATCCCACGGTATGAAATCGAACAAGCTGATAAATGCCTGGGTGGCTTTTCTTGTTGCTTGCGTTCAGCTCCTTTCTGATAACGGTAGAATTGCCTTCGTTATCCCTGCCGAGATACTGCAAGTAGCTTACGCAGAGGATTTAAGATTATTTCTCTCAAATCAGCTTTCAAAGATTACTCTCCTAACATTTGAACAGCTGGTATTCCCTGATATTGAACAGGAGATACTTGTATTTATTGGAGAAAAAGGCAGAGAAGAAAAAGGCATTAGAATTATTGAGCTAAGCGATCTTGAAGACTTCAGCAAGCTTGATTTGAATGCCAATGGATTTCAGAAGCTTAATCACGTTAAAGAAAAATGGACAAAATATTTTGTATCAGCGGAGGATATAAAAGTAATACAGTCTATTCGTGATGACAAGAGATTTACAAGATTTTCAAGTCTGGCACTTATTAATGTAGGCATTACCACTGGTAATAATTCATATTTCTCGATAGACAAAGAAACTGCGGATAAGTATGAACTATCATCAGTTTCGCTTCCTCTAATTGGGAGAAGCTCTCATGCGCATGGAATTTATTTCACGGATACTGACTGGCAGGAGAATATACAAGCAGGCAAGCGAGCTATGCTTATTAGTTTTCCCGATATACCTTTTGACGAATATCCTGAAAAGCATAAAGACTATATAAAACGTGGCGAAATCAACGAAGAACACAAGGGATATAAATGCTCTATTCGTGACAGATGGTATATTGTGCCGTCAGTCTGGGCACCTGACGCTTTCTTCCTCAGGAGGAATAATCTGTATCCGAAATTTGTACTTAACAGATGCAGTGCAGTTTCAACGGATACTATGCATCGGATTAAACTCAATGAGGGTGTAGATAAGGAAAATGTGCTTTTGTCATACTATAACAGCATTTCATTTGCATTTACTGAAATATGCGGACGAAGCTATGGTGGAGGTGTCCTTGAAATCCTTCCTAGCGAAGTTGGAAACATAATGTTACCAATTATTAATAGCCTAAACAAATCCTTAAGAGAAGATTTGCTGAATAGACTTGATAGTATTATTCGCAACGACGAAGATATTGAAAAAGCTCTTGACCTTGTGGATCAAAAGCTGTTAGTTGAAGTATTGGGCATAGAAAAAGAGGTCTGCATTTCATGTCGTAAGATTTGGAGAAAAATGCAAAAACGCAGACTTGGAAGAGGGTAGTATAATGAGTGAGAGTAAGGGTGTAATTTACATATTAACAAATCCGTCATTTCCTGAGTATGTTAAAATCGGATATGCCGATGATATGAACAAAAGACTGAAACAACTAAATCGTAGTGAGTGTATTCCTTTTGCGTTTAGGGTTTATGCTATCTATGAGGTTAGTTCCAGGTTATCTGATTTAAAGATTCATTCAATTATTGACAAGCTAAATCCAAATTTGAGATCAGTTGAAAGCTTTGATGGTAAGCAACGTATCAGGGAATTTTATGCCATGTCCCCAGAAGACGCCTACTCTATTTTAGAGGCTATTGCAGAAATACATAATTGCACTGATAAATTAAAACTGATTGCACCAAATGCAGAGGAACAACAGGCGGAAGAAATTGCCCAGGATATTGATACTGAAAGCACAGAGCGTGCATCAAATTTCTCCTTTAGCAAATGTCAGATACCCATTGGTTCAAAGATAGAATTTTGCGATAACCCAAGTATAACAGCGATAGTAGTTGGAAATAGAAACGTTGAATACAACGGCGAAACAATGTCGTTAACCGCTCTCGCCAAACTCCTCACTGGTGTTAAATACGCAATTGCTGGTCCAAAGTACTTCAAATATAAAGGCGAGTTTTTGAATGATATAAGGCATAGGCTCGGGGTTTGAAATTATTTGTGACAAGGTTATCTAATAATACCATACAATACTATCCAATAGGAGGTATATATGAAAATCATATCTTTATTCAATAACAAAGGCGGAGTTGGAAAGTCTACTTTAACTACGGGGGATTTTCAATTGATGCTAAGCTGATAATGGGTGCTACATATAGCACCGACGACTTTTCTTTTCAAATCTGAAACAAAAAATCGCTGTCTGCTCATCTGCACTGCTCCATATTGTGCAGACAGCACAAAAAGCCCCCTATGGTAAAAAATCAAGCAAAGAACTGACTTCGCAATTCAAGCGGAGTCAGCCTTGTTTTTAACTGAATACGCTGATGGTTGTAAAAGTAGATATAATCATCAATCAAATGCCGAGCTTCCGAAAAAGAATTTAGTTTTGTACGGTAAATGCATTCGGTTTTAAGAATTGAGAAAAAGTTTTCCGCCAAAGCATTGTTATATGGGTTGCCGCGACTTGACATTGACTGTGTAATGCCGTATAATTGAGTTAGGTTGAAATACGAATGCGAAGTGTATTGAATACCTTGGTCACTGTGGAGTTGCAGCCCTGCGGTGACCTTCTCCTTTTTCTTGGCAGCTTTAATCGTATTCAGAACTAAATTGACATCTTGTGAAGTTGCGGTCTTGTGTGCAACAATGCTGTTATCAAATAGATCTCTGATGATTGAAAGATAAAGGACACCCTGCTTGGTGTGAATGTATGTAATATCCGTAACCCATTTCTGATTGGGTCTGTCAGCATGAAAATCTCTGTTCAGCAGATTTTCATATCTGTGGCATATAGTGCTGTAATAGCGGTATTTCTTTCTTCTGACAACCGAGAGTAGATTGTATTTTTGCATAACACGCAGAACAGTTTTAGGATTGTGATGAATACCATTTCTGGAAAGCCACATCTGAACTCTGCGGTATCCATAAGTCTTTCCGCATTTATTTTGACATTCCTTTATCTTTTCTGCAAGCGGTAAATCCTTTTCAGGCTTGTCCATTCTTGAAACAAATCCGTAATATCCGCTTCGTGAAACACCGAAAAATCTGCACATTTCACATATGGTATAACTGTTCCGGTGACGATATATTACCCGATATTTTACACTTGTTTTCACTTCCTTTCTATAAGCAAGAGAAAATCCCGCAGCAGTTCATTCTCCATTTCAAGCTGTTTTATGCTACAATCCTTGCGTGCGATTTCATATTCTAGTTGCGCTGTTTTGCCCAGCCTCTGTACAGAGGCTGTCAAAGTTGCTGCATTCTGCTTTTGCGTGCTTTTATTATGCCTTTTAAGATATCCTTTGATTTGCTCTTTGCTGAATCCAAGCCGTTCACCGATCTGTCGGTGCGTCAGTCCTTGCTTCTTTAGTTCCAGTATCTCTTTTTCGTATTCTTTGATGTGTCTGTATTTCCTTGGCATAGACATCCCTCCTATGGTTCCTATTATACCATAGGAGGGCGCTTTTTTCCATGTCCGTTTTTACTGGTCTTGTGCAATCCGAGCGGGCGGCGATTTTCTATTCCTGTTCAGTTTGTGGCGGTAGGGATTCAATTAAGAAAATTAGTTGAAAAAAGTGGAAATGTGTGATATAATGATTTTATAGACTGATTAAGGCTTTGGAGGTTCAAGAATGAAAATGTACAGATTGATTGGCACTGACGGAAAAGAATACCTTTCGGAAACTCCGGGCACTTTAGGTGGAAATACTGAACGAAAAGTATATGGACGCCTTGATTGTCCGTCTGCTCTTTCCTCTATCAAGCGGTTTCCAGGGAGTTACGAAAAATCCCGTGTCTTTTTTGCCGATGAAAAAACAGCCCTTGCCGCATGATACCGTCCGTGTGGTAATTGTCTGCGAAAGCAATATCAAGAATACAAAGAGAACCCTCAAAAGTTTCGTGAGAAATTTGGTTTATAACATTCTTAAGGGGCACCTCGGTCTGCTCCTTTTTTCATATATTATTCGAGCCGAAAGCAGATTACAAATAGAACACCACGTCATACTAACGACCTAATAAATGCAAGGTGCTACATATAGCACCACAAGCTACTCCCGAAGCTGTGAACAGTTTCGGGAGCGTTTTCTTTTATACGGTGGTTTCTTCCGATTTAAGAGGATTTCTTTTTCAGTCGTGGTAAAGCGGTTGAACTACTTGATGAAGCAAATGTTAAGTTAATCCGGACAACCGGAAGAAAAATGGCTAAAAAAAGGGGGTATATGAAAGAAAAGTACTTTGAAATTTACAGATTTCAATGGTATAATATAATTAGTTTAGGGACTAGCCAAAAGGATATGCCCCGAACACTAACAGCTCTTTGACAATTTAACGAGCAAGCACAAAACGCTGTATCCATGTGGTGCGATGACTTTCTGTTGCAGGAATTTCCGATAGTTTGCACATACCCGTCGTGAAATAATATAGTCATAAGGACTTTGAGGGCGAGAGTTTGCAAAGGAGAATGGAGCAATCAGCCGAAAAGCTAACGCAAGCCGAGTAGTAAAGAAACGAGCAGCAAGAATTCCATACCGATACGGTAATAATGATACTTCCGGCGACGGCTGTCCCATAGGAATGGGCAGAGGTGAAACTCCTATGCGTAGGCTGCGTGATTGCCTACGGCTTGCTTTAACAGCCAACAGAGTATAACAAAAGGGCGGCTGTTCTGAACAACCGCCCTTTTTATAGTATGTTTACACAAATGAGTGTTATTTGTGTGGTGCAACACGATGTTGCATAGTGTTCGCCAAAAATGCGGCAGGCAGAAGCTGCCCCCAGAGGACGCCGCATAACCAAGCGAACACAATGCTACATATAGCACCTTTAGATTTCTATATTCTGTATTTAACATTCCTTTGTGTAAGCAAATTGTATGATTTTGAAAGGAGCTGCTAATGGAAATCAATATCAAGAAATCCGAAGCTGTTCGGCAAATGGATACAGATGAAGTAACCATTGGTCAGACAACATATGTTGTGAGAACAAACGCAAAGAGTGTTCCAACGGCTTTTGTTAAGAAAACTGTGCAGAAAATGCTTTTCGACGCTTTAAAGCAAAAAAGTTAGAAAATCTATGGACAAGCCGCTCTCGCCGTGCTATAATATAGATAATGAGAACGAAAGTTCTCATAGACTGCGACAGCAGTCGGCTGCGAATGCAGCCATCTATATTTCAAGGTTCACTCAGCCGTCCAAATCTTTGATTTGGGAAACGGCGAGTGGTTCTTATAATATAAAATAAGGTATGGAACTGCGTTTTGTTCAAGCGGCGAGAGGAGGATAATTATGAACTTGAACGACGCAACAACCGCAAGCATTGGAGTAACTGCTCTCTACTGCCGTTTAAGCTGTGATGATGATAACGAGGGCGAAAGCCTTTCAATCGAAAATCAGAAGAAATTGCTTACGCAGTATGCAGATGAAAAAGGCTTTTTCAACACACGATTTTACGTTGATGACGGTATTTCGGGAACGACTTTCGAACGTGACGGCTTCAAAGCTATGATGAACGATGTTCAGAGTGGCGAGGTCAAAACGGTGATAGTCAAGGATATGAGCCGTTTTGGACGAGATTACATTCAAGTAGGCTTGTACACCGAGATACTTTTTCCGCAGAACAACGTCCGTTTTATAGCTATAAACGACAGCTACGACAGCGTAAACGGTGACAATGACTTCATTCCGTTCAAGAATATTATGAACGAATGGTACGCAAAGGACACAAGCAAGAAAATCAAGGCGATCAATCGGGCAAAGGCACGGGCAGGCGAACATCTCACATCAAATGTGCCGTATGGTTACATCAAAAATCCCGATAATCCAAAGCAATGGATAATCGACGAAGAAGCAGCCGAGATTGTTCGGGAGATATATCAGCTTTGTTTGCAAGGATTAAATATGTTTCAAATAGCAAACCGCCTTTGCGAAAGACGGATACTAATTCCCACGGCTTATAAGTCGGTTCACGGAGTTGTCAATCGCAAGTTTGCAGAGGACACAAAATTCTCTTGGAATAGCGATACGGTATCTCGCATTCTAGCCAATCGTTGCTATGCAGGCGATACTGTGAACGGGAAAACCACGAAGAAGTCCTTTAAGATAAAGAAGCGTATTGATGTATCGCCCGATGAATGGCAAATCGTTCCCGACACACACGAAGCAATAATTGACCGTGACACTTGGGAGTTAGTACAGACAATCCGGCAAGGCAGACGGCGTAATGTAAGGCACAACTATCAGATACCGATTTTGTCGGGACATCTGTTCTGTGCTGACTGTGGTAGCAAGCTCTACTATGTTAAACCGCCGAAACAGGCTGAATATTACTGCTGTGCAGGATACCGCAAGCGCAAGGGCTTTTGCACGGGACATCACATCAGAGCGGACGTTGTGGAACAGCTTCTGATACGGCAAATCAACAGCATAATGGTGTATGTTTCGGAGTACGAGGACGAGTTTATTCGTCAAGTAATGGAGCTAGGAACAGCCGAACATCTCAAACAGACCAATTCGCTGAAGAAAACCATTGACACATCGAAGCGGCGTATTGAACAAATCGACAGCGTAACCTCTCAACTTTACGAGGACAAGGTTGTCGGGGAGATCACCGCCGAAATGTTCACGAAGCTCTCGGCAAAGTACATAGCAGAGCAGGAAGAACAGAACGCTGCTTTGAAAGCGGCTCAAAAGGAGCTTGCGGCTCTTGAAGCGAAGAAAACCGATACGACAAAGTTTATCGACTTGGTAAGGAAATACTCGCAAATTACTGAGCTTACCCCGCAAATCCTCAACGAGTTTATCGACAAAGTGACCGTTCATCAAGCCGTAAAGGTTGACGGGAAATGCCGACAGGATATTGAGGTTTACTTTAATGGTGTCGGGCAGATTTTGCCTGACGCAGAAAAAAAGCCCGAAACAACCGAGTGAACGGTCATTTCGGACTTTAGCGGGATTATATATCCCTAAACTACCCTCGCGTAGGAGCGGGGGACTTTTTTAATTCGGAATTCAGAATTCGTAATGCGGAATTATGGTGCGCGTTTCGCGCGGAATTTCAAATTGCTGCGAATTGCTTGGTTGAATCTTCAGGATAGCCGGCTTTTTATTCAATATCCAGATCCTCGAGAAGCCTGCTGACTTCCGTAAGACCTCTCAGGCGGATACCCTCTTTGAGCAGGGCAGCGTCTGCGGGGTTTACGTCGGCTATCGGGGTGGAGTACTGCGCGATAGGCTCTGTGCCGTCGTCCGAGAAAAGCGCTATGCTTCCGTTGTATTCCCTGAGCACATAGCAGGAAAGCTGCGCCGCGGTCTGCTCGGCGGCTTCCAGGACGCTCCCGGCAGCCGAAGCAACATACGCCGCGCTGCCTCCCACAAGGGTCAGAGCTATCAGACCTCCAGCCATTTTTCCGTAAAGTGACATATTATCCCTCCTGTGTCGTGTAAATCTGAGGCTGGTATGATTATGCCCGATTTTTCACAGCTTATCCGCCGGGAACATTTCTTTTGCAAAATTTGCGGTCTTTCTCAAAAAAATATACTCAGGCTCTTGTATTTCAGCAAAAAAAATGGTACAATAAAATGTGTATAATCATCTGGGGGGCTTTAGTGTTGAATCCGAATATCGACTATCTGCGCGACAAGGCGAACCGCCTGTCCCTCAGCCCCGGCGTGTATCTCATGAAAGATAAGACCGGGAAGATAATCTACGTCGGAAAGGCGAAGGCGCTCAAAAACCGCGTGACCTCCTACTTCCGGCACGATTCCAACCACAACGCCAAGACCCTGAAGCTTATCGACAATATCGCGGATTTCGACTTTATCGTCTGCCCGAGCGAGCTTGACGCACTGGTGCTGGAATGCAGCCTTATAAAGCTCCACAAGCCGAAATATAACATACTGCTCAAGGACGACAAGGGCTACAACTACATCAAGATAAGCAAAGGAGCCTACCCTCGGATATCCTACGCGCTGAACACCAGCGACCCGAACGCGGATTACCTCGGGCCGTTCACCAGCGGCTTCACAGTTAAGCAGGCGGTGGAGGAGGTCAACACCATTTTCATGCTGCCTACCTGTAGCCGCAGGTTCCCCATGGATATCGGCAAGGAGCGTCCCTGCCTTAACATGCATATCAAGAAATGCATGGGCGTTTGCCGTGGTAAGATATCCTCCGAGGAGTACAAGAAGATAATTGATGAGGCTCTCGAGTACCTTAAAACAGGCAGTCAGAAATCAGTTGATCAGCTCACGGAGGAAATGAACGAAGCCGCAGAAAACCTGGAATTCGAGAAGGCGGCGAAGCTCCGCGACCGTATCCAGGCGATAGCAAGGCTCAAGAATTCACAGAAGATATTCGACTATAAAACCGAGGATTACGACATAGTTGCGCTCGCGCAGAACGTCAGCCTTGCAAGTATCGCGGCGGTGAAGTACCGCGGCGGAAGGCTGGTCGACAAGGAAAATTTCTTCATCGGCGACGAGTACGACCCCGGGGAAATGCGGCGGGATTTCCTGCTGAGCTACTATCCCGACCGCGACGATATCCCGAAGGAGATCTACATCGACGAGGAATTCGACGATATGGAGCTTGTGACTCAGCTGCTGCGGGAAAAGGCGGGGCACGCTGTCAAATTCGTGGTTCCGCAGCGCGGAAACGGACTGTCGCAGATAGTGCTCGCGAAGAACAACGCCAGTGAGTACCTCGCACTGAGGGTCGGAAGAACTGCAAAGGAAATAAACGCGCTTGAGGATCTCCGCGACCTTCTCAATCTTGAGAAGATACCGCTCATCATCGAAAGCTATGATATGTCGAACTTCGGCGAGACCGGGCGTGTCGGCGGCATGATAGTTTACCGCAACGGCAGACCTTTCAAGCCTGGCTACCGCAGGTTCAACATCAAGGACGTGGTTGGAATAAACGACTACGCCAGCATGCAGGAGGTGCTCCGGCGCCGCATGCAGCGCTACCTGGACGGCGACGAGAATTTCGCTCCGCTGCCGGATCTGATACTGTTGGACGGCGGTCAGGGACATGTCGCGGCGGTATCGCAGGTTTTCGGCGAAATGGGGATAAACGTTCCGCTTTTCGGGCTTGTCAAGGACAGCAAGCACCGCACCCGCGCCATCGCAAAAGAGGGCGGGGAGATACAGATAAGCGCAAACAAGCCGCTTTTCAAGCTGCTCACAAATATACAGGACGAGGTGCACCGCTACTCCATCAACTTCCAGCGTGTAAAGCATAAGCAAAAGACCTACGAGCTTGAGCTGACCGAGGTTCCCGGAATAGGGCAGGCTAAGGCGCAGGCGCTGATGAAGGCGTTCAAGACAAAGCAGGATATGAAAAATGCCACGCCGGAGGAACTCCGCGCGGCGGCTAAGATAGGCGAGGAAAAGGCTCAGGAGCTGTATAGGTTCATTCAGGAGCGTTTCTGAGCGAAAAAGACATACAGGAGTGACATATGAGAGTAATTACCGGAACAGCGCGTGGACGTAAGCTTGTCACCGTTGAGGGCACCGAGGTAGTCAGACCCACCACCGACGGAGTGAAGGAAGCTATTTTCAGCGCTATTCAATTTGAGATAGAGGGAAGAACAGTGCTCGACCTGTTCGCAGGAAGCGGGCAGCTTGGAATAGAGGCGCTCAGCCGCGGCGCGAAGGAAGCGTACTTTATCGACAGCGCGGCGGTTTCCATCAAGGCGGTGCGCGAGAATCTGAAGTCCACCGGGCTGGAGGCGAACGCGCGGGTAGTGAACATGCCGTTTTCGGCGTTCCTGAAAAGCACCAGGGCGGTGTTCGACATAGCGATACTCGATCCGCCCTACAACTACAAGATAATTCAGAAGGCGCTTCCGCACCTTGTTGAAAAGATGTCGGAGAACGGAGTTATAATCTGCGAGCACGAGAAGGAATGCGTGCTCCCGCATGATATCGGGAGATATGAGATAGTAAAGGTGCTGCGGCATTCCCGCACGTCGGTGACTATCTACCGCCCGAAGCAGACCGATGACGAGGACTCCGGAAAGGAGCCGGAAGCATGAAAACAGCGATATACCCAGGCAGCTTCGACCCGGTGACTAACGGACATCTCGATATAATCCAGCGTGCTTCCAAGATGTTCGACAAGCTGGTCGTCGTGGTGCTGATAAATCCGCTCAAGACCTACAGCTTCAGCATGAAGGAGCGCTGCGAGTTTCTTAAAGAAACCACTAAGGATATCCCGAATGTCGAGATAGCGAGCTTCGACGGGCTGCTTGCGGATTTTTTCAATCAGCGCAGCGACGTCGATGTTATCGTGAAGGGTCTGCGCGCTACCACGGATTTTGAGTATGAATTCCAGATGGCGCACACTAACAAGGATCTGAACCCCCGCGCGGAAACGGTGTTTATACCCGCCAGTCTCAAGACTACGTTCGTTTCGTCGAGCATGGTAAAGCAGGTGGCGATGTTCAACGGAGACCTCAGCAAGTATGTCCCGGCGTGTATCCACGAGCAGATACGCAGCCGGCTGACGCAGGACTTCGACGCTGCAAGGGAGCTTGCAAGAACGAAATATCACGAAAAGTCAAATTCTACTGAAAGGAACTGAATATAATGGAATACAATCTTTTAGACCTTATCGCAGCCCTTGAAGAGGTAGTTAAGAAGGCGGCTCCGTTCCCCATCGGCAAGAAGAGCCTTGTGGACTGCACCGAGATAGACGAGATAGCGACTGAAATGCGCCTTGTCCTGCCACGTGAGATACAGCAGGCGCAGAACATCGTCGCGGATAAGAACCGCATAATCAGCGACGCTAAGAAGGAGGCCGAGGCGATAATCAGCAAGGCTGAGCAGCAGCGCCGCGAGCTTATCGACCAGAACTCCATACTCCAGGAAGCGCGCCGCCGCGCCACCGAGGAGATCAGCGCGGCACAGCAGCGCTCCAACCTTATCAGAAGCTCCACGCAGGATTACACTGACAAAATGCTCTCCCGCGTAGAGGAGCTGATGGTCAAGGACGTGAACGAGCTGCGTATCCTCCGCAAGACCCTCAGCACTGGCACGGAGCTTGCAAAGCCGCAGCAGCCGGCGCAGCTCCCGCAGGGTCAGCCGGTTCCGCAGAAGAAGTAATCAGGTCTGCCAGATCTGCGAATAAATCAAAACCACCTTTCCGGACAGGAAAGGTGGTTTTATGCGATATCAGTATCTGAAAAGTTCCCGCTCAAAGCGCTCGAGTGAATACTCGAATGCGTCCAGGCTGTCGATGTTGGTCGAGCCGTCGTCGAGCCGTACGTCCTTGTGGAGGCTCTTTTCGTCCCAGACTGCGGTTTTGAGAGCTTCAATGAGGTGCGGGCATTCCGAGCTGATGTGCAGCCTTCCCGCAGAGATAAGTCGGTTTACCATGTTTATCCGGGTGGAGACCGGTTTTTTCATCGCGTTCCTTACTTCCAGGCTGACTGCGCTGCGGAAGCTCTTTATCAGAAGCTGCTCCGCGCTGTCGCAGCACGCCATTTCAAGCGTGGGGAAGCGTTCGCGCTCCTGCGTTACAAAGTCCGCGAATGCGGAGATCAGGCTCTCCGCGCTGACATTCCGCTTGTCGTAATGTTCCGACAGAACGTACACATTGCTGAATCCCGCGTCAAATCCGGTGTGGACGAACGCGCTTGCGCTCTTGTTCCCGCCGTAGTCCACGCCGATCACCGAGGTCGTCAGCGGACTTTCGGACAGGCGCTGGCGCAGTTCCTGCGGGGAGATCACGCATTTCTGCGAGAAATCCTCGTATATCCTGCCCTCGGCGGCGGTCCAGTTTCCGAGTATGAATCGGTCGTAGAACACCCCGGTGTACTCGGTTTTCAATGCCCTGACGTATTCTGAAGGGAGAAACGGATTGTCGTCCAGCGTGAATTTCAGGTCCAGGAGGTCGAGCGCATCGTTATCGAGGTAGTTTCGCTTGAGCCAGTGCCCGGGATTGTCCGGGTTGGTGGTCGCAATGAGCTTTGCTCCGCTGACCGAGAGCCTTGACAGCAGCATTGCGAAGAAGTCCTCCGGGAACAGCGACAGCTCGTCGCAGTAGGCGCCGTTGAGGGTCATTCCGCGTATTTTGCTTTCTGCCTGCGCGTTAGAGGCTCCCTCAAGATAGATCTTTCTGCCGAACAGCCTGCCCTCCTTCTTGCTGAGGCTGTAGGTGAAGCAGCTCCCGAACAGACCGCACATCGGCTCTAGGACGTTTCGGCGCATAGTCGTGAGAGTTTTCCCCGCCATGAGGTACGCGCCGTTTTCCGGTGCGGAGGCTACCCAGAAGCCCCACATTATCATGGAGATCCAGGTCTTTCCGCTGCGGACGCTCCCTTCAAGGAGGTTGATACGCCGCAGTCCGCCGGACTTCACAAGCCCCAGTGCGGATTTCTGCTTTGGTGAAAATACGCCGGTCATTCGCCGTCCTCCGTTTCGCCGGCGCCGTCTGTCTCTCCCGGCTCGCCCATTTCAGAGTATGCGGAGATCATTGCCGCAAGCTGCGCGTTGCTGTCAGGGGAGTTTTCCTCCAGCATTTCAAACACCAGCTTGAACACCTTCGCGAGCTTTTCGAGGTCTTTTTCAGCCAGGGCGTTGATAAGTTCCTGGTCGGTGAGCTTTCGGGTGAACATTCTGCCGAATTTCATAAAAGCGGCGTTGTTCTTGTCGAAGAACTCCGCCGAAGTGATTTTTTTAGCCATAAACAGCTCCTTTCTACAGGGTATATTCCTGCATGCTGATGATATCAGGAAAGGAGGTGCAAATTACTGCAAAGGAGAAAAAACATGCCATTTTCACAGCAGTCAGTTGATTTTCTGTTTGAAAACCGCCTGCACGACAGCCGCGAGTGGTTCCGCGACCACAAGCAGACCTACGCAGAGCAGGTAACGGAGCCGATGAAGCAGCTGATACTTGACGTTGCGCCTGCCGTACTGAAGATCGACCCGCTCATCGAGATAAACCCCGCGCGTATCTCAAGGATATACCGCGACATGCGCCTTAATCCGGATTCCATTTTCCGCGACCACATCTGGTATACGTTCAGCCGCACGCGCGAGCAGTACCATGCGCTGCCGGGATTTTATTTCTCGATAGGCGCGGGAGGGATAAGCTACGGCTGCGGATATTACTGTGCTTCCGCTCAGTCCATGCAGAAGCTGCGCAGGCTCATTCTGGCGGGGGACGACAGCTTCAAGGAGGCTTTCCTGGCGGCGGAGAAGCTGAAGGGTTTCGAAATGTTCGGCGACCTCTACAAGCGCAGCAAGTTTCCCGACCAGCCCGAGGAGCTGCGCCGCTGGCTCGACCGCAAGAGCATAGGGTTTTCATTCGACGCCAGCGACCCGGAGATAATGTTCTCGGACAAGCTTTCCCAGCGCGTCGCGAGGGACTTCAAAAAGCTCGCGCCGTTCTACGAACTCTGCATGAAGGCGGAGGCTTCCCCGGAATAATTTTCGTCCGCCTATTGACAAATCCGCGCGGCGGGTATATAATGTAATTACGGCGAGGTTTCGCCGAATACATTTTATCTGTTTCGGGGCGGAGTGCAATTCTCCACCGGCGGTGAAAGTCCGCGAGCCGCATAGGCTGAACCGGTGCAATTCCGGTACCGACGGTATAGTCCGGATGAAAGAATCAGAAAACAAATGTTGTATCGCTTCTGCGTGCATATTTGCGCCCCCTGTACAGCCATTTTGTGCGTGCAGGGGCTTTCTGTTTCCCCAGAACAATGGAGGAAAACATGAACAACACAACAACAAAAACAAAGCAGACTATTGATGTCCGCAAGCTGGTGTTTACGGCTCTGCTGAGCGCAATGGCAGTAGTGCTGATGAAGTTCCTTGCGTTCAAGATACCGATAATGCCGGGATTTATCAGCTTTGATTTCTCAGATGTTCCGGCGGTGCTGGCTTCTTTAACTATGGGGCCGGTCTCCGGAGTAGCGGTGTGCCTTATAAAGAATCTGGGAGGGTTCCTTCTTGCAGGCTCCATGACTGGCGGCGTCGGCGAGGTTTCGAACTTTATTCTTGGCTGTCTGCTGGTAATCCCTGCGGGGCTTATCGCGAACAGGACAGGGCATTCCATAAAGCATGTGGTTCTGGCATGCCTTGCGGGCGCTGTATCTATGGCGCTGGTCGGCGTTGCGACCAACTATTTCATCGTATATCCGCTGTACACCGCAGTTATGCCGATGGAAGCCATCATCGGAATGTATCAGGCGATATGGTCGGGCGCTGATTCGCTCATCAAGTGTCTGGTGGTATTCAATCTGCCGTTCACTTTTGTAAAAGGACTTATCGCTGTGCTGATATCCCTGCCTCTTTATAAGAGACTGCGCCCGATATTCAGCAGCAGATCCCGCACAGAAATATAAGCCGCGTATTCCAGCGGCAAAAGGAGCAAAAAATGTCGCTGAAAGGCTTTTTCGGACACCTTAGAACCATAAACCGACATCGCCACAAGGTAATTGCGCACTGCGCAAAGGCGGGGATACTCTGGCAGGGGCTTCGCCACGACCTTTCGAAATACTCGCCCACCGAGTTCATACCCGGCGTGAAGTACTTCCAGGGCACGCG
>ULSI01033633.1_pt1 | contig 27257 bp, 24 predicted proteins | sample 1956211 | NCBI WGS metagenome assembly ULSI01 (sample SAMEA4835704, study PRJEB28245) | human gut metagenome | biome: gut microbiome; material: fecal sample | place: Denmark | collected 2008 | reverse complement strand
CTCTATTGGCCTGTATTTTTGTGGGTTTTTAGAGGTTACCATATATAATTCTACATAAGTGCTGAAACAGTACTCTGCAATCATCCAAAGGGACACATCCATACCCAATAAGCGAATCCCAGATAAGATTAACACAATAATGATATACAGCGGCACGCTCCACGGTTGGTTTATTATTGTATACTTATACTATTTCCAGCCTATTGCCCAGTCTGCTGAGAAGCTCATTGCTTATCGTTCCGGAAGCTTTGGCGGCTTCGGGAGCAGAAGCAGAACTACCAGCCTCCGCAGAGATGATGGCCACAATATCTCCGACCCTTACATTTTCAATATCGGTGATGTCCACCGCAAGCTGATCCATGCACACAAGCCCGATGATTGGTGCAGTCTTTCCGTTGATTTCAACCTTGCCGTTTCCGCAGGACAGACTTCTCGGAACACCGTCAGCATAGCCCACAGAAAGTATCGCAATAACGCTATCCCGCTGTGCAGTGAACTGCCTGCCGTAGCCGACAGTTTCGCCGCTCGGAATACTCCTTATCAGCGCAATCCTTGTTTTGAGCGACAGTACCGGGCGAAGCTCAAGCGGGTGCTTTTCATCCGAGGAAACGCTGCTGCGGACTCCATACAGCGCAATTCCCGCCCGGACATAATCGCATTTCAGTTCAGGGTAATTCAGAAGCCCGTAGCTGCTCTGAACATGAACCTTTCCCGGATTTATTCCGTCGCTTTCCAGTATGCTTAGTGCGCTGTAAAAACGGCTTATCTGATTCTGTGTGAAATCAACGTCCTCCGGATTCAGCGAATCGCAGCAGCACAAATGCGTGAAGATACCACATACGTTGAGGTGTTTCATGGAGTAAACCCTCTCGATATCCTGTATATTCTGTGCGTCTATTCCCAGACGATGCATTCCGGTGTCCAGCTTGATGTGAGCGGACACCTTAATATTCTTGGTTTCCAGCACCTCTGCATAGTTCAGGTCAATTATGGTCTGAATAAGACACCAGCGTTTCAGTTCCTTAGCACGATACGGCGAGGTGTAGCCGAGTATCAATATCTCTCCGGTTATGCCGTATTTCCGCAATGCGATACCCTCGTCAATAGTTGCAACGGCAAAGGCTGTCACTCCGGCTCTTTCAAGAATTCCGGCGGTCTGCAATGCTCCGTGTCCGTATGCCTGCGCCTTAACCACCGCCATAAGCCGGCAGCCCGGCGGCATTGCACTTTGAAGTGTAGCAGCATTGTGTCGGAGATTATTCGAATTGATTTCAAGCCACGCTCTGCCCGTTTTATCGGAAGTGACGGACGATTTGTGCAACCTTTCAGATACAGCGGCGGCGAAAACAGCGATAATCCCCGAACCAACGCATACCGTAATAAAATGACCCATGCTGTTTTCGATAAGAAGCTTCTCCATGTGAAGCAGCCTTGCCGCAAACCTCACAGCAATTATTACCAGTGGGTGAATAATATAAACAATAAGCGATACCAAACGAAGCCTTGCCATTCTTTGCCCACGGAACGAGCATAATGCTCCGAACAGGAAATACATACAAATCGGCAAGAACAGATACATACTGTCATGCCGCTGAACCTGCCAGAACCGTAGCAGCATTCCCTCCGCCAGCAAAAACGCCGCCGAAGTCGCCAGGCCAATTATACTGTAGCGCAAAGAACGTGGTTTCTTTTCTGCGATATAACCACCCAGCACCATAAACAGCGGCGCAAAGAACAGCCCGTTTCTTGTGTATTCCATTATCTGAAACAATGCCTCATAAAACGGATTTCCTGCAAAGCAGCCATAGTAGCTGTCGCCGCCTAGACCAACAAGGTACAGCGCCCCGGTCAGAATAAATGCGCCTCTAAAACCCAGAGTTCGTACCGCCGCCCATGCGACAGCCGCACCCAGCATTGCCGCCGTGAGATACCAAAGGTGGTAAAATGTTCCGTCAAATATCAGGTCTTGAATAAGTTTGGGCAAGACGTCGGGAGCGGCGAAATACCCATTGTAAATGTTTACCGGAATGTAAAGGAGTATTCCTGCGGCATAGATAATCGCCGTTCTTTTGAGGAATGTTCTGAGCCTGTCCGCATTTTCGGCGTATCTTGTAATCAAGAAAAATCCCGATGTCATGAAGAAAAACGGAACGGCTGTCCGTGCGATTATCCTTGTCAGAACAAAGTCCGCTGTTTCGCTGAATGAAAGTAGCGGTGAGGTGTGAATTGCCACCACCAGAAACGCAGCGACCACTCTGAAAACGTCAATTCCGGGGTAGGAGCTTTCGCTGTTTTCACACATTTTTATACCCCAATAGAGTGACAACAAAGCCGTCCGTGTTATTGCCGGAAACCTGACAAACTGCGTTGTTGACCGATATTTCTGTTTCCGCCGGAGCATAGAATATCTCTGCTGCTATTCCTTTGTGACTGTAACGCAGCGAACATTCCTGTCGGAATGTTTTTATGTATTCCGTGTATTCCTCAAGGGTGAATTCCTTTTCGGCAATTATCATTGAGTGCGGAAAGCCCACATAACGGAAATGCCACGGTTCGTGGGCAATTCCGGTGATATTCTCCTTCCCGGCAGGGTAACGCTCGATAAATCCGAACTCCGGAGCGGCTTTGCGGAATTCTTCGCAGATACCGCTGTATGGGAAATCCGGGCGGATAAAATCAATATTGTCAGTGTTTAGCGCAAGGTCTATCGCAAGCCCGGTCTGGTGTTCGCTGTGGTCGGGTAATGCAACATATTTCTGCGTGAAATCAGCGCCGTTTTCTTTCAGCGAATTCTCATAAATCGCTGTCTGCTCTGCTTTGGAGCGATAGCCGCTTACCGGGACTATCATGTTTCCTGCACCGATTTTATCAAGAATAAGCTGTAACTGCTCCACTGCACAGCGTTCCATAGTTATTTCGGCAAATCCCGTTACGGCAGGAGCAAGGTCAGTGGGAGTGCTCCGGAGCGGATATTCTGCATTCACAAGAATAAGGCTTCCTGTGTATATTTCGTTTCGTTTAAGAACAACGGTTTTCATTTCAGATATTCCCCGATAAGCCTGTCAAGCATATCCGCAAACGACAGACCTATTCCTTTCATCATGCTTGGAAAGCGGCTGTGTGCCGTAAATCCGGGGATAGTGTTCACCTCGTTGAATACTATCCTTTTTTCGGGTGTGTAGAACATATCCACCCTAGCGAAGCCGGAACAGCCAAGAGTGCGGTATATCAGCTTCGCCGTTTTCTGTATACGTTCTTCCTCGGCTGGGGTTATCCTTGCCGGCATATAAATGCGGGAGGTTTTCAGCGTATATTTCTCGGTGTAATCAAAAAATCCACCGGACAGCTCTATTTCGTCAACTCTGCCCACAGTAAGATTATCTGTTCCCATGACCGCACAGCCAACCTCAAAGCCGTCGATATTCTCCTCAACAATGACCTCGTTGTCATGCTTAAATGCGGAAATCGCAGCCCTTTGCAGCTCATTTTCTGAATGTACCTTGCTGATACCAAAGGACGAACCGGAACGCACAGGTTTCACGAAAAGCGGAAAGTGAAATTTCGCCATGACATCATGCAAAGCCGCGTCCATGCTACTGCGGGTGAATGTCAGTGATTCCGGAACTGCTATCCCAGAGGCGGAAACAAGCCGGTGCGCCCTCGTTTTGTCCATGCACAGCGCAGAGGAAAGCACACTGCAGCCGACAACGGGAATTCCCGAAAGCTGAAAAAGCCCCTGCACCGAACCGTCCTCGCCGTTTTTTCCATGAAGCACCGGGAAAGCAATATCAACGCCGACATTCCGTATTTTTTCGTCGTGGAACTCAATAAATCCTCCTGCACCTCTGTTTGTCGGAAATACTGCCGGAAACAGATGTTCAATGTCCTCCCACCATGAATTATCGGCAATTCTTTCGTATTCCCCAGTGTAGTGGAACCACTTCCCCTCCCTCGTTATTCCTACCGGAATGACCTCGTATTTCTCTGCGCCGAGATTTTTCAGCACCGAATAAGCGGATTGCAGCGATACCTCATATTCTGTCGAACAGCCGCCGAAAATTACTGCTATTTTTGATTTTTTCATATATTTTTCCTCTTTCCGGGCAGAAAAAACTGCCCCTGATACCTTTATTGTATCAGAAGCAGTAATGTTATTTTTTTGCATTCTCTGTCGGAAATCATAATTCTTCCTGTGGAATTTCTTACGATTTCCCTACAAAACCGGAATTGTTACTGTAAACTCTATCAGCTCGTTTTCGCTTCTTGCAGTAATGCTGCCGCCGTGAAGCTCGGTTATCTGCTTTGCTATTGCAAGCCCCAGACCTGCGCCGCCGTTATTCGTGCCTCTCGAGGGGTCAAGCCGGAAGAACTGCTCAAACAGGCGTTCCAGCTTTTCCGGCGGTATGGTATCGCCGTGATTTACGAAACGCACTACCGTGGACAAATCGGACTGCTCGGCGGTAATGCTTATCTCGCTGCCCTCAAAGCTGTAAAACACCGCATTCCGCAGCAGATTATCAAACACACGCTGGAATTTGTTCACATCGCATTTCAGCATAATGTCCGGCGCGGCGGTGAAAGTGCAGTGAAGCTGCTTTTCGTTCAGCATAGGCTGGAACTCAAAGACAAGTTGTTCCATCATACGGGTGAGATTTATGCGGCTGTATTGAAGCTCAATATTCGACAGATTGAACCGGGTTATCTCGAAAAACTCGTTGATAAGCTCCTCCAGACGCTCCGCCTTATCAAGGGATATGGAAAGGTACTTTTCCCGAAGTTCCGGAGATATTTCCTGCTCGTCCCGCAGCAGCGTGAGATATCCTATGACCGAGGTGAGCGGTGTTTTCAGGTCATGGGCGAGGTACACGATAAGGTCGTTTTTGCGCTGCTCGTTTTCTTTAGCTACCTGCGCGTTATGCAGCGAGGTTTCCCGGGCGCGGTTAAGCTCGTCCTGTACGCTTTTGAGCTTGTCCGACAGGATTATCTGTTCATCTGTAGGATTTGCAAGGCTTTCAGACGCGGAAATTACCTCGTCAAGATACCGCAGCGGGCGGCTCATGAAGAAATAGGTGATTATTCCCCAGCCGGCAATAAACGGAACGGCGAGGAAGAATACCAAAAATCTCTGCACGAATTTAAGAAACTGGTACACCGGGTCATCATACTGCCAGTAGAACTGCCTTACAAACCAGTAAGCTGCGGCGAAAAGCGCGAAAAACGCCACAGTAAATATCACCAGCGCCAGAATGTACTGAACAAAGATACCGCGGGTCAGCTTAGTTCTTCTGCTTGATTTATTCAATTGTATAGCCTACCCCCCACACGGTTTTTATGAATTTCGGGCTGCGAGCCGGCTCGTGCAGTTTTTCCCGGAGCCTGCCGATATGCGCCATTACGGTGTTGTTGCTGTTGAGGTATTTTTCGCCCCAGACCGCTTCAAACAGTTCCTCCGATGGAACAACTCTGCCCTGATTATCGCACAGATACCACAGCACTGAAAATTCCAGCGGAGTAAGAGTGACTTCTTTTCCGTAGAGAGTGCATTTGTGGCTGTCGCGGTTTATGTACAGTCCACGGATATCGTACTCGTTTTTCTGCTCCTGCGGCAAGGGGTTGTTGTAATTCCGGCAGCGACGAAGCTGGGTCTTTACCCTTGCGACCACCTCCAGCGGATTGAACGGCTTGGTTATATAATCGTCTGCGCCAATGGTGAGGCCCATTATCTTGTCGCCGGATTCTACCTTTGCTGTCAGCATTATCACAGGATAAAAGTGTTTTTCCCGTATCTTCCGGCAGATGTGAAAGCCGTCAATATCCGGCAGCATGACGTCCAGAATCGCAAGGTCGGGTTCGCTGGTTTCAAGGTATTTCAGAGCGTCCGTGCCGTTGTAGAATTTCCGGACAGTGTAGCCATCGTTTGTGAGGTAGACCTCAATAAGGTCGGCGATCTCTTTTTCATCGTCTACTACGAGTATTGTTCCGTTCATTTTGTCACTTCCAGCAATTGATTATAGTTTATTCATGGTATCATCGGCTTTATCAAATCCTATAGTAATGCCACAGTTGTTCACCTTATTCTTCCGTTTGTGTTTTTGTTTTTATGTGATAGCTTATACCACGCTCCTCGCAGAAGGTAATGACTTCCTCTGCACATTCATTGTAAAAATGCTTATTCTCCTTATATTCAGTGACCGTCTTGCTGTAGTTTGTCCTACCAAAAATAATCTTATTAACAAAGCTGACTGCCTCAAGAATCTCTCCAAGGCTTTGATTTATCAAATTCGGTGTAGGATAAGGCTCAATGCTTACCCATGTCTTACAGCCCGCTTCGTGAAGGGATTTTAGTGCAGCGAGCCTGTCAGCATATGATGCTGCCCCGGGTTCTGTCTTTTTACGATAATCCTCATCGAGAGAAATCAGCGTAATTCCGTATTCGTTCTCACTATATAAGTCCTTCAGCTCAATCGGCAGCAATCCTTTTGTGAGAATGCAGCATTTTATATGATCCTCATTTAATCTTCGTATAGCTGCAATGCTCATATCTTGAATCTCGGGGTATCCATACATGAATGGGTCAGTGGTAAAGCAAAGCTGAACAGACTGTATCTTATCTTTCAACCTAGGGATTTCTTTCTCTAGCAGTTCAAGAGTATTGGACACAAGAAACGGGCTGCGCCACTCTTCGTATGTCTTGACCTGACCGAATCGCTTTTTAAGCAAAAAGGCATAGCACGGATATTTGCAGCCGTGCGAACAGCCGAGCACATGATTCATCGTATAGTCTCCGTACTCAACACCAGTCTGGTAGAGCATACTCTTTCTTTCTATGTATCCTGCCACCTTCATCATTTCACCCACTTTACTGATACAGTATGACCATGACCCTCTGCCATAAAGTTCGTGGGTCGTTGAGTCTTTTCAGAAAAAGCCGGATTTCTCTTTACCGCAAGACGCCCCTCTTTTTCTAATGCCTTGAGTACATTTGCAATATCTCCAGACTTGCATATCGCACCGTACTTCACATAGAACATAGCCTCTCCCTCGGTAAGTGGAGTCCATGTGCCGTACTGCGAAAAGTGCTCAATGACTCGTTCCCTTATTGTAGATTCATCTATAGACTGGTTATTGAAATCATCTTGGAAAAGAGACAACTGCCCACCACTTTGAATATCTTTCAAGAGTTCCCAGCGATTACATATATTATCAGCCATCAAAACACATCCGCTTGGGTGATTTGTCGCATGAATCATTCTGTACTTCGGATGCTGATTCTGATGAATACGAATCGGCATATTCAAAACATATGTATAGCTTTGACTCAACCGCAGGCAGTATTGCTCAGAGAAGTTTTCTTCAGCTTCGTAGCCGTTAATCTTGCCACTCAAGTATTGTTCTATAATTGATTTCCAGTAATCTCCACCAGCAATTTGATTTAATGCTTCTACGGAATTATCTGATGTATCCAGCTTGGTAGTATCATATTCAACAAGATCATCAAAAAAATTATCATCGTCCATTTTGAACTGTTGTCCCTTAACTCGACAGCCCTCACGGATAAAACCGAAAGAGTTCATGTTAAGCAGCAATTCAATAGTATTAAATTGTCCATTAGCAAATTCATCAAACTTTGAACAATTCAGAGCCTTGATTCCATACGGGTCAATGTATAAAAATACATTGCAGCCACCTTTATTTTTTAGAAGTTCACCAATCTTATCTTCGTATGCACCGGATACGATTTTAACTCCCGGATAATCTTTTAAATTCACTCTAAGGTCGTCCGCATAGTTCAAATCTATAAAAGCAGCATCAATCTGTAAATGTCCAGTCATTTTTGATGATATCAGCCCTTGCTGTATAATATCAAGTGCAATGAGAGGTGAGCCTTGCTTACCGTCATCAAATTTTCCTTTTCCGGCAAAGCAATCCACATAAACTAACGGTTTACGAGTATGCAGGATTTTTGACACATACGGCTTCAAGTAACATCCCAATAACTGGTCTTTTACTTCAGGCCACGGCTTCTTTTCTACGAAAAAGTCATCGTTCTTCTTTGACACACTTACTCACCTTTCTCTGTTGGTTTCCTAAAATGGAAAGTCATCTCTGTCAAAAACAGCTGGTTCATCACCTGCGTTAGTTGTAACATCGGTCTTCAGCAACATATTAGAATACATTCTGTGAGAACAAGTTCTTATAAAAATCCATATTAATTATACTATAATCCTATGATTTTTTCAATAGCATTTTGGATTTTTATGTTTATCTTGTCACTATGGGCAGATAATCCACAGCCTTTTGTAGAGTTTACCTCGCCATCCCAAACGCCAAACTGACTGCATCGTTCAGAGTTTAAGGTTACTAACTACTCAATTGATTTTGTAGTCATAGGGAATTTACTCACCCAATACACACCTCTATGCCAAGTGGCTCTCATTGATTTACCTCTCCGATAGCCCTGCTTGCCACCCATTTCATTATCACTCGTTTTTTAGGCTTCAATCAATAAGGCTATACTCAATAGCCATATTGTTACGCACAGCTTCACAATAAGGCATTGAGTCAGGGGTTAAACCCCTGAAACCCTTTTCCGCTTGACCCCACGGTCAGCTACTTAAACTCCGAAACTTCAAAATGGATTTGCGGAGCGTTGGGAAGATAAAATCTTCCTCACCTCTTGTTTAAGTGGTAACACAGGCAAGGTAAAATTCCTTGCTGTTAAAATTTACCTGTGTCAGAGCAGGGAGATAAAATTCCCGACCTCGGAAATTTATCTTCTCTATCGCCGACCTTTGTGAGAGTGCGGCGGTGGTTTTACCTTGCCCGGCTCGGTGGGTAAATTTTGAGCCGATTTAGATTTATCTATCAGCTCACGGGTGCGGACTGTCTTTTGGAGCAGCTCGTTAAAGTCCTTAACTCCGCTGTCAGCCAAAACCTTGTTGCACGGTATGAGGTTGTTCTCCGAGATAAACCGTGCGCCAGCTTCATTGTTATCCACGCAAGCGTAGAGGGGTAAACCACACTCCGAAAAAGATTTAAGTATGCTCAGCTTTAGCCCTGCCATAGAAACGAGTACGCTGTCTTGCAGCTTGTTCGGACTTGCAAGCTGTCGGAACGAGAGCAAGTCTATTGTGCTCTCAAAGACATAAACCTTGTTCGGTGTTCCGACTTTGAGGGAGAACACGCTGTCTGCCGTTCCCGCCGCCACTCCCTTAAACCGCTGATATGTGTTCGTGCCTTGCAGTTCCGCTCCGAGTATCTCACCGTTATCGTCTATGTGGAGGAACACAGCGTTTTCTCTTTTATCTTGATAGAGCATACCGTTGTGTGCGAGGTCGCTCACGATTTTGCTGTCAATCTTCCGAGCTTTGCAGAGGTAGGCAAACACATTACGCATACTCTCCGCTCGTTCGGGGATAATCAGCTCTCTCGGTTTAGGCGGTTGTTGATCCGCAGGGTTGTAAACTCCGTAGGATATGTTTTCTCCCGTGAGAGCTTCAACGGCGGTTTTGAAATCCATTCCGATTATCTTCGTCAGGCAGTTAATCGCATTTCTGCCGCCGTGCTTATCAGCTTGCGAGAAGCAGTACCACTCGTTGATATCGGTGTTTATGTATAAACCACCGTAGCCTTTAACGTGGAGTTCGTTCCTCACAAGCTCCGCTTCAAATCCGTTTTGGATAAAAAAATCAGCAATAGTCATCAATACTACGTATTGGCTCCAACTTTTTCCGGTATTCTTCAAAGGTGTCTCCAACTATCAACCATTCATCATCTTCCTTATCATAATAACAATGATATTCCCGCCATAATGCTTCGTCATAATCTTTATAAAAGTCTTCATCTGCTGAAAAATCCGCCCAAGGGAATAGCCGAGGAAATACTTCAGTATATGGTGTAAGGGGAAACCAATACGGATATGAGTATGTTTTGACGCTTTCACCGTCATTAACAATCAATTCTGTTTCTCCTTTGCCACTGCTCTTGTTTACCCATTCAGTTGAATGAAGTTTGACTTCTCCACCATCTTGAATAATTTGCATAAAAATTTTTTGAGACAGCAGGAAATTATAGTTTATTATATGTTCCGGCAAATTTGTAAAGGAAAGGAGCTGTTTGTTTGACGAGTCGTCTAAAAAGACTCGTTTTAATGGTACTTTTACAAAAAGCCTTTTCCTTCTCCGCCTTTTGTTCTTTCAATAGTTTTTTCTGTCAATTTCTGCCAAACGTATGTGTCGTCAATGGGGTTATATAAAACCACAATGCAAGGCAGGGAATTTGTTGTCCAATAAACGTATTGTCTTTCGTTGATATCCCGGAAAATTACACATCCATCTTTTATTTCTTCAAACCAACTTTCTCCGGATTTAATTTGTAATGCAAGCAATTGATTTGGTTTCCCTGACGAATCAACAAACTCCATATGCGCATCAATGCCGATATCGTCAATCGGTTGTTCCCTAAACATCCATTTATTGCGACTGGCAATTTCTCCACAGTGATACACGCCTGTTCGTTCAGTTTGATTTGCCATAACAATCTCCTTTTTCATAACAACTATTGAACTTGTCGAAAAGATTAACATGCCCATGCTTATGCGTACTTAAAAAATTAGGCTTAATTAGGATAAAGATTTTTGTAAACATAATATCATCTTAGGCATTATTATCCACATTGAATTTACATGAAGTAAGGTCAAAGCTTCAAGTTAATATACTTTGATAACTTGATGAGATAATTATACCACAAAACCATAAGTTTCAATATAAAAAGTGAAGCCGCTCAATTTTTTTTGCAAGGCGGCTTAAATGTTTTTGCTTGCACACTCACTCCTACGGCTTATTATACTCCCTATAAGCCTCCAAGCTGGATTTCATCGCTTCCGTCACCCGATTGAGCATATACTGCTTGTAAGCAGCAGCTAAAACCTGATTTCGTTCTTCATCGCCGAGGTCAACAAAATCCTCCCACGCATTCTCCCACTTTGAGAACTTTTCAAAGTAGCGGAACAGCGAGCCCAGAACACTTGAAACCTCATCCTCACCATTGTAGAAATCATAGTCCTCGCATAGCTCATGAAAAAGATGATTGATAATCGACAACTTTGCGTAGTCCTTGTTCTTGACTAACTCCGACAAGTATTCTACTGCACAATCAGACAACCCCGTGAACTCGCACACGGTTTTCATCTTGCCTTTTTGGGCTGTTGTATTCGTTCTTCCGATAAGGTAATCTGCGTTTACATTCAGCGTGTCGGCTATTCGGACAAGTATCTCAATATCAGGCATTCGCTTATCGTTCTCGTAATAACCGAGCGTGCTTTTAGATATGCCCACCATATCGGCGAACTGCTCAATCGTGTAGCCGTTCGCTTTACGCAGCTCTTTAAGCCGCTTGCCAAATACCTCAACACAGGTGTTTTTGCTTTCCATAACGATAAAAATCCTCCTCAAAACTTGTGAAAAAGTCTATATTTGTGGAATTATGAGAAATATACCACAAAAGCCTTGACGAGCTGAAACGGAAGTGTTATAATCAATAACGCCACCACAACAAGCGCCCTTATCATTAGGATACCACGATAATGATGATTTGTCAAGTGGGATTTCAAAAATATTTCTATAACAGGAGGACGATATTATGATTAAGCACAACAACGACATTCGCACAAAAGCAAGGGAGAACGGGGTTTATCTCTACTAGATTGCCGATAAGTTGAACATTTCGGACCCGACCTTTAACCGTTGGCTTCGCAAGGAGCTGTCCGAGAATTTGAAGCAGAAAGCAATCGCCGCTATCGAACAGATAAGAGAGGAACACGAAGCGGAACAAGGCGGCGGGGGAAGTCCCTTGCAAAGCTGAAAGAAAAATTTTCTTTTCAGCTCTGTCGTTATTCAAGCGTTTGCTAATTTTTTAGAACGAGCTGTTTCATCAGCCTGCAAATAATAATGACGATTGCGGCAGTGACGAGGGGTTTCAGGGGAGTTTTCTTCTGACGCAGACGGTTTTGTTGACAAAACAGGTAATGCGTTATACCTATTCTGCGGCGGCTTTCAAATGTGTTAAAAAAACAGAAAAATATAGCGCCTATGCAGATTGTTAATCGGAAGAAGAATACAAGATAAGGAAAGGAGGCGAAAATATGACGCAAGCCAAGAAGCAGGACATTATCGCAAAGGTTACCTCGCTTTTGAGCAAGCTGCTTGATGAGGAAGAAATTCCTATCGCAAGCTCAATCAAACAGCCTGTCGAAATGCTGACCATAAAGGAATGCACGCAGGAAATCCGAGGATTGAACGAATTTACCATTCGGCAACTTATAGCGAGAAATGAAATCCCATTTGTCCGTGCAGGGCAAGGAAAAAACGGGAAGATACTTATCCCGAAAGCCGCTTTGATTGCATACCTCAACGGTATTGCATAATGGCTTATAATGACGGTTAGGAGCGCCGATAGGCTCGTTAGTCTGGGCATCCTGTCACGCTTCTTCAGATTGAGAAATTTGTTTACAGACAGAAAAATGCAAATAAAAAGACTACGCCATACAAAAAAGGCGTATCTTACATCTTGACTTTAAAGCATAAAAGTGGTATAATAAAGATTGGAGATACGCCGTAATGTGAATTTAGGAGGGTTTATATTATGGCAACAATTCAGAAGCGTGGCGGCAGCTACCTTATTCGTGTAAGCTGCGGCTACGATACAAAAGGTAAACAGGTAATTCAATCTATGACTTGGAAGCCGGACGAAAAAATGACTCCGAAGCAGGTTGAGAAAGAGCTTAACAGGCAAGCGGTGATGTTCGAGGAAGCGTGTATGCGAGGGTTTCAGTCCAAAGCTGTGAAGTTTGAAACATTTGCAGAGGAATGGTTCGAGGAGTACGCAAAACCCAATCTCCGCAACACTACATACGAACGGCTTTTGCAGCTCCGCAAGCGTGTGTATGCTGCAATCGGACACCTGCGTATGGACAAGATTTCGCCCCGACAGATACAGGCTTTTGTGAACGCTCTTTCAAAAGATGGTGCAAACGAGCGAAATGGAAAGCCTCTTGCTCCGAAAACAATCAGGCACAATTTGAGCCTTATTTCAGATGTGTTCAGCTATGCTGTTAAAATGGGCGTGGTGGCTGATAAACCTTGCACCAAAGTCACTATACCAAAGGGCGAGGTCAAGGAGAAGCAGATTTACACTCCTGCCGAGGTTGAGCGTTTTCTGACCTTGCTGAACAATGAGCCGCTGAAATACCGCACTTTCTTCAATCTTATGATTTACAGCGGTTTCAGACGGGGTGAAATGCTGGGTCTTGAATGGAAAGATGTGAACTTTGAAACAAACGTCATTAGCGTACGCAGAACCTCGAATTACACCGCTAAAATGGGTGTTTACACCGACACTACCAAGACCAAGAAGTCACAGCGAAGCCTTAAATTTCCGCAGGAGATTATGGATATGCTGCAAGAGTACAAGGCGGAGCAGGATGAGCAGGCGCTGAAATACGGCGACAAATGGGTAGAAACCGATAGGCTCTACACCAAATGGAACGGCGAGCCTATGCAGAACGGAACACCTTATTTCTGGCTCAACGAGTTTTGCGAAAAGCACGGACTGCCATTTTATGGCATCCACAGTTTCAGACATTTTTTTGCCTCGCTACTTGTAAATCAGGGTGTGGACATTGTGACGGTTTCGGGAGCGTTAGGACATTCCTGCGTAGGAACAACGAGCAACATCTACTGCCATATGCTTCAGGAAGCCCAGGCAAAGGTTTCGGACGCAGTATCAAGCGCACTCAACTTTGGCAGCAAAAAAGAGCCGAAGGCGTCGTGACTTCGGCTCGGAATGTGGTTTTTCAAAAACAAAGAACAAACAAAGAACAACGGGCATTTCCCCGAAAAACAAAAGCCTCGCAAACGGCTTTATAAAGCCATTTGCGAGATTGGAAACTGGTGACGCTGACCGCTGCGCAGACGAACTATTCTATGTTCCCGGTGCGTTTGGAGTGGTCGTTTATCTTTGAATTTACCGCTCGCAGCCGGATATCAGCCAATATAATTACTAACCCCGACAGCTCGTTTGAACTGCCGGGGTAAAACTTTGTTCAATTCCATTTAACCTATTACCGCTGAAATGGGCAACCAACCATAAAATCATAAGCTCAGAAAGCAAAACACCACTTTGACAGTAGACCGAATAAATTATCGAATCACACTCAACTTCCCCTTGTCCATCTCACAAACCGCATCGCACAAAATGTCGATATCCTCTGTGCTGTGCGAGGCGATCAAAATAGTTTTCCCCCGCGCTTTCAGATCAAGCAGATATCTACGCATGTCCTGAACACCGTCCTTGTCCAGACCGTTCATAGGCTCGTCGAGAATAAGCAGCTCAGGATCCTCCATTATTGCCTGCGCCAAGCCAAGCCGCTGGCGCATTCCGAGGGAGTATTTGCCGACGTGCTTTTTGCTGTCCGGGTCGAGACCAACGCTTTTTATTGCGGCGCGGATTGCCTGCTTATCCGCCTTACCGCTTATGTCCGCAAGGAACTTCAGATTACTGTAAGCGCTGAACGAGGTCAAAAATCCAGGTGTTTCAATGATAACGCCCACGCTTTCCGGTATTTCAGCGTCCATGCCTATCGTCTTTCCGTTCACGATAATTTTCCCCGATGTAAGCGGCATAAGACCGCATATACACTTCATAAGAACGGTTTTGCCGCTGCCGTTTCTGCCCACAAGTCCGCAGATAGATCCCGATTCAACTTTCAAATCAACATTATCAAGCGCGAGATTGTCCTTGAATTGTTTGCAGACCTGCTCCGCCTCAATAGAATAATTCATTAAAACACCTCTTTTTCCAGCGAGCTGTTCCGGATATGTACGATGATAAAAGCCGAAAGGATCACAATCAACGCAATATACACGGCTATGCAGTAATAAAAAGAAGGATATTCAGTCATGCCGCCGACATCTACCCTGTCCAGAGTTGTCCACGATACGGGCGAAAATCTGATATACCTGTACCACCCCATTCCTTCCTGTTCAAAGAATCCGCTGAGTACTATCAGAAAACCCGCAATACCACAGCCGATGTATTTTCTATGGAACGCGACATTACACGCGCAGATGATAAGCCCAAGCACAGTTCCGTTAAGCCATGACAGCAGGAACGTAAACCAGCAGGCGGAAAGCGGTGTAAAGCACCGCAGCACTCTCCCCGAAACCACAATAAAATTATTTCTTACTATATTTGAGGTTATCTGATTGTTATAGGCAATGGTAGGCAGCAGACCTCCCCATTCATTTGAAAACTCAGCGTATGGCATAGCTGTCACGACCGAACACGCGAAAATAAACAGATAGTAAATCGCGCTCGCAAGCGTTATGTAAATAAGCTGACCGCATATCCATTTTGTCCGGCCTGCGCGAGTTATGATAAAAAGATTGTTTGCGTCTGCAAATGGGGCGCTGCACATCAGCAGCACCAATGGAAACGTTACGATGATCTTAATGTGGAAGCTCATATACGCAAATGGGAAATACCACAGCGTTGACCTTACACCGTAGAACCTAGCCAGTTCCCCGAGCGAAGCCGAATTATCAAAGCACACGAAGAACAGCAGCGCTGCAATTATCCACACTCTGTAATCGTATGTCCATTTTCGGATATTCTGAATACATATGCACAGCACGGACCTAACGCATTTCATTCCTTATCCTCCTCCCCGCTGCCTTGCTGAATATAAAGGCGAAAACCACAGTCAGGAGCGTTAAAACCGAGATGATATACACAGCGCAAATGGCTCTGTTATCCGATATATCTGTATGAGTAAGAGACAGCGCCAACAAATCAGGGAAGAAATCGACCTCAAACGACACGAATTCCAAAAGATAATTCATTATCACCGGAGCGCAGAACGCAACAAATATATCCGGAAACACTGCCGACAGCGCAAGCCCTGACACCGCCCACATTCCAGTGCTGAACGAAAAATCAAACACCGACCACAGCACAAGCGCCGGCGCAGTATTCGACGAGTTCATAAGGCTGAAAAACGCGCCGTCATACTCATTAAAGGATTCAACAAAAAACGGGAAAAACAGATCCAGCGCACCTATACACAGCAGCATTCCGATAAATACAGTCGCAAATGCCGTCAGGAAGCACACAATAACATGGCTGACAATGTAATTTCTCCGTGAGGAGCGTACTACTATCAGAACCGTGGAATTGCTTTTCAGCTCTGTGCAGAATTGCGAAGTAAACGGCAAAGCCGCAGCAAACATGGTCATTCTTCTGAAAGAACCAATATCCATCATGAAATTATAGCAGCTTACGATCCCATTCGCTTTGAGGGATTCACAGGCGGCGCTTATGCTGCTGAAACTCGCTCCCATCATTCCCCACAAGGTTATAACAAATACGAGAGCGAACGAAATATATATGGTTGGAGATATCAGGACCTTTTTTATGTATGTGCAGAAAAGCTTCATATTACCCGCCTTACTGTATCATTGCGCCTGTCTGGGCGTCGTAATAATAGAAATCATATTTGAGGAATTTCCCGCCAGTGTCCTGTTTCTTTGCAAATCTCCATGCAGGGATAAATCTGCTTGTATTGCTGTTATCGTCATAGTCGCCGATATAGAGAAGTTCCGGACCGGAAATAACTGTTGGGATCGTTTCATTAACCAAGCCGATGGTGCTTTTCATTTTTTCGACAGCCTCGTCAGCAGTACAGATATCCTCGTACTCGCCTGTCGGAACGCAGACCATAGCCCCTCTTATCAGCAGACGCTGAAGTCCGTCCTTATCAATTATGAACTCTGCGAATCCGTAAATTCCCGCCATATCGCTTGAATTAAAATAGGTTTCAGCAACAGGAGTGTTATATCCGCTTAGTTTGACTGTATACAAAATATAATAAGCGTGATTTCCCGTGAGTTTATTTAGATCTTCGTCTGAAAATTGCGCATACAGATCCGGATCAGCATCCTCAAGGAATGGATCAATGCTGCTTTCCACGGAATAGATTTTCGGCAAAGCAAGGTTTTCCAAACCTAAATCAGAAATGACGTTTTGTGTGTATTCAACAGCTTCCTTTGATGAAAGCTCAGGATATTCCGCAAAAGAATACTGCTTACTCATTTCCTCCTCGGATTCACCCGCGCCGCAGTAGTAAGTATAATTTATACCGAAATTCCGCGGGTCATTGAAATTGCGCTCATATGCGAGCATTCCCGGGGAAACTGAAAGGGACTGCCCGTCTTTCAGCCTGTAACGATACAGCTCACCTGCCGCGATTTCTCTTTCAGTATATTCCTGAATCCCATCGTCAGTCAGGCTTTCAAAGCCGGGAATAAAATATCCGCCGACTTCATTTATATCCCATGTAATGAAACTGCCAGAATAAACCTGCATTCTGTCTGTAACATTTTCCGGGTAAGACAAATCAAACGTAACATTTAAACCCGGTTTAAAATCAACATCGCTGTTCTTGCTGAATGGTTCATCTAAAGCGCTGCTGAGCTCCCCAGTCGGGAAACACCCTGATAGTAAAGAAATCAGAACCAGAGCGGCTAATGCGGTTTGTTTTCTCATGTTTGTCTCCTATTTTAATGCCATAATATTAGTCATAGGCAGGAAAACCTGGATTTTTCTCCGACACCAACAAGCACACTGCTGCAATAATGATATGGTATTCAGTCATTTAATCAGATAGGCTCAATAACCTCAGCGTTTTCCTTACAATTAGATTAAGCCATTCTCTTCCAATGAAATAAGAACTCTTGTATCTGATGACTTATAAATACTGTTTTTGGAAGAGATTTTGTATATTTTGCTATCAGGACTGTTCTTTGTTAAAAATAGGTAGTACTCTTCCCCTACAGTAACACTATCATATTTTAACACACACTCAAAGCTTTGTTCAATTTGACCCTTATAAACCTGAATAAGTTCACAAGTGTAAATTCCTCTATCGCTGCCAGACTGAAGTGGTTCTTTAGATATTTTGGCTTTAGCAATAAAATCAGAACCTGATATAATATCGCCTAATGACGATGAGCTGATATAATCTCTAAACAGTTCCTCGGAAGTATCCTCTATTGATTTTGCCAATTCTACGAACTCTTTTTCGGATGTCAGTTGATCGGGAACGTTGAATGTTATCCCTCCCGTAGATATGACCTCCAGTCCTCCATCAGCGTTGCACGGGATAATATAATGACCGATATCGTTATAAACAGGATAATCGAAGTAAACACTGTTGACGTATTTCAGAGGCAGAATATATGCGCCTTCAGCAAATTTCAGGTCAGTCTCATCAGAGTATTCCTTTTCCCATCTTACAAAGAATCGCCCGTCTACTAAGCCGTCTACTCTCCCCTTGTATATCTCAATCGGCTCAAAACAATAGTCAACATAATCATCCGTTGCCTCGTATGATACATATTTTGAAAGAACAATGCAGTTACTTGAAGCTATAGCGTCCTCAAGTTCTATCTCCTCAGATTCTGTCCATACAGCATATATCTTATCGCTATTGTTGAAGACATTTGTTGTTTCTTCTTGTTCGATGGATACAGAGTCTGTAGTGATAGAAATATCAGCCGTCTTGCTATCGGCCTTTACCACACTATTTTCTGCGGATAAATGTGAATTATCCGCAGCATTATTTGATGCACAGCCAGTTAGTGCGAGAACTATAGCTAATACATATGCGAGAGATGACTTTGGCATAAGATTACTCCTTTCAATATATCTGTTTCAGATGGTTGATATCACGGGTGGTTAATGCATTGGTAGTATTGCTTGTTGATGATGTATACATAATATCGCCTTTTGTAGTTGAATGACCTGCATATCCTAAGGCATGACCTAATTCATGAGTTGCTGTTTTGGAATAAGCCATATCAGTTCGTGGGTTACTTTTTTCAATAATAGCAATTTTTGAATAAGTCGTGACCTTTCCTGTTTTAGTCAAACTACCATATGTATAGGTTCCTTCAATTGTCGCAGTACTTCTGCATTTTCCATTAGCACTTGAACAATCACTAAAAACTCCTGCATCTGTAAGATCGCTTTCAAGTCCTCCATAAATAACAATTGAATGACTATTCTCCGTTCCATTTGCTGAACAAGATATTTGTGCTTTACTGCTCCACTGATATATTGCAAATCCCACATAATAGCCAAGATCAAATGAGGAATTTGAACTTAGGTTGCTCACATATATTTTTCGGGGAGTTTTCCAATGTGAAATAATATCAGTATTTGAATACCAGTAGCTAAGGGTTCCAAGATTGGTTGAAGATGAAATATGACTTTGAACGCTTTCATCTCCGAGATTGTACGAAGCTGCAAATGCATTGGTATTAGAACATATCATTAAAGAAATGCATACAGATGCAACAAATGCCAGTGTCTTAATTAAATGGTCTCATCGATTACTCCTTTAATCAAATTGTTTTTTCTTGGCTGTAAACCGTGATGGTTTCCGTGCTTCCGCTAGTTGACGTCACCGTAAAATCCGTTCTCAGCCGATATGTACCACTGTCAAGCCCGCTTTTGGTGTTTGACATAGATAAATTACTGCTTTTTACGGTTTTTGACCAGCTTGCGCCATCAACTTCATTCCAAATCCACAAGCCCCAGTGCTTTTCAATGGTTTGCGTAGCGGTTATGGACTTTAGTGTATTTCCGGCTGCTGTGCTTCTGCAAGTTGCTTTAGTACCGACAATCGCTAAAATAGAAGTTAGATCGCAATCATTCTCATACAGTGGGACAACCGAGCCATTGACATAGCTTGTTTCCGCTGCAATCGTATGCGGCGCTAAAGCAGTAAACATCATTGCTGACGCCAGTAATGCCAAAATGATTTTTTTCCTTACCATTGGTTTCTCCTCCTTTCACAGATGTTTGTAGTTTTTTCCCTACATATAATGCATCTGCTCGGCTATTCGTTTTGTTATGACAAAATTAATTATTTTTCATTTTCGGTGTTTTGGCTAGTTCTACGATTTCAGTTTTGGTTAAATTACCAGAAATCACAAAAATATAATCTCCGTTGTCCCATATAAAAACAGAATATTCGTCCGAACCTTTATAATACGCTGTCTGCCCGTCAAAATTAATGTATTCCAAATCATTATTGTGTTCATTATCAAAGTGTTGGTTATACCGACTTTTTACATACTGTTCGAACAATATCTTTTTGCCGGTTTGAGAATCAAGATACAAGTAATCAGCAGCGATTATTTCGTTAATGTTACTCTCCTGCAAGACATAATTATCGCCAATCCCAGAAAGATAGTATAAATTCTCAAGAGTATCAGGGCAGCCCCCGAAATCTGTAGCAAACAGCTCCGTATTGTCGTTGTTCCGCTTTTCAATAAAGCTGACCACACCTGCCACAGCGGTAATTGAAACGACCGCAAGAAAAATTACGGCAGCCAAGACGCAGGCGGTGCGCCGATTGAGCCTTGCCTTTCCTGAAAACTGAGGTCTGGCATTTTCCAAAGCGAAAATACGTTTCATATTTTTTCTGTGTTTTAATGAAAAACGGTGCTTCGGAGGTTTGTCGTACTGTGAGAACTCTATATCATATGCTTCACCAAATATATCCTTTAAGCTAAATTCATTCATGGATATCCCCACTTTCCAAAAAATCTAAAATTGATTTTCGAGCTTGAAACAGTCTTTGACGGACAACGGTTTCAGAAACATTCAGTTTTTGCGCTATTTCAGAATTGCTCAATTCACAGACAACTTTTAAATTGAGAATATCCCGCTGTAGTACCGGCAGCTTTAATATAAAAGCAAGCAGTTCATTTTTTGAAACAGAGCCGATTACAGTATCTTCTAACCCTAGAGTATAAGCCTCATCCGAAACATCTTCTGTTAATTCTTCAATTTTATGCGCATTGTTTTTGTTGAACATATCAATTGCAACGTTCCTAACAATAACATCTGCATAAGCCACTCTTTTGTTATGCTCAATTTTAAAAAATTTTTCCGGCTTGTCTACAATTCTCAAAAAAGCTTCCTGTACTGCGTCTTCTGCGGCTGTCTTGCCGTGCAGTTTAGAATATGCTATTGCATAAAAGCGATTCTTGTATTTCTGGTAAAACTCGGATAATACGTTTCGCTGTTCATCTGTTTTAAGCAATGCAAGCGCCGTGGAAATCATTCCTTACCCTCATTTCATGCTTTATTTGCTACAAGTATAGCATGAATTAGCAGAAAAATCAATACTGTTTATCCTCATTGCCCGGATTCATCATGAAATCCTGCCGAGCGGTTTCGTCAAGCTTCTTGATCTTGCTCGCAAGTTTCTCCTGCTCAATTTCCGGGAAAGTCATTTTGAGTAGTTCAATCGACCTATGCTTGATTATACGCCCCAGATTTCTCTTTATCTTCTCGCATTCAGCCTTGATTTTCTCACACTCCTCCCGCTTTTTCTCGTATTCCCTGCGTTCCCTCTGGGATTTGCGGACTGCTTCGCGGGTTATGCGCTCAGCCTCCTGCTGAATAAGCTGCTCCTGATTCTGGCGGAGCTGTTCAGCCTCCTGACGTTCGGATTCGGCGGCTTTTCTGTCCTCGTCAGAGGTCAGTGTGTTGTTTGAAAGTCTTGAAATCGTACTATGGATTTCGTTAAGTTGCTCCACCTCGTCAGCGTTCACAACAACATTTTTTCTGAATCCCAGCAAGGACTTTTTCGGAATCGCAATCAATCCAGACTTCAGCGTAATTTGCTTTCCGAGATCTTCATTTTTCTTGCTGTAACTTTCATTATCTTCTCGTAACGTGTCATTCTTTTCCGTAAGTTGCTTGTTTTCAGAGCGCAGAATTTCCGCTTCGTTCTCGGCAGCTGCTGTAATTTCCTGCGCCTTAGAATTGGCTGTATAAAGCGTTTCCTGCGCCTGAGTGCGCATTTTGTCCGCCTGAAATTCGGCTTCTTTCCTGATGTGCTTCGCCTCTATTTTCGCGCTCTCTTTGATAACCTCCGCGTCTGCCTTAGCGTCACGCATAGCATTGGAATATACATCTACCGGAAGCGTTTCACCTCTGTAATCAGACTGCTCCTCCGCTTTGGTTTTCGTTTCAATTCCATAGCAATTACAGATATCTTTCAGAATCTGGCGTTCCTTGTCACGCCATTCATAAAATGCCGTAATTCTGTCTTTCCTCTTCTGATTGGAAATGTGCTCGTCAATTGAATCGCCGAAAGCAACCTCATAGGTTTCTTTCAAGCTGCGATTCGCGAAAAAAATGTTATTCACTGCGAGATTTGGATCAGTGTTGTAAGGATCGAATTCCCTGCGATTATGCGCAAGATTCCCTGACTGCCCCTTAGACTTACTCTTGCCCAGACCACAATTCACATTCGTAGTAATACCAACTGGCATAGAATACGCTCCTTTCAACGCACTATCGGAAGTCGATAGTTTCATACGCCGTTACACCATTGACAGAAAGCGAGCTTTCCGTCAATGGTTGGCGCGGGGATACCCCTTGACCCCGAACTCATTAGCCGATTCTCGGCTGCTTTTCACCGGAGCAGGCTCCGGTCGGTTTGTCCCTGATGGGCTTTAGCATAGACTTTGAACAATCAAAAGACCCGGAAAATAAAAAAGAGCATGAATCATATACTCAAATTGGAGTATAAATTCATGCTCGAAATGTGTCTTGCATCCGAACCTTGCCTTAGCGAAGGGCGCGGCTTTTTCGGGGGATGTAGCGCTATGCGATTGTAGGTTCAGAACTATTGCGGTTATCCGCAGTGGTTCAGCCATGTATATTTTACATTATTTTGCTATCATTGTCAATGACATCAGCTTGAATCTGATGTAGAAAATAGAACATCTCGTTTGTCTAATTTCACGATACTTTGTCTGACTGTAAAATTGGAAGCTGTATGTTAATCAATCCGATAGAAAATAAATTATTAAATCCATAACTCCATTTCTCCGGAATCACAAAAACCAAATTTTTCATACAATTGCTTTCCTATTGCCGAGGGTTTTAGTTTTATAGTATGAACACCTTTGCTTTTTAACCATTGCAGTAGCACTTCTATTATTTTTGAAGAATAACCGTTTCTTCTTTTTTCAGGAATACAATATACATCAATTATATATCCGTACATTGGAGTTTTGAAGAAACAAAACGGAACATCTTCTTTAATTACTGCACCGCCGCACGCAACAACACTATCGTTTTCATACACTAAATAATGGCAGCCTTTTCCTTCTTGGTACAATTCCTTATATTTTTCATATATCTGTTCTTCGGCATTGTCCTGTAACAAAGATATTGAGCCTACTTCTGTAAACATATCAATTTTTAGCTTAACAACAATATTCAAATCTTCTATTTCCGCTTTTTTCATTACCATTGTAATATACTCCATACAAACAACTTCCGATGTGTCGACGATTTTATTATAACATAAATATACTGTCAAGTCAAGCAATACACGCTAATAACAACCTTAATTCAAGAAACGCACATTCGTTCCTATCGCTTGATATACCTTAAACAAGATATTTTTTGTCGTTGCTTGTGCAACGACGGTTTATTATAAAAGTCTGTTAGACTGAATTTAACTAAAGGTTTGTCGTCGCAGGGCGCCGACCGGGGTGTTATTAAAGGTCTACTAAGACTGAAAACTAAATATAGAAAGACAGGTAAAATCAACATGAAAATCTCAGACATCAAATTCAGGAAATCGCTTGAGAACGGCAACCTGAAAGCAGTCGCTTCACTGACAATTGACGGCTACATTGCAATCCACGAACTCAAGGTAATCGAAACCGACCACCTTTTCGTGGCAATGCCGAGCCGTAAGGACGAAGCCAGAAACTACCACGATATCGTTCACCCTATCAACGAAAGCGCACACAATCTCATCGAAACCGCTGTACTTTCCGCTTACAGAATCTACGCTGAAAGTCAGGCACTCATCGCAGAAATCAACATCAACTCTTAAAACAGAAAGGACAACCCAAATGAATATTACAGACATCATTTTCAGAAAGACATTCGACATCGGTAAACTCCGCGCAGTAGTATCAATTACGATTGACGACTGCTTCGCAATCCACGAAATTAAGCTTATCCAGACCGATCACTTGTTCGTTGCAATGCCCTACCGTACGGATTCTTACGGCATAAGCCACGATATCGTTCACCCCATTGGCGAAGCTGCACGTCACGAGCTTGAAAGTGCAATCATCGGTGCATATAAGGATTATGTGGCAGCTCACGAACCTTCCGAAATCGAGAATTTCACGGCTTAACCTGCATAGGCTCCGGCATTTTGTCGGAGCTTTTCATTTCCTCTTATACACTTCATGTGTATTGACAATTACAAATAAAAGGAGTAGTATGAAAGCAGTAATTTATGCGAGGTATTCCAGTGACAATCAGCGCGAGGAATCAATCGAGGGACAGATTCGCGAGTGCCAGTCCTTCGCCGAGCGCAAAGGCTACACGGTAATTCGGACTTACATCGACAGAGCGCTATCAGGGACTCGCGCAGACAACCGTCCAGAGTTCCAGCAGATGATTTCGGACAGTACGCTCAGGGAATTTCAGTACGTTATCGTCTGGAAAATCGACCGTTTTTCGCGTGATAAATTCGACAGTGTAAAGTACAAATATGCATTGAAGTCAAGCGGAGTGAGCGTCATTTCTGCAACCGAACCTATCGACGGCTCGCCCGAAGGTCAGATGATGGAGTCAGTTTTTGAGGGAATCTCAGTTTATTACATTAAAGATCTGGCACAGAAAACCAGCCGCGGAATGACCGAAAATGCAATCAAGGGTAAATTCAACGGTGGTACGTTGACCTTTGGTTACACGATTGATGAAAATCATCATTTTCAGCTTGACCCGGTTAACGCACCGATTGTTCTGGACGTTTTCACGAGATATTCCGAGGGTGAAACTATCCGTAGTATTCTCGACGACATCAACAATAAGATGTCAAACAATGGGCGTAAATTTACATACCATTTTTTGAACTGGATGCTCAATAATCGGCGCTATTTAGGGGAATACAAGTTTCAGGATACTGTAAATAACGAGGCGATTCCGCCGATAGTTACGCAGGAGCTTTTCGATAAGTACCAGCATAGATTAAATGTTAATAAGCACAAAGCAGGTAGCTTCAAGAATAACAAAGAAAAGTACCTGCTGACCGGAAAAATTTTCTGCGGAAATTGTGGCGCTACAATTTCCGGAATCAGCGGTACTGGAAAGTGCAAGTCAATTTATCGCTACTACAAGTGTATGAATGTCAAGAAACACAAGTGCAGCAAAAAGCCTGTGCAGAAAGAGATGATTGAAAACATCGTTCTGAATGCGGCGATGGATATTTTCAAGGACAAGGCGCTTATCCGGAAAATAAGCAAGTCTTGTTTTGAACTTCAGAATAAGGAAAGCCCCATGCTTCCGGCTCTGAAGCGCAGACTCCGTGAGAATCAGAAAGAAATAAAGAATCTCATGAAAGCAATCAAGGCGGGTATTGTCCTTAAAACTACGAAATCCGAACTTGAAAAACTTGAAGCCGAACAGGAACAGCTCGAAATAAATATCGCAATGGAAAAGCTCGTCAAGCCTGTGATTCCGCAGGAGAAAATTCAGGCTTGGCTGATGAATTTTGCCGCTGCCGACCTCTCCAACCATTCGCAGAAGCAGAAGATCATCGACATCTTCGTGAACAGTGTTTACGTCTACGATGACCGCGTGCTGATATTCTTCAACTACAAGGACGGCGAACGCTGCATTGATTTTTCTGTGGTTAGCGATTCCGTAAGGCAGGAGGTCACCGGAAGTTCCAACGAAAAAAAGACGAACACCCACGAGAATGAGTGTTCGTCTTTAATTAAGTCTGGTGACCCGTACGGGAATTGAAAGTCTTTCCACGCTTTTCGTATCTTTCTGCAAATTGCGGAATTTCGCATGATAGAGCCATTTACAGCCACTTACAGCAAATGCGTTTTCCGTAACTTTTTGCATGTTTTTGCGGGAATAATGATCAAATAATGATCAAGATCACTCGCTGGGAAGATGCTCAAAATCTTCAAGCCGAAGCTCTTTTTTGAATTCATCTTCAGTTGGAATATAGGTCATATACTTTGACGCATATATCTGCTTATTGTCCTCAGGCAAAGTGTACTTAACAATCGCATCGCTCTTGTCAGCGCACAGAACTATTCCAATTGGTGGATTATCACCCTCGTTCATCAACTCACGTGCATAGTAATTCACATACATTTGCATTTGACCAAGATCCTGATGAGTCAAATCGCCAAGTTTCAAATCAATAAGGACGAAACATTTCAGAATGTAATTATAGAACACCAAATCTATATAAAAATGGCGTCCGTCAAAGGTGATTTTCTTCTGCCTCGCAACAAAGCTGAAACCTCTGCCAAGCTCAAGCAAAAATTTCTGAAGATGGTCAATAATAGCCTGTTCCAGATCCTTTTCATAAAAGTGAGGATTCTCAGGAAGGTCAAGGAACTCAAGCACATAAGGATCGCGAATAATCTTTTCGTACTCCGGCTTAGGTTCTTTGGTCTGAATTTCGTTCCTAACAGAGCCCTTATCCTTGCTTGCAAGCAGTCTTTCATAGAACATTGTGCTTATCTGCCGCTCAAGCTGACGTACACTCCAGCCAGACTTTGCACATTCTTCGGTATACCACTCTCTGCGTTTTTCGTCTGAGATACGCATGAGTATACGGTAATGCGACCAGCTCAATTCGCTACACAGTGTGTAGCGTTTTGGATACATCATATAAAACTGCCGCATATTACGAAGATTTGCAACGGTAAATCCCTTGCCGAACTCTGCTGTAAGATGGTCGGAAAAATATTTTAAAAGTCCCTTTCCGTATTCTGCACGGTCATTTTCACCGCAGGCAATGTAAATTTGTTCGCCTATTTCCCAGTATGCCTGTACCATGGCGGAATTGACAGCAGTGTATATTCTCTTTTGTGCGGCGATAATGCTATTTCTGATTTTTGAATATGTTTCGCTTGCATTATCAGATGAAATCTTAGTATCATTTGCAGCAATGTTGTTATCCTCTGACATAGCATACCTCTTTACTATTGTTATAGCTAACCTTATTATTAACTGAACCTTCTTATTAATTATATCACATTTTGTATTGATAATCAAGATGCTATGCAGACTTTTACGTTCAGTTTCGCTGATTGTAGTTACTTTGTCCTCATGACACA
>ULSI01053074.1_pt1 | contig 30884 bp, 20 predicted proteins | sample 1956211 | NCBI WGS metagenome assembly ULSI01 (sample SAMEA4835704, study PRJEB28245) | human gut metagenome | biome: gut microbiome; material: fecal sample | place: Denmark | collected 2008 | reverse complement strand
AACTTTTAAAGATACTTTCTTATCCCGAACTCACGTATACAATTCCATCTCTGTCTGTATACAACGTATAAACCGTATTATGAGATAGGCTCCGGTCTGTATTTTTCTCAGAAGAAACAGATACTACCCGTCCGTCAGCTTTCGTAAGAATATCTATACCGCTATAATCCTTGCCCATCCAAATTCTGCCTTTAGCATCCTGCGTAATGCTATGCACAAAGTCAGAACGGTTACGCCAACGTTCCGTAACGTCTTCCTGCCATTTTCCTTTCTCCAAATCGTATACCCACACGCCTGAGATACTATATATCCAAATACATTCCTCCCGATCGACAAATAAGGAAAAATCAATTTGCTTACCATCCTGATTATCATTCTTCACTTCTTCCTTTATCCATCTGACAGTCAACCGGTCACGATCAACACAAACCAGCAAGCCTGTATCATAGACAAATAAAATTCCATCCTTACACTCTGCTATATCCGAAATACCGACCAACGGCAATTTATGTTCCTGAAAAGAAAAACATGCCGGCTTACTGTTCTTATTATACCGGTAGCATCCCTCTCCCATTACATAAATCCATACATTTTCCTTTGAATCGACAAAGATATCACTTGGAACTCCTCTGCTTCCCAATGAAGTCATAAACGGAGTTAAATCGGTTTGAAACACTTCTTTTGCCTTGTCAAACAGTACATACCCCTTTGCTGTCTTTACCCAGAATTGCCCGTCAGGCAGTTCTACCATACTTTCTATAAAGTTATCAGGAAGTGAATTCTGATTATACTCCTGACGAGTAAAAACCTTAAATGTATACCCATCGTAACAGTTTAACCCTGCTAATGTACCAAACCACATAAGTCCCTCACGGTCTTTATAAATACACCGTACAGAATTATTTGACAATCCGTCGGATACTTCGAGATGCTTAAACATGAAAGACTGCGCATGCAGGGAAAGCAATGAAAAAAGCAAGGCTAGCAAAGTGTATATTCTTATCATATCACATATCAATTTCTAAAGCAAAGAAAGTAAATTTTTGTAAAGCAAACAAACCTTTTACTTCCTTTTTTCTCTCTCGACACAATGACTAACTCAATCTGTTATCGTTGTATTCCGCATAAGCAAAAAAAGATTTATCTATCTGAAATAAAAGGAGTTGCATACCCTTTCCCGAATACTATAAAAAATATCAGGATGAGTTGCTTTTTCTTTGTACAAATTTTCAAAAAACATCAGGATAAATAAAACAAAACATGCTGATCTTTTCTGAGAAAGAACAGCATGTTTTTGTTCCATATATAAAAAGCCCTTCACACTTACACAAATAAGTGAAAGGTGTGAAGGGCAAAACTAGTATTTATTTTATACCTTCCATCAATCCATTATATTCCAGTTCATCATAAACCTGCAAATTTTTACGGTCGAACACTCCATCACCTCTATCCCAATAGAACGGAACGAGTCCACGAGCATTGGCCTCGCGTACAACACACTTATCGAAAGCGGCACGCGACAAATCATGTCCTTCCTGAGCCTGCTGATCGGGCAAAGTACGACGGACAGCTGCAAATTCTCCAATAATAACAGGTACTCCCTGATCGGTAAACTTCTCTTTCAGCTTCTGGAACTGCGACTTTATATAATCTTCCCCACAGATATTATCCCATCTGCCTTCATACGTTCCGGTAGCATATTTTTTGTTTTCCTCACCCCAGAAATAGAAAGCCTTTCCCCAGCTTTCATCATTTTCCATTCCACAGAACTGCCAGGAACTGTAATAATGCACTTCCACACTCAAGCGGTCAGGAGTCATATCAACAGGCAAAGAAGTCATATACTGCATCGTTTTGTCTATGTCAGTAGAAGGTCCCTGAACAATCAGATTACGGTAAACATTCTTTCCACCGGTAGCTCTTACAGCATCCACAAAAGTCTGTTCGTATTTCAGCAAAGTAGCCATATCATCTTCATCTTCTACATTAGGCTCATTACATCCGGCAAACAGCAAATGTTCATCATAGTCGCGGAAATAAGTGGCAATCTGTGTCCACAATACTTTCTGCTTATTATTTACCTCTTCACTATATCCGTTGGGAATATCATTTTCAAGCCATCCGCCATCCCAGTGTATATTCAGAATAGCATATAAATCGTTCTGCATGCAATAATCCACCACTTCCTTCACACGTGACAACCATGAAGATTTTATTTCGTAAGTAGTTTCATCACTCAGATACTGATCCCATGCACACGGAATACGTACAGCATTGAATCCCATCTCACGTATCTTGTCTATCATGGCAAGGGTTGTAGCAGGATTTTCCCAAGCAGTTTCACCACCTGTTGCCTCCAGTGAGTTTCCCAAGTTCCATCCTATTTTGATATTTTTCATCAATTCAGGAGCATCCTGTTCCATTCCAGTCTTGTCAGCTTCAGGTACAGAAAGAGCTTCCTGAGTAACAGTAACAGATTCTGTCAGATTATCCAATGTAAATACAATGGTAGCAGTACGTATCTCTCCTGTTGCATTCTGAGCCACCATGAATGTTTCAGTACGTGTTTCTACCGCACGTGTATCCACATGTTGAATCCAGTCTGCATTAATGTCAACCTGACAATCACCGGTAGTCTGCATCTGTACTGTAAATTCTCCTCCTTCACCAGGCAACGTGTATTCATGCTGTTCTACCAGCAAATAGTCATTAGCAGTCTGTACCACCTTCACCGTTCCATTAACCTCAGCTCCTTTTACAGTAATTACAGCTGTTCGATTTTCTGTATTCGGATTTTCTGTGACATGTACCAAATATTTAGCTGTTTTTTCGGATGTTGAAACTTGTTGAACAACAGAACACCAGTCAGCTGCATCGGAAGTTACTTCATAAGCGGCATTAGCCTGTATATACAAAAGAGCTTCACCCTCATGCTTTCCAAAAACCAGTTCCTTTTTCGAAATCTTCAGATATGGAGCACCGGTAGCATCATCTTCAGAGCAAGCACTCAACAGCAAACTCATTAAACAAGTAAGAGTTCCCAGAAAATAAATAAAAGTATTTTTCATAGTTCGTTATGATTAATAGTTTAAGAGGCATACATATCTGGCAGCAGCCATCAATATGTATGCCTCTTTATATTTGTATTACAAAATTTTCAGACTGTCAATTGTAACATTTACAGCATCCAGATCAGCAATATCACTGAACATATCGAAGATATCGATTACAAATACAATGACACCATTATAAGCAGCTTCCGGTTTCATCTTGATGGTATAAGTACCGTCACCTTTCACCTTCACATCGCTTGTTCCTGAATAAGCAGGCCACCATCCATCAGCAGTACACATCAGTCCTGCATTATATTCTTTGGTAGCAGCATCCCCAGTAAGACCACTGATAGTAAATGTCAGTTCCATCGAATAGTCGAAAACAATGCTTGCCGGATCAATCGGACTGGCAGATGCAGTTTCGCCATACATATTATAAAGCTCGATACGGAAATTATTCTTATCGGTTTCCAGATGTCCCCAAACCAGTTTAGAGTTGTCTACAGCTATCGATGTAGCCTCCGGCTGTGAGGTTCCTCCTCCTGCATTAGGAATAAAGTGATAAGCCTGGTATTCATCTTTTTCAGCACTGCGTGCACCTACCCACATTCCCATAACATTACCGGCAGCCGACTCAATGCTCAAAATACGTAACTGATTATTGCCATCAGCTCCAAACATGATATCACCACCACCGATATGATAAGAAGGAACATTTCCACTAAAGGTATAAATACCCTTTTCATCCAAAGTATAAGTTCCACTTGCAGTAGTACCATCAGGCATTGCAAACTCATAAGTCATAGTTTTTGAATCGAGAGTCATAGAAAGCTGATCCAATCCGCTAACAGGTGTTGCCCAGTCTGGATAATTGCCGGCAGTAAAGTTATTCGTCAGACTACCGTCCAGATTTGCCCAGTCAAAAGGAACATCGGCCGACATTGTCCATTTTATTTTGCTGGTAACCACTTCCGATACCATATCTTCCCATCCGTCGGGCAAAGCTGGTTCTGGATCTGGTTTATCTTCAGGCACATAATTGTCAGCATATTCTTTCGAAACGAAGTTCCAAATCAACCACCACGGACCTTCACTGTTATCACGCATTACTCCAATACGCATATGGTTTTCATCCAATTCGAGCAACTTCAAGTCGCGGCTCCAGTTAGTACTTCTGTCGCTCCAAGAAGGAGTATGCAGCAGTTCACAGTCAGTAAATGTGATTGTATGATTGCTTGTATTAAGCATGAACGTACCAGAAGCAGTTTCTTTCGAAGAAGAATTGTAAACAGTCACGTTTGCTCCACCTTTCAGACCAAATGTCATGGTACTTTCCCAAATAGCATCATCACCGGTATGACCTACTCCCGGATCCCAGTTAGCACTCCAGTTATTCCATTCTACTGTTGTACTAGGATCGGCATAAGTCATTTCTCCAGCAGCATAGCCATACGATCCATTATCGAATATCCATACTTTTTCATTGTTTACACCTCCGGTAAGATATGTCCACAAATCATCATTTACGAAATCTGCACAGAAACTATCTATCGTAAATGTTGCCGGATTACCATAAACAATACCACCTCTTGTCTGAACACCAAAAGTCACTTCATACTTTCCCTCAAAAGGCATTTGCAATGTTACTTCTCTTTCCTGACTTCTTCCCTGAGGATGTTGCCAGCAAACCTGATAACTTGAAGGCATTAAACTCTTCAGATAAACAATATTGGGATTTTCCGAATCGTGAGTGATAGAGAAAGCTATTCCTTCTACCAGATCGTCTACGGTAACGTCTTTCCCTTCCAGTTCAAAGGAATCGGGAGTACATGCCGAAAACAGTCCGACTGTTATAATCAGCCATGCAATATATAATTTAGATATCAGTTTTTTCATAACTTCTTGTGTTTTTAATTCCAACCTTCATTTTGTTTCAATACCCCATTCGATAATGTAATCTGATTGTTAGGTATCTGAGAGAGTCCCTGCTTCTTTACGATATCTGATTCCTTAATAGTTACATTATCAGGATTGCCACCACTGGTTACAGAAGTGTTGGTTGCAATCTGAGAAGCGGCATATTCTACCCCCTGACGTAACAAGTCCCAATAACGCTGTCCTTCGAAAGCAAACTCCAGCATACGTTCATTCATGATATTATCTTTTGTAGCTGTAACTTCACAATAGTTGCTTGAAAGAGTCAGACTACCATCTTCATCCTCAGAAGTATAAGCACGCTGGCGGACTTTATTCAAATATTCCTGTGCATTCGGACTTCCCAGCTCTGCGGCCATCAACAAGACATCGGCATAACGCATTACAATGAAATTCTGATATTGAGAAATCTGAAAATCTCCTTCTCCAAGACCTGAAATTTCATCAACCAGTGACCAGGCACCACTAGCTTCGTCTTTCATCCATTTAGACATCGGAGTATATTTCTTCACTGTATATCCGGTGTATTCACGCTGATCTTTATAAGAAGTTTCAAAATCAGCTTCATCAGAAATACCCTCACTTACCAAATTAATGATAGAAGCTTCACGACGTTCATCACCTGTACCGTATGATGTCCACATCTTAGGATTTACCGTACATCCTCCCCAGCCTCTTCCGTAAGGTGCATGTCCCAGATAGTTACGTAATCCCATGTTAACCAGCCAGCGGTTACCATCATTGTTTCCGTTATAGTCTTGAGTATAGTTAAACTTCTGTGCCAAAACGACTTCTTTATTACCGTCGCCAGCATAAGTAGAAGTTGGTTCGTAATCGCCAGTACTCTTATTTAAAGCCCATGTAGTAGAAGCAGCAGGCCATAAATTTTTAAATTCGTCTACCAGTCCGTAGCCTTCAGATTCGGCAACAGCAATGAAATCTTCCAATCCCTGCAAAACAGTGCTCTTTGTTACACCTTCTACCTGAGGTTCCTTTCCATAATAACCGGTATAGAACAGATATACTCTGGCCAAAAGAGCTGATGCTGCATATTTGGTAATATGACCATCATTTGATGCTGCCGCACTCTTCGGATAAGCACTGGCCGGAATATTATTGACAGCATACAGCAAATCACTGAATATTACATTATAGACTTCATCCGGATCTGACTGTGGACGATTTTCATTGACAGGTTCAGCAAACAAAGGAATATTTCCCCACATACGTACCATATCAAAATAACATAATGCTCTTATCGCACGACATTCACCCAGATAAGTACCTTTCGTTTCTTCGCTGCTCCAAGCTATCTGGCTTTCATGAGCCAGCAATTCATTACAACGATATACTGCTGCATAATAATTAGTCCATTCTGTTTCCAGAATATTCATATCCGAAGGCGACTGATTGACATCAAAACGGTCGAGTACCTGATAATTACGGGCATCTGTATTTCCCATGCCGGCAAAACATTCATCAGCCATAACTTCCGAGGCAAAATAGAATGCACATCCTGCACTAGAACTTGTACATTGCCATCCATCGTAACAACCAATCAGTGCACGCCATGCATCACTCTCAGTACGATAGAAATTGTCTGTCGTTGATTCTGTTTTAGATTCCACATCCAAGAAACCAGCGGTACATGAGGCCAATCCCATAGAAGCCAGCCCCAGTCCCAACATATATAGTTTAAATTTATTCATAGAGATGTTCTTTTAAAATTTATAAATTAGAATTTCAGATTAACACCAACCAAGAAGGTACGTGGACGAGGATAATATCCTAAATCGATACCAGAAACCCAGTCGGAAGTACCGTAACCGATTTCCGGATCCATACCGTCATACTTGGTAAATGTAAATGCATTCTGTACCTGGAAGTACAAACGTGCCTGACTGATAGCCTTCACATTTATCAACTTGGCAAAATCGTATCCCAACGTGATATTACTGATACGAAGATAATCGCCATCCTGTATATACAAATCAGAGAACTGCCAGTTGATATTAGTATTAGTCACACGCGGAATTCTGTTTGAAGTACCTTCACCAGTCCATCTGTCCAATATAGCTGAAGTATAATTGGCTTTGCTGTTTGCATGGTTTCTATAAGACTGTACAATCTGATTGCCTGCAGCTCCATATGCCACCAACGAGAAGTCAAAGTTCTTATAATTGAAGCCAAGGTTAAAGCCATAGGTAAAATCAGGAGTACCGTTACCCAGATCTACTTTATCGTTATCGTCAATGATACCATCCTGGTTCTGGTCGACATAAATCACATCACCCGGCTGAGGATCAGACTGTAAAATACCATGTTTTCCGTCAGCATTCCAGTTTGCAATCTGTTCCTTGTTCTGGAAAATACCAGCTGTCTGATATCCCCAGAAATAACCGATAGCATGACCATTCTCTGCACGATAGAATTCAGGAGAGTTATCATACAACATATTGACATCACCATGAATAATTCCATCTTCAGTCGGAATGTTACCTACCTTATTTTTATTGTAAGCTCCGTTGATACCAACATTATAGCTAAAATCACTTCCGATCTGATTATTCCAGTTCAAAGCCAGTTCAATACCGGTATTTTTCACATCACCACCATTGATGTATGGTGCACCAGTACCAGCTGTAGCCAGAATAGGAGCCTCAACCAACCAGTCTTTGGTAGTCTTGATATAGAAATCGGCAGTCAAGCTCAAACGGCTTCTCAAGAAACGTACATCAATACCGATGTTAGTCTGTTCTGAAGTTTCCCATGTTACATCAGAGTTTGCCAGACGGCTTGGATATGCTCCCCAGTAACCAGACTGAGCAGAAGCGCCATAATTAGTTCCGAAAATATAATGTGTATTCGAAGAAGTAATAGGAGCTGTATACTGGTAATTGTCTATATTCTGATTACCAACCTGTCCCCAGCTGATACGTAATTTCAAGAAATCCAACCAGTTCTGAGTAGTTTCCATAAACTTCTCATTCGAAATAGTCCATCCGGCAGATACAGAAGGGAATACACCATAACGTTTACCTCTTGCAAACTTAGAAGAACCATCTGCACGCAAAGTAGCGTTAATCATATATGTTTCTTTCCAGTTCCATCCAAAACGTCCGAAGTAAGAAACTGAGCGGCTTTCATCCTGAGGATATCCGTCAACCGACATACCATCGTCTGCACTCGATGCTGTACCGTTTGCAACATAAGCATGATCCCAATCATCGAAACCTTCTCTCAGTGTACCTGTACCGGCAGAAAGATAAATTCCTGAATACTGATAAACTTCCATACCAATCAACGCATTGAAAGCATGATCTTTTACTTTCCAGTCGTAAGTAGCTGTATTAGTCCAAGTCATACCCAAGCTGTGACTCATATTCTGTGAAGCAGAAGTACGTGTATTGTTGTAGCTGTAAATAGAGAACTGATACATCGGAGTAAAACTACGATATTCAGAAGAGCCGTAAACAGCACCAAAAACAGTTCTCAATTTCAAATTTTTCACAGGCTGCAATTCAGCATAAACATTACCAGAAAAAACAGCATTTTTATTTTCATTATTTGTGTTTGTCATCATTAATCCATAAGGATTACCGTCGCCGTTATACCAATCAGAATTGGAAGTATCGTTGTAAGGAGAATCATAAATATTGTTATCACTATAAATCGGCGATAAAGGAGAAGTACTGAACGCTCCTCTTAATGTATTGTTATATTGATTACCTACTGAAACACCATTATTTAATTTATAAACGAAACTAACTTGTTCGCCAACCTTCAACAAATCCGAATCCTTAAAAATCTTATGTTCCGAATTGATACGGAAATTATAACGTTCATAGTTTGAAACATCCTTACCACCTACAATACCTTCCTGGCTCATATATCCCAAAGACATAGCGTAAGTTGATGTTTTCGATCCACCAGTAACACCCAATGTGTAGCTCTGTATCTGAGCGTTATCCTTAAACATAGAATCTACCCAATCAGTATCATAGACATTTCCATTGGCATCATAAATACTTTTAAATGAACTCCAGTCATAAGGAGCATTTCCTGAATTGACAGCCTGTTCGTCCATGATAGTCATGTATTCTTGTGCATTCAGCATATCAGCCTTACGAGCTACATTCTGTACACCGTAATAAGCATCGAAAGCAATCTGTGCCTTACCTCCTTTTCCAGATTTAGTAGTAATCAAGACAACACCATTGGCAGCCTGTGCACCATAAATAGCGGCAGAAGCAGCATCCTTCAAGACATCAATACTTTCGATATCAGCAGGATTCAATGTTGAAATGTCACCACCAACACCATCAATCAAATAAAGAGGAGAAGCATTTCCTACTGTACCCAAACCACGGATACTTACCTTCATATCAGAACCCGGCTGACCAGAAGTAGAAGAAATATTCACACCCGGAGTCTGTCCCTGCATTGCCTGCAAAGGGCTGTTAGTATTCATCTTTGCCAAGCTTTCTCCTTTCACCTGCACAGTAGCACCGGTTACCAGTTTCTTTTTCTGAACGCCATAACCTACAACCACAACTTCTTCGAGGGTTTCGGTATCTTCTTTCATTTCAACATTTAATGTTTTCTGATCGGCAACAACAATTTCTTGTGTAACAAAACCGATATACGAAAATACTAAAGTCTGACCTTTTTCCACTCCCAAGGAGTAGTTTCCGTCAAAATCCGTAATAGTTCCATTAGTGGTTCCTTTCACCAACACACTCACGCCAATTAAAGGCATCTTGTCTGTTGCCGAAGTAACAACTCCCGAAACTGTCAAACTCTGAGAAGCAGCCTTTATTGCCATCGAAGGCAAGAACAATAGTAACATTACCATTGCAAGACTACATAGATGCACGTTTGTGCATTTTACGAATAAGTGTTTACTCATGGTACATTGTTTATAGTTAAAGTTTACATTTATTATGTTTTTCTTTCCAGTATTATTATATCATCAACATCGCAAAGTAAACCAAAAAGAAGAATTTTAGAGGTACGGTTTTGTTTCTCTATAGGGTATGTTTTGTTTATATCACCTCTTTATAACTTTTTATACCCATATAGATAAAAAGTTAATTATCAGAGAGAAACGACATAATCAATCTCTTTAACTTACTTTACTTGCCATTCATATATACCCGCTGTTTTTTCATCGGGAAGTACGACTTCCAATTTTACTGCTTTTGTTTTCACTGTTTTAAATTTAACAACACTTCCCTCTCCTTTAATGATACTGTATGCATTCAGATTCTCTACAGGGAGCCATTTTCCTTCAGTATTTTTATAATAAATCTTCCATGATTTCGGAATGCTACAACTGCCCCAAGGGGTGTCATCAAACCAATAAACAGTTGAAGTGGAAACCTGCACTTCTTCCGGAAATTCATAAGAAATCCATTCAGTCGTACCTGTTTTAGGATACCAGTGGTAATAAGGAATAGTACGGTCATTTTCATCCTGAGGTATCAGTCCATCGGCAACAGAAAATAATGTCGGTATTTTATGTGATGCATCTATCTTACTTTTTGAAGCCAAAGTAGGAATAGCTTTCGGACGAGTTGCATTGACTTCATCCGGTAACCACACTGCCATATTCCCAGTTCCACGATGCGCCCATGCATAATAAGGAATCAGTGTCAGCATACGGTCTTTTACCAGCAACCGTCCTGCCTTATCATATTCCAGCGACTATGCCTGTGTCTGAAGCAGATAACTTGCCACTTCAATGGTTTTATATACATCAGTGTCATCAAAAGAATATCCCGTCACTTTATTGCTGTCACTGGGGTGGGCAGCCATTTCAAAATTTTTATAACGTCCTGTTTCTTCACATTTACTAAAAGCCAGTGGAATGGTAACTTCACGACTTGCCTGTAAACGTTGTCCCCAAAATGAATCCGTCAATTTCACAGATGTAAAAGGTACTGGAGTTATAGGATAACCGTGAGATATCACCTTTTCACGAGCATAAATTCCACCTCCTGTTATTCCCAAAAGCAATGCAGAAATTATCAGTTTTTTCATAGGTTTATTTTTGTGTTTTCCATATTGATTCAAAATCTCAATCGTATGATACAAATGTAAAAAAGACATATTTGCAAACTGGTATAAATTTGTTTCTTTATATGGTACATTTTGTTTTTCTCTGCATCAAAAAGACAGTATTTTCCCTGTTTCAGAAGAGGTGAAAACATTTTATACCCTTTTGTGAAACATTTTTCATTCCATTAAAAAACGCTTTCCATTAGTTTTGTATCAGTCTTTAATAACATCACATTATGAAAACACATAGGAAACTTTTTTTCACCTTGCTTATAGCAAGTACTACAGGAATCATACATGCCCAAAATGTATTTAACGATCCGGCAGTAAACGAAGAACAACGGCTTGACGATTTGATTGCTCGAATGACTCTCGACGAAAAAGTGGATGCTTTGGGAAACAATACTCAAGTCCCCCGCCTGGGAATACAAGCCTCAGGAAGTGTAGAAGGCCTGCACGGAGTCGTACTGGGAGGACCAACATACGGCGACAGAGCCAATACTCCAACAACAGGCTTTCCGCAAGCTTACGGACTGGGAGAAACTTGGGATACCGACTTACTACATCGTGTAGCAACTTATATCAGTACAGAAAACCGTTATCTCTTCCAAAACGCAAAATACCGGAAAAGCGGACTTATCATGTGGACTCCCAATGTAGACTTGGGCAGAGATCCTCGCTGGGGACGAACTGAAGAATGTTATGGTGAAGATGCATTTCTTACTTCACGGCTTGCTGTAGCTTTCATCAAAGGCATACAAGGAGATCATCCTAAATACTGGAGAAATGCTTCACTTATGAAACACTTCTTATCGAACAGTAACGAATACGGACGTACATTTTCTTCTTCCAACTATTCCGACAAACTGTTCCGCGAATATTATGCTTATCCTTTTTATAAAGGAGTAACCGAAGGAGGATCACAGGCCTTGATGACTGCTTATAACGCCTACAACGGAACTCCGTGTATCATGCACCCCGTATTGCGAAACATCGTCATGAAAGAATGGGGACTGAACGGTACGCTACTGACCGACGGAGGAGCATTCCGACTGCTGTTGAGCGACCATAAACGTTTTGACAACGACCGGGCAGCTGCGGCAGCTGCATGCATCAAAGCAGGTATTACGAAGTTTCTGGATGAATATAAGGATGCCGTATACGAAGCACTGCACCGAAAACTCATTAGTGTGGAAGATATAGAAAAAGCAATCCGGGGAAACCTCAGAATATCTCTCAAACTTGGTTTGCTGGACCATGCAGAAGACAATCCTTATGCAGCCATCGGTGTCACTGATACCATTGCCCCATGGAGCAAACCGGAAACCAAAGCACTGGTACGCGAAGCTACGCTTAAATCGGTCGTCTTACTCAAAAATCAAGACCATTTGCTTCCACTTGACAGACATAAGATAAAAAAGATAGCAGTCATCGGACAACGTGCAACTGAGGTCCTGCAAGACTGGTACGCCGGTAAACCTTTTTATACAGTAAATGTACTTGATGCTATTCGCGAGGAAGCAGGTAACGATATTGAAGTACGATATGTAAAAACCAACCGAATGGACAGCGCACGCACGGTTGCAGCATGGGCAGATGTCGCTATTGTATGTGTCGGCAACCATCCTACCTGCAATGCCGGCTGGGAACAAGCTCCCGTCATAAGTGAAGGAAAAGAAGCCGTCGACCGCCAGTCGCTACAACTGGATCAAGAAGATTTGCTTCTACAAGTTGCTCAAACTAATCCCAATACAATTGGAGTATTGATCAGCAGCTTTCCTTATGCCATCAATCGAGCCAACCAGACAGTACCCGCTCTGCTTCATCTCACCCAATGCAGTCAGGAGTTGGGACATGCTGTAAGCGATGTTATATTCGGACATTATAATCCGGCAGGCAGACTAACCCAAACTTGGGTGAAAAACATCACCGACCTTCCTCACATGATGGATTACGATATTACTCACGGTCGGACATATATGTATTTTAAAGAAAAGCCATTATATCCTTTTGGTTATGGACTAAGCTATACCCGCTTTAATTACTCTGGAACAACTCTCAATGACCGTGTTATTGAACGTGGCGATACCTTAAGGATATGCTTCAACCTGAAAAATTCCGGCGATATGGATGGTGATGAGGTTGTACAACTTTACGTTTCCGCACGAAAACATACGGACAAAGATCCTATCAAGCAACTGAAAGCATTCCAGCGCATCAGTCTACGTAAAGGAGAAACGAAAAAAGTAGAGTTAACTGTCCCTTATACAGAGTTACAAGTATGGGATGAAAAGCAGAACCGTTTCATTCTTCCTGACAAAGAAATGACACTGGAAATAGGAGCCTCATCATCGGACATCCGTTTACGGACAACATTCCGAACAGAAGAATAAACCTCCAGCCAATTAATAACAGAAAGGAGTTGTACCACTACCACGATACAACTCCTTTTTTGATAGTTCAAAATTAGAAAACTCCAAGCTATACAGCCAAACTTACCATATTTAAATCGTTTTACTAGAGTGAAACGGTTGCTTCACCTAAATGAAAATAACGTTTCACAGTAATGAAACGATAGATTCAGCCTAGTCAAACGTTATTTATATGTTCAATTCAGTCATTGTTATACCACACACAATTATCAGAAAGCCCCGAAGCACGCACTGTTACCTGATTCTCTCCCGACTGTAAAGGAACATTGTTCCATGTAGCCACACAGACCTCATCAGGCGTACATTTTCCCATACTTTTTCCATTCACAAACAACTCTGCATCACCACAATTGCTAAACACCTGAATGTCAACTGATGAATTCGACCTATTCTGACAACGCTTCGATGCGATATACAGCACTTTTTCTTTCTTGTTCCAATTTGCTTTATAAAAATAAAAAGCATCTTTCTTAATCCTCCGATCGTATGTCACCAATCCCTTATCGTTTCGGCCAAAAGTCGTACCTTCTTTTCGACCGGCCGCCGAGAAATCAAACATACACCAAACAAATTTACACCACAAAAACGGACGTGAAGCAAGCTGTTTCCAGTTTTCTATATGGTAATAAGTCTGCCAGTTTTCTGGATGCCATTGTCCCCACGGCTCTGGATGAATCAAGGAATCCGTCTGTTGAAACACATCCGCACCAGCCCCGTATTCACTTATGCCCATACATCGCTGGGGATATGCCCAATACTCCTTATCAATCCACTCGCCCATCTCTTTACAATCGTCCCCATACCATCCGAAATAACGGTTGAATGCAATCAAGTCAGGTATTCCGTTCAAAGGATCTTTCTGGTTACTTGCCCCCGTTGTCGATCGTGATATATCCCATTTCTTAGCCAACTTGTTCAGTTCTTCTGCCATAGGGTTTGGATTTTCCAGCCATCCCGGGTTGATTTCATTAAAAAGTCCCCATGTCAAAATACAAGGATGATTATAATACTGACAAATCAGTTCCAGTAATTGCTGCTTTAAATTTTCTCTATACAGAGGATGGCTGACAAATACATTTACAAAAGGAATTTCAGCCCAGGCAATCAGTCCTCTCCTATCCATCAAATTATGCAACTGTTGTGCATGCGGATAATGCGCCAGTCGAACAGCAGTACATCCCATTTCCTGTATCAAGTTCAAATCCGATTCAAAATCTTCAGGACGAAAAGCCGATGCTCTTTCTGCACGGTCCTCATGATAATTGACTCCATGTATCGAATAGGGCTTACCATTTAAGAAAAAGCCTTTATCCGGATCTGCTGAATAAAACCGGAAGCCAACATGTTCTTCCCGACAATCAATCTCTTTACCACCTCTTTTCAGAACGACAACTCCGGTATATAAATATGGATCATTAACTCCATCCCACAAATGAGGATTATTAAGTTCCATCTTCACCACGGCTTCCTTACCAGACACACTTATTTCTTTACACCAAACAACTTTATGTTTCGCATCCAACAAAGAAAACTCAATAGAGCAATCATTCAATGCCATTTCAGTTCCCGATAGCAATGCTTTCATTTCCAGTCCGGCATACTTTTCTGAGACATCACACTGAGTAAAGAAAACTCCAGATGAGCCATAAAATGTCGGATCAATACAAGCATCATCCGTATACAAAAGCTCCACGCCACGATTCAGCCCACCCCATATATTAAAATCGCCGCATATCGGAGCTATTTCCATAGTTTGAGCGTTACTCACCCTGATATCCAGTTTATGTTTTTCTCCTTTCCGAATCAGATGAGTCAGCTCTACGGTAAAAGAGGTATATCCACCTTTATGCTGAGCTACAAAATGATTATCCAAATACACATCAGCTACAGTCTGTGCAGCTTTTACGCGCAAGAAAACACGCTTAAAGTTCTCCGATGAAGGTACAACGATAAAACGTGAATAAGTTGACACTCCCCGATAATAATTCACATTACCAAACATCGCATCAGCAGCATTCCACGTATGCGGAAGATCAACCGTTACCTTATCCGCAGCCTGAGATTCATACCCGCGATTAAAAAACCATCCCCTATCTAATGACTCAACTTTCATTGCAACCAGCTTCCCCCCCGTAACACACCATAAAACAAGCAATATGCTCCACCTGATATTCCATCTGCCCATCTGTTTATCCTCCTTTATTACAATATATGATATTTTTCTATTTGTTCTATCCACAAGTCTGCCATCCGCTTATGTCCGGCAGGTGTCGGATGAATTCCGTCCCAAATCCAATAAGTATCCGGCAATTCCGGATTTTCTTCCAGCAAACAGTGAAACATCGAAGCATATGGGATGAACACAGCTCCATAATCGGCTGCTATCTGTAAGGTTATTTTTCCCAGACGCTGTATCAGGCTATCCCGTAAAGCAAAATCTTCAGTCTTTTTCATATTTCCCGTACAAGCTGTAAATGGCTCACCCAATACAATCTTCACCTGCGGATTATCCTGACGCAGACTATCCAGCAAACTCCGATAAGCCTGTTCCCACGAAACAAAATCGAAAGCTCCACTGTCTTTTTTACCTAAATATTCATTCACATCGTTCGTTCCTATCAAGACAGAAACTACATCAGCATGTATCGCAAGAGCATCTTCCTTCCACCGGTTCTTCAAATCGTTTAATGTATTTCCGCTGATACCCCGGTTGAAGAACTGATATTCTTGCTCAGGATAATTACTTTGATAGTAAGAAGCACACAGATACATGTACCCACTTCCATAGATATGATTCATATCCCAATGATTGCGGACAGAAGAAGGTTGGGCACTTCCATCACTATTTCCCCAGTTACCATCAGTAATGGAATCACCGATGAACAATATTTTAGGTCCTGCGGCCCAAACATTAACCCCGCCAATTAACAGAAAAAAATAACCAGACAAAAAATTTCATAGTAAAATAAGATTATAGATTTTATTATTAGATACCTACTTTATTCAACAAAAATAATGAAGTCGTCTAAACTATTGAAAGTTTAACATTTTCGGAGAAGCAAGATGGCAAAAGCAATGTAATTCCAAGCGCTCCAACTTGTCAAAGTCGTATCATGTCTGATGAGGATACTGCGAAACGAATCAAGCCATGCGTTCGTCCTTTCAATGCTATACCTCTCACGATACAGAAGTTCATCTACGCAATCATCGTCATCATGCTCTCTGTTCTTTTTATTGAAACAGACATTAGGAAATATACCCCTGTCTTTACATTCACTTCTGAAACCTTTGCTGTCAAAGCCTGCATCGGCATTCAAAAACAAGCCATCAACATAAATATGTGCTTCTCGTAAAGTTTTAAAAATAATACTCATTGACTTTTCAATCTTGTAAAGATCATGATGTTCTCCGGATATGGATTCTGACATAGCCAATGGTATACCTTGTCTGTCAGTCAGATACAATGCATTGGTTGTGTTAAACTTCTTACATCCTTGATATCCAACAGATTCGCCACCTTTTGTTGCACGTGTGTGACTGCCGTCCAAATCTACACTTGACATATCGAGTTTATCACGATGCTTATTAAGGAGGTTTATCCAAACAGACTTCCATTCACCATTTTTGCTCCATTTTCGAAAATGGTAGAAGACAGTCTTGCAACTAAGAACTACATCACTAAACAATGCTGTTACAGGAAGTAAGCGCCACTGAATGCCAGTCTTCAACTTGTACAAAATGCAGTTGACTACTTCCACAATGCTAGCTTTACATACAAAACCACGTTTTGCAATTGAAAGATGTGGGAGAATTTCCGAAATTATCGTATCTTTGTCGAGTACTTTGTACATATGGGAGTTTTTGTTTCTGTTTGTTTGTGGTAAAACAAAGATAACAAAATACTCCCATTTTAACAAACCGCAATTAGTTTAGACAACTTCAATGTTTTCTATGTACGTTAAATCATAAAAGAACAGGGAAATAAACAGGTTTAAAACATTTGAATACCCTATTGAAAACATTTTAGCTCGTGACAGGAAACAAAAGAACGGATGCAGAAAATCAAAATCATGTATCTTTGTAATCGAAGTCAAGTAAAGACTTAGTAACTTTTTAACTTTAATGAATTATGCGAAACATTGGTATCTTACTTTGCGCCTTAGCTTGTTCTCTATGCGAAACATTTGCTCAGGGTTATAAAAATCCGGTAATTCCCGGATTTCATCCTGACCCTAGCGTATGTAAAGCTGGCGATGACTATTATCTGGTAAACAGCAGTTTTCAATATTTTCCGGGAGTACCCCTCTTCCATAGTAAAGATTTGGTAAACTGGGAGCAGATAGGCAATTGCCTGACACGGGAATCACAACTTAACCTGAAAGGAGCCAATGGAGGAAGCGGTATCTTTGCTCCTACCATACGTTATCACGAAGGAGTATTCTACATGATTACAACCAATGTATCAGGCAAAGGTAATTTTCTGGTACACACAACCGATCCCAAAGGAGAATGGTCGGAACCCATATGGCTGGAACAAGGAGGAATCGACCCTTCTTTGTATTTCGAAAACGGTAAATGCTACATGGTAAGTAATCCGGACGGTTACATCAATCTGTGCGAAATAGATCCGATGACCGGAAAGCAGCTCACACCTTCCAAAAAGATATGGAACGGAACCGGAGGACGTTATCCGGAAGGACCACATATTTATAAGAAAGACGGCTGGTATTACCTGCTCATTTCAGAAGGAGGAACAGAAGTAGCACATAGCATCACCATCGCACGCAGCCGTTACATTGACGGACCGTACGTAGGAAATCCGGCAAATCCGATTCTGACCCATGCTTGTCAGGCTGGAGAAACTAACCCTATTCAGGGTACAGGTCATGCCGATCTGGTAGAAGGTACAGACGGTTCATGGTGGATGGTTTGTCTTGCTTACCGTATCATGCCGGGATTCCATCATACCCTAGGGCGTGAAACTTATCTGACTCCCGTACGCTGGGACAAAGATGCATGGCCCGTTGTAAACGGAAATGGTACAATCCAACTGGACATGAATGTACCTACTCTTCCACTTCAGACAGTAAAGCAAAAACCCGAAACCATCACTTTCGAGAACAAACAATTATCCCCCGAATGGATGTACCTGCAAAATCCTGATATGCAAAACTATGAATTCAAGAACGGAAGTTTCCGTCTGAAAGCAACTCCGGTTTCTTTGAATGAGCAAAAGAGCCCGACTTTTGTTGCTATACGGCAAGAGCACTTCAATATGGAAGCCGCTACTTCTTTGGAGTTGAAAAATGCACAAGCGAATGATGAAGCTGGTATCAGTGTATATATGGAATACCACTCACACTATGATTTGTTCGTCCGTCAGAACAAGGATAAAAGCCGTTCGGTTGTCCTTCGCTACAAACTGGGAGAATTGGAACATATCGAAAAGGAAATGCCACTAAACAGTAAAGGAAACATAGAACTGAATATTAAATCGGACATAAACTTCTATTACTTCGGCTATACAGAAAACGGTATTTATCATGAGCTGGGAAAAATGAATACCCGCTACCTCAGCAGTGAAACAGCTGGAGGATTTACCGGAGTCGTACTCGGACTATATAGTGTATCTGCTTCCACACAATCGAAAGCGTATGCAGACTTCCGATACATGAAATATAAAGGAGAATAAACATGAGAAAACTATACCTGTATATATTAGGAATATTCCTGATTCTTCCTCTTGCCATACAGGCACAAACGGAAAAGAGAATCAAGATAGCTTGTGTAGGTAACAGCATTACCGAAGGATTTCTGTTGAAGAATCCTTCAGAAGAAAGTTATCCGGCTGCCCTTCAGAAATTACTGGGAAACAATTACGAAGTAGGCAACTTTGGCGTGACTGCCCATACATTGAGCCTGAAAGGAGATTTGCCTTATATGAAAACTACACGTTTTCAGGAAGCACTGGATTTTCTGCCCAATATCGTAACCATCAAACTTGGAACCAATGATTCCAAGCCGCAGAACTGGCAGCATCGTGCTATATTCAAGGACGATCTGAACCTGTTGATCGATAAATTCCAGGCACTTGCATCACATCCTCGCATCTACCTTTGTCTGCCTATTCCTTCTAACCGTAAAGAATGGGGCATCAACGACAGTATCATTGTAAACGGAATCATTCCATACATCCGGGAAGTTGCAGCCGAAAGAAGCTTACCCGTAATCGACCTCCATACAGCAATGCTTCCTTATTATCCACAACTCTACGTCGACGGAGTGCATCCCGACAAGTACGGAGCTGCTATTATTGCTGAAACATTGTATAAATGTATTACCGGAGAAGAACCACATCCAACTCCAGGACAAAGTGACCAGACATTGTGGTACGACGAACCTGCTGCACAGTGGGAAGAAACTCTTCCGTTAGGCAACGGCAGACTGGGTATGATGCCCGACGGAGGAATCGGCAAAGAACATATTGTTCTGAATGAAATCAGCATGTGGAGTGGGTCGGAAGCCAATTATCTGAACCCCGACGCTTCCAAAAGCCTGCCCGAAATACGTCGGCTGTTGTTCGAAGGAAAGAACAAAGAAGCACAAGAACTGATGTATTCCAGCTTTGTTCCTAAGAAACCGGAAAAAGGAGGAACGTATGGAGCCTTTCAGATGTTGGGCGATTTATTTTTGGAGCATCAGTACGGAGTACATGAAAAGGATGTTCCTGCTGATTACCACCGCTGGCTGGATTTAAGTAAGGGAATCGCATACACAACTTTCTCCCGCGGGAATGTAAATTATGTGCGCGAATACGTCGTTTCACGTGATAAAGATGTCATGCTGATACACCTGAAAGCAAACGTTCCTGGTTCCATCAATTTCAAAATGAATTTGAGCCGTCCGGAAAGAGGAAGCGTACGCAAACTGGCTGAAGGAAAACTGGAACTGTACGGCAGTCTGGACAGTGGTTCCTCGCAAGCAGGTGTCCGTTATGCTGCCATTGCCGGAATAACATGCAAGGGCAAGCAGACAAACCAGTCGACTGACGAACAGTCTATCACTGTACAAAATGCGGACGAAGCATGGATTGTAGTATCGGCAAAGACCTCCTTTCTGGCAGGAGAAATTTATGAAACGGAAGCAGACCGAATACTCAACGATGCTTTGAAAAGCAATCTCTGCGAAACTGTATCGGAAGCAATCCTAAGTTACCAGGCTCTGTTCAACCGTGCAGGAATCCGTCTGCCCGAAAATGAAGCCGTTTCACATTTGACTACCGATCAGAGAATTGAAAGATTCCAGCAGCAAGACGATCCTTCGCTGGCTGCTCTTTACTATAATTACGGACGTTATTTGCTGATAAGCAGTACACGTCCGGGAAGCCTGCCTCCCAACTTGCAAGGACTTTGGGCTAACGAGCCGGGAACTCCCTGGAATGGCGACTATCATACGAACATCAATGTACAAATGAACCACTGGCCGGTAGAACAAGCTAATCTATCGGAACTATATCTGCCACTGGTTGACTTAGTGAAACGCCTGATTCCCAACGGAGAAGAAAGTGCAAAAGCCTTTTACGGTCCGCAAGCAAAAGGCTGGGTACTCCACATGATGACCAATGTATGGAACTATACCGCTCCCGGAGAACACCCGTCATGGGGAGCAACGAATACCGGAGGAGCATGGCTTTGCGCACACTTGTGGGAACATTATCTTTTCAGTGGCGACCGGAACTATCTGGCAGATATTTACCCGATTATGAAAGGAGCTTCAGAGTTTTTCTACTCTACCATGGTACGCGAACCCAAACACGGATGGCTCGTTACAGCTCCCACTTCTTCACCCGAAAATGCTTTTTATCTACCGGGAAAAGACCGTACGCCTATCAGTGTATGTATGGGTCCGACAATGGATATCCAACTAGTACGTGAACTTTACACCAACGTGATAGAAGCTTCACATATTCTGCATACAGATACTGCTTATGCTGAAGCTTTGCAAGAGGTCATCGGGTTATTGCCACCTCACCAGATAAGCAAGAAAGGATACCTGATGGAATGGCTGGAAGATTACGAAGAAACGGATATTCATCATCGTCATGTATCTCACCTATATGGTCTGCATCCGGGAAATCAGATTTCAGTTCTTAAAACTCCCGAGCTGGCAGAAGCCTGTCGGAAAACCTTAAACCGACGAGGGGACGAAGGTACAGGATGGAGTCGCGCATGGAAAATCAACTTCTGGGCACGACTGGGCGACGGCAACCGTGCATATAAGCTGTTCCGCAGCCTGCTTTACCCAGCATATACGGCTCAGACCCCCACACAACACGGAAGTGGAACATTCCCTAATCTCTTTTGCTCACACCCACCCTTTCAAATGGATGGCAACTGGGGAGGAACTTCAGGTATCAGCGAAATGCTGTTGCAAAGTCAGGATGGCTTCATCCACCTGCTTCCCGCCCTGCCTGAACCCTGGAAAGACGGAAGTTTTTACGGACTAAAAGTAAGAGGAGGCGCCACAGTCAATCTTGTATGGAAAGATGGAAAGCCGGTACAGGCAACCATCACCGGAGGATGGCAGAACAATCTGAAGATGAAATGGCCCCAAGGAGTCAAAAAAGTACTCCTCAACGATACAACCTGTCGCACAGACTCTTTCATTCCGTTCACTGTAAAACAAGGACAATGTATTACGTTCATATTCGAATAACTGATAAACAAACTATAACAACTAAAAAATAATTGACCATGAAAAACTTCAAGAAACTGGCACTGGCATCTGTGTTATGTACTGGTGTCTGCCTGACAGCAGGAGGACAAAAGCCGGCTCCGGCTATTCCTTCCGATCCGGTTATCGAGGCACATATTCAGGAATGGCTGAAGAAAATGACACTCGAAGAAAAAATCGGCCAGATGTGTGAAATCACCATCGACGTAGTGAGTGACTTCGAAGCTAGCAAGAAAAACGGATTTACACTGAATCCTGCCATGCTCGACACTGTAATTGGTAAATATAAGGTAGGTTCATTGTTGAATGTTCCACTGAGTGTCGCACAGAAAAAGGAAAAATGGGCTGAAGCAATCAAACAGATTCAGGATTTGTCCATGAAAGAAATCGGCATACCTTGTATCTATGGTGTCGACCAGATTCACGGAACTACCTATACACTCGATGGAACCATGTTCCCGCAAGGCATCAATATGGGAGCAGCTTTCAACCGTGAACTGACAGAAAAGGCAGCAGCCATTTCGGCATACGAAACTAAAGCCGGCTGTATCCCCTGGACCTATGCTCCAGTAGTCGACTTGGGACGTGATCCACGCTGGTCGCGTATGTGGGAGAACTACGGTGAAGACTGTTACGTAAACGCAGAAATGGGTAAGGCTTCTGTCAGAGGTTTTCAGGGAAGTGATCCGAATCATATCGGCGAATATAATGTGGCAGCCTGCATGAAACATTACATGGGATATGGTGTTCCTGTTTCGGGTAAGGACCGTACACCTTCTTCTATTTCACGCAGCGATATGCGCGAAAAGCACTTCGCCCCGTTCCTTGCAGCTATCCGTCAGGGAGCACTGAGTGTAATGGTTAACTCAGGTGTAGACAATGGTGTACCTTTCCATGCTAACCGTGAACTGCTGACCGAATGGCTGAAGGAAGATTTGAACTGGGACGGTATGATTGTAACCGACTGGGCAGACATCAACAATCTGTGTACACGCGACCACATTGCAGCAACCAAGAAAGAAGCTGTCAAGATTGCCATCAATGCCGGAATCGACATGTCGATGGTTCCCTACGAAGTAAGCTTCTGCGACTACCTGAAAGAACTAGTACAGGAAGGTGAAGTCCCCATGAGCCGCATCGACGATGCCGTAGCCCGCGTATTACGTCTGAAATACCGTCTGGGACTGTTCGAAAATCCATATTGGGATATCAAGAAATACAACAAATTCGGTTCTGAAGAGTTTGCCTGTGTTGCTTTACAGGCCGCCGAAGAATCAGAAGTGCTGTTGAAGAATGAAGGCAATATCCTGCCGCTTGCCAAAGGAACAAAAATCCTGCTTGCCGGTCCGAATGCCAACTCCATGCGTTGCCTGAATGGAGGATGGTCGTACAGCTGGCAGGGACATCTTGCCGATGAATGTGCCGGTGCTTACAACACAATCTACGAATCATTGTGCAACAAATACGGCAAAGAGAACATCATCTACGAACCGGGGGTGACTTACGCTCCTTACAAGAACGATAACTGGTGGGAAGAAAACCAGCCGGAAATCGAAAAATCAGTTGCCGCAGCCAGTCGTGCCGATGTGATTATTGCCTGCATCGGAGAAAACTCTTACTGCGAAACTCCGGGTAATCTGACCAACCTGACCATGTCGGAAAACCAACGCAATCTGGTAAAAGCTCTTGCTGCAACCGGAAAGCCAGTCATTCTGATACTGAATCAAGGTCGTCCGCGTATCATCAACGATATTGTTCCACTGGCAAAAGCCGTAGTCAACGTCATGCTGCCCAGCAACTATGGTGGCGATGCACTTGCCAACCTGCTTGCCGGCGATGCCAACTTCAGCGGAAAGATGCCTTTCACCTATCCTAAACATATCAATGCACTGGCAAACTACGACTATAAGCCTTGCGAAAACATGGGACAGATGGGCGGAAATTACAACTACGACTCGGTAATGGATGTACAGTGGGAATTCGGATTCGGTCTGAGTTACACAACTTACAGCTACTCAAATCTGAAAGTCGACAAAACTTCATTTACAGCCGATGACGTGCTGACAGTCAGCGTCGCTGTTACCAATACAGGAAAAGTTACCGGAAAAGAAAGCGTACTGCTTTATTCAAAAGATTTAGTAGCAAGCAGCACTCCCGACAACATCCGTTTGCGTAATTTCGAAAAAATCGAACTCAATCCGGGTGAAACCAAAACCGTAACCATGCAACTGAAAGGCAGTGATCTGGCATTTGTTGGTTACGACGGTAAATGGCGTCTGGAAAAAGGTGATTTCAAACTGAAATGTGGCAACCAATGGACAGATATTCAATGCAGCGAAACCAAAGTTTGGGACACACCGAATAAATAATTCACTAGAAAGTATTCATTTGAAAATCAATAAGTTTTAAAGTTTCCCTCGCCCATTCGTATTAGTTGAAAAAACTTAACGGAAAAGGCGAGGGATTTTTTGTACAATTTTTTAAAAAACATCAAGATAAATCAGACAAAAGATGCTGTTCTTTTAAATAAAAGATCTGCATCTTTTTATTTTTAGAGTTTCTGCTCATTCCTTCTTATCCCATCATATACTTTAATTTAGACATTGAATTAATCATATCAAACTACTTTACTTCTGTTTCTTGTACCTACATAAAATATCAGCAGGAGAATAAATAAAAATATCCAATTATAATTATATTTGTAACTACAGAATTCAGGAAATCAGAAGAAACCAAAGATTATTTTATTTATAGAAACCTATAGCCAAACTTATGAAGAAACACAAGTTTGCAGCGATCATTCTTTTCATCATCGGCACATTACCGGTAGCTGCACAAGACAAAGCTTCCTCTCTATCCTCCCGCTCCCCATTTATCATGTCGTTTTCAATAGGTCCTAATTTCAATACCGGAGGAAGTGAACATATTGAATATTTCGGGTCACGCGCAGATGTTGCTACCCAGTTCGACTGGCGGATATCTGTCGGATTTGCACGCCACTGGAACGCCTATCTGGATATAGGATTAAGCTTCTTCAAAATTCAAACAGATGATGTATGGAGCAACATCGCTCAAACCATAGGCGATAAATTGTTTCCCGGATTAAGTAGAATTAAACCTTCTGCAAGTATAGGTATCGGCTACATGGAAGAAATAGGAAGATGGCAGTTGATGCCAAGAATCGGTATAGGACGCATGAGTGCCGGAGGCTCTGAAAAAACTCAAACTATTGAAGATACAACATATAAACTTGAAATAAGCCGTTCATCCACATTCCTCAATCCCGGAATATCAGCAGGATACCGTACCTCTAATCTGTGCAGTATAATTCTAGACGTCAGCTATCGCTGTCCGTTACAGTCTTGCAATACAACCTATACCGTAACAGAACCCGATCTGCCACCTGTAACAGAAACCGTAAAATCCCGTTCATGGTCAAACGACCTCAGCGTTTCTGTGGGCATTCAGCTACATATGGAACTAGGCAAGAAAAGGTGAAAGTAAGTTTTTAAAAACAGACATCCCTAACAAGGGGCATTCTTTTAAACAATATCAGATTATTAAGGATATGGAAAATAATAAAAATGAAGAAATCGATTTTAAAATATTACATCAACAAATGCTTTCCGGAAAGATGTATAACGACTTATCTCCAGTTTTAATAAAGAAAAGGAACAGAGCTGTTTTTATTAACCAATCAATATAATAACAGTTATGGCAAACCAGCACTAATACGTGAAGAAATTCTGCGAAAGATTCTCGGATCAATGGGAAATAATGTAAATTTTGAGCCCAACTTCAGGTGTGAATTTGGGATTAATATCATTATTGGAGATAATTTCTTTGCAAACTTCGATTGTGTAATGCTGGATTGTAACCAAATTACTATTGGAAATAATGTACTTTTAGGTCCACGTGTCGGAATTTATACAGGCAATCATGCTACTCATCCGGATGATAGAATAGCTGGAGGATGTTATGCCCAACCTGTTACAATTAAAGATAATGTGTGGATTGGTGCAGGCGTTCATATTTTAGGCGGCGTTACAATAGGAAAAAACTCTACTATCGGAGCAGGAAGTGTCGTAACCAAAGATATTCCCGACAATGTCATTGCAGCAGGTATCCCATGCAAAATTATCAGAAATATTACAGAACAAGATAAAGATCCCTATTTTCTATCTTCACTCTAAAAACAACGTTTTTCGGGTGAGCAGGATATTGACATAACAAAAAAAGTCCCGTAAAACCTTAGTTTTACAGGACTTTACTTAATCAACCTAGCGGAGAGACAGGGATTCGAACCCCGGGTACCTCGCAGTACAACGGTTTTCAAGCCCGCCGCAATCGACCACTCTGCCACCTCTCCAAAACTCTTTTGCAAGAGTGCTTCCTTTCAAAAGCGATGCAAAGGTACATATTATTTTTTAATTTACAAATTTTCAACAATATATTTTTATCTCTTTACTATACTTATTTATTCCTCTAAAAAATGTACTTTTGTACATTCATTAATTTGAAACAATAGGAATTTTCATCAGTTTAAATACGTAACCGAATGGAAAGTATTATCGCAAAACCTGAAAGAGAGCAAATTATAGCTCTTATAAAAAGAGAAGTAGTCCCGGCAATTGGTTGTACAGAACCTATTGCCGTAGCCTTATGTGTTGCGAAAGCTACAGAAACTTTAGGCTGTCATCCTGAAAACATAAAAGTATTTTTAAGTGCCAATATCCTGAAAAATGCCATGGGAGTAGGTATTCCGGGAACGGATATGATCGGTCTTCCCATAGCTGTAGCTTTAGGGGCTTTGATTGGAAAATCTGAATACCAACTGGAAGTATTGAAAGACAGTAACCCCGAAGCTGTTGAAGCAGGAAAAAAGATGATAGAATCACAATGCATCGACATTGCCTTAAAGGAAAATATTGAAGAAAAACTTTATATAGAGGCAGTTTGTACTCATGGCAATGATTCGGCAACAGCCATTATTAGCGGCGGACATACTAATTTTGTTTACATAAGCCACAATCAAGATGTTCTTCTCGACAATAGAACACCAGCCTCAGCCGAAGCTCAGGCTGCTCACGTTGAACTGACCTTACGTAAGGTCTTCGATTTTGCAACAACAGCTCCTCTTGAAGAAATTGAATTTATTCTAGAAGCCAGACGTCTGAACAAAAATGCAGCCGAACGTTCTTTCCAAGGGAAATATGGACATGAACTGGGCAGAATGTTAAGAAACAGTCAGACAGAAAGAAATATCATGGGAAATAATACATTTACTCACATATTATCGTATACTTCTGCTGCCTGTGATGCCCGTATGGCAGGAGCCATGATACCGGTAATGAGTAATTCTGGTAGCGGTAACCAAGGTATTGCCGCCACATTGCCTGTCGTTGTTTATGCTGAAGACAATCATAATTCGGAAGAGGAATTGACACGTGCCCTTATACTCAGCCACTTGACAGCTATCTACATCAAACAAAGCCTTGGACGTTTATCAGCCTTGTGTGGTTGTGTTGTTGCCGCAACAGGAAGTAGCTGCGGTATCACCTACCTTATGGGTGGAGGATATCAGCAGGTAATGTATGCAGTACAAAACATGATCGCCACACTTACCGGCATGATCTGCGATGGAGCCAAACCAAGTTGCGCACTGAAGTTGACAAGTGGAGTTTCAACTGCTGTTATGTCTGCCATCATGGCGATGGAACAGAAATGTGTAACTGCCGTAGAAGGTATCATCGAAGAAAACGTAAATCAGAGTATACGCAATCTTACCAAGATAGGTTCGGAAGGAATGAACGAAACCGACAAGCTTGTATTAGATATTATGACCCATAAGCACTGTGACTAAATAAGTACAGAAGCCTAAAGACAACGGCTGTTTTTCGCAAAAGATAGCGTACTTTCATGCGGGAGAACAGCCGTTTTTATTTATTTGCGCCGTTATGAAAACAAATTCAAATACATTATACATACAAAAACTCATATCTGAAGGAGAACATATACATCAGGATTTTAAATTTGCCATATCCGACGCAAGAAAAATTGCCAAAAGCCTGTCTGCATTCGCCAATACAGAAGGAGGAAGACTGCTGGTTGGAGTAAAAGATAATGGAAAAATAGCCGGTGTCCGCTCGGAAGAGGAAATCTATATGGTAGAGGCCGCAGCCACATTATACTGCCGGCCGGAAATAGAACTGGAAACACATATCTATCACATAGAAGGGAAAGATGTATTGGAGGTACAAATAAACGAAAGTACACAAAAACCCATATATGCATTAGACGAAAATAATCATCCATGGGCCTACGTACGCATCAAAGACGAAAATATATTGGGCAACCCTATACATCTGAATATATGGAAGCACGACCGCGAAGAAAAGAAAGTAATCATAACCTATACTCAGCGGGAACAGCAAGTCCTGACTATCTTAAAACAGCAGGGAGCTCTGACGCTAGGACAATGCAGCAAACTTACACGCATGAACCGCAAACAAATAAGCCGCTTGCTGGCCGACTTCATCCGCTTCGGACTGGTAGAACAATATTTCGAGGAACATACATTTTATTTTCGCCTTAAAGACGGTGAATGAAAAGAATGAACAAAAAGATTTTCTATCTTTGCACCTAAATAAACAAATTATATCATTATGAGCATATTTTCTAAAATATTCGAAAAAAAACAAACTTCAGAAACCGACGAAACTGTACGCGTAGGAGGAATGGAAGATTTTATGACACTTATACGTGTATATTATCAGTCGGTAATGGCTGCGCAGCTAGGTATCAGCAACATCAATTTCCTGCCTGACATGGCTGTATTCAAGCGTACTCTTAAAATTCCTACCCAAAACAATAAACTGGGAATCGCTGAACGTTCAAAATGTAAAAAGATGCTAAGTGATATCTATGGATTGAATGACGTATTCTTTAAAGAAATTGACAATTCTATCAAGAAGAACTGTAAAAATGCAAATGATATCAAGAGTTACCTCTTCATGTTCCAAGGTTTCAGCCAGGATCTGATGATGGTAATAGGCAACCTGATGCAATGGAAATTCCGTATGCCGGGAGTGTTTAAGAAAATGTTGCGTGGCATGACAGAAAAAGCTATCCATGACATTATGACCAAGACAGACTGGAAAGATGATGGAGTACGTAAAACTTGTCATAATATCCGTATTTACCAGCACACTTTAGGCTATTCAGAAAGCTGGATGACCGAATATGTATACAACATTGTATTGCTGGCTAAAAAAGAACCTAAACCTAAAGCCTGATTGACAGATTCAGATATGAACGCAGAAAAGATTATTCCGCCAATAGAAACTCATCCATTGGAACCTTTCCTTCCCGGTAACGCGGCGTTATTGATGCTGGGAAGCTTTCCTCCCCAGAAGAAACGATGGAGTATGGATTTCTTCTACCCCAACCTGCAAAACGATATGTGGAGAATCATCGGAATAATCTTTTTTTCTGATAAAGATCATTTTCTACATCCGGACAAAAAATCATTCGACAAAGAACGAATCATAGAATTCCTCAACGAAAAAGGGATAGCCCTATACGATACAGCTTCTGCCGTACGACGGTTACAGGATAATGCATCAGACAAGTTTCTAGAGATAATTGAACCTACAGACATCGATTTGTTGCTAAAACAACTCCCTAAATGTCGGGCAATCGTTACCACAGGTCAGAAGGCAACAGATACATTACGCCAACAAATACATGTATTAGAACCTCCTATTGGAGGAAAATCCTCCTTTGAATACAACGACCGTACACTTTATCTATACAGAATGCCTTCATCCAGTCGGGCTTATCCACTAAAAATAGAAAAAAAAGCAGAAACATATCAACTCATATTCAAAGACTTAGGATTAATATAAAAAAAGGGTACTATTTTTTATAGGAAAGGATTTGCAAATATAGAAATTTATCGTACCTTTGCAACCGCAAACACGGGAATAGCTCAGTTGGTAGAGCATCGGTCTCCAAAACCGAGTGTCGGGAGTTCGAGCCTCTCTTCCCGTGCCGAGATAAAAAGCTGTAACTCAAAAAGTTGCAGCTTTTGTTCGTTTATAGGCCGGACAAATATCGGACAACTCATTTTCATGATGTCAAACCGTACTGCGTTTTCAAACTCAACAAAATGCAACAAAGGATCACAAGCAATAAAAACGCACTATCCCCCTAGAAGATTAATTCAGCTATTCAAAAAAAACATTTCTGATTTTTTCAGATTCAATTACACGAGCAACCGATCATATAGAAAACTAAATACACAATTTATCCCCAAAGGAAATTACGACTTTTTCCAAACAATTTAGATCGATTATCATAAAATCTACGGGACTTTTTTTAATCAACCTAGCGGAGAGAGAGGCTCTCGAACTTATACTTTCACAGAATATCATAAAACAGCAAATAACTGATAATCAAGTGTAAATTATAACATAGAGTAAAACTAAATGTTTCTAAATGTCTTTTGCCATCTCAATAATTGGGTGTATATTTGGGTGTATATTTGGGTGTAGAATTTCAAACGCACCCAATTATGAATATCAAGCGCAACATCATTTTTGCATTGGAGAGCCGGAAAAAGAACGGTGTGCCAATCGTAGAGAACGTACCCATCCGTATGCGTGTCATC
>ULSI01010743.1_pt1 | contig 32939 bp, 28 predicted proteins | sample 1956211 | NCBI WGS metagenome assembly ULSI01 (sample SAMEA4835704, study PRJEB28245) | human gut metagenome | biome: gut microbiome; material: fecal sample | place: Denmark | collected 2008 | reverse complement strand
ATATTAAACGAACTCAAACGAGCTCTATCCCCCTTACTTCTACACTCGGAAGCCCGCCGATTGACTTGTGTGTCAAGGGCGGGCTTCTATATCAGTTCTTACACGTATTCCTGTTATTCTACAACCAGACGAAGCTTTTTCGTTCCTGTGCGTGCCTGAAGCCATTCCAACATTTTGTCTTTTTCCTGTTTGGAAAGACTCCGGTCGCAATCAACAAAAGCATAAGTTAAGGTATCCATACGAAGACTGTCTACACGAAGCTGAAGACTCTTTGAAACAGAAATTGTTTTTATACATGGGAAAAGAACCTTAATCTCCTGCCCCATCTTCTCATTCATCAAATTCGAACCTGTAAAATCTGGTAACAAACGATTCAGTGAGTCAAGTGCAGCTTGTTGTGACATAAGCTGCCTCTCACTATTCTTATAAAAATCCTCCATTACCATCGACTTAATATTTCCTATATCCATCGCACCGGCTCCATTAACTCCCTGAAAAACGACCAATTTTGTCTGATCCAGCTTATAATCAGCAAGTTTATTCCGCGCATTCTGTATTTGTTCCTCTGAAACTTCCTTTCCGATAAATACCACTTTAATCTCCCGTTTGTCAAATGAGATTTCACGATTCAGAATCTGAGAATCCGGGAATTGGAGTTCAGAAGTAATAAAGTTGTTAGCAGAAGAATGATAAATCGTTTCACGTACAATGTTATATGTCAGATAAACGGCCGGACACATGGTAGCAATTGCAATACCGATGATATATTTCCGGACCAACTTTTCTCTTACCTTATCAACAAACTGCTTACGCTGGAAATGCATTACCCGTACTCCTATATAAGTAGCCAGACTGATAAAAACAGAATTAATAAAATAAAGGTAAAAAGCTCCCAAGAAATAAAGCAGGTTGCCTGTTGCCAGTCCAAATCCGGCAGTACAAAGCGGAGGCATCAACGCCGTAGCAATAGCAACTCCCGGAATCACGTTTCCTTTTTCTTTTGTAGCCAATGCTACAATACCAGCCAGACCACCCACCAAAGCAATAAACACATCATAGATAGTAGGTGATGTACGCGCAAGCAACTCCGACTGAACTTCATCAAGCGGAGTAAATGAAAAATAAATCGTTGCGGTAGTTACACTAAACAAAGTTGCCACCAGATAACTTTTCAATGAACGTTTCATCAGCTCAAAGTCATTCAACCCGACAGCAAGTCCTACTCCCATAATCGGTCCCATCAGCGGAGATATCAACATCGCACCGATAATTACCGCCGTAGAATTCACATTCAACCCAAGTGAAGCAATAAAAGTGGCAAAAATAAGTACCCACAAGTTTGTACCTTTAAACTCCACCCCATTCCGGATGGAATCAACAGTCACCTGTTCATCTTCTTTGCTACGGTTCAAGTCCAGATATTCATTAAAAAACTTCCTGATAATAAATTTTTTATCTCTTTCCATAACCTAAAACTGTGTTTTATTTAACAAAACGGTTCACAAAAGGGATTGTTTTCAAAGGTAAATCTTTTTTTAATATATAGGCGATAAATATCAACAATAATAAGGTACGGAACACTAATCTTAATCCAACATTAGATATTATAACCTCCTGAGAAAGAACAAATAGAACAGCAGCCAATATCAGATAAACAGCCATATCCTTTAAAGGATAGCTGACCGGATATTTTTTCTGTCCGATGATATAAGACAACAAGGTTATTACTCCATAACCGGCCACTGATGCCCATGCAGAAGCGACATATCCATAAGTCGGAACCAACCATATATTCAATACCAGAATTACCGCACATCCGATGATTGAAAAATATGCTCCCCATTGTGTTTCATCCGTCAGTTTATACCAGAAAGACAAGTTAAAATAAATACCCTTAAATATTTCTGCCCCCATTACGATAGCTACTACACTCAGTCCTTCCCAATAATCACGCGCTACCATATAACGAAGTATATCCATATAAAACATCACAGCAAGAAAAGCCAGTAAGGAGAAGATAAAGAAATACTTCATTGCTGCCGAATACATCTTACGGTTATCTCCCTCCTTGTTTTTACCAAAGACAAAGGGTTCGTAAGCATAACGGAAAGCCTGGGTAAACATAGCCATTATCATAGCCACTTTACTGGTAGCACTATATATTCCAAGCTGCACCAACCCTTCCTGACGGTCATCGAACAAGAATGGATAAATCATTTTATCAATCGTCTGGTTCAATATGCCCACCACTCCGAAAACCAAAATCGGGAATGAATAAGAAATCATCTGTTTCAGCAGAACTTTATCCACACGATAAGAAAAACCTCTCAGTTCCGGGATGAAGAAAAACATCTGTACCAGCGACATGATCAGATTCGACACAAAGATATATCCTACCAGATATTCCGGACGGTAAAACCATGAAACCAGTTGATGGGCATGAACATCCAGCCACGGACACAACAAGAGGAAGAAAAGATTCAGGAGAATATTACCAACAATATTGAACAGCTTGATAGATGCAAACTTTATCGGACGTTTTTTGTATCGCAGATAAGCAAACGGAATACACTGAAATGAATCCAGGGCAACCACAAGTACCATCATCGCAATATAATCGGGATGATCGGGATACTCTAGCAATGCGGAAATGGGATGCAGGAACAGCATACACAGTATAACAAAAATCAGCGAAAGCCCACCTACAAAAATCAACGTATTGGCATATACCTTTTCCGGATGTTCACCCGACTTATTGGCAAAACGGAAGAATCCTGTTTCCATACCAAATGTCAGAAAGACCAAGATAAGTGCCGTATATGCATACACATTCGACACCACACCGTAACCACCTGTCGATGCTGGTATTACTGCGGTATAAAGTGGCACAAGCAGATAGTTAAGAAAACGTCCTACAATGCTGCTCAATCCATAAATAGCCGTATCTTTTGCTAACGATTTCAGTCCAGCCATAGTCTATAAAAAATAAAAGTGTGTGCCGCTGTTATGGCACACACCATAATTAATCATCAAAAAGTGTTTTTACATTATTATATATACTCCGTCCCAGATGCTTATAAGCCAGCTCCGTAACTTCTCGTCCGCGTGGAGTCCGCTTCAGAAAACCTTCCTTTATCAAGAATGGCTCGTACACTTCTTCCAACGTTCCGGGATCCTCCCCAAGTGCCGTAGCAATCGTTGTCAGTCCTACCGGACCTCCCTTGAACTTATCAATAATGGTACAAAGTATCTTATTGTCTATCTCATCCAGTCCGTAACGGTCAATATTCAGCGCTTCCAGTGCATATCGAGCTATTTCCACATCAATCCGTCCAGAGCCTTTCACCTGAGCAAAATCACGTACACGACGTAACAAGGCATTGGCAATACGGGGAGTACCACGACTGCGCGAAGCAATCTCGCCTGCGGCATCTACATCACATGGAATACCCAAGATACTGGCCGAGCGCAAAATAATACGCGACAATACTGCATCATCGTAATATTCCAAATGGAGATTAATTCCGAAACGTGCACGGAGCGGAGCGGTAAGCAATCCACTGCGGGTAGTAGCTCCCACCAGCGTAAACGGATTCAAGTCCAGCTGAATGCTACGTGCCGACGGACCTTTGTCTATCATGATATCAATCCGGTAATCTTCCATTGCCGAATATAAATACTCCTCCACCACCGGGCTCAAACGATGTATTTCATCAATGAACAATACATCATTCGGTTCAAGACTTGTCAGGACACCGGCAAGATCACCCGGCTTATCAAGTACAGGACCGGAAGTTACTTTAAATCCAACCCCCAGTTCATTGGCAATAATATTGCTCAATGTTGTTTTTCCCAATCCGGGAGGACCATGAAGCAAAACATGGTCAAGCGCTTCAGCACGAAGCCTGGCTGCCTTGACAAAGATACGCAGATTGTCGACTACCTTATCCTGACCACTGAAGTCACCAAACTGTAGTGGTCGGAGGGCATTCTCGAAATCCCGTTCTTTTCCTGTAGGTTTATAATCACGTATGTCGAATTGTTCTTCCATAATGATGCAAAAGTACAAATAAATCGTGTGAAGAACGATATAAAAAACTTTATCTTTGCAAGAACTACAACTAACTTTTTTTACTTTAAAGCCTATGAACGAACTTAGCACCAATCATCTGGTATTTTTCTCTCCGACTCATACTTCTGCTAAAATAACACGTGCTATTGGCGAAGGAATTGGTATGGGAAGAAGAATTGAAACCGACCTGACACTCGATGAAAGTGACTCACCTATCGAAATAAACGATTCACTTACAGTCATTGCTGCACCTGTATATGGCGGACGTGTTGCTCCGGTTGCCTTGCAACGCATCAAGCGCCTGAAAGGTAACAATTCCCCGGCAATCGTCGTAGTGGTATATGGTAACCGCGACTATGAAGATGCTCTGTTGGAACTGCGTGACACAGTAGCATCATTGGGATTCACTCCTCTCTCGGCAGGAGCATTTATCGGAGAACACAGTTACAGCACAGCCGAAATGCCTGTTGCAGCCGGACGCCCCGATGCGACCGATTTACAAATAGCCCGCACATTCGGAGCCGACAGTTTGAAAAAACTGGAAAAAGCAATGCAGAATTCAGAAGCATTAAGCACGCTGACTCCTTCTCTGCAAGCAGGATGCCGGTTAAAAGCTATGGGGGATAAATTGTCTATGCTGATTGGATCTTTTTTTATAAAAGGTACTTCTCCTTATAAACTGATACAGGCTTCCAAGCCATCAGCTCCAGTCTGCAATGAAGATTGCTTTGTTTGTGGAGAATGTATAGAGGTCTGTCCTACCCACGCCATACGTATCAGCAACGACGGCAGCCATATCGAAACAGATGTAAACCGCTGTATACGCTGTTGTGCCTGTGTAAAAGAATGTCCTAACGGAGCCCGTATCTATAACACTCCGTTTACAGCTATTTTACACGAGAAATTCAGCACACCACGTCAGCCTGAACTTTTTCTATAAAAAAGAAGCGGATACCATTTTTAAGAGAGATTAAAAACAATGGTATCCGCTATAAATTTCTCTTACCGAACCTCACGGTCAAGCAGGCGTTACATCTCATTTATGGAAATGCGGCCCAAAGAGAATAAGAAAGGGAGAATTTATATTTCTTCAAAATTTAAATTTCTTCATAAAAAAGAATTTTAATTAATTAATATAAATCAAAAAATACTCTCTACAGAACCTTATTTTTTATCCAATAAGCCTTCTTTTTACTAACTAATTGTTGTTAATCGAGATGCAAAAACAACCAAGAGATTGGAAAAATAAAATAAATTATAAAAAAGTACGAAATACTATTGCACAATCAAACATTATAATAAGAGATAACATATTATTATATATACACACATAAAGAAGGTAAAAACATATCGTTTTGACACTATAAATAAACATATAAGCAAAAAACGTCACATTAAAACTTTACAAAATTTGTTAAACACCAAGATAGAGTATCATTTTACTTTTTTAATAAAATCATCTTAAATCTTTTAAGAGTTTAAAGTATTTACAAAAGCCATAATGTTAAAAAATGCCAACTGAATTGTTATACAATATTTATAAACACATATTCTACAAACATTCGTAGAAGAATTCTGTTTTTATCTTTACTTTTGTCTTATACAAACGGCAGATTTTACAACATGGAAAAAGAGAAACGAATACTAGTAGGAATGAGTGGAGGAATTGACAGTTCCGCTACCTGCATTATGCTACAAGAACAAGGTTATGAAGTTGTAGGTGTGACTATGAGAACCTGGGATATACCTTCCCACTTTTCAACTCCGGAACAAGAACAACCCGACGAAATATTAGAAGCAAAGGCTCTAGCCGAACGTCTGGGTATAGAACATCATGTTGCCGATGCCCGCGAGGAATTCCACAATGTCATCGTACAATATTTTATCGACGAATACATGAAGGGACGCACTCCCAATCCTTGCGTCATGTGTAACCCGCTGTTTAAGGAACGCATCTTATGCGAATGGGCCGACCGTACCGGCTGTGCACAGATTGCCACAGGACATTACTGCCGACTGGAAGACAGAAAGGAGCACCGATATATAGTAACCGGTGATGATCCGACAAAAGACCAGTCATATTTTCTATGGAAACTTCCACAAGAGATATTGAAACGTATGGTGTTCCCATTAGGAGGAATGATCAAAACCGAGGTAAGGGCTTACCTCGCAGAAAAAGGCTTTGAAGCCAAAGCCAAAGGAGGAGAAAGCATGGAAGTCTGTTTCATCGATAAAGATTACCGGGACTTTTTGAGAGAACACTGTCCGGATATCGACGAACGAATCGGAACAGGATGGTTTGTCGACAGCAAAGGACTGAAGTTAGGTCAACACAAAGGTTTCGCCTATTATACTATCGGACAGCGCAAAGGACTGGAAATTGCACTCGGACGTCCAGCGTATGTTCTGAAAATCAACCCTGCCAAAAACACAGTCATGCTGGGAGATGCCGAACAGTTGAAAGCCGAGTATATGCTTGTAGAAGATATAAATGTAATAGATTTACAGGAATTGCTGGAATGCCCCGACCTGTCCGTACGAATCCGCTACCGTAGTCGCCCTATTCCTTGTCAGGTTATCTTACTGGACGAAGGACACCTCCTTGTAAAATTCAAGGCTGAAGCTTCAGCCATCACTCCAGGACAGTCGGCTGTTTTCTATGATAAAGGCCGTGTATTAGGTGGAGGATTTATCGCTTTCCAACAAGGCATAAAGAAACTGATAGCCGAAAATGAAGAAAAATTCTAGTGTTTAACCCTTCATGTACCTGACAAAACATATCTTCCTGGAAGCATGTTTTGTCAAGTACGTGAAGGCACACGAAAAATATGCCGAGAAATCAGGAAAAACTTCTCGACATATTTTTAAAATTTGTACAAAAAATCAAGTACTTTACATGAAGTTTTTGAGAGACTTCAGCATTAGCGGTAAGACTCCGCAAATTCCTTTGATACAGAATTACTTACGCTCTTACACACGTCTGCACTGAAATCCATTCCGCAGCGGATGATTGCATCCCAATCCGCCTCCGTCAGTTCGGCAAGATCAGCCCGACGGACACGATATTTCAGCAACCCGTATACCACACCGGCATTAAAATTATCGCCAGCTCCAATGGTACTTACCGCTTTCAGCGGAGTCACCGGATAATCCTTACATACATGTTTCGTACGCAAACGGACATCACCATCAGCATCGGTACAAATAAAGTTCGGACAGTAGAATTCTACATGATCGCTGTACACCTTATCGGCATCCGGCTGACGGAACATATTCTGAAAATCTTCTGTCGAACCCCTTAAGATATCGGCATACTCAAAGTTCTCTATAATAGTAGGCATCAACTTAATAGCCTCATTAGCATGCGTACTGCGGAAGTTGACGTCATAATATATGATTGCGCCTGCATCATGAGCACGGTCAAGCAACTCTTTTACTTTATCACGCAACACAGGAGTAATAGCAAAATAGGAACCGATCATGATAATATCATCACTCGATATTTCAGGCATATTTACTTCCAGCCTCTGGCGAGGATAGTCTTTATAGAAAATATACTCGGCATCATTCCGTTCGTTCAGAAAAGCCAGCGACACCGGCGACTTTCCCTCCGGGAAGACATTCACATTTGCCGTATCAACTCCGTTTTCACGCATGTTTGCCAGAATCATCTCTCCCACACGGTCGTTTCCCGTTTCACTGATAAAGGTAACATTCTGCCCCATTCTTCCCAGTGAAATTACAGCGTTATAAACAGAGCCGCCCGGGACAGCCGCCTGTGGCTGTCCGTCGCGGAACAGAATATCAAGAATCGTTTCCCCTATACCGATAACCTTTCTCATAAGCAAAAATCTGTTTATTTACTCAACGCACGGGAGCGCTCGCCCAGATAACCTCCATGATGGCGCTTGCTATATTCTTCAATAGTAAATCCTGTCTGCTTCATAGTTTCTACCACCAGTATATCTCCGATAACAGTCATGATGGTAGTAGAAGTGGTAGGAGTCATACCCAACGGACAAACCTCGTCCGGATGTCCAGTAGCAAGACAGATATCCGCAGCTTCAGCAAGCGGACTTTCCGGATTTCCGGTAATGACAATCTTCTTCAACGACGGATTCAAACGATCTGCTAAATCGGTCAGTTCCACGATTTCACGCGTTTTACCCGAATTGGATATAAGAAGCAGCAAGTCATTTTCCTGCAAAATTCCCAAATCGCCATGTTGAGCTTCACTGGGGTGAAGAAAAACAGCTGGAATACCCGTAGAACAAAAAGTAGTAGCAATGTTCATGGCAATCTGTCCAGCCTTTCCCATTCCACTGGTTACCAGCTTTCCTTTTTTGCGGTGTACTTGTTCTACAATCAGCTCAACGGCCTTCTCGTATGCATCTGTTACGGGAATATTCAATACAGCCTGTGCTTCACGCTGCAACAGTTCGTGAATAGATGAAATCATATTATGATGAGTTTAGTAAATTAATATTCGAGTAATTGTTTCAGCTCATCGAAAGTGTTGGCCACAGTGAAATAATTTTTCAGCGGGCGATGAGCGAAGTGTTGTGTTTCCAGCCCGGCAAGAAATTCAAGAATCCCGTTCCAGAAACCATTAACATTATAAAATATCACTTCCTTTTCGTGATAACCTATTGTGGCGGCAGCCATGACATGAAATATTTCATCGAGCGTTCCCACTCCACCAGGCAACGCAACAGCCACATCTGCTTCTTGCAGCATGACATCCTTACGGTCACTCAGATTGACAGCACGAAACGTCACATCAAGCAAATCGCTGACAGCCCCCCTTTCTTCCAGCTTGGCAGGAACAACTCCCATTATCATAGCTCCATTTTCTTTTGCAGAGCGGGCAGCAGCCTCCATAAGTCCTGTATTCGAACCTCCATAAATGAGCCACTTTCCGGTTTTACCAATCCATGCACCCAGTTCGGAAGCTTTTTCGGCATAAATCGGATCGATGTGATCGGAAGCCGAACAGAATATTGCAATTTTATTCATAATACCTTAATTTATATAATACCGCAAACGGCCAGGAACAGCCAGTGCAGTCTGTAGCGAAGAAAATCAATATACCTGCAAATATCTGTATTTTTTCAGTTACGACAATAAGTATTATTGTATTTTTGCAACGAAAATCCATGCAAAGAAGAAAACTCATGCCATACAATACTTTTATTTTGCCAAACGGACTGCGTATTATCCACGCTCCCAGCCCTACCAATGTAACATATTGCGGATTTGTCGTCGATGCCGGAACGCGTGATGAATTTACCAACGAACAAGGAATGGCTCATTTTGTAGAACACCTTATATTTAAAGGAACCCGCAAACGCCGTGCATGGCATATCCTGAATCGCATGGAAAATGTAGGAGGCGATTTGAATGCTTATACTAATAAGGAGGAAACAGTTATATACAGTGCCTTCCTGAAAGAACATTTTTCCCGTGCCGTGGAATTGCTGACAGACATTGTTTTCAACAGTATCTTTCCCGAGCAGGAAATAACCAAGGAGGTAGAAGTCATTATCGATGAAATACAAAGTTACGAAGACAGTCCCGCAGAACTGATATTCGATGATTTTGAAGAGCTGATATTTCCCAACCACCCGTTGGGACGAAACATACTAGGTAAACCGGAACAACTCCGACACTTCGGAAGTCAGGATGCACTTTACTTTACTGGAAGATATTACAAGCCTGCCAACATGGTATTCTTTGTTCAGGGAGATATCGATTTCAAACGGGTAGTTCGCACCATAGAAAAAGCTACGGCAAACATTCCTTTTTCAAACGTAGACAATTACCAACGTCAGGCGCCACATGCCTACCTGCCCAAGCAACTCACTCTACACAAAGACACTCATCAGGCACACGTAATGATTGGTGGACGTGGATACAATGCCTACGATGAACGACGAACAGGCCTTTATCTACTTAACAATATCCTAGGAGGACCCGGAATGAACAGCCGGCTGAATGTTTCACTGCGTGAAAAGCGCGGGCTGGTATACAATGTAGAATCGAACTTGACAGCTTATACTGATACCGGAACATTCTGCATTTACTTTGGTTGTGATCAGGAGGATGCCGATTACTGTACCGAACTCGTACATAAAGAACTTAAAAAGTTATGCGACCATCCGCTTACAACCACACAACTACACGCTGCAAAAAAACAAATCATCGGACAAATCGGAGTAGCAAGTGACAACTTTGAAAACAATGCACTCGATATGGCAAAATGCTTCCTACACTATAAGCGTTACGAAGAAAAAGAAGAAGTCTTTCATCGCATAGAAGCATTGACTGCACAACAACTGCAAGACATAGCAAACGAGATGTTTTCCGAGAATTATTTGTCAATATTAGTATACAAATGAAATATCCGCCTAAATATTTTTGTCTATTCATAAAAACAGAACCAAAAATCAAAAAAATATTACAGTTTGACAAATAAAAATTTTGTCAATCATACATATTTCATAAATTAGCCCCTACAAAAGTTAATAGATTATATCTATATAGAAAAGTTATGGGGGACAATGTTTCAATACTTGAAATCACATCAGGAATATGCTGTATACTGACAGCCATATTTTTACACTACTCAGCCATACCCAAAAGTAGTAATAAGAAAAACTACCAAAAGGGTTATACAATAGTAAAAATAGCATCTTTAATGCCAGGTATATCAGCGCTGTTGTTTGCCTACTTTGGAAATGTTATAGATATATATGATAAAAGAAGCTTTATACAAACAATACTTCCGGTAGAAACCCTATTGGTTTTCTGGGTATTTGTATATCCCTTATACGATAAAAACAAGCTAAAAAACTTCCTTAAGTATCAGGTATTTTATACGACAGTATTATGTACAGCAAATATCATCTACCTATTTGTTGCAAAGGGGATGCATGAAGGATGGTTTTACTATCTGCTGGTATCATGCCATGTCATACAATTTGCCTTTTACACAATAATATACATACATATTTCGAGGATTTGGCTAAAAAAGAAGAACATTGAATCGAGCAACTTTAAAAAATACCCCTTCCGCATATGGATGGCAGCATTTATCATAGGTGTAATGGGCATAGTAGCAGAAGTTTATCCAAACGAAATCTACTTACAAATATTCACTTTATGCTATACGGTATTTTTCATTTCGCTCGGCATACAGTATCATAATTATAGTATTATAGCCCCAATCGAAGCGGCAAATCAAGAAGTTAAAACAGCCCCGGAAGAAACAAATAACAAGCCCGAGACACCTAAGCCCGAGGAAAAACGTCATGGACAGGGAAGCGATATTATTAAAGAAAAAATTACAATATGGGTACAGCATAAAGGGTATCTGCAATTGGGCGTCACCATACAAGATTTAAGCCGTGGAATCGGCATAAACCGTACATATGTCAAATTACATAAACGAAACATACCAGACCAATTTCAACGGATGGCTAAACGACCTCCGCATTGAAGAGGCAAAGCAAAAGATCATATCATCTCCTGAAATAAACTTGAGCGACCTTGCTGAAATGGTAGGTTTTGCAGACCAAGCACATTTCAGCAAGCAGTTCAAACAGAAAGAAGGGATTCCTCCTTCCGTTTGGAAGAAAGGACATCGTGCCAAAAGTGAAAAAGACTAATATTTTACACTTTTGTCGAAAAATACACAATTATATACAAATAGACAAGCAGACACGCAGTATTTACGCCTAGATTTGCACAATCAAATAAAAAGCGATAAATAAAAGTAAAGAACATTATCAATTATCATTCATTAATTAATTAAAAGTATGAAGAAAAAATTCTATGGAGCCCTTTTGTTAGGAAGTTTATTCCTCGCAGGGGGTATGGTATCTTGCTCTGATTACGATGATGACATCAACAGCTTGAATGAAAGAGTTGATGCATTGGAAAAAACAGTAGCAGAACTGCAAAAAGCCATCGAAGCTGGTGCTGTCATTACAAGTGTTGATGACACAGAAAATGGCGTTAAAGTTACTTTAAGTGACGGTAAAACATTTGAATTGACTAACGGAACAGACGGTACTCCGGGTTCAGTTATTGAAATTGGTGACAATGGTAACTGGTTCATTGATGGTAACGATACAGGTAAGCCATCTAGAGGAGAAAAAGGTGAACAGGGCGAACAAGGTCCTGCTGGTGAACAAGGTCCTGCTGGCGAAGATGGTAAGGATGGTAAGTATTACATTCCAGGTGAAAATGGTTTCTGGATTGAAGTAGATTCTGAAGGAAATCAGACCGAAACAACAATGAGCTGGATTCCAGAAAATACACCGGTAGCTGTATATGATAGCGCTAATGGAAAATTGCTTATCAGTAATATTGATGGTGTAGCAGAAGGAGAAGTTCTTGTTATCGAAACTTGGGGTGAATTGAAGTCTTTGGCTGTAATTCCTTATGTTATTGATAAAGAAACTAGCATGCCGGTAGTTAGCTTCTATAACATCGTAAAAGACGGAGATGTTTTGGAAAGCACTGATGCAACAGCTCACTTCCGTTTGAATCCTAACAACGCAAACATTGAAGGTTGGGAATGGAGCATTATTGATCGTAAAGTAGTTACTCGTGCAGAAGGTGACAATGTAAACGATCTGTTAGCTATTAGCGAAGTTTCTCGTGGTGATGGCGAAATGATTGTTTCTTTAAAATCTAAAAAATCTATCGCAGATTTAAATGCTGACGAGATTGCAATCTTCGCATTGAACGGTACTAATACTGCAAATGGTAACAACATCGCTTCTGATTATGCAAAAGTTACTAGCGAAGATTTGAAAAACTTTGCTATCATCAATCCAACTGAAGCACCTGAATTTATCTTTGATGCAGCAAATGAATATCCAACAGACGTTAAGAATATCAAAGAAACAGATGCTAACTTGGTTTATACAGAAAGCATAGACTTAAAGACATTGGTATGGACTTGGGCAAAAGATGCATTAGCAGCTCCAAACACTACATTAGAAAATTTAAATATCGATGGCTTAACATATGAATTCTCTAAACCTGAAGAATATTTAGGTAGTGATGGTACAACAAACCAACAAAAATTCGTAAACTTGGATGGAAGTATCGTAACAGTAAACGATTACACAACTGCTGCAATCGGACGTACTCCTATCTTCTTGGCTAAAGCATTGGTAAACGGTACAGTAGTTGCTACAGGTTATATCAAACTTGACATCGTAGAAAGTGCTCCTGCTGAAGATAAAGAAGATGAAGTATTAACAGTTGCTTGTGGTACTATCAATTACCAGAAACTGGATGCTATCTCAGCAAATACTAAAGTAAATGCTCTTGCATGGCAGGTAGTTAACCAGTTCTATAGCAAATATGGATTAACAGCAGAAACATTCCATACAAATTACAATGAACCAACAGCAAGCGATATTAAAGCTGAAACTGGTGTCGTATTAACTAACAATTGGTGGGATAACGGAAGTGCAACATCTTCTGACGCTGCTACCATTGATATCAATCCTACTACTGTAAAAGTTGTAGAGTTACTTGGTAAAGAACGTGAAGCTACTATTACATTTACTTCTAAGAATAAGAAAGTATATCCAAATGTAGTTGTTAAATTCACTTATACTATTGCTGATGATATCACATTCCCAACATTGAATAAGGATTACTTAGTTGCTGGTGAAAAAGATATGGTAGAAGTAAAAGGTAGAGTTGAAACTGTAAATGGTAATAAAGAATGGAAGATGGTTTCTGGTATCAAGGAACACTTCACTGAATACTTAGCAAACTACAAACTGGCAGCTAACCATACTAATATGTATGCAGAATTACCATTAGTAGGAGGTCAGATCCAAAGTGGTGCAGATATAACAACAAATACAAGTAGCGAAGTATATACTGCTAAGAAGCAAGATATTGCGTTGACACAAGCATTAACAACTCCATCACGTGATTATGTTGTTAACTTCAATATTGTTCTTGCAAATGGTGAAGTACAAACAATGGAATACAAAGTTCGCTTCTCAACTCCGTTCGAAGTTTCAATAAATGCAGTTGAACTGAAGACATTAGCTAGCCCAACAACAGCTGACTTGGCTAAAGCAGTTGTTATCAAGGGTGTAGCAAATGAAGTAATCTATGAAAAGGGTGCACTTGTTGCTAAGAATGCTGAAGCATATGCTATCACAAATGCAAACTATTTCAGCATGGTATATGGCTTGAGCGGTTCAGACTCAGACTCTTGGGAATCATTCGGTAACCGTTTGACAATTGCTAACAATGGAACTATTACATGGAACAATGAAGGTGCTCTTCTCCAGAATAATAAGATTGCAACTTCTGAAGCTACTGTAACAGCAGGTACTATTGCAGTTATCAAAGCTACTGGTAAGGTAACAGTTTTGAGTAGTGAAAATAGTAAAAACTAATTTCTCTATAGAGAAACACTAATATAAGGTATGGGGGTGGCGGAGGTCGTCATCCCCATTCTTTTTAAATAACAAATAAATGTTTAGCCTATGATTACTAAACGAATTCTCCCGGCAGCATTATTGCTGATGAGCGTAATCGCCGGAAACGCACAAACATCTTCCCCACAAATCAAGGAAGAAGGAAAAACAGAGTTTGTTCCTCATTGGTTCATGCAAGTACAAGCCGGTGCAGCACACACACGTGGTGAAGCGAAATTCGGGGACCTGATTTCTCCAGCAGCTGCTATCTACGGCGGCTATCAGTTTACACCACTCTGGGGACTGCGTGCCGGAATAAGCGGCTGGCAGGCTAAAGGAGGATGGGCTGCCGACGGACAACTTTACAAGTATAACTACTTGCAGGGCAATGTAGATGCTACACTGAATTTGGGCAACTTGTTCTGCCGCTATAATCCAGACCGTTTCTTCAATGCATACTTGTTTGCTGGTGTGGGTCTGAATGGTGGCTTCAACAATGATGAAGCTGTAGCATTGGCTAACAAAGGCTATGATCTGCGCTACTTATGGACAGATAATAAGATCAGCCCGGTAGGTAGATTCGGATTGGGTACAAATCTGCGACTGACCTCTAGTCTGTTCTTCAATATCGAAGTAAACGCTAATGTTTTGTCGGATAAATTCAATTCAAAGAAGGCTGGCAATGCAGACTGGCAGTTTAATGCGCTTGCCGGATTTACTATCAAATTCGGAAAGACTTCACGCAAGACAGAACCTGTTTATTATGAACCGACTCCGCAACCGGCTCCCGTTGTAAAAGAAGAACCGAAACCGGTACAACAGCCTGCTCCGGTAAAACAGGAAAAGGTAACTATGACAGAAAATGTCTTCTTCGCGCTTAATTCTTCTGCTATCCGCAGCGGAGAAAAACAGAAGATTGAAAAGCTGGCAGAATTTATGAAGAACCATGCTGAATGTAAAGTTACCATCTGTGGATATGCAGACAAGCAGACTGGTAATGCAGATATCAACATGCGCCTTTCTAAGAAACGTGCTGAAAATGTAGCTACCCAACTGAAAGAAATGGGTATCGACAGCCAGCGTATCACTGTAGATTACAAAGGTGATACCGTACAGCCATTTAGCACACCGGAAGAAAACCGTGTAAGTATCTGTATAGCAGAATAACAGAACCCTTTAATTCTTCATAACATGTAAGGAACGTCACTCTCCTATTCCCTAGGGAGAAGATGACGTTCCTTTTTTATATAAAAATCGTTCATCTCATAGAATTTTATTACTTTTGACCCCAATATAAACAGACTGAAATTTAATATAACAAGAGCGGTAAAGATATATGGGTGGCAATATACTAACAGCGATACAAGCTATTGTAGAAAAATCATCTCTTGAGATCCTCGAGAATCCACAGGGGGATATTCAAAATCGAGCAAACCAAATGGGGGCTGCTTTTGAAGATTTTGTGAAGAATGCATTTGCAGGTTGTTTAGATCAAGACATACGCTCTATAAAGAAGGCATATAGTCGAACATTTTCTTATCTAGGCAATAGTACGAACCCTCCTGATGCTATGCTTATTAATAGTGATGCAATTGAAATAAAAAAAATAAAAACGCTTGGAACATCACAACTCCAATTGAATAGTAGCTATCCCAAAAATAAGCTTCGTTCAGGCAATCCCAAAATATGCAACGCTTGTCGTACGTGTGAGAAATGGGAAGAGAAAGACATGCTTTACGTAGTTGGACAGATCGACGAAAAAGAATTGCATAATATATTTTTTGTATATGGTGATTTGTACTGTGATTCACATGATATTTATGAAAACGTTGAGAATGTGATAAAAGCTGGTCTTGAATCGCTTGACGAAGTAGAACTTGCAGAAACCAATGAACTTGGGAGAATTAACAAAGTAGACCATCTTGGAATTTCAGATCTCCGAGTACGAGGTATGTGGCTAATTAAGACACCGTTTCAACATTTTGAGTATTTAACGGATGAAATAGTAAACTACAAATTTAAATTGGTGGCATTAATTCCTGAGGACAAATACAACGACTTCGAAAATATTGACGAGTTTGAAGAATTTTGTAAAGAGAATGGAGTTTCTATATCTAATGAAGAAATAGAAGATCCGCAGAATCCAGCTAATTTGATAAACTCCAAACTTATAACATATTATTATTAAATGAAACTCATTAGTTTATTCTCTGGAGCTGGTGGGCTTGATAAAGGTTTTCACAATGCAGGCTTCCGAACTGTTGTTGCAAACGAGTTTGATTCCAAAATATGTCCAACTTTTAAGGCGAATTTTCCAGATACGCATCTCATTGAAAGTGACATTAGAAGTGTGAAAGAAAGCAAGTTCCCTGAAAGAGTTACAGGTATTATAGGTGGGCCTCCTTGCCAATCATGGAGTGAGGCCGGTAGTCTTAAAGGAATAGAAGACGCGCGTGGACAGCTATTTTATGAATATATCAGAATATTGAAGTCCACTCAACCTTTATTTTTTGTTGCTGAGAATGTGTCGGGCATGTTGGCTAAACGTCATTCTGAGGCTGTTGAGGGTTTTATGAGACTTTTTAACGAGGCTGGTTATGATGTTAATCTCAAAATGCTTAATGCCAATGACTTTGACGTTCCAGAAGATCGTGATCGTGTCTTTTACATAGGGTTTCGTAAAGACTTAAATATTCGTAATTTTGAGTATCCAACTCCATGTGAACATAAACCAACACTTCGTGAATGTATTTGGGACTTAAAAGACAACGCTATTCCTGCCTTAGAAAAAAACAAGACTAATGGTGATAAGTGTGCTGTTCCAAATCATGAGTATTTCATCGGTGCTTACTCTCCAATATTCATGTCTCGCAATAGAGTAAGAAGTTGGGATGAACCGGGTTTTACTGTTCAAGCAAGTGGTCGACAATGTCAGCTTCATCCTCAGGCTCCCAAAATGATAAAAATCGAAAAAAATAAACAAATCTTTGTGCCAGGCCAGGAACATCTGTATAGAAGAATGTCCGTGCGTGAGGTTGCTCGAGTGCAAACTTTTCCTGACAATTATGTATTTCTCTATACTGATGTTAATATGGGATATAAGATGATTGGTAATGCCGTACCCGTAAATCTTGCTTATCATGTTGCTATGAGTATTCGTGCTGCGCTTGACAGGCATGGTATAAATTATCAAGATTAAAATGAATATTGTGTCACTCTTTGCAGGGTGTGGTGGACTTGACCTTGGTTTCGAAAAGGCAGGATTCAATGTTGTATGGGCTAATGAATATGATAAGTCTATACATAAAACATATAGACTTAATCATCCTGATACTACATTGAATACATCAGATATACGCACACTTTCTGGTTTAGATATTCCTGATTGTGATGGTATTATTGGAGGACCACCATGTCAGGCTTGGAGTGAAGGAGGGAAACGTTTAGGAATAGAAGATTCTCGTGGGCAACTATTTTTTGACTATATTCGAATTGTCAAAGACAAGCTGCCGAAATTTTTTGTAATAGAGAATGTTCAGGGGATTCTTGAGGGAAAGCACAAAGATTCTTTGAACTGCTTTATAAGGCTACTCAAAGAGGCGGGATACAGAATAAGTTATGAGCTTTTAAACGCAGCTGATTATAAGATTCCACAAGATCGGTTTCGTGTATTTTTTATCGGGATAAGGAATGACCTGAAAAACAAATTTCAGTTTCCTGATGCAGTAAATGAAACTCCTATTACTCTTCGTCAAGTGATAGATGATATAATAGAAGAACCTCGATATTATAAAGATGAACCAGTTCTTGAAACAAATAGTCAACGTGCTAACCATGATACTTACATAGGTCCATACGATAGTAGATATATGGCTAGAAATAGATTAGAACATGGAACGAAACTTCATTTACCATACAGGCACAGGCGAGAAATGCTCCACAACATCCTCAAGCTCCTAAAATGACCCATATTTCTGCTAATCAATGTATTTTTGCTTGTGGATTTGAACATTTATATCGACGGTTAAGTGTTAGAGAATGTGCGAGAATTCAAACATTCCCTGACAAATTTGTATTTAAGTATTCTAATATCAAAGACGGATATAAAATGGTTGGTAATGCAGTACCACCTCGTCTAGCTTGGTATATTGCGAATCAAATGAAACAAGCTTTTTCCGATTTGATGGAATACAATGAGAATGATAAGTCAATAAGATCTCGAATAATCAAACAGGTTTCAGTAAACACAATTGCTGCACAATATCCTCGAAATATTATAAATAATTCTATAATTCGAGATTATTCAAATCTTGATTTCGAGAAGCATGTTTTGATTAGTCTTATACCACAAGAGAATACAAGCATCTTTCTTGACGGGTCTGCTAAAATTTATTATACTGGAAGAAAGTTTCCTTCAACAATTCACCTTAATAAACTCTTCTATTTTATGCCATATATAAAAGGAAATGGAATAAAGGATTTATATTTGATTAAGGTTGCGAGAGTAGGAAGTAAGCAAGAAGCCCATCCAGAATGTCCGGACAATGACTACCGACTTATATTTGAGGTTGATTTTATTAAGCATTTTTTTAAGGAATACAAGCCTGTACACCTGAATATTTGGCATACCTTCACTGATACAATTCTCAGTGAATTGCTAAAAATGAAAGAATTATAGGAGATTGAAATAATTAGAATGGGTAACGGAATAGTACATATTTCTTTTTAAATCCATTCATAATCGGGCGAGTTTCACTATCTTTGCGCAAACTGATAAATGTCGGGAAATACAAAACCATATATACACATGAAAATAGAAGATAAACTGACTGCCTCCGTCATCAACGGGGTAAAAGAATTGTACGGTGCAGAAGTGCCTGCCAAAATGGTACAATTACAGAAAACCAAGAAGGAGTTTGAAGGTCATCTTACGCTTGTGGTTTTCCCTTTTCTGAAAATGTCGAAGAAGGGACCGGAGCAAACAGCACAAGAGATCGGTGAATATCTGAAAAAGAACGAACCGGCTATCGCAAATTATAATGTAATCAAAGGATTCCTGAACCTGACTATCGCATCGGATGTATGGGTTGAACTGCTGAACCGCATTCACGCTGATACTCAATGGGGTATCCAGAAAGCTACCGAAGATGCTCCGCTGGTAATGATAGAATATTCATCACCGAATACAAACAAGCCGCTGCATCTGGGACATGTCCGCAATAACTTGCTGGGTAACGCACTTGCCAATGTAATGGCTGCCAACGGGAACAAGGTTGTAAAGACAAATATCGTAAACGACCGTGGTATCCATATCTGTAAGTCAATGCTTGCATGGCTGAAATATGGTAACGGAGAAACTCCTGAATCATCAGGCAAGAAGGGTGACCACTTGATTGGTGATTATTATGTGGCTTTCGACAAACATTACAAGGCTGAAGTAGCTGAGTTGATGGAAAAAGGTTTGAGCAAGGAAGAAGCAGAAGCTCAATCACCACTGATGCAGGAAGCTCGTGAAATGTTGCGTAAATGGGAGGCAAATGACCCTGAAATCCGCGCTTTGTGGAAGAAAATGAATGACTGGGTATATGCAGGATTCGACGAAACATACAAGATGATGGGTGTCAGCTTCGATAAGATATACTACGAATCTGAAACATATCTGGAAGGTAAGGAAAAAGTGCTGGAAGGACTGGAAAAAGGTTTCTTCTATCGCAAAGAAGACGGTTCTGTATGGGCTGATCTGACTGCAGAAGGTCTTGACCACAAGCTGTTGCTGCGTGCCGACGGTACTTCTGTCTATATGACTCAGGATATTGGTACTGCGAAACTTCGTTTCCAGGATTTCCCAATCAACAAAATGATTTATGTAGTAGGAAACGAACAGAATTATCACTTCCAGGTACTTTCTATTCTGCTCGATAAGCTGGGATTTGAATGGGGTAAGGATCTGGTTCACTTCTCTTACGGTATGGTGGAACTGCCGGAAGGTAAGATGAAGAGCCGTGAAGGTACGGTAGTAGATGCAGACGACCTGATGGAAGCAATGATAGAAACAGCGAAAGAAACCAGCAGTGAACTGGGTAAGCTGGATGGCCTGACTAAGGAAGAAGCTGATGATATCGCACGTATCGTAGGTTTGGGTGCACTGAAGTATTTCATCCTGAAAGTGGATGCTCGCAAGAATATGACATTCAACCCGAAAGAATCTATCGATTTCAACGGTAATACAGGTCCGTTCATCCAATATACATATGCTCGTATCCAGTCTATCTTGCGTAAAGCTGCTGAAGCTGGTATCACTATTCCTGCTGTTATACCGACAGGTGTGGAACTGAGTACAAAAGAAGAGGGACTGATTCAGATGCTTGCTGACTTTACAAACGTGGTACGCCAGGCCGGAAGTGACTATAATCCGTCTATTCTTGCTAACTATGCGTACGATCTGGTAAAGGAATACAACCAGTTCTATCACGATTTCAGCATCCTACGTGAAGAAAATGAAGCATTGAAGGTGTTCCGTCTTGCTTTGAGCCAGAATGTAGGAAAGATCGTCAAACTGGCAATGGGACTGCTCGGTATTGAGGTTCCTGAACGTATGTAATTAAGACATTAATCATACACTATCTTTTATTCACCACGGATTATACAGACTTCTACACATATGTGTGAAACTTCTGCATAGTCTGTGGTGAATTGGTTTATTGATATCGCTATTATACAGATTATGGCAAAGCAGCAGAAATTTTATGTAGTATGGAAAGGAGCGGAACCAGGAATATATACATCATGGACCGACTGCCAGCTACAAATTAAGAACTACAAAGGTGCTATTTATAAATCGTTCGCTACACGTGAAGAGGCAGAACATGCTTTCGCTACTCCTGCATATGTGTATCTGAAGAAAAGTCAGACAGCAACACACGAACCGGAAGTGAAAAAAATCCCTGAAAATTTCGATTTAAACTGTCTGGCCGTAGATGCTGCATGCAGCGGTAATCCAGGACCAATGGAGTACCGGGGAGTGTATTTACTTACCGGACAGGAAATTTTTCATTTTGGACCTATGTATGGAACAAATAATATCGGAGAATTCCTTGCTATTGTCCATGGTCTGGCGCTGATGAAACAAAAGGGCATAAACATGCCTATTTATTCAGACAGCCGCAATGCGTTGAACTGGGTGAAACAGAAGAAATGTAAAACAAAGCTGGAACGTACCGCGAAAACCGAAGAATTATTCCAGCTTATCGAACGTGCAGAGAAATGGCTGAATGAGAATCAGTATACTACTCCACTGCGCAAATGGGAAACTGATTTATGGGGAGAAGTACCGGCAGATTTCGGCAGAAAATAACTTTCTGCCTTATTGCGCGGGTTGTGAACGTTTCAAAAGCTGAATGTATCGGGGATGATTTCTTCTGACATATCGCAATAGTTTTCGCCAAACTTTCTGACTAAGTAAAAACAACAGGAATATGGTTCCCACGATACATACTGCACCAAACAGTTCTTTCAGACTGGTCAGAAGCGTCTGACGGGTAACTTCTTCATACAATTGCTGGATGGAAACATCAGGCATCCATTCTTTTACCAAATCCATTTTACGGCTTATCAGACCGATATTATCCTGCTGCATGTACTTCAGCCAGCGGTTTAATATGGCTGTACCCAAAGGAGTAGCAATGCTGGTGCGGATAAAGCTTAATACACATAGTCCCTGAAAGAAATGTTCGAAAGGGACAGTCTTGGCTACATAGATGGTCAGCGATATATAAAGTATGCCGTGTCCTAGTCCTTTCAGAAAGTTGGGGATGTAAAGGCTTTCAATATTCAAGTTGGGATGGATAAGGAAATACATATAGTACTGATAAACTACTATCAGCATGAAGCCGACGGTAATAAGCAGTTTATAGCCTTTGCGCAGGACTACCTGTCGGTAGATACAACTCCTGCACCTGCCAATATCCCGATAAATACACACCAGTTCAGCGAAACGGCATTCAGCATATCATATTTCAGAATAGCACTCATAAACATTTCCTGTAAAACTGATGATGTAGTGAGAAACAAACACAGCATCAGAAAAAGGAACAGGATAGTCGGGAAATGACGGTACTTAAACACGTGGGGATGGATGTATGGACGGTGAGTCGTAAACATTCGGTTCACATTGATAAGGGTGCATACCACTGCCAGTACGATACAGCCTCGTGTCAAAGCACTGTCAAGCCAGTCGTAATATTCGCCGTAAATGCATACAAATACAATGGAGAAAAGCACTACAGCCCAAAGGAGAGCACTTGTCCAGTCTATGCCATACAGAGGCACCTTGCGGGCCATCCGGAAGGGACGTGTAAGAAAAAATACGCATAACCACACGACAGCAAGCAGCCCGATGACGAGCCAATGCATGTATTGCCAGTTTGCCCAATCGCTGATATGTATGGCTACAAGTCCGGAAAGCTGGATGCTTTCGAGTACAATGATATAAATTACCGGATAGAATACGGAAAAATTTCCTGAGGGGGTTACACTCAAACGGATATTTGAAAAACATTCAAATGTACCCCACATTCTGAAAAAACCGGAAATAAAGCACGTTACGACCAGTATGAAGATATTCTGCACGTGCATCGTCACCAGATTGCAGCAGATAAGTACCGGACATACCATCATAAATATCTGTCGGGTAGTAAAGCGAAACTTCAGACGAAACAGAATGGGAAAAATCACTGTCATACCGATAAATGAGGCATATCCCGCCATCATCACATCTTCTTTCAGGCAACCCAATGCATCTGTAGGAAGAAAAACTCCTCCGTTGAACTGAAACACCATTGCAAAGAACAAGGAAAGAAGTATGCACACGGAAGTGGGGATAAATTCCTTGAAATATAAAATTCTAGGACGTTGTTCTTCTGCCATAATTTGTCTTTTATTGCAGTTTTACGTAACATTCCACGTTCATACCGGCACGTAAACGGCTTAGATTCTCCTTGCTGTTATTATGTGTAAATTCAATTCGGACCGGTATACGTTGTTCTACCTTTACAAAGTTTCCTGCCGAGTTGTCCTGAGGAATCAGGGAATAAAAGGAACCGGTTGCATCTGAAATGGAAATAATCTGTCCTTGGTATTTCACCCCAGGTATAGCATCGACTGTCATTTCTACCAGTTGGCCCTGCTTCATATCGGTAGTCTGAGTTTCCTTATAATTGGCAATTACCCATTTTTCGGTTCCGTCTACAAGAGTCACCAAAGTCTGTCCCGATTGCACCAATTCTCCTTCATGGATATTTTTGCGTCCGGGCACTCCATCGGCTGTAGCACAAATTACGGTATACGACAAATTCAATTTAGCCAGATTCAAAGCAGCTTCTGCCAGCTTAATGTCCGATTCGTTCTGCTCCAGACGTTGGGTTTGTTCCTGTTTGACAAGCTCAGATGATTTTTTCTGACGCAACAACTGCTCGTAGCGGGCTTTCGTGGCAGCATAGTCGGTTTTTACACGATCGAACTGCTGTGGAGTGACTGCTTCTTCTTTCATCAGCTCTGCATAACGTTTGTAATCGGTTTCTGCATTCTGAAGGCGGACGCGCTGTTCCTCGATAGCAGCTTCGGTTACATAGATATTACTCTGAGTTGTATTGATGGTAGTATGCATAGCACTCTTTCCAGCCAGTGCATTCTGGTAATCAGCCTCAGCCTGTGCTACTTTCAGCAAATATTCGGTATTTTCGATCACTACCAGTGTATCTCCTTTCTTAACGGACTGATATTCTTCAAAATAGATTTTCTTGATGAATCCCTGTACACGAGTATTGATAGGGCTTAAATGTTGTTTCACCTGAGCATTGTCTGTATACTCCACATCACCCAGATGTATAAACTTTCCACATATCCAGCTGATTCCTCCAGCCAGAACCAATGCTATAAAAAAATTAGGGATAGCTCTTTTCTTATTTTTTATCATAACGTCTTATTCAGTTTATAGCTTTATTAGAGATTTCCTGTCAGTTTTTTCAATAAATAATACTGGTATAAAATACCTATCTGATAATTCGCCAATTGCAGTTCCATATCCAGCTGTGTGTTACTGGCATCCAGCATATCTGTTATCAGTGCCAGACCGTTTACATATCGTTGACGGACAATATTGAAGTTCTCATGTGCCAGTTGTACACTTTTTTTCTGTGTGCGCAAGCGTATATAGGCTTCATTCAGATTGACATATGCAGCATGAATATCATTCTCAGTCTCTTCTTCTGCCACTCTGCGTGCCTCTTCCATTTTACGGGTAGCAAGCTGTGCCTGTTTCAGCTTTCTCTTACTTTTAAATAAGGCATCAATATTATATGAAATGCCGACACCAGCGTACCAATATGTAAAATTGTTATTCAACGGGGGGACTTCTATCAAAATAGGTCCAGTGAAATCGTTTGCTGCTACCAGACTTATCTTGGGCCTTCTTTCAGCACGTATCAAGTCCTGTTTATTCTTTTCTTGCTCTATTCTGATATCAGCCAGCCTGACCGACGGAGTATGATGTATTTCGAGCAACCAGTCTTCTTCTGTACGGTTTTCAACATTAAATTTCAGAAGTTCGGTTGTATCAGGGAGGATTAGCACATCAGGCTCCAAACCGACTGCTGTAGCCAGTTTATGGCTCAACACATCTATTTTATCTTTGACAGAAGTCAACGAAAGTTCCAGGCTCTGAAGCTGAAGCTCATAACGGGTTATATCAGTTCCCTGACGATAAGACGCCTTCATATCCTTTACCAGCAAGCGGGTTTGAGAAATATTGCTTTCGTAAACACGCTTCTGATTGTTTAACTGGAAAAGATCCAAATAATATCCAGCCAGAAGAAAACGAATATCCTGGCGGTTTTCTACATATTCCAGTTCTGCTTCCTTCTTTTGTAACTTGCTCCGTTCGATTCCTTTTGCCACAGCTCCTCCAGCATATATCACCTGACTTGCCTTCAACACAAAAGAATTACCAAAATGAGGCATATCTGCATGTACTGCATGGGCGAAATTTCTATCGGTCATCACTCCGTCGCCTATATAGTTCAGTTCAACATGCGCCTGAATAGAAGGTAAACGATCATTGCAAGCTACTTTTACCCCTTGCTCGGCTTCAGATATTGCCAAATCGTACAACCGTATATGGTTATTATTCTGATCTGCCAACTGAAACATTTCATCGAGTGTCAATGAACGAGTCTGGGCTAACCCTTGCCCCAATAAACCTAAAAAAACAACACTAACTAATAATACTTTTTTTATCATATATTTTGTTTAGTCTTTATGCACATCAATACCAGACAAATAAATTCTCATTCCTATATCTGGTGTACAATAAAAGAATCACTATTCTTTTTGTCCTAAAAACTTACCTTACTTTTTTGTTATGCAAAAGTAAGTCTTTAATTTTGTTCCGAATTTGCACATTACGCAACAATATTATCAAAATAAGCCAAGTTTATTCCTGATGAATACAGAACAACAAGAATATATATCGCTAATAAGCCGTTCCACGCACGACGACATTCTTATCAAAAAAACCGGTTGGGAAGCAATCAATTTCCAGGAGCATGCGCATGAGAAATTCCAGATTATTTATACACTTTCCGGAACATTGCATGTAGAAACCGGGGGAGTAAACTATTTTGTTCCGGAAAAGCATATAGCATGGATTCCAGAAAAAGCCAGCCATAAGTTATCAAGCAACAGCCGGCAGGTTTCACTCATCATTTTTTATATTAATTTGAACATCACTCCTGATGATGGGAAAAACCGTTTCTCAATATATAGCACCAATGGTATTATAGCCGAAAACCTGAAGTTCATCGCATCAAAAGGGAAAGTCATTACACGCGGAAAGCAAACTGATCTATACAACTTTGCGTTAAGTTTTTTCAATTTATTTCCAAAAATGACATTAGGGGCAGACTTTCTGCTGAAGACACTGGTTATCCCCAATGATTCACGCCTGCATCCTATACTGAACTACATAACAGAACACATACATGAAGACTTAAACATGGAACAGATAGCATCACAATATAACTTGTCAGTACGTAATTTAAGCCGGCTGTTTAATACATCAGGCATACACTTCAGCAGCTATGTAAACCATCTGCGTATTACACGTGCTATAGAACTCCTGACAGATGGAGATAATACGGTACAGGAAGTTGCTTACAAAGTAGGATTCAATACTCCCAACAACTTCAACAGAGTATTTAAACAAGTAACTGGAAAATCACCCAAAACATACATTAAGGGGATCTGAAAATCGACGAAATAACAATTCGTACTGCATGTAAAGTGAATATAAATGAAAGACAATCTTTCCACACTATAAAAATATGTATCTTTGTAAGTTCAAATTCAACAATATATGAAAAAAAGAATCGCATACCTGATATTGGTCTTTGCAGTTATATTTATTTTCTTCATACTGCAAAAACCCTTTTTCATGCTTTATAATGATGCGCCCGGACGACTGATTCCATTTAGCAGCTATTTGCAGGTAATGTTTCACGGAATGAGTCTCGATGCTGCTACTACAGGGTATCTTACTGCTATCCCATGGCTTACCATACTCATTAGTATATGGTTCAAGAAATTTCCTCTCCGTCAACTACTTGTAGGATACTACGCCATTGTCTGCTTACTGATTTCACTGATCTTTGTAGGCGACATGTGCCTCTACCCTTTTTGGAACTTCAAACTTGACGCCTCTGTCTTTTTGTATCTGGACTCTCCGAAAAATGCTATGGCAAGTGTATCTACGGGTTTTATTATACTACGGATACTTGTCATCCTGTTGCTTTCTGGATTTATAACCTGGATACTTTATCGGATTACTCCCCGATATCTGCCTCCAGCCAACAGAAAAATAACTGGTACACTTGCCACAATTCTGCTGGGAGGAGTACTTTTTATCATCATACGTGGAGGAGTGAGTGAATCAACCTCCAACATCGGTCAGGTATATTTCTGCAACGATGAGTTTTTAAACCATTCTGCCGTAAATCCAGCTTTCAGCCTGATAGCTTCAGCCGGAAAAACAAAAAACTACTCAGAACAATTCAACTACTTCGATGAGATACACCGTAAGGAACTGTTCGATAATCTTTATCCTACCGGAGGAGAAAACACAGTAGAATTACTAAATACCAAACGTCCGGATATCCTGATTATCCTAATGGAAGGTTTCGGTGCCACCATGGTAGAATCGCTGGGAGGCGTGAAAGGAGCCAGCCCTAATATAGACCGTTTGTCAAAAGAAGGAATTTGGTTTACGCAATGCTATGCCAATAGCTTCCGGACAGACAGAGGAACGATTTGCACATTTAGCGGCTATCAGAGCTTCCCGGATCTATCGGTAATGAAAATACCAGCCAAGAGTCGTACATTGCCTTCTATCGCCGGAAAACTAGTAAAAGAAGGGTATCATACAGACTTTCTATATGGCGGTGATATTAATTTTACCAATATGAAAAGCTATCTGCTGGAAAGTGGATATCAGAAACTGACCGCTGATACCGATTTCCCCATGAGTCAGCACCAGAACGCTTGGGGAATCAACGATGATATAACCTTCGATCATCTCTATCAGATGCTGAAAGACCGAAGAGACTCCCCCTGGCATACCGCTTTTCTTACTCTGAGCAGTCACGAACCTTTTGAAGTACCCTATCACCGGCTGAAAGAAAAGCAACCAAATGCTTTTGCTTTTACCGACCATTGCCTCGGAGAGTTCGTAGAGCGTATACGCAAAACTCCTGTTTGGAACAATCTGCTTATCGTTTGTCTGCCCGACCATGGATTCTATTATCCAGCGGAAGGAAACGGACACGACGCACGGATACATCATATTCCAATGCTCTGGTTAGGAGGAGCAGTCAAGCAACCGATGGTAATAAATCAAGTGATGAACCAAAGTGATCTGGCTGCGACCTTACTTGCTCAACTCGGCATCGACCATAGTGAATTTAACTTCAGCCGAAACATACTGAGTACAACATATACTTATCCGTTTGCCTATTGGACATTTGGAGGAGGTTTTGCATTTGCCGACAGTACAGGAGTAACATTAGTAGACATTAATGCCGACCGCCCGATGCTGGAGATACCTTCACCTGATGAAAACCGAATCTTGCGTGGAAAAGCTATCCTACAAAGCTCCTACGATGATTTGGGAGAAAGGTAGCGGTATAAACATTATGTTTAAACGGACACTGTTTCCTCAATTTAATTTCTGCAACAATAAACAAAAATAGCTCTGCCATCTCCAAAAACAGGAGAAGTCAGAGCTATTTTTGTTTGTAACATGAATAACTTATAGGCTTTTCACAGAATCCAAACTTCAGACATATTTCTTAGTTATACATGTTTCCCGATGTATCATTTCATTATTCCACGAATTTCACTTTTACAGCTTCACGCGGTTTAGCAGCTGGAGCCTCATCAGGATAACCGAATCCTATGCAATACAGCAATTCATATCCTTCACTAAATCCTAATTTCTGCAAATATTCGGCAGCTTCAGGAGTCTTCATAAAACGAGCAGGACTTCCCAAACAGCAACTGCCAATACCCATAGACCATGCTGAAATCATCATATTTTCAGCAAGCAGACCACAATCGAAAGGAGAACTTTCCGATTTCGTATCATGACCGATGAACACCACTGTAGGAGCATTACGGAATATATTCTTGAATGCCGGATCTTCAGCTGCTTTCGGATTGGCTTTCTTATATAATTCTGTTACTCCATTAATATAATCAGCATTATCTACAACACGTACTTCCCAAGGTTGCTTATTCATTGCATTTGGAGCATTGATTCCGCATTCTACAATCGTTTGCATCTTTTCCCGCTCTACCGCCTGAGGTTTATACTGGCGAACGCTACGACGTGTCATGATTGTTTCTACTACCTGATTTTTCAAGCTATCCTGTACAGGAGTTTCTGCCGGAGCCTGTTGCTGTGCTCCTCCTCCACATGCCATCAAAGGCAATAATAACACAGCAAAAGCTGATTGTTTTAAATTTCTCATAAGCAATCTGTTTTATTTAAATTAGAAATTTTCTTTCCAACGTTATTTTACACAATATATCGACAAATCAACAGAAAAAATTGAAATTTATTTTCAATTTGGCATAAAAATAATTTTTCTCCGCCATTTACACATATTTCTTTTAGAAAATTCAGAAGCACTACTCTATTTCATCATTCCACCAGATAAAAAAATAAGAGGATACTCTTTCAAGTACCCTCTTACGTTGGTTATTTTGTAACTTTATATTCAAATTACAATTTCGGACCAGCAGCAACCAAAGCCTTACCAGCTTCGTTTCCAGTGAACTTAGAGAAGTTCTTAATGAAACGACCAGCCAAGTCTTTTGCTTTTTCTTCCCACTGACAAGCACATTCGTAAGTGTCACGAGGATCCAAGATCTTCGGATCAACACCCGGCAATTCAGTTGGAACAACGAAATCGAAGTAAGGAATAGTCTTAGTAGGAGCTTTTTCGATAGAACCATCCAAGATAGCATCGATAATACCACGAGTATCGCGGATAGAGATACGCTTACCAGTACCATTCCAACCAGTGTTAACCAAGTATGCTTTAGCACCAGTCATTTCCATCTTCTTAACCAATTCTTCTGCATATTTAGTTGGGTGCAATGACAAGAAAGCAGCACCGAAGCAAGCAGAGAATGTCGGAGTCGGTTCAGTGATACCACGTTCTGTACCAGCCAACTTAGCAGTAAATCCTGACAAGAAGTAGTACTGAGCCTGTTCAGGGTTCAGGATAGATACTGGAGGCAATACACCGAATGCATCAGCAGACAAGAAGATAACTTGTTTTGCGTGAGGACCTTTAGACACCGGTTTAACGATGTTTTCGATGTGGTGGATAGGATAAGAAACACGAGTGTTTTCAGTTACGCTCTTATCAGCGAAGTTGATTTTACCTTCAGCGTCAACAGTAACGTTTTCCAACAAAGCGTCACGACGGATAGCGTTGTAAATATCTGGTTCTGATTCTTTATCCAAGTTAATAACTTTAGCGTAGCAACCACCTTCGTAGTTAAACACACCTTCGTTATCCCATCCGTGTTCGTCGTCACCGATCAACTTACGTTTCGGGTCAGTAGACAAAGTAGTCTTACCTGTACCAGACAAACCGAAGAAGATAGCTGATTCAGTTTCGTCCATATTAGTGTTAGCAGAGCAGTGCATAGAAGCGATACCACGCAATGGGTTGAAGTAGTTCATCATAGAGAACATACCTTTCTTCATTTCACCACCATACCAAGTGTTCAGGATAACCTGTTCTTTAGTAGTCAAGTTGAACACAACAGCAGTTTCTGAGTTCAAGCCCAATTCTTTGTAGTTTTCAACTTTTGCTTTAGAAGCGTTGTAAACGATGAAGTCAGGTTCGAATGATTCCAGTTCTTCTTTAGAAGGACGGATGAACATGTTAGTTACAAAGTGAGCCTGCCATGCAACTTCCATGATGAAACGAACTTTCAAGCAAGTAGCTTTGTTAGCACCGCAATAACCATCAACAACATACAATTTTTTGTTTGACAATTCTTTTGCAGCCAAAGCTTTCAGTTCTTTCCAAGCTTCAGTAGTAACAGGTTTGTTATCGTTCTTATATTCTTCAGAAGTCCACCATACAGTGTTTTCACTTGTAGCGTCTTTTACCAGGAATTTATCTTTAGGAGAACGACCAGTGTAGATACCAGTCATTACGTTTACTGCACCCAGTTCAGTTACCTGACCTTTTTCGAAGCCTTCCAAACCAGCTTTTGTTTCTTCTGCAAACAATACATCGTAAGAAGGATTGTGTACGATTTCTACGGTTCCAGTGATACCGTACTTAGTAAGATCTAAATTTGCCATTGTTCAAATGATTAATTTGGTTATTATATCAAATGTTTAGTTTTCCGTTTATACCATCCAATAGACCAGTGAGTTCAGTCCTCCTCGTCTTTGGCGATACAAAAGTAGTAGTTTATTTTTAAACTAAAGAAGTTATTACAGAAAAAAATCCGTAATAAACTAAAGATTTATACTTGTGTAACAAATCTGTCATTTCGACATTGCAACTACGAATATTACCACCTAGAATAATAAGTATAGCATTTAAATTGATAGATATCCATCCTTCCATATCTTTCATGAATTATCCGTATATTTGCGGCATAAACATGTAACAATCAAAAAAAGAGAAACAATCTATGAAAATTGTAGAACTGAACCGGAATAATAGTATTCTAAACCAGTATCTGGCAGAGATTCGCGATGTAAATATACAAGGTGACAGCCTGCGTTTCCGCCGCAATATCGAACGTGTCGGAGAAATCATGGCATACGAAATCAGCTGTGATCTTCCTTATCAACCGCTGGAGATACAGACACCTTTAGCCATGGCAACCGAAAACGTTCCTACCATACAGCCTGTCATTGCTACTATCCTGCGTGCCGGACTGCCGCTGCACCGGGGATTCATTAACTATTTCGACCGCGCTGAGAATGCTTTTGTTTCGGCTTATCGCAAATACATAGATACCGACAATTTTGATATCCATATCGAGTACATTGCCTCTCCGCGCTTGGACGGAAAGACGCTGATTCTGGTAGACCCGATGCTGGCTACAGGTGGTTCAATGGAACTCGCCTACAAAGCATTGCTTACTAAAGGTGAACCAGCACACATACATATAGCATCGGTTATTGCCAGCCGACAGGCAGTGGAACATGTACAAAAAGTATTTCCTCAGGACAAAACTACGGTATGGTGTGCAGCTGTAGATCCGGAATTGAACGCACACTCATACATCGTACCGGGACTAGGTGATGCCGGTGATTTGTGCTATGGAGAAAAAGAATAAGTCTTTTTAAGAAACAGTCTTTGTTCCTTGGAAAATATTATAAAGGAATCAGGACTGTTTTTTTATCCAACCAAACATCGAAACAAATTGCTAACATAAAAAGCATGGCTATAAATGCAAGTACATTTATGCCATGCTAACCATATTAATTAGAAAAATAATCATTTCTCTCTATACTTTACTACACATCTTACACTTACCATTGCTTTATAATAATAACAATACCGTTATATTGCAATAAAAGGTAATAGTTGAATAAAAAGAAGCACTTGAAATAGATGACATCTATCTAATAATACAAGGAGAAACAACAAAAACGATTCTCAAACATGACCTTAACCTCATGTTTACATTCATTAAAAATTAGTTTTGAATACGCTGGTAAGTACCACTAAATCTTTTGCTCCAAGCTAATATCAGAGTATAATAATCCACATGCTCTAAAGTTGGGTACCCATAATAATCGTTCATATAGAGAT
>ULSI01027071.1_pt1 | contig 33216 bp, 25 predicted proteins | sample 1956211 | NCBI WGS metagenome assembly ULSI01 (sample SAMEA4835704, study PRJEB28245) | human gut metagenome | biome: gut microbiome; material: fecal sample | place: Denmark | collected 2008 | reverse complement strand
GCAGGCTGACGCGGCTGCGGCGCCGGCGTCTTGTCGTTCATCATGTCGTCGATGAGCTTTCTAAGTCCTGAAGCGGACACGTCCGAATGAGTGTTCACAAAATTAAGGAGCTGCGTCAGATATGAGCTGTCCACAGAGGTGTCGAACACGCCGAGAGTGATGCAGGTCTTTATGAACTGCCCGAGATAGACGCCGCAGACGTCATTTGTCGGGACGTATATCATTTCCACAGACAGGTCGCTGCTGTCTACGAAAATATATCTAGGGTCGAGGACGAAGTTCCTTTCGCTTAGCATGAACAGCTGTGAATTTTCCATCACGGCGGCAATGTTCCTGAATATCGAGAGCACGGTGTTTTTAGTCATGTTCTGCCTTAGCATGGAAGCTAAAGTGGGTCTGACGTTAAGGCTGTATATCAGTCTGGTGTTCCCGTTGTCATAGCTTACGCTGAAGCTCACTATACCGCCGATGGAGTTGTTGGACAGCATTCCGTTGTCGAAACGGCGTATGACCTCTCCCGGAGCCATGTCATATACCAGCCTTATGAGCGCTCCCTCGGTCATGACATGCATCTTATTGTTATACATCAGGCTTCCTCCTTATAAACATATTCTTTCAGTCTTATAGGGTGCCATATATCATTCTCACGCACGAACGCAGTGCCCGAACTGTTGAACGATATCACCTCGTCGAATACCGGGTCTATCACCGTATTTCCGTCAATGGAGATATATCCCCACCTGCCGTCTTTTTCGAAGCTGACAAAGCCGCAGCCATATGTCCCAAGCCTGTCACATTCAGGAGAAAGCACCGTATTTCCGCTGGCGTCGATAACTTTCCACTTCCCTGCGGCGCTTACCGCAGCATATCCGTACAAAGGCGTCACTTCGTCGTATTTCTCCGTGCCTATCGGCGTTACGGACGCGCCCTCGTCGGAGGTTCGTATCATTACCGGAGTCCAGCTCTCGCCCTCGTTCATCTTAACAAATGCCGTCAGCGCGTATTCGGTCGCGCCATTGACGCTGATACAACATTCGGACAGCGCATTCTGGTTCTCGTCAAGATAGAGGTCAGCATATGCGCCCTCGGCAGTTATAAATCCGCTTTTCCCGCGGGAAAAGAATTTCCATGAGCCGTCAGTTTTGACTGCGCCGACATTGTTTTTCATGGGCGCAGCATACTGATATCCGGACATTATGAGGTCGATGCTGTTTCCGGAGCGGTCGTAGTTTATATAGCCCCAGTTGCCCTCGGAAAGGCGGATATTTGCAATGCCGTTGGAAAAAGCGCCGAGATATTCATAATTCAGAAGCTGCATTTTATTTTCATCGAACGGCACGCGCTTTCTCGAGCCGGAGAAATTCACATATACCAGCTGGTCCTCATGCACGCAGGCTAGCAGCTGCTCAGCGGGGCTGTAGGAATATATTTCGCCATATCTGCTCGTTCCGGCAGCGACGCCAGTTGGTCCTGCCACGCAGTATACCCCCTTGTTATTCTGCGCTATGGCGTAGTCGCCGCTCCACGGCAGCACGCTGGCATACTGACCGGACATATATTTGAGATCCCCCCTGGTCTGGGAATACAGCCCGGTAAGATATTTATTTATGTTCGGGTATTTTTCTGCAGTGAATATCTCGATGTACTTATGCAGCTGGGTGTAAAAGCTCTTGTCCTCATGGGAATACATATATTCCATCACACGCTCAAACGGCCATGATTCGTCGTTCAGCAGCCGGAGTCCGTCAGAGCCGCCTTTCTCTGCCGCAGACTGCCGCTCGATACGCTGCCTGCACACGGCGAAATCCTCGTCGAAAAATTCATGCTGGGTGCAATAATCGGAATATACCCTGAACATCTCATAGTCGTCAGGGTGCGCGGCAATGAGCTGCTTATATGTATCCGCCGCCTCCTGATACATCTTTTTCTTATCGTAGATATCATACTGACTGATAAGCTGACGTTCCCTTTCCGCTGCGTCATCAGAAGAACTGAACGACATGGCGACTGCCGCAGCTGACACCAGCGAAAGTCCCGCCATAGCAAGTGCCATAATTTTGCCTAATTTCATATGTTAACCTCCGAAAAAGCCCGAAATGATATACATGATATTGCTGCACAGGAATCCCAGGAAGAAGAATGGTCCCATAGCGATTTTCGTTTTCATCTTGGCTTTTTTTCTGATAATAAGAACTATCCCGGCTGCGGCAGAGAAAACAAACGTCCACAGAAGTCCTCCCAGGGTGTCGTCCAGTCCGAGCAGAAGTCCCAGAATGAACACTAGCTTCACGTCGCCCATTCCCAGCCCGTTATGAGAAAGAAGGTTCGTGATGAGAAACATCACACCGCAAACCACGCTGCCTATAAGGCACAGTATTATGTTGACCCGGAATCCCGGGAAGTCAGTCAGCGCCTCACCGCCCAGAAGTACTAGCGTGAGTATAAGGAACGCGAGCAGGTACCTGTTGGGAATAAGATGGAACTTCCAGTCTATCACCGCCACATAATACAGCCCCAGCATCGCCGCGACGGCACGCAGCGCCTCGAACATACTGCGCTCCTCCGGGTCCGTGAACAGCGGAAAGCATACCGCCACCCCAACGAACACCAACGCGGTCACTGCCGCAAATATGAGCTTTTTCCGGCGTGGATATTCCGCCTTGTCGTCCTTGCTCCTGAAATATCTTAACGTGAACCAGTACCCGCCTGCGCCGATGACAGCGGCAATGAGCAATGAAAAAATCAGTGTCAAGTTATTCTCCCCCTGCTGTCAGTCATTGGCGTTGGATTTGACCCAAGCGGCAGTATAAGCGCATTTTATGACCCTGTGTTCACCAACGTTGGCAAACCTGTACGCCGGATAGGCGTCATAGCTCACTGCGACAAATATGCTGTTATTCTTGTTTGTCGGGAATATTCTGGACGATGAAAAACTTATAGATTCCGGCTTGATATTGAAAACCTTACAGAAATCTGCCCTGTCCATAGGAAGATAGCAGTCAAGCAGGAGGTCATAAAGCTTGCTCATTCCGTAGTTAGACGCAGTTTTGATGAGGTCCTCACCCAGCTGCTTTGCCGCTTCCTTTCCCTCTTTTTTAACATCTATCTTCTGTATTCCGGTCACAACTCCGTCGATGAACGTAGAAAACGACGACGATATATCCTTGGCGGTGCCGCTGTTGACCTCGCCGGAAGAAAAAATCTTGGATATCAGCCCAGACATATCATTGAAATTCTTGGTGGTGGTCGTGATCAGGCCATTGGTGTTCTGAAGCTCATCGTCCGAATGCTGCAAGACCAGACCCGCGCGGTCGATGATGTACACATACGACGCGACCTGCTGTGAAATGTTGTCAACAGCGTGCTGCATTATCTGTTCGGCAATGACCGCCTTGACCTGCATATACGCGAGCATTATCACGATAACGAAAGCCGTCAGGGATATCAGCGCCTCTAACGTATATGAGCCTTGCTGGTTTTTTAGTTTTTTTATCATTTTAATACCCCGCGTAAGACCGGCATGAGAATTTGTAGCGGTCAGGCTTTCCGGAAAAGTCAAGCTTTCCATCTTTGAACGCCGCGCCATAGAACACGGTCCTGACGCTGCATGACGCGTCCGTGACGATAAGAGTTGCCGCAGAGTTCAGCGTATAACTGTCACCCGCGCCCGCCTTGCGGCAGTTGACCTCCATGACCTTTGAGGCGCGCGCGAGCATCTCCGGCTCCGCGCCGGTGCAGAAGCCTATAAGCATGAACACATACAGATATTCCTTGTAATTCATCATGAGCAGATTGGAAAGCGCCGAGGATTTGGTAAAGCCCTTCTGTTCCTTTTTAAGGGATACCTTGGATTTCGAACCGGACAGCGCGCTGCTTATATCCTCGTGGAGCGCGTTTTTTATCTCCTCCGCGCCGCTGATGGTACCGTCCTTCGCCTTCTTCGCGAGGTCATTTATCGCTGTCTTGGCGCGGGTCTTTATACCGTCCTCGGCGTCCTTGATTTTCTTGACGGTATTCTCTATGAGAGTGTTGAGCTTCTTGAACACCTTTTCATCAAGAAGATTCTGAAGTTTCTGCGTCGCCTCGGACCAGTCAGCGGAAGAGGACGGGGAATTTGTCGCAGCCTGCCTGATCTCCCCGAGATATGCAAAGGCGCTGTCTGCTATCTCATCGGTATTGAGAGCGTCCAGTATCTCCTTTTCGGCGCGCTTGATGAGGTCGTTGCCTGCATCGTTCAGCCCGAGCGAATCATAGAGGTCAGCCTTGACGTTCTTCAGCGTTTCTTTCAGGTTCGATTTGACCTCGTCGGTCTTTTCGCGCGCCGTCAGAATAAGCTGCTGTATTTTATCCATAAGCGGCTGCTTTATCTCCGATTCTATCTTCGATTTTATCTCCGCTTCCTGCTTATCTACAAACGCCTTAAATTCCGCTGAATTTTCATCTATCCCGCTGGTTGCGCCGCTAGCCAGATCGTCGATGAGCTTTACGGCGCCATCGCTGGCAGCGTCCACCGCAGCGTCCGCGAGCGTGGTGAGTACTTTTTCTCCTGCCTTTTTGGCAAGCCCCGTCGGCTTGAATACCCATGTTTCATTGTTTTTAAATATCGGTATGGAATATCCGTTCAGCAGCTCTTCAACATCGTAGCCGGCTTCGGCTATTGAAAGCCCGATATGTATTACTGTCTGAATGAGCGGTATGGAAAACGGGAATATCCCTCCGGCGGCAGTCGCGGCAGAAAGCGTGAACGTGCGTATCTCCGAATCAGTGAACGAGTATATCAGGTCGAGCGCAAAGCGTATACCGAAAATGATAGCGCTTGCAGCGGCAACATTCTTGAGGTTGCTGTCCTGACCGTAAAGTATGTATTCTATCTCGCATTTGTACAGACTTGTATATTCCGGATAAAGCTCGCCTGTCATGGTCGTTTCCATCGTTTTCTTGTCTGTATTTTTCTTTCCGTCCTTGAGGTCGGTCGTGTGGCAGCTGAACTGATTGGTCATATATTCTGTCATCAGCAGATTGTCGCGCGCCGCCTCGGCAAGGCTTGCAAGCTGTTTTCCGACAGCGGCGAGGGAATCTATCGCGCCCTGCGACACGTCATCATCGCTTCCAGTACCGTTGAGGGTCGTTCCTTTGGCAGAACTATTGCTGGAACCTCCCGACGCGCTCTGCGATTCGGAGTAGAACTCATCGAAGGTCTTGATATCCTTGGCTATCTCATAGAAATCCGGAAGTGATTTTTCCTGTTCAGACGAACCGCTTCCTCCGGAAGAGCTCCCTGAAGATGTACCGGAGGAGTTGTCAGTTCCGGGAGTAGTATTCATATCGGAAACGGTATTTCCATCAGCGTCGGTTTTCGTCTTTCCCAGTTCCTTGACCTCTTTTTTAGCCTTATCGTCCTTGGGGGTATCTTCAACGGGCGACGCCATTTCCTTTATCTTCACAAAGAGGTTGTTCTTCTGTAGGTCCTCGATGCCGTCCTTCCATGAGGTCAGTTTAGTGTACGGTCTGGACGGTGCGCTTACCAGCAGGTTTCCGAAACCAAATACGCCGCTAAGCCTGTATCCTCCCTGATTCCTTATAAAACTCTGAAGCAGATTGAACAATTCACTGGAGGTCAGCCGATACTTTGATATATCCGCCATATCGCCCTGCGCCGCAGCTGGCGAGCTTATCGTCATCGCATGCTTCACGACGTACTCGCTCATGACAGTAATGCCGCGGATATAATTCAGCCATGTCTTATACTCGTCCCTGCGGCTTGCGAGCGTAGATTTGATTTTTTCCTTGTCCGCCTCGCTTAGCTTCACGAGGGTGCTCGTTTCAGAATCGCACTGGCTGGACATGCTGGTCTTGACGCTGTCCGTGCCAACATTGTCAACGGCATTTTTGTAGCTTACAGCGGCGTCCTGCGCCTTGTTTATCTTGTTGTAAAGCTCGTCGAGCGTGCCGTCGGTCACGATCTTGTCAAGCAGCAGATACTGCTGATAAAGCTCGTAATATATTTCAAGTATCTGGTCAGTAGAATTTGTGAGCCTTCTGTCAAGGTCATTGCAAATCGGCTTCAGGCATTTTTCTATGGAATCCTGATAGTCAATGAATTTGCTTGCATCTCGTATATCGGAGTCTGAAAGTGCCGCGCTAAGGCTTATCAGCGCGTCGTAATCCTTGCTTTTTTCGCTGATCTCTTCCGTCAGTTCTTCAGCCTTCTCATAGCATTTTTTGAATGTTGCATAGTCCTTCGCAAACCCGCTGGCGATGCCGGAATCACTGAACTGACTGTTATACAGCGGCAGGAAAAGATTGATGAGATCAAGCTTTCGTTTGCTCTCGTCCATTTTTTCGTTTTTATACGCGCTCGTAGTTATGCTGTCGAACCATTTACGGCCGTTTCTTGTCAATTCGTCGGCGCTGGCTTTGCTGGCCACTTTTGCTGCGTTTGACAGCGCCGAGCCAGGTCCTGCCAGTTCCATAAGCCTCTGCTCAAGAGCCTCCGGCGTACTTGGTACGCTCCCTGCGGAAACAGCGGTGTCGCTCCTCATTTTACCGGGAGCGCTGAAAAACGGATAGTATATTGCGAGCAGCTCCAGCGTTTCAGCCGCAGTGTCGAGCTTTGCCCTGATAACGCCTGTGAGCATGTTGGAATCTATAGTCTTTTGAAGGGAAGCGTCAGTCGCCTTTTCCTCTTCGGTTATTTTGTATCTGGAATGTATCGCGTATTCATTTACTCTGTCCTGCTCGGTTTTTTTGGCGTCGGTGTTGGAATACATCAGTTCAAATGCAGGGTGCTGGCTGTGCGGCTCGCCTGTATATTCGCACAGACACTCCAGCCTGTCGGCATTATAGAAATATATTCTGAACATGGTATACAGTTCCTGCGCGGTCGCGCCGACAGATGACATCTTCTTTTCAAATTCTATTTTTTTCTGCGTCGCCTCGGTCTGATTTCCCGTATCCGAAAGCACGCCGAGCTTCTCCAACATTCCGGACGCAAGGCTAACGGGTCCGCGATACTTTGAATACTCGATTATCTGCCGTTTCATTACCGCTGGATTGGATATGGCAGACGCCTCCACCGGTGAAGCAGTTATGGCATTGCCGTCATTGTCCTCCGAGCGGAGCTTGAGCAGGCTCTGATTTCCGCCCAGTTTCTCGGCGTCTATACTGGTTTGGGTGAGGTCGGCTATCAGATTCTGAACGACCTTTTTGTCATCTTCAGAAAGCTTTGCGCCGCTCGTTTCCAGAGTGGTGATATAGTATTCCTGTATATTTTTCGTCAGTTCTTCTTCCGTCGACGAATTCGCCAACAGACCATAGATATCTTTCAACGTCTTGTCGTAAGCCGTCAGCGCAGAATTCGCCGCAAGATCTGACGCGTCCTGCATAACGTCCTCCGCCATCATTATCTTGCATATATCCACTATACCGAACGAAAACACGAACATTGGGAACATGATTATCAGCAGGAAAATCGATACTGACGCTTCCCTCTTCTTTAAGAACTTTAGCATAGCGCACCTCTCCAGACCATTTATTTTCCGGAATTGCCAGTGACCTTCTGGATCGCATCCGTGATCTTATCCAAATCCAAGCCAAGCTTGCCGGCAACGAAATTCACCACATCGAACGCCATATCGGTTATGCGGACCAGCTCGACGGTGTCGCAGACATAGGTCGTACATTCGCCGGTGATGGTCATTCGCTTGCCGCCTACGCCTATCATTCTGAAGAAGTCTGCGAAGACGTAATACTGCCCCAGATAAACCGACACGCGCGATGTGGTGGCTGAGATGTAGCAGGAGCGGCCGTTCTGCTCCGCTGCGTCCTTCACGCCGCTGTAGGTGGACGACGACGGCTTCGGCGCGGCTCCGGCAGCGGGTTTCAGGAAGCCGTGGCCGTCAAGGTACTTCACTATCTGCACTTCGCATTCAGAAACCACTTGGTCGCCGTTCGAATCGGTCGGAGCCCTGTACTGATTGCCGATGATATTGAAAAGGTAGCGGTAAGGATCGATCTGCTTCATTGCATTATCGACCATCTCGCGTGTGACCTCTCCATCAGAATCCCCTTCGTAGAAGGGCTTTTCTATGTACTGGTAGCCGGGGTAGCGTATCACCTTGGCGATATATGTTGAAAGCTCGTTTGCGTGGTGCTGGAGCATGGATTTCTGCGCGAACGTCATTCCGACCATTATCAGAAAGACCACTGCTATCATGACGATAGGGTAAACGATGACCGCTTCCATGACGTACGCCGCGCCGTTTTCCGAGCGAAAATCTATTTTTGATCTCATTATATATCCTCACATTTGTGATGAACTAAGAAATATGATCCAATGCCGGCACTTGCCGTGCCGGCATTGAATTGAGTACTGTTATCATACAGTAGTGTAAGCCGGACTTGTAGTTGCATCTGTGATTTCCGAGTTTGCCTGACCAGCAAGAGAACTGAACCATTTGCCAATCTGGTCTCTGAATACTATACCAAGGGCAACAACAATAATGATGATGATAATTGCGATAATGATACCATCAGCGCCGCCCTCCTCACCGGCAAGGTGCGACTTGATGTGCTGCTTAGCGTACTGTGCCTTGCACCACATCTTGAAAGTTAAGTCTTTCATAATATTACCTCCTTTCCATATAATTTTATATAACAAGCGAAAACGCCTATTATCAGTTTCTTGTACTATCCACCGCAATGGGGGAAGTAAAATCCGTATCCAACAGCTTGACAGAACTCAATATCTGTTTACAGCATTCAAGCACATTCGCCCTGAACACCACCATAGCTGCTGCCAGCACAACAGCAACAACGGCGGATACGATATAGCACGTCATCTGTTCCTCGCGGCAGAGGAGCACCCCGCACAGCACCATCAGCACCAGGCACCCGGCTCCGGTAAGGCAGCCCGCGCCGAACGGGTCGAAGCCGTACTCCAGCCCGCCGGTCGCGATTATAATGCACAGAATGTCTATCAACAGGGCAAGCTCGGAAGCTATCCCCGCAAAAAGGAACAGCGAAGCGTTAGAACTTCCGTTTTCGGAGCGAAACCAGTTGAGAAGCCTGAATATGCTTTTCATTTGCTTCCTCCTTGCCCGAACAGTCCGACAATAAAGCTGAAAAACCTGGACACAAGCGAAAAATGCTGCGTCAGTATATACCCAGCAACGCATATGATTATAGGAACTACCTTGTTCATATGTAACATGACCGCTTCTAGAATACAAATAAACTCTACAAATGACATTACAAGCGCTTTCCACGCCAATTTGAGCACTCCGATTTCACCTAATCCGGTATCTATCGCCTGAAGTCCCACCACCATCGCGATGTTAAATACGATAAATCCGAGAATAAACATTATCCGCGGAAATACATCACGGAATAACAATCCTTGCTTTTTAGCGGGCTTTTGGCTGTCTGTATTCATATAAATCACCAAACCTGCCGTTCGTCAGAAACTCATATTCGACATTATCGGCACCATTATCATAATAATTATCGCCAGAAATGTTATACCGATAGGGATTATGAGCTTGGTTTCTGCGTTCTTTCCGCGGGAAATTGCTATGTTCTTCTTGACAGCCCACGCTTCTATCGAGAGCTGTTTCATGACCTGAACCATTTCAGAGTTGCCCTTTTCAACATTCTGGCAGATAATGGACGAGAACTTTTTCAGCTCGTTTATTCTGCACGATGTGCCAAACTCGCTGTATGCCTGCAATTCAGGCATGCCGTTGTTGATATTCACAAGGGTACGCTGCATTTCCTTGTAGAGCATGCGGTTTCCTGATACGGCAACGGTCTTCCATGCCTCGGACAGCATCATGCCGGCATTTATCATCAGCGCCATTTTGGACAGAACCGTGGGATAGTCCAGAAGAAGCTCCTCGCGTCTGTTCTTTATCATCGTATCCATTCGCATGCTGGTATAGTAAGGCATGAACAGCGAAAGCACCAACGCCAGCAAAGGCACCAGGACGCTGTTCATCATCGCGCCCAGCAGAAGCCCCAGCGGCAGGAATGTCACCAGATAGCTTATCGCAGCTGCGCGGGTGACAAGGCAATAAAAGTCGGTATACTGATTGGTGTACAGCTCGGCAATTTTCTGCCGCTTCTTTATGCTTATGTCGGCGGTCTTTATGTTGAACTTCTGAATGATAGCAAGGCCAACGGGAAGCAGCTCCCGGAAGGTTATTATCTCATCGTCCGCCGCCTGGACCATCTGTTCGTATTTATCAGCGTTCCTGAAATAGACGACGCAGTAAAACGCCGACGCAGCAACGCCAAGAATAAGTAATATCACATTCATCAGCGATATCCTCCGTCACATTTTTATTGATGTAATCTTTCTTCCTATGATGTAAGCAATGACGAATGCGATAAGCGCGCCGACCTTCACCATGATGTTCGAGAAGGAGTTTTCCGCGCCTTCGGTGAAGCCTGCGCTCATCGGAACGATGAGGAGCGGCATTATCATCATGATGTTGAGCTGATTCTTTGTCGCTCCGAGCATGGTCTTTATTTCCTGCTCTATTTCTATTTTGTCGCACAGGATACTCTTGGTTTCCGTGAGTATCGTCTTGATGTTGCCGCCCTGTCTGTTGGCGATGACGAATACGTTCGCGAAGCTCTCGATATCCTCGACGCCGCTGCGTCTGCCGAAATCGCTAAGTATCGTTTCTATCGTCAGGTTGTTGCACAGCCCGATGTTTATTTTGTGAAGCTCCCTGAATATGTAGCTGTCCTCGCCGTATTGCAGACGCATGTCCTTTTCGGCGTCCATAAACGCCGCCTGCGCCACCTTTCCGGCAGATATGGAAGACGTGACAGAATCCAGCATATCCTTGAACTGAATGGTGAGCTTGTTCTTTATGCGCTCTATCATCATTTTTCGATATATCTTCTGCGCGACTATTCCGGTGACGACCATCGCCAGCAGGTCAACGAACACATTCCCGAAGAATATGTGCATGACTATCGCTGCGCCCGCCGCGCCTATAACGAACGCCAGCAGTCTGTCACGCAGCGTCATCGTATAGACATGATAGTCGTAACCTGTAAGTGCGGCTTCCCCGCAGTCCGGCGTTTCAATAGTATTTTTCAAACCTGGCTTTATCAAAGATACCCACGTCCTTTCCTGCGTTTTTTAGCTTCTCCGGGTGGTGAAGCGGATTATCAGTACGTTTCAGACAGCCGACTACCCTTTTTTCCCGGCGCGACCTTTCCTCGTCCTCTTCAAAGACAAACAGCGGATTCAGCTTTATCTGACCGTCCTCGCCTATCCTGTCCACTTCGCTTATAGATACGGTCTTTCGGGACTTGTCCCTAAGTCTGGACAGATGAACGACTATGTCGACTGCGGACACTATCTGCTGACGTATTGCCGGAAGCGGAAGCCCGGCAGCACCGGTAAGCACCATCGTTTCAAGTCTTGACATCATATCCTCTGCGCTGTTCGCGTGACCTGTGGAAAGCGAACCGTCGTGTCCGGTGTTCATCGCCTGAAGCATGTCCAGCGCCTCTCCGCCTCGCACCTCTCCGACCACTATACGCTCCGGTCTCATTCGCAGCGCAGACTTTATAAGATCCCTGATGGTTATCTCGCCCTCGGAGGACGAGTTTGCGTTACGCGTTTCAAGGCTTACAAGGTTCGGTATAGTGACTATCTGAAGCTCTGCCGAGTCCTCAATCGTTATTACGCGCTCGTCGGACGGGATATAGTTAGAAAGCGCGTTCAGGAACGTCGTTTTTCCCGAGCCGGTACCGCCGCTGACAAATATGTTGAATTTCGCCTCTACCAGCTCTTTCAGCAGATCCCTCACTGCGGGAGTCACCGAGCCGTACTTTATCAGCTTTTCGAAGGTCATCGGTTCCTTTGAGAACCGGCGTATCGTGACGATGGGACCGTTCAGCGCGATTGGCGGCATTACAACGTTCACTCGGGAGCCGTCAGGCAGACGCGTATCAACGATAGGCTTTGACTGGTTGACCTCGCGTCCCGCAGTGCTCACTATCCTCTGGATTATGTCCTCCAGCTTTTCCTGGCTCTCAAAGTGCTTATCGAGCTTGGTAAGCTTTCCGCTTTTTTCGACGAACACATTGTCCGGTCCGTTTATCATGACCTCCGTGATGCTCTCATCGCCGATTATCTCGTCAAGAAGCCCCAGTCCGCGGATAGAGCTGAATATCCGTTCTGTCATCTCGAGGCGTTCGGACAGGCTGATGTATCTTCCCGCCGTCTGCTCGGCGACAGTACTTTCGATAAGGCTCCGAAGCTCATCGTCCTTTATATCATTCGTTATCGCATAGTTCCTTATGGAATTGCGAATTTTCTCCGTCAGCTGTTCAAGCTCTACTTGCATGCTTCCTCCTTATCTGGAACGTATTATCTCGCACAGGGCAAGACGTGATATCGCGGACGCTATGCCGTTTATATTGTTGTCGCCATATTTCGGGATCGAACCTGCCACTCTTACCCCGTCTATCGTTCCATTGCCGGCGGCGAAGTTCCCCTTGTTGATAACGACAGATGTGCGTGACATAATATCTCTATTCAGCTTTTTATCCAGATTGCCGAGCCAGGTGATGTATCTGCGGAGCTTCTGCGCGGCGCGCAGGTCGCTTTCGGATACCAGTACCAGCCTGTCAGTGCTGGAGATGATATAATCCCTGACGAGCTGGTCGCCAAGACTGCCGTCGATGACGACGCACCCGTATTCCGCGGACGCAATGCACGCGCCGACGACTCTTGCAAGCATCTCTCCATTCATCTCGTCAAAATCGTTGGGATAACGGCAGCCCTGAATGTAGCTGACCCCGACCGGGTCCGTCCTGATGAGTGAAGCAGCCTTTGCCGGAAGATTTATCTTTGTCTTTTCAGCTGACATGGCAGCGAGTATCAGGTCGGACATGCAGCCGTCCGCGTCGCTTTCCTGCGCCATTATAGATGATTCGAACTTATCCAGCGAAAGATAAAGCACCTTTATGCCGCTGCGCGCCGCGCTCTGCGCGAATGCAGCAGAAACCGCCGTAGAACCCGCTCCGCCGTTCGTGCTGACAAAACTGAACACGCGGCGCTTTCCGTCGGATTCCTCCGAAACTGACGACACCTCTGCATAAAGCCCGAGAATAATACGGTAGAGCTCGTCTACGCTGGAATACTTGCAGAACACTTTGTCGCCTGGGGAGCACGATGCGCGTCCGCCTACAAGCCGGCCCTGCGCTGTGCCCGGAGTTTCGGGAAGCTCCCCGGCAGGGAACTCTTCTCCGGCAAGGAGCACGCTTACGGACGCCGAACGGATAACATCGGCAATGGCGTCAGGAGAATCCAGCGAGGTGACGCGTATGTTGGTGTGTCTGGCGCTCAAGAATTTGGTTACCCTCTCGCTGTATTCGTGGTCTTTTGTAAGCAGAAGCACATTGATGACCGTCATATCCTTATTACCTCCCGATCGGCTGATCTATGATATTTTTAAGTATCTGTTGCTTTAATTGCACAGGCTATTTACACGAATATTATATCACAACTATTCGTTGTTGTCAAGAACAACCATATAGCTTTGTACTTTATAATTTGATTTTGTTAAAATAGAATTAAGATATGGAATTTTGCTTCTATTTATTAAGAAAGGGGTCCCAATGGTAAAAAACTTAAAAAAACTGCGCGAAGAAAATAAGCTGTCACAGCAGGCATTGGCTGAAAAGCTGGGCATCACCCAACAGGCAGTATATAAATATGAAAGGACAGTCATCGAGCCGGATATAGAAACGCTGATAAAGCTGGCGAACATCTTTCATGTATCTGTGGATTATCTTATCGGGAACTGCGACGAAAAGCCCTACCGGGACATTTCGGGGTACGACAGGCAGCATCTCGACGACTGGCACAAATTGCCCGTGGATATAAGGCAGATACACTCCCAGCTTATAAAAGAAACCATCAAGAAACTTAAATAAAAAAAACATCTGTCTTAATTTCTGAGGCAGATGTTTTTTGTCAGATAAGAAATCAGCATGTAAAAGAAAACCACATTTTGTTATTGACAACAACTTGCGGTTGTGATATAATGTACCAAGTACACTAGTTATATTTCAAACAGAACGATTTATCGCTTTTAAACAACATCATTGGCAATTATGAAAAATGGAGGGTAATTTACATTGGACAAGATACTATGCGCCGTGGGCGGAGCGGTCGCCGCTGCCGCGCTGCTTTCCGGAATCATCTATTTTGTGATATACAAATTCAGGCTCTCCACGCTAATGCAGAGGCTGAACAGCGAATACGGCGAAAGGAGAAACGGGAAGCACGCGCATGCGCCGCGCCCGTAAGGTACTGCCATGGCCGAGTTGATAGCTTCAACATATGAACTGATAAAGCATATCGGCGCAGGCGGCGGAGGCAACGTATACCTCGCCCGCCATATCAGGCTCGATAAGCTCGTTGTCCTGAAAGCCGACAAGAGAAAGCTCACTACACGGCCGGAGCTGCTCCGGCGCGAGGTCGATGTCCTGAAGGATCTGACTCACTCCTATATCCCGAAAGTGTACGACTTTTTCGTTGAAAACGACACGGTCTACACCGTCATGGATTACATCGAGGGCGAAAGCCTTGATAAGCCCCTCAAACGCGGCGAGCGCTTCCCGCAGGCGCAGGTCATAGAATGGGCGCGCCAGCTCCTGGAGGCGCTGGTGTATCTGCATTCCCCGACCCACGGCGACCCTCCGCGTGGCTTCGTGCACAGCGATATCAAGCCCGCGAATCTCATGCGGACTCCGTACAACACTATCTGCCTTATCGACTTTAACATCTCGCTGGCGCTCGGCGAGCTGAATTTCGTCGGCTGCAGCGCGGGCTACGCCTCTCCGGAGCACTACGGGCTGGATTACTCCAGCGGACTTGGCAATACCCAGAGCGTCACCTCCGGCACCGGAACTACCGGCACGGGGTCCTCTAAAAAGATGATAGTCCCGGACGTCCGGTCGGACATATACAGTACGGGGGCGACGCTGTATCACCTCCTAAGCGGCAGGCGCCCGGAAACCGACGCCAAAAACGTCACTCCCCTGTCAGAGCGTGAATTCAGTCCGCTTCTGGTCAGGATAATCTCCAGGGCAATGGAGCCCGACCCCCAGCTTAGATACCAGACAGCAGCGGAAATGCTGTACGACATTGAGCATCTGCACGAAAACGACCCGCGGGTGAAACGTACAAAACGCGGTCTTGCCGTATTCGAATCATGCATGGGCGTTATATTCGTTGCCGGTATCATAACCGGATTCGTCGGACTGAAGAGAATGCAGATGACGGAATCTGCTCTCAAGCTCGCGGAATATTCGCGCAGCGCCATGACGGCAGGCGACGCAGATACGGCAGTCAGATACGCGCTGGAAGCCATTCCGGACAAAGCAGGGCTGCTCGTACCGGATACTCCCTCGCAGGTGCAGTCCGCGTTAGCGGACGCGCTGGGCGTCTACGACCTTTCCGACGGCTTCCGCAGCAGCATTACTGCTGAACTTGGGTCTGAGGCTTTATTCATGGAGCTTTCCCCCGACGGAGAAACATTCGCCTGCATGACCTCCGGAAAAGCGCTCGTTTTCCGCACCAAAGACGCCGCTCCGGTCGCAGAGCTGCCGACAGACCGCTCCGCCCTTTCGCAGATACGGTATATCGACAGCGATACGGTCATCTACGCCGGCGAGGGCGCAGTAAAAGCATATTCCCTGGCGTCCGGTCAGGAACTCTGGCAGGGCGAGCCGGCTACTTATATCAGCGTATCTGCCGACGGAACAAGGGCGGCGTGCGTTTATCGCGACAGCAGCTGCGCAGTGCTCTACGATACGTCCTCCGGCAAGGAATTGGCGCGCGCTGATTTCCAGGGCAGGAAGCAGGCAGTCGTCAGGAACGATATTTTCGTCGACCCCGGCAACATGGTGTTTCAGCTGAACCGGGACGGCTCAATGCTGGCTGTGAGCTTCGCAGACGGTTCCCTGTCCATATTTTCTTTCGACGGCTCCGGAGAGATACTGCTGACGAATCCCGGGTCAGGCTACGAGCATTTCAGCGGAGGATTCTGCTCCGATGATTTCGCATATTCCGCCGTTGGAAAAGACAGCGCAGTGTTCTCAATGATAGACTGCGCAGAGGGGATAATCCTCGCCGACCAGCAGACAAGCGGAGAATACAAGGTATACGCTGATGAAAACGGTATCCTCATACAGGCTGACGGCGTTGTAGTCCGGCTCGACCCTGACACCGGCGAGCAGACGCCTGTCGCCCAGTCAGAACAGGAGATTTCCGGATTCGCATGGGACGGAGAGCGCAGCGTCGTATGTTCCGGCGGAAGCGCTCCTACCATCAGCTTCTGGGGAGATGGCTCCGAGCTGTCCGAGGCGGACAGCGCAGCGCCGCTGACCCTTCTGGATATATCCGCGGACGCTGCCGTGGCAGCTTCTCCAGATTCCACCACTGTGCGTATCTTTAGGCGAAACGAGTATGGCGGCGGTCAGTCAGTGAAGTACGACCCGTCTTACCCACACGACGAAGCACGTTTCAGCGCAGACGGAAACAGCGCTGTGCTGTTCAGTATATACGGCTTCCGCGTGATTGACATGGACGGCGGCATAATCGCCGATGTAGAGCTGCCCGACCCGGAGCTGATATACGACCAGCAGTTCCGCAGGGACGAACGCGGGTCGGTGCTCGAAGTGACCTACTACTCCGGAAAGGTCTGCGCATACAGTGCCGAAAACGGCTCACTCATTTCGGAGGAACGTATCGACAAGCCCGACGACTCCCTGTACGAGGAGCTTGAAACGCCTGATTACAGAATAGAGTCCACACTTCATGGTTCTGCCAGGGTTTACAGGAAGTCAGACGAAAGCCTGGCTGCTGAGCTTTCCGAGGACGCATATCTTACATACGCGACCCAGCTGACCGACGGCAGGCTTGTAATGCAGTACGTCACCACCGACGGCGAATACTACGGCGTGCTGATGGATAATGAGTTCAACGAACTGGCACGGCTTCCATACTTGTGTGATATCTGGAACGACCAGGCAGTGTTCGACTACCCGGATGGTAATATGCGCTCAACGCGCTTTTACACTCTTGCGGAACTGCTAAGCTCCGCCGGAAGATAAATATCGTATCAAAAAAAGGAGAGATGCATTATTATGAACCCCAAAAAGATATTGGCGTCGATAGTTGCAGCAGCAGTCACTGCTGCCTCCATATCCGTCAATGCGTTCCCGACATTGCTTCCTCTAAAAACCATCAATGTTGAGGCAAGCATTTCGGGCTACACCCCAGAACAGCTGGCGAAATTCCCGCTCAAGGACCTCATCAGCAGTCTGCGGTACTCCGAAGACGTTACCATGACGGTGACCGAAAGCGCAAACACTCATTCGGCAAATGCAGCACCCGCTGCTGCCGCTGAAGCAAAACCAGCTACCACAGAGGCTTCCCAGCCGACCGCTGAAGCAAATCCCGCTGCCGCTGAAGCAAACCCCGCTACTGCGGAAACTTCACAGCCGGCAGCCGAAGCAAATCCCGCTACTGCGGAAGCTTCCCAGCTCACCGCTGAAGCAGATCCCGCTACTGCGGAAACTACGGTTCTTTCAACTACAGAGGTGACGCCCTCAACAGCGGAAACCACTTCTGAAACTGAAGAAACTCCCACAACCATAACATTCCACCGCGGCGACCCGGTACAGCTTCCTGAAAACGCCGTAAAGGTATGGGTGTACAACAAAGAATACAGCATACTCGACAACAATGCCACAGTCGACATTTCTGATGTAATGTCGTATGATAATATATCTCTCATTGTCGGCAGCGGAAAACAGCTTGACCCCGGAAATGTGGCATATAACGTAACGCTTAACATCGACGTGAAGTCGTACCTTTCAACGTACACAGTCAAATACTATACTCTCGATGAAAACGGCGAAAAGTTATATGTCGACCTCAAGAACCAGAATTATTCGTCCTACCCAAGCAGCAAAGGATACAGCTACTACTTCAATTCATATCTGGGTGACGCTCTGAAAGCGAATGACGAATACTACGTTGAAGTGTCCGCCAAGCTTTTCGATTCTAAAACCCTTGAGGAAGTCCCGGCGGAATATGACTTCACATATGAAACCTACTACGAAAGCGATGTCGCTCCGAATCTTATCAGGGCATATTCTGCGGGCGGGTCGCTGTATAAGCAGGTAAACGTTACATGCACCTATACTGAAAATGGTGAGGAAAAAACGCTAAACGAATATGTGGTAACTAATCTTTACGGATTGTGCCTCTATTCATACGTCGGACTTGATGATGATACGGACAACAACGTGGTCGATAGGCATTATTCTTCTTACGACGATTACACTTCAGACCCTGAAAACAACGTCCTTAATTTAAAGGAAAAAGTAGGTCTGTATTCTTCCTGCCCTGCTGACGGGAAATATAGACTCGAACTCAATCTGACATATTACCCGGATCAGACCAGAATTGATACTGGCAACGTCAAAAAAGCGGTGGTCGGCTCTTACGACTCACTTGAAGCTGCCGCAGCAGCAGATGATATCACAGCCGAGCTATTTAACCGCAGCACCTCCGGCAAACATTTCACTGCCGATTTCAGCAAGGGCGTAGACCTTACCCTGTTCATCGACGGCACCGCAGTTCCCGGTCTTGTAAACGCTTCCGCAGAGAGCGTTCCGGACCTGACCGTACATATCAATATCACAGCTGTGTCTGATTACACCGGCTCTGATGACACGGATACCCCTCCGCTTGTTGATGAAACCAACGCATACTTCAAGCTTTACAAAGCTGTCAACGAGAACAGAAGAGAAGACTACTTCATCTTAGACAACAAGACAAGCGCTATTTCTGATTCCTACGATTACCTGGATTCCTACTTCAAGTACCACTATCAGACCGCGCTCATCTGCGACGCTGACTCGACATTTGATATGAGCAAGGTCATGCTTGGCGTTTCCTCTCCCGAGGACGTCAACGTCTACGACTCGGTATCCGGCAAGCGTGTCGACCTCACAAAGGAAGCGCAGGATTTCACCAACGGACCCAAGCAGTATACTGTAGCAGCGTCCGGAAACCAGGGCAACTACACCGTTAACGTTGTCAAGAAAGTCACAGGCGGCGCAAAGCTGTTCGTAAACGGCCCTGCCGAGCGTGAGATATACCTCGACAGCTACTACGGCATGTACCACGACGTGCTTGTTGCGAACATCGGCGACGAGGAACTCACCGGGCTGAACATAACTCTTACAGACGCAGAGAACATCAAGCTCGACGGCTACTGGGTCATCGGCGGGGAGAATAACAACAAGCTCGCGCCGTTCACAAACATAAGCAATTCAAGATACAAAGTCGACAACATGAGCAACCTTGCCAAGATACGCCTTGTTCCCGACGGAGAAGGCGAAGTTAAGGGCAGGCTGACCATCACCGCAGACGGTCAGGAACCGGTGACGATAGACCTCAAGGGTCATGCCGGTAACCCCAAAATCATCACGGACCCCACCCTTACAGACGGCGTTAAGTTCGTTCCTTACTACGCTGTTATCGCAACCGACAACATTCACGAGTGGAACAGAGTTACATTCTCAAGAAGCGGTGCACTCCCCAAGGGGCTTACCCTGGATTCAAAGACAGGTGAGATCCTCGGCGTTCCGCAGGAAACAGGCACGTTCACATTCGGAATATACGCAAGATACAGCTCTCCGCGTTTTGCAAACAGCTATCAGGAATTCACTATCACCGTACTGGACAATACCGACGCAAACGTATACGAAGCTACGGATACGGATTACGACCTGCTGACGCCTATCGGAACAGAGCAGAATGAAGGCAAGTACGACTACGGTCTTGAGTCTGTACTTTCCGACCAGCTGTTCGTTTCCAAGGGCACATACGGCGAATTCACTGCGCTGTGGATAAACGGTGAGAAAATGACTCCCGATGATGACTACACCTCCGAATCAGGAAGTACCAGAATCACCATCAAGAGACAGACCCTGAACAACAAGCTCCTTGCGGACAAGGGCAACACCATCGCTGCCGAATTCCGCATTTCAGGCACGAATGAAGTCCGCAGGACTGCGCAGAACGTTTATATCAACGTCAAGAACTCCGGCGGTAATTCCGGCGGAAACTCCGGTGGAAACTCCGGTGGAAGCTCCGGTGGATATCGCGGCGGCTCTACAGTTTCCAGCAGCACTGAACCCTCCATACCCGGAAGCGCAGTCAAGGGCTGGGGCGCTATAAAGAAGCAGATAAGCGAAGCCACCAGCGGCACAATAACAGTAGATATGGCTGGGTTATCACTGCTCCCGAGTGACGTCACTGCCGCATTAAAGGGCAAGGACGTTTCACTGCGCCTTATCACTACCGGGGGCGAACTGACCATCAATGGCAGAAGCGTCAGCACGGCAAAGAATACCGGTGTTGAAGTAAAGCGCAGCAGCAGTATCCCGGCAGCAGTCAGCAGCGAACTTTCCGGCGCAGTAAGCAGAACAGCGTTCTCTGTCGATAACAAGGGCAGCTTCGGCTATACAGCTGTCGTCAAGCTTGAGCTTGGCGCGTCTTACGCCGGACTTATCGCTAACATTTACTCAACCGGAAGCAGCGCAGCATGCATTGCCGCTGTTAAAATCGACAGCAACGGCTGCGCTAACGTTCCGCTGAACGAGGGTGGAACATTAGCAGTCGCGATCGACCATGTATCCCGCCTTCCCGGCGACGCAAACGGCGACCTGACCGTAAACAGCCTCGATGCAGCGGTGATACTCAAATCCGTGACCGGAATAGTCAAGTTTGATAAAGACAGCACCAAATACTGCGACATAAATAAAGATGGTATTGTAAATGCGCTTGACGCGTCTGCGATACTTAAATCCTCCGTAAAGTAATACGGCAGCACTGACCGCCTGCTCCTCAAAAGAGCAGGCGGTATTTTTATGCGGTCTTTCTGCCAGAACCGTAACGAATTATCACATGTTCCTGCTGTTTCAAATCGGAGCGGGCTTTTTCGTATCGGAGGTCAGAGGCGTAACATTCTGCATTAATCCAAGCCGTAAGTCCAGCAAATCCTCAAGTATGGCAGAAAAGATGTACATCAAGCAGTTGTACGAGGACGGCGTAAGCAAGAGCGAGATACAGCGGAGGACGAAGCTCAACTACCGCACAGTCAGTAAATACGCTGAAGCGCTCGATATAGATGGAAAACCGCTCCCGGAGCCAGTTCAGGCAACGGGGGCGGTTTTTTCAGCAAAGCGGGCGCTTTAAAGATATTGATACCCGCGGCGGGGGTTCCGTCCGGGGCTGTTGTGCTTCCTTAAAACTGCGTGGTCATGGAACGCCGCGTCACACGGTCATTTCTGATTTCTTCATGCTGAGAATGTGATTCTTCACGCGGGCTTCTATCTCTTCCTTGGTGAAGTAATCAAGTATCATCGTACCGCCGAGGATATTCAGATACTTTGAAGCCTCCTGGTAGATGAGCTTGCGCTCCCTGCCGTTGGAAGCGGTTTCGCGCTCCAGGTCGTTCAGCGCACTGAGAAGCCCGAGCGCAACAGGTCTGCTGCTCATGTAATTGCTCGAAAATAAGATAAGGGTCTTTCTTGAAAAATCATCTTCGAAATAGTGCGTAAGCTCGAACGGGTCTTTGCGGTCCGGGTCATAGGTCAGCCGACCTACCCACCACAGCTTCGCCAGCGTGTTGGTTATCAGCGAACGCCGTCTGCCCTGACCGTAAAAATATCTCGACAGCACGTCCTCTTTGGTTATCTTCTTTGACGAGGAAGCCTCCCAGCGCTTGTTTAAGAACTCCCACATATCGCCGTGGCACATTCCCGCCCACAGCCGCTCGTCGGAAGCCTGCGTATCCGTTATGTTCATCATAGCTGAATACAGCGTGATGACGTTCTGCACGTCAGCCTTTCCCTGTTCCTTTTCGGTGCATACAAGGCTGATATCTCCGACGGTGGTCATAAATTCTCCGAAAGGCTCTTCCTCGCCGAAAAATTCATATATCCAGTCGTTGACCGGCAGGCGATACTTCTCAAGGTTGCCTTCAACGTTCGCACGCAGGGAAGCCAGTGCGTCGTATTTCAGAAAATGCAGCTTCATTGTTCGTCCTCCACGCTGTCGCCAAGCTGTGCCAGAGCAGTTATCGCCTTGTTTACCGGAAGCTCCAGCAGCTTCTGCGCCAGCTCGAATGATTCATAGGTGTCAAGCGTGGTCTGATCCAGCTTCAGCCCCTGCGCGGAGAGCGTTCTGCGTATCGCCCTGAACCAGCGCCGCTGTTCGAAATCCTCCGTGCCGCTGCGCTTAAGCGTTTCGAACACATATATCAGCGCAGGCAGAATAAGTATCGAATGGAACACCGGCAGATACGCCGGGGAATCGGACATCACGCGGTAATTGCTGAAACTTTCCGCGCACAGCGTGATGGCGATTTTTTCCCCGTCAAGGTCTATTTTCATGCTTTCATCTGAATCCATCGCGCTCCTGCATATCGAGAAAATGGACGGCACCTTTGCCAGCTCGTCGGTCTCCTTGATTATGTCAACGCTGCACTGACCGCCGACCGCAAGTATCCCGCCGCGCTCGATATCAAAGCTGATGTCGCTGTAGTCCGCGTTGAAAGCAGGGTTTGTATAGCCGTGTATATCCTGCTTTGCGACTATGAACGCGCACACGGAGACCTTTCCGTTGAGCCTGCTTTCCACGATGTGCCGCGAACAGCTTTCAGAGGAGCATCTGATTATCTCCCGGAATGCGGTGTACGGACACTCTATATGTATCACGAACTCAGCCTGCCCCTCGCCGATAAGCTGCTGCAGCGTGCTGTCCTGCAAATTCAGCGCAAAGTCAAACACGACCTCCCGCGGGCCTTTGCTGATATTCGGCGTGAATGTAAAGCTGCTGCCGGTGTAGTCGTCGTTCGCCGAGGACAGCACCGGATAAGGGTACAGCTTAGATCTGATATCCATACAGCTTCACCTCCATCGAGCTCTGCTCCGCGTAGTCAATAGTGAAATCCACCGACAGCCGCTGACCTGCGGAAAAGCTTCCGAGAATTATTTCGTTGTCCTGGCAGGACAGCTTTTTGCCGCTGCTGGCAAGGAACGAATCCCGCACCTTAACGTCAACGGCGCTCTGCTCTCCCGAAAGCTGGAACTGTAAATATCCCCACTGTGCGCTCTTTGACGGCGTGAATATCAGCCGGTACCGGTGCTGTCTGGGGTCGGTCATGAACAGCCTTACACGCATGATGCGCATTTCGATTTTCTTCTTGACGACAGAATCGCTAAACGGGTCCTCAACGCCGACCTGAAAAATATCGGTTCCTTCACCGTCCGTACCTTCACTGTCCCAGTCGCCGAAACCGCCGCCTCCCGGCTCGGAATCATTCCCGCCATCGTCCATGTTCTTGCCGCCGGTGCCGCCGCTGCTTTCACCTTCGGCGATACCCATTCCGCAGTCAGCGGGGGCGCCATCGGAATCCGCATAGTTTTCCGAGCCTTTCTGTCCTGTCTGGATATCCGACATGGCAACGTCAAAATCTTTGGTGACGCTGCTTATGGTTTCAGTCTTTTCGCCGCCGTCGGATACGCCCTCGTCGTCCGGCAGGAATTCTCCCATTCCCTCTGCGTCAACCTCCTCGAGAGTGGTCTGCATTCCGTACTGCTGCACTATCTCCTTCAGCCGCCTGGACAGAGCCTGTTTATTTTTCTTCGCGGCGGAGGGTTCGCTGTGGCGCTCTGGCTCCCATGCGTCATGCTGGGGATTCTCCATCTCCCTGAAATACGCGTTTATCTTTTCGTCTTTAAGGATACATACTCCTGCGAAGAATATAGTACCAGAAATACGATTCTGGTCGAATATCTTCATTCCGCTGCTGCGGCTCATGAGTATCTTGCGGTGCAGGTCCTTCTGAATAAGAAGATGCAGCTCTATCGTGCCCAGATCCTGAAAGCGCTCGCTTATCACTACAGCCTTGTCGGAAGTCATCGCCTGATAATAGTTGAATACTTCCGGAATGACCTCGCGGTATTTTTCCACGAGCGCCGGGAGGGTCTCAGAAGATATCTCGGTATCGCCCACGCTTACCACCAGATCGTTCTGGAAAACGGATATCAGGAATTCCGAAAGCACCGACCTGATGATATCGTCCTGCCAGTTCTTCCCCTCGGAGAACGCGGCGATGAACACATCGGTGCCGCTTGTCCGGCGGCGGAATTTACGATCGAGGGATATGCACTCCGGTATGGCTGCATTTTTTCTGGTTTCGCCGTAGAACCCCATGCCGGCGGTCATGCTGTCCGAGTCCAGACCGAGGAAGTTTTTCTGCCGGAAGGAGACCAGCCGTGCAACTCCCTGGAACGCTTTCAGTCCTTTGTTGTCCAGCGTTGAGTAGAAAACGGTGCGGAAGTCCGAGCAGGCGAACGGAGCAGATTTCCCGATGCCGAAGCTGCCGCCGGACGAGCCGCCCTTCGACGAAACTCCGGAAGCCTTTACAAGATTCTGCCACGGGGAGTTATATTCCTTGTCCGAACCTGTAAGTCCGGTTGTGTTGAAGTCGCTTATGCGAAGCATGGGTATCCTGTCCGATTCGGAACGTTTCAGCGCCCTGGTGAAGAAATCCACGGTTTTCTTGTTGCCCTGCTCCTTCCAGAAGCTGCGGCAGGATTTAAAAGCGTCCCTGAGAGAATCGAACTGCTTTATATCGCCGGGCGAAATGTATGACAAAGAAAATTCGACCCTGACCGGCTTGCCGGGATCCAGCCTTGCGTCGAGGGAATTCTGGCATATCTCCCTTGCGAGGGAACGGCAGGGCGAGCCTTTGAAAGTCTCTATCCCGGCTTCTCCGATACCGCTCAGCGTGCCGAAATTGTTGCCGGGAAAGTTCCAGTCGATGCTCATTATCTCAACTCCTGACATAAATGGTGTGCTTATATTTTAACACATAATATACCATATTTCAATATATTTTTGCAAAAATAACAGGGTTCTGAGGAAAAACCTCCGGCAGTCTGAAGTTAAAAATGCAGACGCACCTATAATGATATAGCGTTGGTATTTAAAACAGCTTGACAAGAAAATATAAAAAGGAGTATAATTAAATGAGGTAATGTTTCTTGCCATATAAGATTATAAACGACAGACATGCGGCTTAACACCGCAGTAACCGATTTACACTTTGCGTCAGGGGGCTATGATGAGAGAATTAGAATATCCTTTTGATCCTGGTTATATAATGAAAAAAAGGCGCTCGATAAAAAAAGAGCTGTTGAAAACTGATAAACCGTTCATTGAAAAGCGTATAGCAGTTCTCGGCGGATCGACTACGCACGATATAATTGATATACTGGAACTTTTTCTGCTGAACTATGGAATCAGACCGACATTTTACGAGTCGGAGTTCAATCAGTACTGGCAGGACGCGATGTTCGATAACCCGGAGCTTGACAAGTTCAAGCCGGAAATAATCTTTATACATACATCGTTCAGGAACATCACAGAGCTTCCTGTTATTTCCGATGACGCGGCAGCGATCAGCGATAAGCTCGACAGGCAGTATGAGCATTTCCGTGTAATGTGGGAAAAGCTGTTCAGCAAATTCGGAGCGGTCATAATTCAAAACAACTTTGAAATGCCCTTCTATCGTCTGATGGGCAACAAGGAAGCTTCAGACCTGCACGGTTCGATCAACTTCGCGGCTTCCCTGAACATGAAATTCTATGAATACGCACAGAAAAACAAGAATTTCTTCATAAACGATATAAACTACCTGTCTGCCGACTACGGACTGTCAAAATGGGCAGATCCTTTTGTGTGGCACATGTATAAATACATTCTGGATCTGAATGCCATTCCGCAGTTTTCGCTCAATCTTGCGAATATCATAAAGTCGCTGCTGGGCAAGAACAAAAAGGCGTTCGTTCTCGACCTTGACAACACGCTCTGGGGCGGTGTTGTCGGTGATGACGGCGTCGAGGGCATCGAAATAGGTCATGAAACGTCGATGGGGCAGGTGTTCAGCGAATTCCAGAAGTACCTTCTTGACCACAAACAGCTTGGCGTAATGCTCAACGTATGCTCAAAGAACGACCACGAGAACGCTATCGCCGGTCTGAACCACCCTGCCGCGACATTGAAGCCCGACGACTTCATAATCATTAAGGCGAACTGGCTCAATAAAGATGAAAATGTAATGCAGATCGCCAAGGAGCTGAATATTCTCCCTGACAGCCTTGTCTTTGTTGACGATAATCCCGCAGAGAGAGGGATCGTGCGTGAAAATGTTCCCGGCACCGCTGTACCGGAAATCGGTAAGGTGGAACAATATATCACAAATATCGACAGGAACGGGTATTTCGAGGTAACTAACCTTTCCGAAGATGATATAAAGCGAAATGAAATGTATAAGGCGAATGTTGAACGCGCTAAGCTGGAAAGCACATTCACGAATTATACGGATTACCTGCTTTCGCTGAACATGACGGCAGTTATCAGGGATTTCGATGATGTGTATATCCAGCGTATCGCACAGCTTACCAACAAATCAAATCAGTTCAACCTCACGACAAAGCGGTTTACACAGGCTGAAATGGAAGCGGTCATGGCAGACGACAGATACATTCGTCTGTATGGAAAGCTGGAGGATAAGTACGGCGACAACGGTGTGATCACCGTAGTTCTGGGACGAAAAGAAGGCACAGTCCTTCATATCGAACTCTGGCTGATGAGCTGCCGTGTGCTCAAGCGCGGCATGGAGCTAGCCATGCTCGACAGCCTTGTTGAACAGGCAAAGAAACAGGGCATAAAAACACTTAAAGGCTATTATTTCAAGACTCCCAAAAACAGCATGGTCAGGGAATTTTACGGCGCCCTTGGTTTCACGAAAATCAGCGAGCAGGAAAACGGCGATTCTGAATGGGAACTTGAAATTGATAACTACGAAAACAAAAATAAAGTAATTAAGGTGGTAACAAACAATGAACAGAACTGAAATTTTAGAGAAACTCAACGAAGTATTCCACGATGTCTTTGACAATAACGATATCGTTGTGACTGAACAGACCAATGCAAATGATATCGAAGAATGGGACAGCCTGATTCACATTACACTTATATCGGCGGTCGAAGATGAGTTTGACGTTTCCTTCGACATGAAAACGGTCGTTTCCATGAAGAACGTAGGAGATATGATCGACGCAATAGAGGAACAGATATAACCGTATCTGCATAAATCCTGATGATCTGGCTGGTATTGAGGTGTTATACAGGTAATGATATTTACATCGTTTGAGTTCATCGCTTTTTTCCTTATCGTGCTGATAGGGTATTATCTGATCTTTCCAAATTTAAGATGGATATGGCTGTTAGCGGCCAGCTTTTATTTCTACACTAAGGCGTCGCCGCAGTTTTTGCCGTATATTCTGGCGTCTGTCGCCGTTATATATGCTTCGTCCAGAATGATCGGGTACTTGGATTCCCGTAAGGCAAGCTATTTTCAGAAAAACGAACTGACAAAGGACGAAAAGAAAGCCTACAATAAGCACTGCACGAGAAACAAGAAAATATTCTGCGCGACAGGAATTATCCTCAATGTGGGAATGCTCGCCTTCACAAAGTATTTCAATTTTGTGGGGGAGAGCGTTTCAGCCATTACAGGAGGTACATTTACCGCGCTTGATATTATCGTTCCTCTTGGAATTTCCTTTTACACTTTCCAATCTACGGGGTATCTCATCGATGTATACCGCGGAATGTATGAACCGCAGAAAAATCCGATGAAATATGCGCTGTTTATTTTATTCTTCCCCCAGATCATGCAGGGGCCCATCGGCAGATACAACGACCTCGCACCGCAGCTTTTTGAGCCCTGCAAGTTTGACTACGACAGACTGAAATCCGGGCTTGTGAGAATGCTGTGGGGCTTCTTCAAGAAGATGGTCATAGCGGACAGAGCCGCGCTGCTTGTGAACACGGTGTTTGACAACTGGAAACCATATAGCGGCGCTGTTATTTGGACCGCGGTTTTCCTTTACGCCGTTCAGCTTTATGCGGACTTCTCCGGATACATGGATATCGCGCTTGGCGCAGGTGAAGCCCTGGGTATCAGGCTGTCTGAAAACTTCCGCACGCCATATTTTTCAAAATCAACTGCCGAATTCTGGCGCAGATGGCATATTACGCTCGGAACATGGTTCAGGGACTACCTGTTTTACCCGATAATCAGGACAAAACTGTTCCAGAAAGTTGCCAAGAGCAAAAGGCTCCCCAAGTTTGTAAAAACAAATATTCCGACTATAGCCGGACTGGCTGTGGTGTGGCTAATAACCGGCATATGGCATGGCGCTGACTGGCACTATGCTGCATGGGGTATCTACTACGGAATGATCATCATTGCGTCCTCGCTCCTCGCGCCGGTCTATGAAAAACTCACAAAGCTGCTGAGAATAAAGACGGACTGCTTTAGCTATAAACTGTTCCAGATAGTTAGAACCTTTCTGATCGTGCTCGTTGGTTACGTCCTGTTCAGAGGAAACGGACTGATGGCAGCATTTAAAATGATAAAGAGCATGTTCACAGTCTTTAACCCGTGGGTATTCACAGACGGAACACTATTGACGCTCGGTCTAGACGCTACAAACTGGAATGTGCTGATCCTTTCAATGCTGATTCTTCTTGCGGTCAGCATCGCCAACGAAAACGGTATAAATGTCCGCGAAAAGATAGCCCAGCAGAATATCATTTTCCAGTGGATATGCTATCTTGCCGGAATTTTTGCAGTACTTATTTTTGGAATATATGGTTCTGGATATGACGCATCCGCTTTTATGTATTTGAATTTCTAAAGGGAACCTCTAAAAACCGGTTTGAAGAGGGAAAATGGGTAAAGTGCGCCGAATGCGATGAAAGCCGACGAAGTAAGGCTGTATGCCTTACGAGGAGGTTTGAAGAAGCAGTCGGTGTGCTATACACATTTTCACTCAAACAAGGTTTTTAGAGGTGACCTAAATAAATGGAGGGATAAAAAGTGAATATAGCAAAAAGAATAATTAGTCTGATAATTTTTCTTGCGCTTTTTGCTGTTTCTGCATTAAGAATAAACACGGTGTTGAATTATCAAGACGATGTGCACTCTCGCGCTGAGTTTAGTCAGTTCTATAGTCTGCCGTCAGATATCCTTGACGCAGTATGGATCGGAAGCAGTTCTGTCCAAGAATTCGCCATTGCCCCTGTCATGTATAAAGAAAATGGAATAGCTTTATATCCAATGGCTTTCGGTAATCTTCCATTTAATGCCACAAGATTTCTAATTACAGAAATTGAAAAAACTCAAGATCCCGAAGTATACCTTGTGGATATTAGGCAGCTTGCCTATAACTGCATTTGGGAGGAGTCGATCAGAAGAGTTACAGATAATATGGCTTGGTCTGATAATAAAGTCAAAGCAATACAAACAATGACCTCCGATTGGGTAAGATATTATGATAAGATTGGTGTTGACCTTAATGAGTTCTATTTCTCATTTTACAAATACCATAACAGATGGAATGATTTATCGGAAGCTGATTTTGTTGAAGATAAAAACAGTTTCTTGGGTTATTTTGTGAAATATGGAGTTTCGCCGTTTAATTACGAAGAAATAAAAGCTCGGTTTGACGCCCCGGAAATACCTATTCCTGAGGAAACACAGCATTATTTGTCTGATTTTTTGGACTTTTGCGACGGTTTGGGAAAAAAGGTCATTTTTACCTGTACCCCGAATTGCCTTTCAGAAGATAAATTCGCTATGTACAACTATGCCAAGCGCATTATAACTAATCGAGGATATGAGGTGTGGGATTTAAACCTTGAGGCTGAATCTATTGGATTAGACTATTCAATGGATTTTATCGATCCCATGCACACTAATAACTGTGGAGCCGAAAAGGTGTCTAAATATGTCGCTGATAAGTTACAGCAGCAATTTGGATTTGCTAATCATCAAGGTGATAATAAATACCATGTATATGAGGAGATGTTTGAGAAATACAGCAGAAAATCAAAAGAAGTTCGTCTTTCCAAAACAACAAATTTTGATGAATATCTCTTCAAGCTGAAGGAGTTGAACGGATATACGGCAATTTTATCCGTCAGGGACATCCAGGGATATTCTCTTACTCAGGAACAGGCGGATCTGCTGAAAGCTCTCGGATTCGATAATGCCGATACGCTTTTAGAGCACGAATACCACAGCTTTGTCGGCGTGATAGACGGCAAAACCGTTGTCGCGCAGAATATTGGAAACGGCGACAATGGCTATGGCAATACTGAATACCACGGCATGCTCAATGACATGAATATTTCCGTAACCAGCCAGACTTTGCATTCAGGCGATAAATCGTCGATAAATGTATCCGGGAAAGAGTATTCCAAGAACATGCGTGGATTCAATATAGTTGTCGTTGATAATACGACCGGCGGGGTCATAGATTCTGCTGCATTTGACACACATGTGCCTGAATTTACATGCACAAGATAAAAAGGCTGTTGCTGTGGATTTACCGACAATTATATTGTAACAGAAAGAAGTTAAAAGCTAACCATCAGAACAAAGCGGCGTGTATCCGTACATGCCGCTTTTTATTCTATAGTGAATCCCCGGCGCATTAACCCCGGGGATAATGTTTATTTTTTCACCAGCATTTTCAGTTTTTCCGCATTGGCGCGCCAGTTTATGAACGGTTTTGTGACCAGCCGGAGCACCCAGCACAGCGGCAGAAGCACCGGCGCTTTTTTCAGCGCGGGGTACTGCCGTTTCATATGCTCGAAGGTCGGGAATATCAGCCGCAGAACGTAGGTTTTCTTCCCCGACTGTTCCATCTTGTTGGATATCATGTTCGTTACGGTGCCGTAGGTTCCGCTGCCCAGAATGTACCGCTCCAGCTCAAGAGTCTGCTCCGTGTGATGGCGCTCCCCGAACCACACGTCCGAAAGCTCAATGAGCAGACGAGCCCTGCCGCTTTTCCCGGACGGCTCCAGCATTGCGAGGGATTTCTCGCGGTCGATGTGCATTTCAGAGTTCAGGCAGACCCAGATATCCATGACCGTGCGTATCCCGGTGCCGCCCTCGTCCAGGTGCTTGAGCGCGTGCGCCAGAATGTACGCGAAGAAAGCGTCCGCATGGAACTCATACCTCAGCCCGCCGCAATTTTCGCACATGCTCCACGGGTCGGAAAATGCGCTTACGAACTCCCGACCCTCTGCTCCGAAAAGTTCGCGGTGTACTTCGACATTCATCACTGGCGGCTTGAAATACACATCGTGGTGCTCGTGGGCGAAATTCTCGCAGGCGTAGCCCAGGTTCAGCATGATATCCCGCGTCTTAGCGGCGTTCTCCGGGTCTATCAGCATATCTATATCCGACATGGTGCGCATATCCGTCTGCGGGTACAGCCCCTTTATAATACAGCCCTTGAGCGGCAGAAACCGTACTCCGCCCGCAGTGAACGCCTCGCTTATCGCTTCAAGCTCGGTCTGCTGGGTGATGTCCTTCACGAGCGCCTTGTCCCGTATCTGCCGCCATTCCGCCGCGAGTTCCCCCATGGGCGGGGAGTTCAGCGTTTCCGCGGCGTAGTACGCCATTCCGGCTGCGCTGTGCCGCTTTGCCAGCGCAAGCACCTTTTCAAAGCTGCATTCTTCCGGAAGTTCGGGAGCCTGCTGACCGCGCAGGGCGGATTTCAGCAGCTCCAGCAAATATTGGTAGTCAGTCATGTTCCGTTATTACTCCGTCAGTCAGTGTGAATCTCCTGTCGCATATTTCGAGCGCCGCCGGGCGGTGTGTAACTATCAGCACCGTTTTGCCGTCCATTGCGGAGATGTTCTCCAGCAGCTTCCGCTCCGTCTGCTCGTCCAGCGCGGACGTAGCCTCGTCCAGCAGCAGGAATCCCGCGCCGCTGTACAAAGCCCTCGCGACCGCTATCCGCTGCGCCTGCCCCTCGGAAAGCCCGTGACCGTTCTCGCCGATACGCGTGTCAAGTCCCTCCGGAAGCTGCGTTATGAACTCGTCCGCACACGCCGCTTTTGCCGCCTGCATGACCGCTTCGTCTGAAATTTCAGTATCGTTCAGAAACGCGATATTCTCCCGTATAGTGCCGGAAAACAGGCAGTTCCCCTGCGGGACGTACGCGAAAATTCCCCGCGTTTCCTGACCCGGGGAGTATTCCTCCGAGCGGCTTACAAAGCGGATTTCACCGCCGTCCGGTCGGTAAGCGCCAAGAAGCAGCATGAACAGCGTTGACTTGCCGCCGCCGGAAATTCCTGCGAGCGCGGCTGTTTCGCCCTTGTTAAGCGCAAAATCTGCCTGTGAGATTACCTCCTTGTCGCCGTAGCCGAAGCTAAGCCCGCTGACCTCTAACCTCTGGAAATCCGCATAGTCAAGCGCCTTTGCGGCTTTCTGCTCCTCCGGAAGATTTTCAAGTTCAATGATACGCTCCGCAGAAGCAAGCATTGCGTAGTACTGCGGGAACAGCGACGACAGCCCCGCAAACGGCGACTGAATCTGGTTCACGAGCTGGAGCACCGCCGTCAGCGTACCGTAGGTCATGCCGCCGGTGAATATCCCGAAAGCTCCCCAGACCAGCGCGAGGACGTACCCCGCCTGGAATATCAGCCCGAATCCCGCGCCGGAGATTATCCCGATGGCGCGGCGCTTCATGCGAATTCTGTAGTGCTCCCGCTGGTTGAGGTCGTTGCGGCGCAGCATTTTTCGCTCCGCGCCGAAAACCTTGACGACAGCGGCGCTCTCAAGCGCTTCCTGGAGGAACGAGCGCACCTTGCCCTCTTTTTCCTGCACCTGCTTGTGCAGACCTTTCAGCCTGCCCCGGAAGAACCTCGTCACAACGAACACGACTGCTCCCGCCGCAATGAACAGCGCCGCGAACCACGGCTCCAGGAACACCATGATAACTCCCGCGCAGACCAGCCGCGTCACCATGTTCACAGCCGCCGGGAGGATATCCGCGATACCGTCCGAGCAAATCTTCACGTCGGAGAACATGTGGTTGAGCAGTTCGCCGCTGTGGTATTTCGTAACGGAGCTTAGTTCTGCGGAAAGCAGCTTTCCGAACAGCTTTGCGCGCATGTCCATTTCCATGCCTGCGCGGACGTACTCCGAAAGGCTGTTGCACACC